>Ga0180429_10004214_pt1 | contig 11537 bp, 10 predicted proteins | sample SS_ome_FD_132428 | JGI IMG/M metagenome (GOLD analysis project Ga0180429, IMG submission 132428) | Hypersaline lake sediment archaeal communities from the Salton Sea, California, USA - SS_1_S_1 metaG | ecosystem: Environmental > Aquatic > Non-marine Saline and Alkaline > Hypersaline > Sediment ... | reverse complement strand
GCGGCGCATCGTCGCCGCCGACGTGCCGTCGGGCATGGACGCCGACACGGGCCTCGCCTGGGGTCCGGTCGTGCGCCCCACGGTGGTCGTCGCCTTCGGGCTCCCCAAGGCCGGCCTGGCGCAGGCCGCCGCCTTCGGGAGCGACCTGCTGCTGGCGGACCTACGCTTCGCGCCCAGCGCCGTGCGTGAGCTCGGGCTTGGCTACGGCGACCCGTTCCGGCGGGGGCCGGTGGTGGCGCTGCGGGTCGCGGGCTGAGCGTAGGTCGGGCAGACTCGGGTCATCTGGCACGGGTGCCGAGCGATCCGTCGCCAAATGCGCGGTGCGCCACGTCGGGCTGCCGAGCAAAGGTCTAAGGTTCACCCAACGACCGGTGTCGTCGAGCCTGTCCCGAGGAGGATCTGCGAGTCGGGTCGTCCGGAGGCGGGCGGCGTGCGTTTTGGCGCGGGCGACAGCGGTCGGTCAGGAGGTGGGAGTTGACACGCCATCGTTGGGTTCTCCTCGCTCTCGTGCTGTCCGTGGCCATCGTCGCCGCGAGTTGCGGTGGGTCCCCGCCAGGAGACCAGACCGCCCGCTGGGACTCGGCGCTGTGGACGCAGGCGTCGTGGAGCCCTTGACGCCGCCTACCCTCAACGTCCACGCATGCCCGCTTCCGGCCATCGCGAATACTCACGGAGGTCTTTGGTGAACCAGGTTCGTTACGTCCTGCTCATGATCACGCTCGTCGCCCTCGTGGGCGTCTCCGCCCTCGCCCTGAACGTGCCGAACACGTTCGTGTCCGGCGACGTCATCAGCGCGGCCGAGATGAACGCCAACTTCACGGCCGTCGAGGCGGCGGTGACCGCGCTGGAGGCCCAGGTCGCCGCGGCGCAGGCCGCGCAGCCTGTCGTGGCCCACACGAAGGTCGATGGCAACGTCGCAGTTGACTCGGCGACCATGGTCGATATCGCCGTCGTGTCGATCGATGCGCCTGCCACAGGCGTCGTGCTGGTCCAGTTCACTGCCCAGGCCCGCTTCTCCGGGACGACGGCCCAGAACGGTATGGCCCTCCAGATCGACACGACCGCGGGCGGCGACACCATCCCCGACGAGTACTACTACGTGGGCCTGACGCCGGCCGACACCTCGAGCCATTGGCTGCCGGTCGCGACGCAGCGGGTGTTCGAAGTCGGGGCTGGGACCCACGAGTTCCGGGCCGAGGCGCTGGCGCCCTTCAGCCTCGACGGTGACCGCGGGATGTGGAACCCCAGCATCACTGCGACCTGGTACCCGGCGGACAGTGTCACCCTCAGTTCGGCGATCTCCAGCAGCTCCTTCGGCGGCGACAACCTGCGCTGACGCCCTGGTCGCGCCGGACCCCCGGTGTACGATGCCCGCACCATGAGCAGCGTGCGGGACTACTACGAGACGCTCGACTACGGCCCGGCCCCCGAGGCGGCCGACGCGGCGCGCGCCTGGCTCGCGCGCCACGGCGGCCGCCTCGGGCATTGGATCGACGGCGGCTGGGCGGAGGTCGGCACCGACGTCTTCGAAACCCTCGACCCCGCCACCGGGGCCACGCTGGCGACGGTGGCGCAGGGGTCCGTGGACGATGTCGACCGGGCGGTCGCCGCCGCCCGCGGCGCGCTGCCCGCCTGGCGCGCGCTCGGAGGGCACGGCCGCGCGCGCCACCTCTACGCTCTGGCGCGCGCCGTCCAGAAGCACGCGCGGTTGCTCGCCGTGCTGGAGACGCTCGACAACGGCAAGCCGATCCGCGAGACGCGCGACCTCGATGTGCCCCTGGTGGCCAGGCACTTCTACCACCACGCCGGCTGGGCGCAGCTGCTCGACGCCGAGTTCCCCGGCCACGAGGGCGTGGGGGTCTGCGGGCAGATCGTCCCGTGGAACTTCCCGCTGCTCATGCTGGCGTGGAAGGTCGCGCCGGCGTTGGCGGCGGGTTGCACGGTCGTGCTCAAGCCGGCGGAGTTCACGCCGCTCACCGCCCTGGCGTTCGCCGAACTGGCGCACCAGGCCGGTCTGCCGGTCGGCGTCCTCAACGTCGTCACCGGCGACGGCCGCACCGGCCAGGCGCTCGTCGACCACCCGGACGTCGACAAGATCGCCTTCACCGGCTCCACCGAGGTCGGGCGCATCATCCGCACCCGCACCGCGGGCAGCGGCAAGGCGCTCACGCTGGAGCTGGGCGGCAAGAGCCCCTTCATCGTCTTCGACGACGCCGACCTGGACGCCGCCGTGGAGGGCGTGGTCGACGCCATCTGGTTCAACCAGGGCCAGGTCTGCTGCGCCGGCTCGCGGCTGCTGCTGCACGAGCCGATCGCCGAGGCGTTCGTGCGCAAGCTTCGCGCGCGCATGGAGACGCTGCGCGTGGGCCCGCCGCTCGACAAGGCGATCGACGTCGGCGCGCTGGTCGCGCCCGTGCAGCTCGAGCGCGTCAAGCGCTACGTGGCGCAGGGCATCGCCGAGGGCGCCACCTGCTACCAGCCGTCGCGGGCCGTACCCGACGGCGGCCTCTTCTACCCGCCGACGCTGTTCACCGGCGTCGAGCCGGCGATGGCGATCGCGCGCGAGGAGATCTTCGGCCCGGTGCTCGTCAGCCTCACCTTCCGCACGCCCGACGAGGCCGTCGAGATCGCCAACCACACGCCCTACGGCCTGGCCGCCAGCGTCTGGACCGAGAGCGTGGCGCTGGCGCTCGACGTCGCGCCCAAGCTGCAGGCCGGCGTCGTGTGGGTCAACGCCAGCAACCTCTTCGACGCCGCCGCGGGTTTCGGCGGGATGAAGGAGTCCGGCTTCGGCCGCGAGGGCGGCCGCGAGGGCATGCACGCCTACCTCGTCGAGCGCGGTGAGCGCGAGCTGCCCGCCTACGCGGAGGGCGAACTCGTGGTGCCGGCCGGACCGGCGCACGTCGGCGAGGCGCCCGAGCCCGCGTCGGACGACCTCCCGCGCGTCGACCGCACCCCCAAGCTCTACGTCGGCGGCAAGCAGGTGCGGCCCGATGGTGGCACCTCCTACCCCGTCCTGTCGCCCTCGGGGCGGCAGTTGGGCGAGGCCGGCTGGGGCAGTCGCAAGGACGTGCGCGACGCCGTCGAGGCGGCCCGCAAGGCGACTGCCTGGACGAAGGCCTCCGGGCACGGGCGCGCGCAGGTGCTCTACTACCTCGCCGAGAACCTCGACGCCGACGCCGATCGCTTCGTCGCGCGCCTGCGCTCGCTGCTGGAGCTCGACGAGACCGCCGCCCGCCGCGAGGTGGACGCCAGCGTCCGGCGGCTGTTCACCTACGCCGCCTGGGCCGACAAGCTCGACGGTGCCGTGAAGAGCGTGCCCGTCCGCGGCGTCGTGCTGGGCATGCACGAGCCGTGGGGCGTGGCCGCGGTCAGCTGCCCCGACGAGGCGCCGCTGTTGGCGTTCGTGTCGCTCGTCGCGCCCCTGCTCGCGATGGGCAACCGGGTGGTGGCGACGCCGTCGCCGCGCTGGCCGCTGGCGGTCACCGACTTGGTGCACCTCGTCGAGGCGTCGGACGTGCCGGCCGGGGCGCTCAACGTCGTCACCGGCGAGCGCGACGCCCTGGCGAAGACGCTCGCCGACCACGATGAGGTCGCCTGCCACTGGTACGTGGGCAGCGTCGAGGCGTCGGCGGAGGTCGAGCGGCGCTCGGCCGGCAACCTCAAGGTGACGTGGACGAACGGCGGGCGCCGGCGCGACTGGTTCGATCCCGCGCAGGCCGAGGGCGACGCCTTCCTGCGCCGCTCGGTGCAGGTCAAGAACGTGTGGGTGCCGTACGGGGCGTGAGCGCCGGCTCGCCACCCGTCACGCCCGTGAGGAACGCCAGGTAGACGGGCACCAGCGGGAGCACGCAGGGTGACAGGAACGACAGCGTGCCGGCGGCCGCCGACACCATGAGGCCGGGCGCGACGCCCGCCAGCACACCCTCGACGCTGCCGAGCGACGCGAGGAAGGGCGCGATGCGGGCGAGCTGACCCGAGAGGAGCAGCACGCCGACGGCGAGCAGCATCCAGCCCGCGAGGCGCTCGCCGCGGTGGCCGACCCGCCGCGCCAGCATGGCCGTGGGGGCGACGGCGGCGATCACCAGGAAGGGGAGGGCGAAGCCGAGCGCGTAGGCGCCCAGCAGCAGGCCGCCGCGGACGGCGTCGCCGCCGCTGCCCGCGAGCGCCAGGATGCCGGCGAGCACCGGCCCCACGCAGGGCGTCCAGCCGACGCCGAAGGCGAGCCCGACCAGCGTCGAGCCCGCCAGCCCACCCGGGTGACGCGAGAGACGCACGCGCGCCTCGCGCTGCAGGAACGGGATGCGCAGCACGCCGATCAGCACCAGCCCGAACGCCACCAGCAGCCCGCCTGCGATCAGGCTCAGGGCGCGGTCATACACGAAGAAGAGTTCGCCGACGAGGCCGGCGCCGAAGCCCAGGGCGACGAACACGAGCGAGAGACCGAACATGAAGGCCGTGCCGTGCGCGAGGCGTGCGATGGCGGCGCGCCGGGGTCCGGGCCCGCCGGCCGGCGCGAGGGCCGCGCTCACGGCGACCACTGCACGGCGAACGCGGCCTCGAGGAGCTCGGCCAGCGCCGACGGGGTCAGTTCGCCGACGAACGCCTGCGCCACCACGCCGTCGGCGTCCACGAAGAAGGTCGTCGGCAGGCCCCGCGCGCGCAAGCGCCGCAAGACGTCCTCGGTGTCCTCGAGGCCGCGCTCGCGCGCGTCGGGGTCGACGAGCGTGCGCAGGGCCAGCCCCTCGGCCTCCAGGAAGCCGCTGGCGACGGAGGTGCGCTCGCCGGCGTTGAGCAGCAGCAGCCCGACGCCGTCGTCCGCGAGGTCGGCGGCCGCGCGCTCCAGCAGCGGCAGCTCGGCGCGGCAGGGCGGGCACCAGCTCGCCCAGACGTTGAGCAGCCAGCGGCGGCCCAGCAGGTCGTCGCGGGTGACCAGCTCGCCGTGCTGATCGCGCAGGGAGAAGTCGACGAGGGGGGCGCCCACGCCCTGGGCGAAGGCGGTGCTGGGCAGCGTCAGGACCGCGGCGAGCACGACGGCCAGCGCTGCGGTCGGGGCGCCGCGCCGGAGGCGTCGGAGCGTACCGCCCACGTCAGTCCGCCCCCTGCCCGGGCGTGCGCACCTCGGTCTCGGGCCGGAAGGCCGCCCAGGCGAACCACAGCGTGTTGTCGTGCGCCACCGCCTCGAGCACGGTGCCCGCGAGCGGCCCCGAACGCGCGCGGCCGGTGACGTCCCAAACGCTGCCGGTCTCGGCGTCGACGACCTCGCCGTCGCGCAGCTCGAAGGTGAGGGCGCGCCCGTCGGCCTCGGGCCGGAACACGCCGACGGCGCCGATGTCGTCGGCCGTGGCGATCGCCGAGCCGCCCAGCGCGGTCGCGGTGCCGGGCGCCCACAGCAGCAGCAGCGGCTCGCCGGCGACCTCGTCGTGCACCACCCGCGCGTCGGCGAGGTGGTCGAAGGGGTAGGCGACGGGCGCGGGGCCGTCGACCGTGACCACGCGCGCCTTGGCGGCCAGACGCCCGTCGCTCGAGCCGCGGAAGAGGAAGGCGGGCGAACCGATCTCGTCGTAGCCCACGTAGGGGTTGCGGCCGTAGCTGCGGGAGAAGCCGGTTTCGCGGCTCAGCACCAGTGCGTCGGGCTCCGCCGCGCGGGCCTCGGCGAAGCCGACGATCTGCGCCGGGTAGCGCACCAGGTGCTCGCCGGCGAGCTCGCCGACCCCGCCCTCGCCGGTCAGCTGCGACCAGAGCGTGAGGGTGGCGTCGTCGAACATGAGCAGGTTCGAGTGGTAGAGCAGGCCGGAGACGCCGAAGGTGACGTCGACGACGTGCTCGGGCGCCGTCGTGCCCGTCTGCCGCGCGTACGCCGTCGCGAGGTCGGCCGGCGTCTCGGACTCGCGGACCGTCGTGTTGCCGGCGGCTCGCAGCGCAGCGAGCTGCTCGCCCGTCACCGGCACCCGCCGGTCGAAGGCGAGCGCGCTGTTGCACAGCGGGCAGAAGGTCACCGCGACCGGCACACCGCCCAGGGTGTCGTTGGCGATCTCGTGCCAGGTGAGGATCTGCAGTGGGTAGAGGCGCGCCTCGCCGCCGAGGCGCATGAGGATGACCGGCTCCAGCTCGCCGAGCCAGCTCTCGGCCTGGGCCTGGGTCACGAAGCGGGGCTCGGGGGAGGCGTCGGCCACGCCGGTCAGCCCGCGGAACCCGAGGGCCGGGATGCCCTGCGGCGGCGGGCCGCCGGAGAGGATGTCGTCGATGGGAATGACGGCTTGCGTGCCGTCGACGCGCAGGCCGCGAAGCGCGGTCTCGGACACGGCGAGGGCCGGGGCGGAGAGGAGGGCGGCGGCGGCCACGAGAACGGCGACCACGAGCCAGCGGACACGAGCGGGGAGGGGGTTCGCGAGGGTGGTCATGCGGCCAAGCTAGGCTGCCGGCGGCGTGGCGTCGGTACAGCGGTTGACGCGACGCGCGCTGCGCGCCGGTAGCCTGCGGCATGACGACGACCCCCAAGTTGGCCGAAGGCGGTGCGCCCGCGCCGCGGTCGAAGCCGATCACGATCGACAACGGACGCGGTGAGCGCCTGGCCGCCCGCCTCGACCTCCCCGCCGTCGGCGAGCCGCGCGCCAGCGCCCTGCTGGCCCACTGCTTCACCTGCTCCAAGGACCTGCGCGCGCTGCGTCGCGTCGCCGTGGCCCTCACGGAGGCCGGCTTCGCGGTCTTGCGTCTCGACTTCACCGGGCTCGGCGCCAGCGAGGGCGCGTTCGAGGAGACCACCTTCTCGACGAACGTCGCCGACCTGCTCGCCGGGGCGCGCTGCCTGGGCGACGAGGTGCCCGGCCCACAGCTGTTCGTCGGCCACTCCCTCGGCGGCGCCGCGGTGCTCGCCGCGGCCCTCCGTTGGCCCGCGGCCGTGGCGGTGGCGACGATCGGCGCCCCGGCGGCGCCGGCCCACGTGACGAACCTCCTCGCGGGCGGCCTGGAGGCGCTGGAGCGCGACGGCCGCGCCGTCGTCGACATCGGCGGGCGCCCCTTCACGATCCGCGGCGAGCTGATCGACGACCTGCGGGCGTCGCGCCTTCCCGGCGCGCTCGCCGATCTGCGCCGGCCGCTGCTCCTGGTGCACGCGCCGTCCGATCGCACCGTGGGCATCGACCAGGCCCGCGAGCTGTTCGAGGCGGCGCGCCACCCGAAGAGCTTCATCGCGCTCGACCGCGCCGACCACCTCCTCAGCGACCCGCGGGACGCCGCCTACGCGGGGCAGGTGATCGCCGCCTGGGCATCGCGCTACGTGCTCGAGGACGCGGGCTGACGCTGGGCCGGTCAAACGGCCGACCGACCCGTCGTTCCCGCCGGCGTTAGCGTCGTCAGCATCCGGGCGCGGCGTGCCCCACGCGCGGCCTTCGCGCCCGCAGGCAGAGGAGCCGTGGAGCATGGTCGAACACCCGTGGCACGTCAAGCAGTCGGGCCTCACGCGGCAGGTCTCGCCGGCCGACATGAGCCTGTTCATGAGCGTCTGTCCGGAGGTCCGCTACCCCGCGGGGGGCGCGGTGTTCCGCATCGGCGACCCCGCCGAGCACCTGCACGTCATCACCCGGGGGCAGGTGAAGCTGGTGGTCGGCACCGCGCGCGGCCAGGAGCGCATCCTCTCCGTGTGCGGACCCGACGACCTCATCGGCGAGGCGTTCGTGCGCGACCAGGACCGCTACCGCGTCGACGCCATCGCGCTCGAGGAGGTCGCGACCTGCCCGATGAGCCGCGCCCAGTTCGCGCAGCTCGCCGAGCGCAGCCCGAGCTTCGCGGTGACGTTCGCGGGGGTGCTCGCGACGAACCTGTTCCACTGCCGCGACCAGCTCGCGCAGGCCTACGATCCCATCCGAGTGCGGGTCGCGAAGCTGCTCCTCGAGCAGGCGCGGCGCTTCGGCGCGCCCGATGGCGACGGCTGGCACCGCCTGAGCACCCGTCTGCGGCACGACGAGATCGCCTCGATCGTCTCCGCGACGCGCGTGTCGGTCACGATGGCGCTGACCGAGTTCCGCGAGATGGGCCTGCTGCAGGGCACGCGCGGCCGCTACCGCCTGCGGCTCGACGGCCTGGCCGCGCTCGCCGAGGACGCGTGATCCGCGAGGCCGGGCTCGGCCCCCACGCGGCGGTCACCGCGGAGCAGATGGCGGAGGTCGACCGGCGCGCCATGCAGGACTACCGGATCTCGCTGCCGCAGATGATGGAGAACGCGGGCCGCGCCCTGGCCCGCGTCGCCCGCGAGCACTTCTTCGAGGGGCACGCGGGCGCGGCGCGCGTCGCCGTGCTCGCAGGCCGAGGCGGCAACGGTGGCGGGGCGATGGTCGCCGCCCGCCGGCTCGCCGGCTGGAGCGCCCGCGTGCACGTGCTGGCGACGGCGGACGAGGCGGTGATGGCCCCCGTGACCGCGCAGCAGGCGCGGACGCTCCGGGCGTTCGGTGTGCGGCTGACCACGTTTGGCGACGGCGGGCTCCGCGAGGCGCCCGCGGCCCGCGAGTTCGACCTCGTGCTCGACGGCCTGCTGGGCTATGGCGGCCTCGGCGAGCCGCGTGGCGTCGTGCGCGACGCCATCGGCTGGGCGGCGGACACCGCGTCGGCCGTCCTGGCCCTCGACCTCCCCTCGGGCCTGGACGCGACCACCGGCCACCCCGCCGCCGCGACCGTGCGGGCCGGTGCCACCGTGACGCTGGCCGCCCCCAAGACCGGCCTGGCGGCGCCCGCGTCGGCGACCCACGTCGGCGAGCTCTACCTCGCCGACATCGGCATCCCGGCCGAGGCGTATGGGGGCATGCTCGACGTCGCCGCCGTCAGCGAGTGGTTCGTCGAGGACGACGTGGTGCGGTTGCGCTGACCCGTGGCCGGGGCGGCGTCCCCGGCCGCCACCTACCGCACCGGCGCGCCCGCCACGAACGCCCCGCTGGCGCGGCGCACGGCCAGCGGGCCGCCGCGCAGAAGGTCCGCGACCCGCTCGCGCGCCCAGGCGGCCACCGCGCCGGCCTCCTCCGCGTCCCCGGCGTAGACCATCGACAGGAGGTAGCGCGTCAGGACACCCGCGTCGTGCACGACGAGCGTGTCGGCGTGGTCGTGGCGCGCGATCTCGGCGAAGGCCTCCACGAGGGCGGCCGCGCCGTTCTCCAGGGTGAAGGACAGGCGGTGGGGGCGATCGACCCGAACGCCGGGCCAGGCGGCCGCCAGCTCGTCCAGCAGGGCCGCGATCTCGGCGAGGTGGTCGTCGCCGTTGGTGGCGGCGATTAGGCGGCCGCCGAGCCTCAGTACCCGGCCGAGCTCGGCGATCGTCCGCGGGAGGTCCGGCACGTGGTACAGCATGTGGTTCGCGAAGACCAGGTCGAAGCGACCGTCGGCGAACGGCAGGTTGGCGGCATCGGCCAGCACGAAGCGTGCGTCGCTGCCGGTCGCGGCCAGCGTGCGGCGGGCCTCGGCGAGCATCCCCGGCGACACGTCGCTGAGGGTGAGCCGCCAGCCCGCCGGCACCGCGGCGCCGAGGGCCTGCCACATGCGGCCGCTGCCGCTGCCGACCTCCAGCACGTCGGCGACGGCGGGCGCCGCCACGAGCCGCCAGAGCCAGGCGTGGAAGTCCTCCCGATCGCCGGCGCCGAGTTCGTGCAGCGCGATGCGGGCGCGTAAGCGCGCACCGTCACCGTAGGCCTGGCGCGACAGCGTCAGCGCGGCATCGTCCTCCGGCGCGGCGGCCCGGCTCATCGGAGGAAGAACCCCGCGCCCAGCGCGTCGTCGGGGTCGACGACCCAGGTGCCGAAGCCGACGATGGCCGCTCGCCCGGCGACCTCCGGCACGACGGCGTCGTAGGGGCCCACGCGGGTGCGCTCGAGCGCCCGGCCGCGGAAGGTCGAGCCGACGATCGACTCGTTGACGATGGCGTCGCCCAGGCCGAGCCGCCCGCGGGCGACCAGCTGCGCGACGCGCCCGGAGGTGCCGGTGCCAGTGGGGGAGCGGTCGACCTCGCGGTCGGCGAACACGCAGACGTTGCGCTGCGTCCCCTGCGGCGTCTCGGGTGGGCCCGCGAGGATGGTGCCGTAGATGCCGCGCAGCTCGCTCTCGAGCGGGTGGACGACCTCGGCGGCCGCCATCACGGCGTGCTTGATCTCGTGGCCCGCCCGGACGAGGTCGCGCAACCGCTCGGGTGTCACCTCGAGGCCGACCTGAGCGGCCTCGAGGTAGGCGTAGAACGCGCCGCCGAAGGCGACGTCGACGGTGACGTCGCCGAAGGTCGGCGTCGCGACGGTCAGGTTGGCGGTGTGCAGGAACGAGGGCACGTTGCGGAAGCGCACCTCGCCGACGCGGCGGCCGTCCCACTGCACGTAGGCCTCGATGAAGCCGGCGGGCGCGTCGATGCCGATGCGCGTCTCCGGGATCGTGCGGGCCACCGACCCCTGCGCCACCGCGACGGTGGCGAGCGCGACGATGCCGTGCCCGCACATGTCGGAATAGCCCTCGTTGTGCATGAAGATCACGCCCAGGTCGGCGCCGGCCGTGACGGGCTCGGTGAGGTAGGCGCCGTACATGTCGGCGTGGCCGCGCGGCTCGAGGATGAGGGCGCGGCGGACGTGGTCGAGCTCCTCGCGCACCCAGCGGCGCTTCTCCAGGATCGTCGCGCCCGGGATGCGCGGGACGCCGCCGGTGACGATGCGCAGCGGCTCGCCGCCGGTGTGGGCGTCGACGGTCGTGTAGGCGGCGGCGAACTCCATGGGCGAAGGCTACCCGGTTGGCGGATCCGGCGGCGCGGTCTGCGGTGGTCGCCTGCCCGCCACCGGTACGCTGGGGCCATGCCGCAACCCGCTCACGAAGTCGTCGCCTGCCTCGCAGGCGGCCTCATCGCGTCCTGTCAACCGGTCCGGGGCGGCGTGTTCGACCGCCCCGAGCTCGTGGCGCTGTTCGCGCTCGCTGCCCTGGACGGCGGGGCCGTCGGACTGCGGGTGGAGAGCCTGGCCGACCTCCGCGCGGTGCGCGGCGCCCTGGACGCCGCCGGCCGGCCGGTGCCGATCACCGGCCTCGTCAAGCGCGAGGAACCCGGCACCGACGTCTTCATCACGCCCCAACCGGACGACGTCCGCGCCTTGGTCGCAGCCGGGGCCGACGTCGTGGCCTTCGACGCGACGGATCGCGGGCGCCCCGTGCCGGTAGCCGAGATGATCGAGGCGGTCCATGCCGAGGGCGCCCTGGCGATGGCCGACGTCGCGACCGAGGCCGAGGGCGTCGCCGCGCATGCGGCCGGCGCCGACTTCGTCGCCACCACGCTTTCGGGCTACGTGGCCGGGACGCCGGACCTCCCCGGGCCCGACCTGGAGCTGGTGGCGCGCCTCGTGCGCTGCGGTGCCCGCGTGGTGGCCGAGGGCCGGGTCGCCACGCCCATCGACGCCGCCGCCGCCCGAGGGCGCGGCGCCTTCGCCGTGACGGTCGGCACCGCGTTCAGCCGCCCCGAGTGGATCGTGCGCGCGTTCGTCGACGCGGTGCGGGTGGCTGCCGCCACGGCTTCGGGCGACGGCGCCGGG
>Ga0180429_10004210_pt1 | contig 11540 bp, 8 predicted proteins | sample SS_ome_FD_132428 | JGI IMG/M metagenome (GOLD analysis project Ga0180429, IMG submission 132428) | Hypersaline lake sediment archaeal communities from the Salton Sea, California, USA - SS_1_S_1 metaG | ecosystem: Environmental > Aquatic > Non-marine Saline and Alkaline > Hypersaline > Sediment ... | reverse complement strand
TCCACCTTGTCGAACTGGTGCACGCGGGTCAGGCCGCGCGCCTCCTTGCCGTAGCTGCCCGCTTCGACGCGCCAGCAGGGACTGTAGGCGCAGAGCTTGATCGGCAGCGCCGGGGCTTCCAGGATGGTGTCGCGGTAGTAGTTGCAGATCGTCACTTCGGCGGTGGGGATCAGATAGAAGTGCGGACCATCCGGCGCGTCGCCCGGCGGCGGCACCCCCTCCACGCTGACGTGATACATCTCGGAGCCGAACTTGGGCAGCTGGCCCGTGCCGACCGCGCAGCGCGGCTGGACCATGAACGGCGTGCGCAGCTCGGTGTAGCCGTGCTCGGCGGCGTGCACATCCAGCATCAGGTTGATCAGCGCCCGCTGCAGCACCGCCCCCTGGCCGTGCATCACCGGGAATCCCCCGCCCGCCAGCCGCGCCCCGGCCTCGAAGTTGACCAGCCTGAGCCGCTGGCACAGCTCGACGTGATCGAGCGGCTCGAAGTCGAAATCGCGCGGCTCGCCCCACTCCTTGACCACCTCGGCGCACTCCTCGCCACCGACCGGAACCGACTCGTGGGTCAGGTTGGGCATCGCCAGCAGCAGCTGCTGCTCGCGCGCATCGAGTTCGGCGAAGCTGGCCTCCTCCGCACCGAGGGTCTCCTTGTACTTCCTGACCTCCGACTTGGCATACTCGGCTTCATCAGTGAGACCATCCTTGATCAGCCGCCCGATGTCCTTACTGAGAGTCCCAATGGCGTTGCGCAGGCTATCCAAGCTTGCTTGCGCTTCTCGCCTCTCCTTATCCAGCGCCAGAAACTCATCCACCTGGGCGGCGAACTCCTCGCCACGGCGGGCCAGGCCTTGTTTCACGGACTCGGGATCAGCGCGCAGCAGCTTCTTATCGAGCATTGAGATACCCTATGACGTCCCCCGGTTTGACGGTGCCCTGGGTGATCTCCTTGACGACCAGCACCCCGCTGGCGGGCGACTCGCAGACCACCGTCGCCTTGTCCGCCTCGACCTCGAACAGGTCCTCGCCGACCTCGACCTCGTCGTCCAGCTCCTTCAGCCACAAGCCGAAGTGGATCTCCTTGCTGTCCATGCCGAGGTCCGGCACCTTGATTTCGATCTTGGCCATCCTAGCTCTCCAGCGCGGCACGCCGCTCGGCCGCCAGCTGTTTGACAAGCTCCGCGATCTCGCGGGTGTCCGTTCCGGGTCCCATCACCCGTTTCACGCCGGCCTTAAGCAGCGCCGCGGCATCCTGCTCGGGGATGATCCCCCCGGCCAGCACCGGCGTGCCATCCAGTCCGGCGTCGCGCATCGCGCTGAGCACGCGCGGGATCAGCGCCAGGTGCGCGCCGGACAGAATCGAGAGCAGCACCACGTCCGGATCCTCCTGCTGGCAGGCGCGCACGATCATCTCGGGCGTCTGGTGCAGGCCGGTGTAGATCACCTCGATGCCGGCGTCGCGCAGCGCCCGGGCCACCACGCGCGCGCCGCGGTCATGGCCGTCCAGCCCAGGCTTGGCCACGATCGCGCGGTAGGTTGCCTGCGCGGTTGTCATGGCTGAGATTGTAACATCGCGGCGGGCCCACGGGTCCCCGGCCGCACCGCCGGCCTGCTACCTGGTGCCCGTAACCTTGCGATAGATCCTGGCCCAGGCCTCGACTGTGCCGTCCAGCGAGAACTCCCGCTCCAGCCGCTCCCGCCCCGCCTCGGCCAGACTGCGGCGCAGCTCCTCGCTGGCCATCAACCGCTCAAGCCCCGCCGCCCAGGCCGCGGGCGTGTTGTCCACCAGCAGACCGTCCACCCCGTCGCGCACCAGTTCCTGCACGCCGGAGACGCGGCTGGCGATCACCGCGGTGCGCGTGTTCCAGGCCTCCAGAATGGTGTTGGGCATCCCCTCGTGGTCGGTGGGCAGCGCCAGAATCTCGGCCGCCGCCAGATAGGGACTGACCTCCGGCACCTCACCCAGGCAGGCGACGCCGGTCAGCCCACGCTGCTCGACCTCGCGGCGAAACTCCGCCGTCCCCGTACCGAAACCGAGGAAGCGCAACTCGAAGTCGCCGCGGTCGCCGAGCAGCACCGCCGCGTCAAGCAGCAGGTCCGGGCGCTTGCCGTTGCGCGTCCAGGTGAATGCGCCGTGCCGCGTGATCGTCACCAGGCCGGACCGCTCGGGCCACGGCCCGTCGTAGATCCGCTTGCCGTTGTTGATGTACGGCGCGGCGGCGGGATCCTGCCGGAACCTGCCGGCGAGGTATTGCCGCGAGGCCGCGCTGCAGAACACGATCGCCGCCGCCTTGCCGTAGAAGCAGCGGTCGAGCTGCCTCTTCCAGCCCAGGACGCCGTCGCGCAGCTGGGTGAAGTGGATCGAGGCCACCAGCGGCACGCATCCGCCCGCCAGCACCGCCGCGTAAGTAGCGTGCCAGATCAGCGCATGCACGCAGTCGTAGTCGGCCAGGATGGGCCGCAGTCTCCGCGCGGCGCTGAGCAGCCCCAGCGGCGACTTGGGCAGATCCAGCGCGTGGTGCACTACCCCCTCGGGCACCGTCATGGAGAAGCCCGAGCGGGGCTGGTACATGGTGGCCAGATCGACCTCAATCTGGTGCCAGTCGCGCTCCTGCTGGAAGCGCTCCATGACCTCCAGGCACTGGCGCACGCCGCCGCCCGTGGCCAGGTCGGGCAGGATGCGCAGCACCTTGAGCGGCTGGGTCGGCACGCGGCAATTCTAGCACCGCTGAACCCCGCCCGGCCGCCGGTCAGTAATCCGACGGCGGCCTCAGCCCTGATACAATGGCGCCGTGGAGAAACGGGAGACCTGGGCTGAGCCGGGGCCGGCCTGGTCCGGCGCCGGGCGCTGGCTGCGCCTGCGGGACGCGCTGGTGACGCTGCTCCTGATTCTGCTGTTTCACGACCTGTTCATCCGCATTCTGGGCACCGAGCTGGCCCCGCTGCTGACCGGCTTCCGCATCCCCCCGCTGCCCTGGCGCGACGCCGTGCTGCTGGCCCTGCTGCTGATGGGCGTCTGGCGGATGGCGGCCGACCCCACCTGGCGGCGGCGCTTCGCCGTACCCTACGTCTGGTGGCAGGTGGTCTGCCTGCTGGTCTGCGCGGCGTTTCTCAGCCTGCAGCTGGATTCGATGGCCCAGGCCAATGAGATCAAGGGCCTGCTCTACCCGTTGCTGGCCTTCGGCACCGGCATCCTGACCGGCTTCGACTGGCGCAAGGTGCGCGCCGCCCTGCTGGTCATCGCCGCCGTCAACATCGCCGCCGCCCTGATCATCAGCCTGCTGTTCATGGACCAGTACCGGCTGTGGATGGACGCCTACCGCACCGTCTTCGGTGAATCGGCGGCGCTGACCTTCGGCAAGTTCGAGCAGCTGGTCGTCGTGCCGATGCCGCTGATCCTGGAACGGACGGTGATGACCGCGCTGTTCGTGGTGGCGGGCGCGATCGCGTGGCACCAGACACTGAGCGGCCGGGCCACGCTCCGGCTCCGGATCGCCTACGCGCTGCTGGCCGCCGGCTCGCTCTACATGGTGCTGGCCAGCTTCAGCCGCGGCGGCATCTTGACGATGTTCGCCATCTACATCTGGCTCTACGTGGTCTGGGCGATCAAGTGCTCGCGAAGCGCACCAGTACCCACCGCATGGGCAGCCCGCGCGATTGTGCTGGCGCTGGCAGCAGTCCTGTCGGTAGGTCTGCTGACGGCTGTTGCTGTCCGCAATGCCTACGGCATCGACCTGCTCGATCCGACCAACCTGATCTCGGCCACCCGTGCCGGCCGGATCACGATCTGGTCGCGGGTCGCCGACGATATCACGCGCCAGCACGGCTGGCTGACCGGCATCAAGCCCTCCTATCGCACCGCCCGCGCCTCGATCGTGTTCGGCGCCCGTGGCGGCCAGGCCTGGAGCGAGTGGGCTTACTACACGGTGGACAACGCCTATCTGTACATCGTGATGCACGGTGGGCTGTTCGCGCTGGCGGCGCTGCTGGCGTTCGTGACGCTCGCCGCGGTGCAGCTGGCCCGGCGAGGGCTGCAGCCGGAACTGGCAGTCCTGGTCAGCGGCTGCCTGATCTGGTGGATGCTGGCCACCAGCCCCCTGATCGTGGCGCTGGCACTGCTGATCGGCGGCGGCCGCCTGGGCAACCTGGAACTGGCTCCGCCGGCGGTCGAGCCTGCTGCCACGGTGTCGCAGCACAGCGCCCACCCGGCGTTGCAGCGGGGCTAGCGTTAGGCGGTCAGATCGCGGTACTGGACCAGCTTGCCCGAAGTGCAGCGATCGAGCTTCTCGAAGCGCGCCACTGTGACCCGGGCGCCCTCCAGCAGCCTCGCGGCCGCCTCGATCAGCCCGGCGCGCGCCTCGTCCGACAGCTCCTCTCCGCGATAGCGCAGCTCGAAGCTGCTTGCGCCGGTCCTCAGCACCTGAAACTGGTGCACCGCCGGGTAGTCCTTGAGCAGGTGGTTGAAGAACAGGGCGCTGATCTTGCTGCCCGACGGCAGCGTGAACAGCGCGGCGACCCTGCCCGCCAGTTCCGTCAGGCACGGTCCGCGACGGCCACAGGCGCAGTCCCGCCATTCGATGGCGCCGATGTCGCCGATCTCGTAGCGGATCAGCGGCGTGACCTCGTTGAACAGGTCGGTGACCAGCAGGCTGCCGGTCTCACCCGCCGGCAGCGCCTCGTGCGTCTCGGGATCGACGACCTCGACGACGTAGCGCGGGTTGACGTGGCGGCTGCCCCGTGCGCACTCCGCCGCGATCGAGCTGCACTCGCGGCTGCCGTAGTGGTCGCGCAGCTGGACGCCGAATGCCTCGCGGAACACCGCGCGCTGGGCGTCCGCCAGTGACTCCGCACCAACCCAGGCCGCCCTGACGTGGCCGGGCCCCAGCTGCCAGCCGCGCTCCAGCATCACGCGCGCGCACTCGATAAGCAGCGAGGTGAAGCCGTAGACGGCGCAGCCGGGCCGCTCCCAGACGGCTTCCGCGAAGCTCTCGTACTCGGCCTGGCCCGGCGCGTAGGCCCCGAAGACCGCGGTGTCCTGCAACCACCCACGCAGCCCGCGCGCCTCCTGCTCGGCACGGCCGATGTCACGCTCGCTGCCCCACAGGCACAGGCGCTCCATCCCCGGCCGCCAGCCCAGGATGTGGTGCATGGCGTAGACGGCTCCGCCCGCCAGGCGGTCCAGACGCTGGCTTCGCAGGTACTTGACCGGCTCGCCGGTCGAGCCCCCGGTCGCGTAGGAATAGACATCCGGCCGGGCCACCAGCAGCTTGCTGAGTCTGGGCCACAGCTCGCGCAGATCCCGCCTGGTCAGCACCGGCAGCCACCGCAGAGCGGCAGCGCCGGCCGCGGCGCTGAAGCGCTGAAATGCCGGAGCATCGCAAAAGCCGTTGCGGCGCAGACCTGCGATCAGCTGCTCCAATCGCGCAAGCTCCCGGGCCTCGCGCGCGTCGCGATCCAGCCGTAGTCCGGTCTCACACCAGCGCGTCCCCCGCGCATAGTCCGGAGTGGCGTAGCGCCGCCAGGCATAGATCCCGCGCTGCAGCTGTGACCTGATACCCGCCAAACCGACAACCTCTATCGCCACCGTTTCGGTGGCCAGCACTCGGCCAATTCTAGCAGCCCCGGCTGCCGGGCTATAATGCGGGCGATGCCGCCCGAGCCGCTGAAGACACTGCTGGTGGTTCCCAGTATCGACCCGCTGGGCAGACTCAGCGCCGGCGGCGCCGAGCGGATGGCGCGCAACCTGTGCCTGGCCTTCGACCGCAGCCGCGTCACCCCGCTGCTGCTGACCTATGTGCCGCACGAGGGCCTGGACACCGAGCTGGCGGCGGCCGGCGTGCGCAGCTTCGTGCTGCCCAAGCGCGCCAAGCTGGACCTCAGGCTGCTGTGGGGGCTGCGGCGGTTGATCGTGCAGGAGCGCATCGACGCCGTGCTCAGCATGTACCAGACCGTCAACCTCTACAACCTGCTGGCGACGCCGACGGTGCGCGGCGTGGGCTGCCTCATTCGCGTGGCGCGGGTCGGCCTGCCGCGCCGTATCGTGCAGACCGAGGGGCGGCTCAGCCATCGCGCGGATTTTCTGCTGTTCAACTCAGAAGCCGCGGCGGCGGCGGTCAGAGGCAAGTACACTATCCCGCCCGAACGCTTCCGCATCATCCCCAACGGCTGTGATACGCGGCGCTTCGCCCATGTGCCCTATGAGCGACGAGCCGCCAGTCGCGAGGCCCTGGGCCTGCCGGTCGACGCCTTCGTGCTCTACACCCCCAACCGTATCCACGCCAACAAGGGGCAGGACCTGCTGGCCGCGGCGCTGGCGGGCAGGCCCGAGCTGCTGGCGAAGCACAACGTGGTCTGGGTCAACACCGGAGCGGTTCAGGACCGCCAGCTGGCGGCCGCGATTCGCTCCACCTGCGCCCCCCTGGGCGAACGCGTCCGGTTGCTGCCGCCGACGGACGAGCCCGAGGCCTGGATCGCCGCCAGCGACGCCGTGGTGATCCCCAGCCGCACCGAGTCGTTTCCCAACACGCTGCTGGAGACCGCCAGCGTCGGACGGCCGGCGCTGGTTACGGCCTGCGGCGCTGCGCGCGAGGTGGCTCCCCAGCTGGGCGCCTTGCTGGTGGAGCCGGACTCCGCCGAGGCCCTGAGCGACGGCCTGCGCACGCTGCTCGCCATGCCCGCGTCCGAGTTGAGCACACGAGGAGCAGCGGCCGCCGAGGTGGTGCGGACACGCTACTCGATCGCCGCCGCCGCGGATCGCTACGCCGACGCGATCGCGGAGGCCGCGGCCCGCCGCCGAAGGCCACGCCGTTAGCACCGCCGGGGCGCAACTGCTAGTATGGCTGCCGGAGTAATGCCGATGGCGCTGGGTCCGGTCAAACACAGGCTGCTGGGTTCGCACCGCCAGTTCGCCCACGTAGTCAGGGAGTTGAACCCATGAGCGAGGTCCGCGGGGTCGGACGTGAAGCCCTGATCTACGTGCTGGCGACCAGCGGCCAGGCCCTCGCGGCGCTGGCCGCCTTCTACCTGTTCTCACGCCTGCTGGCACCCGGCGAGTATGGCTACTACTTCGTGGTGCTCGCCGCCGCGGAGATGACCAACGGCATCGCCGTCGGCTGGATCAACGTCACGCTGGTACGCCAGCACCCGGCGACGACCGCCACCGAGCGCCCGCTGCTGCTGGGAAACCTGGCAATCACCTTCCTGCTGACCGCCGCTGTGCTGGCACTGCTGGCGCTGCTCGCCTCGCTGGCCCTGGCGGCCTTCGGCGCCGACGCCTCGCTGCCCTGGCTGGTGCTGACACTGGTGCTGCCGATGGGCGCGCTGAGCATGTCGCAGTGGCTGTTTCGCGCCCAGCGGCGCCCGGTGTTCTTCCTCGGCACGCTGCTGATCGTGGCCGTCGTCCGGCTGCTGCTCGGCTGGGCGCTGCTGAGCTACGTGGCCAACACCGGGCGCACCCTGGTGCTGGTGCAGACCTGCGCCGTGCTGCTGACATTCATCTGGGCGGCAACCCAGGTGCGCGAGCCGGTGCGATTCCTGCGCGGCAGCGTCAGCTGGACGGCGATCAAGCCGGTCCTCGGCTACGGCCTGCCACTGGCGCTGGTCAATACCGGCACGGCGCTGATGAACACCGCCGGCCGGCTGATCCTGGGTCTGCTGGCCGGCGCCGGGGCGGTGGGCATCTTCGCGCCGGCCAACCAGCTCAGCCGCCAGCTGATCGAGATGGGGGTCCGCCCGCTGACGATGGCCTTCGTGCCGGTCAGCTACCGGATCTTCGAGCGCGACGGCGAGCATGCGGCCAGGCGCGCTCTGCACCACACGGCCGCCCTGCTGGTCACGATCGCCACCGGAATGGGCCTGACGCTGTTCCTGCTGCGCCACGCGATCGTCGACGCGCTGCTGGACCCCGCCTATGCGTCCGCCGCCGACCTGATCGGCTACCTGGCCCCCGCGCTGGCGCTCTCGATGCTGCATCCGCTGCTGATCAAGTCCTTCGAGTTCGCCCGGCAGACCGGGGCGCTGTCCTGGTACACGCTGCTGGCGGGCGTGCTGAACGTAGCGCTCAACTTCGCGCTGATCCCGTGGCTGGGAGCGGCCGGGGCGGCGCTGGCGGCGCTGCTGGCCTACGGCGCCTACTGCGGCGTCACCTACCTCGGCGCCCAGCGCCACTTCCGCTGGGGCTTCCCCTGGCTGCAGCCGCTGGCGGTGGCGATCCCGATCGGCGTGCTGCTAACACTCAACCAGGCTGTGCCGTCGCCACGCGGCGTGCTGCCGACGGTCGCCTACGTGCTGGGCTACATCGCGCTATACGCACTCACCGCCCTGCTCTGCCTGCGTCTCGGACCTCGCCCGTGGCGCGAGCAGCTTGCGTTCCTGCGCACGCTGTTCCGCGCCCCGCAGGCCGGTTCGGCACCGGCCGGAGCGGGCACAGATCAACCCTCCCAGCAGGTATAATGCACACTCCCGTGCGCCCGAGCGGCGCCACGCGGTGGGAAGCGGAAAGGCCTGATGGGTAACACGACACGCACGATGGGGGCGCTGGGGCTGCTGCGCTGCTACGGACTCCGCGGCATCATCCTGTTCCTCGTACTGGCCGCGATCATCGGCAGCCTGCAGCTGTGTGCGCCGCCGGTCTACTCCGCCCGCGCCACCGCCCAGGTCGGCTCGCTGCCCAGTTCACCACTGGCCAGCCCAATGGCGCTGCTGTCCAGCGACAACATCGAGGACGAACTGGCGGTGCTGGAGTCCGTGGCGATCCGCCAGCACACCTCGGACCTGCTGCACCTTGAGTGCCGGCCGGAACCCGCCTGGCAGCCCAGCCCCTTCGGCTATCAGTTCGGGCGCGTGATGGCGTTCATCTTCCGGCTGCGCCGTCCGCTGGACTACGGCAAGCTGGCTTACCCGACCACCACACAGCTGGAGTTGGACTACGACAAGGTGGCCAAGCAGCGGCTGCTGATCAGCCTGGACGGTGAGGGCAGCTACACGCTCAGCGTCGGGCGTCGCCAGGTGGACACCAAGCCAGTCGGCGAGCCGCTGAGCACCACCGGCCTGAGCATCGTGCTGGACGGCTTCACCCCTGGCCGCGCCCAGCGCTGGCGGCTTTGCCTCACCGAGCCCGGCCAGGAGGCGGCGGCGCTGCGCGACGCCGTGACCGTCCTGCGCGTCGGCGCGCGCAGCAACACGGTCGGAATCGGCTGCGAGGCGCCGCACCCCGAACTGGCGGCGCGCATCGTCAACACCATGATGGACTACTACATCCAGCGCGACGTGGAGGTCAAGCAGCGCAGCTCCAGCGAGATGCTGGTCTACATCGACCAGCAGATCGAGACGGTGGACGCGCAGCTGGATGGGCAGCGCGCCGCGATGAACGAGCTGCTGGGCGACCGCGGCAACCTGATCGCCAGCGGCGGGCCGGAACTGGTCTCCGGCTCCTATCTGACGTCCCAGGACCGCCTGTCGGCGCTGCTCACCGAGCGCGCCCAGGTGCAGCAGCTGCGCACGCGCCTGGACGGCGATCAACCGCTGACCGGCTATCACGACTCGCTGGTACTGGACCGGCCGGTGGAGACCGAGATCGCCCAGTCGATCCTGAGCAGCGAGCAGCTGCTCGCCGAGGAACTGCTGGTCAAGACCGACGAGCACCCCGATGTTCAGGAGCTGCGCCAGACGATCGCCAGCCAGCGCGCTTCGCTGGCTCAGTTGCTGGACGAGAGCCTCGGCCAGCTGGAGCAGCGCGTCAGCGCCACCCGTCGCGACATGGGACGCTACGAGGCCCTGCTCGACCTCTCACCCGAGGCCAAGGTGGAACTGGGGCGGCTCAACAGCGAGATCGCCATCGCCACCGAGATACTGGCCACGCTGTACGCCGAGCGCCAACAGGCGGCGCTGCAGCAAGAGTCCGACGTCTCGCCCATCACAGTCCTTGATCGGGGCGTTCCCAACCACCGGCCCGCGCGGCCACGGCTCAGCATGGCGGCCTTCACTTCGGTGATCGCGGCACTGCTGCTGACGGCGGCAGTGCTGCTGGCCGCCGGGCTGCTGGATCGCGATCTGCGGGACCCCGCCGCGTTGAGCGTGCGCTTCGGCGCCCCCCTGCTGGCGATTCTGGACGCTGCCGGCCAACCCGCCACGCCGCTGGAGGCCAAACGGCTGCGTTTGCGGGCAACCGGGCTCCTCCAAGACACTGACCAGCAGCTGGCCCTCGTCGCGATGCACAACGGCGAGCACGCCACCCGGGCGCTGGCGACGCTCAAGCTGGTGCTGGCCGAGTCCGGCCCGTCCGCCGACGAACTCAGCCAGCGGCTGCGCGCCGCCGCGGGCACGGGCAGTGAGGCGCTCTATGACTCGGCGCTGGGCCTGGGGGCCGCCGTGGTACTGATAACATCGCCCGGCCGCCGCAGACTGACTGAGCTGGCGGTGGTGGTCGCCGAACTGCGGGAGCTGGGCCATACACTGGCCGGCTTCGTTTTCATCACCACCTAGCTGCCGACCCCGCTCAGGGATCGCCCGTCAGGGATACCCCGATTGCCACGCTGCAGGTTTGGGCGGACAATACGAATGAGGCTGAAGGCAGCCTCTGCCCCCACCTACTCCAACCCCCGCGGCGCACGTCAGCGCGCGGAGGCTGGTGGTGGGGTGCAGCCGACGCGAACTCCGGCGAGCCACGGGCACGGCTGGGCCGCATGGTGGTTGCGGAATCCGCGTCAGACGGGACAATACACCTAGAACCAGGGTACAGGTTCTGTGTACTCTCAGCCTGTACCTGGCATGAGGAGCTTGTCATGGCCAAGAGCGTTGCCGAGTTCATGGATCCCATCATCAAGGACACGCCCGGTGAAGCGGAGTTCCACCAGGCCGTCCACGAGGTCGCGGAATCGATCCTGCCGATCCTGGACCGCCATCCTGAGTTTCAACAAGCGCGCATCCTGGAGCGGATGACGGAGCCGGAGCGCATCATCATCTTCCGCGTGCCCTGGGTGGACGACCAGGGGGAAATCCGCGTCAACCGCGGCTTCCGTGTCAAGATGAACAGCGCGATCGGCCCCTTCAAGGGCGGGCTGCGCTTCGATAAATCCGTCAATTTGGGCATCCTGAAGTTCCTGGCTTTCGAGCAGGTGCTGAAGAACTCGTTGACCACGCTGCCGATGGGCGGCGGCAAGGGCGGCGCCAACTTCGACCCGATCGGCAAGAGCGACGGCGAAGTAATGCGCTTTTGCCAGTCATTCATGACGGAGCTGTACCGCCACATCGGCCCCGATACCGACATACCGGCGGGGGATATCGGTGTCGGCGCGCGCGAGATCGGCTATCTCTACGGCCAGTACAAACGTATCAGCGAGGAGTTCCACGGCGTACTGACGGGCAAGGGCCACGAATGGGGCGGCAGCCTGATCCGGCCCGAGGCCACGGGCTATGGCGCCGTGTTCTTCGCCAGTGAGATGCTCAAGACCCGCGGCGAATCCGTGCGCGGCAAGACCTGTCTGGTCTCCGGCGCCGGCAACGTGGCCCAGCACGCCGTCGAGAAGATCAACCAGATCGGCGGC
>Ga0180429_10004209_pt1 | contig 11540 bp, 8 predicted proteins | sample SS_ome_FD_132428 | JGI IMG/M metagenome (GOLD analysis project Ga0180429, IMG submission 132428) | Hypersaline lake sediment archaeal communities from the Salton Sea, California, USA - SS_1_S_1 metaG | ecosystem: Environmental > Aquatic > Non-marine Saline and Alkaline > Hypersaline > Sediment ... | reverse complement strand
CGCCAGTTCATCGCCGACCTCTACGACGCCTCGCTGCTGCACGACGTCGGCAAGGTGGCGATTCCGGACTCGATCCTGCTCAAGCCCGACATCCTGGACGAGGGCGAGATGGCGATCATGATGAGCCACACGCTGGTGGGGGCCAACACCATCCGCGCCGCCCGCAAGCGGATGCAGGCGCGCTCGACGTTCCTGGTGATGGCCGAGCAGATCGCCAGAAGCCACCACGAGCGCTGGGACGGCCGGGGCTACGTCGAGGGCCTCAAAGGCGACCAGATTCCGCCGGTGGCGCGGATCTTCAGCGTGGCCGACGTCTACGACGCGCTGACGACGGTGCGCCCCTACAAGCCGGCCTACAGCCACGAGCAGGCGATCGAGATGATGCGCGAGGAGCGGGGCCAGCGCTTCGACCCGCAGGTCTTCGACGCCTTCCTCAGCGTGGCGGGCAAGTTCAACGACATCCGCATCCAGTTCGCGGACTAGCCGCCCGGCCCGCCCGGAAAAGAAGAGGCCCCGGGGAGGTGGGAACCCGGGGCGCATGCAGGAGGTATGTGGATGGGAGTGATGGGAATGATGGGAATTGAGCTTTGGGCAAAACCTAAGAGGATTGCACTCCCACCTCGTCAGTGCTGTCAATCTTCCGTTTCTGTTGGTCCGTCTCGCGAACCGTATAGGTTACCCAGGCGTTTGGCCTCTGAAACCGGTGGCTGCCAGATTAACCCGATTTAATCTGCGCCCCTGGTCACAGGGCGGATCGACCGCCAGGGCGGGCAGTACTACGCATCGCCGCGTCGCACTCCAGTAACCTAGACGCCGGGGCATGGCGCGGGTTACAGCGGCACGATGCGACAATGAGCATATGGCCGCTGCGCGCCACAAACCGTCCAGGCTGTACTTCGCCTACGGCAGCAACCTCTACCGGCCGCAGATGCGCTGCGACAGCCCGGACAGCGAGCTGGCGCGCCGCCAACGGCTGAATCGCTGCCCGGACAGCGAGCCACTGGCCCCCTATGTGCTCAGCGGCTTCAGGCTGGCGTTCGTCGGTGAGCGCAGCCAGCGCTGGGGCCGCGGCGGCGTGGCCACCGTGATCCCGGCCGCCGGCTGCCTTGTTCACGGCGCGCTCTACCGGATCAGCGCACTGGACGAGGCCGCCCTGGATCGCGCCGAAGGCGTCGCCCAGGGCAGCTACTACAAGGATCAGACCACCATCGGCTACGAGGGCGAACCCGTGCTGATGTATGTCGCCACCGCGGCGCTGTCTCCCGAGAACAAGCCCAGCGCGCTGTACCTGGAGACCATCCGCGCGGGCTACAAGCAGTGGGGCCTGCCGCTTGGCGCGCTGGACGGCATCGAGGCCTGGCCGGCTGAGAGTGATCCGCCTTCAGCGGCGGACTAAGGGCTATTCGCGGAAGCTGGGCATCTCGGGTGGCACCAACACCGGGTCGAGTTGCTCCAGGCCGGCGCTTTCCGGCGGCGGCTGGTCGGCGTCCGGCAGTGGCGCCCATTTGAACCTCAGCGCCGTCAGCTCGCTGAGCGCATCCGGCACCACGATGCCGCCCAGCGGCAGCCAGCCCCCGCCGGCCTTGACCTCCACGGTCAGCGCCGGCAGGCTGAGGGCGGGCTCGCGGCCGCCCACCGGATAGAGAAACCCGGAGAACAGCGGTGCTTCGCCCCAGCCCGTGCCGCTGTACATCTCGGCCAGCAGCACCGGCTCCGCCGCGTCGTCTCCCAGCCGCGAACAGGGCATCAGGCGCAGCAGGCCGGCGGGCTCCGGCGCGCAGCAGCACAGCTCGACCGAATCCTCGGCGGCGGCGAGCAGCGCACCGACCGGTCCCGGCGGCACCTCGTCCGCCGCGACGGGCCCCGCCAGCGTCCGGCGCACGTAGCCGCAGGGCAGCGAGGCACCGGAGTCGAGCGTGACAGTCACCAGCCCGCCTTCCGCGTTCTCGATGCTGAGGGCGCGGGGCCAGACCTCGGGCGCGAAGACGCCGATCACCAGGGTGTCGCCGACGCGCAGGTCGGGGGCGGCGGACTCCAGCTGCAGATAGGTGCCCCCGCGATAGACCGCCAGCGGGTTGCCGACGATCAGCGGATGACTGCCGCCGAAGATGCCGTGGCCGGCGGCGATGTCCAGACAGATCGCGGCCTCGTCCGGCCCGCCGGGCGCCAGTGCGTCGGCCGCCGGCTTGACCATGATCTCGCCGCAGCTGCCGTCCGGTTCGGCGAACAGCTGCAGCCCGATCCCGTCGAGGGCGCTGCCGGTTACCCGCGGATGCGTGGCCGACTGCCGCTCGAAGGTCACCACCGCGGTCCGGCGGCAGGTGCGCGTCACGGTGCCCAGCGGCACCCCCGGCCGGTTGATGGCGTAGGCCGCCGGCGGGTCGACGGCGCGGACGATGCTGCCCGAGCGGTTCTCGATCACGATCAGGTACTTCAGCACGGCCTGCGCCTGGGGCAGCAGCGCCGGTCCGATCCGGTCCGGCTCGGCGCCCGCCGGCAGCAGTGGGGTGGCGCCGGGTTGCTGGGGATGGGCGGGCGCAGTGAGCCCGATGATCAAGAGCAGGAGCATCGTGGGCCCTGCCAGCCGCATAGACCATTATAAGCACAGACGGCGCAGCGGGCCGTCTTGGCGCCCCGGCGGCCACCGGCTGCGGGCTGATCGTGTTAGACTTAAGCTGCATATCGCGTCCAAGGGGGACAAGGGTTATGACCGAAGAGCAGCAGCCCCGGCGCCGGGGCAATCCCACGCTGGTCGTGGGCATCATCGTTGTCGTCGTGATCGTCGTCGGGGGCATACTGGCCTATGTCGCCTGGCAGGCGATCGAAGCGCGGCCGACGCCGATCGGCGACATCCTGGCGGACATGCGCACCTATGACGGCCAGCCCGTGACGGTCAGGGGCGAGGTGGCCAGCGTGCTGAACATCCTGGGCCTCAAGGCCTTCGATCTCGATGACGGCAGCGGGACGATCAAGGTGGTCACCCAGCGCGGCCTGCCCCAGCAGGGCGAGACGGTGACCGTCAGCGGCGTGGTGAACGAGATGTTCAATGTCGGGGGTATGAACATGACGGTCATCCTGGAAGGGGATGGCACACCGGGCGGCTGATCGCTCAGGCATGGCAGGCGGGGTTGACGTTTGCCTGATCATGCTATAATCACTCGCTCAAGTGAAAGGGTAGAAGAAGGAGAGGCGGCGTCGACGCGGCGCCGTGGAGGCTCAAGTATGACGATGGACCCGGAGGTGAAGACTGGGATCATTGAGCGATTCCAGTTAAACCCCAAGGATACGGGATCGGTGGAAGTGCAGATCGCGCTGCTGACTCAGCGCATCCAGGAACTGAACGAGCACCTCAACGAGCACAAGAAGGACCGGCATTCCCGCCGGGGCTTGCTGCTGATGGTCGGCAAACGCCGCAAGTTCCTCAACTATCTGCGCACCAGAGACTATTCCAAGTATCAAGAAGTTATCTCGGCACTGGGCCTGCGCAAGTAAGCCTGGTCGTGCCATCTGCTTCCGACCTGATGCGCCCTTTCCACTGCCGCGTGCCGGATGGGCACGCTTGAAACCAAAGCTAAGAGGCGCAAAGTGGAACATTTCAGTACCGAATTCACCTGTGGTGAAACCAGCTTCCGCGTCGAGACCGGCCTGATTGCCAAACAGGCGGGCGGCGCGGTGATGATCTACAAGGACGGCCTGGCGCTGCTGTGCTGCGCCACGGCCACCCGTGAGCCGCGGGAAGGCATCGATTTCTTCCCGCTGATGTGCGACTTCGAAGAGCGGTTCTACGCCGCGGGCAAGTTCCCCGGCGGGTTCATCAAGCGCGAGGGGCGGCCCAGCGAAAACGCCGTGCTGACCGCGCGCAAGGTCGACCGCACTATGCGGCCGATGTTCCCCGACGACTTCCGCAACGAAGTCCAGATCATCGTGACCGCGATGAGCCAGGACAACGTCCAGGTGCCCGATATCTACGCGATCGTCGGCTCCAGTCTGGCGCTGGCCCTGAGCAACATCCCCTGGCGCAACCCGATCGCCGCGGTGCGCGTGGGCTACGTCGACGGCGAGTACGTGATCAACCCGACCTTCGAGCAGCTTGAGGAGAGCCAGATGGACCTGCTGGTCAGCGGCACTCGCAATCGGGTCAACATGATCGAGGACGAGAGCCAGGAGGTGCCGGTCGAGATCGTGGCCGAGGGCATCCGCCGCGGCCACGAGGAGATCAAGCGCCTGGTCGACCAGATCGAGCAGTTCGCCGAGGGGCGCTCGCGCCCCGAGATGGACTACACGCCGGCGCCGGATCTGGAGGACGAACTGAAGCGCCGCATCGAGGCGCTGGCTCAGCCGCGGATCGAGCGGATGCTGCCCGCCGACAGCAAGGAAGACCTGTTCGGGATGCTCGACGATCTCAAGCGCGACGTCGCCGAGGAGCTGACGGCCGCGGACGAGGAGCTGGACCCGGTGGTGGTCAAGCGCTACGTGGGCAAGCTGGTCAAGCAGCACGCACGCAAGCTGACGATGCAGGGCACCCGCGTGGACGGCCGGCCGGTCGGCGAGATCCGGCCGATTGAGGGCCTCGTCGACATCCTGCCGCGGGTGCATGGCAGTGCGATGTTCAGCCGCGGCCAGACCCAGGTGGTCAGCAACGTGACGCTGGGCAGCGGCGGCGACCGCCAGCGGATCGACACCGTCAACTTCGACGAAAGCAAGCGCTACACGCACCACTACAACTTCCCGCCCTACAGCGTCGGCGAGGTGCGCTTCATGCGCGGGGCCAGCCGCCGCGAGATCGGCCACGGCGCCCTGGCGGAGAAGGCCGTCGAACCGGTGCTGCCCGATGAGGAGACCTTCCCCTACACCATCCGCGTGGTCAGCGAGGTCACGGAGAGCAACGCCTCGAGCAGCATGGCCAGCACCTGCGGCTCGTCCATGGCGCTGATGGCGGCCGGCGTGCCGATCAAGCAGCCGGTCGGCGGGATCAGCATCGGCCTGGTGACCGAGGGCGACGACTACAAGCTGCTGATGGACCTCTCGGGTTTCGAGGACTTCAATGGCGACATGGACTTCAAGGTCACGGGCACCAGGGACGGCGTGACCGCCATCCAGCTGGACGTCAAGATCGAGGGCCTGACGGTGGCGATGGTCGAGGAGACGCTCAAGCTGGCCTACCAGGGCTACTGCACGGTGATCGACCAGATGAGCCAGGTCATCCCGGCCCCCCGCGAGGAGATCAGCGAGTTCGCGCCCAAGCTGGAGATGCTGCAGATCGACGTCGATCAGATCGGCCTCGTCATCGGCCCCTCCGGCAAGCACATCAAGAAGATCTGCGCCGACACCGGCGCCGAGGTGGACATCGACGAGGACGGCCGGGTCTTCGTCAGCGGCACCGATCACGAGGGCGTGATGAAGGCGCTGGACATCATCCGCGCGATGACCACCGAGATCGAGACCGGCGGCGAGTTCAACGGCAAGGTGGTGCGGATCATGCCCTTCGGCGCGTTCGTTGAGCTGGTGCCGGGCCGCGATGGCTTCCTGCACATCAGCAACGTCGCCGAGCGCCGCATCGACAAGGTCGAGGATGTGCTGGACATGGGCGACATCATTCCGGTTCGGGTCGAGGAAGTCGACGACCAGGGCAAGATCAGCCTGATCCGTACAGACATCGACTACGGCAACCGTCCTCCGCGACCGGAGCGGCGCCCGGGCGGCGACAACAGGCGGCGTGACGGCCGCGACGGCCGGGGCGGCCGTGACCGTGGGGGTCGCAGTGACCGGGGTGGTCGTGGCGACCGCAGCCGTAGTGACCGCGGCGACCGCAGCCGCAGCGGCGGTGACCGGGACCGCGGGGGTCGACGCTAGGCTGGTCAGGGATCAGGCAACAGGATTCAGGCGTCAAGCTTCGGTGGCGCGGGCGTCACGCCCGCGATCCGTTGGAGGTCCGAAGTCCGGTAGCGGCGGGTCCCCGACCCGCCGACCGGTTCAAATGTCCAGGGGTCGGGGACCCCTGGCTAGCCGGTGTCGGGTGGGCGGCCAGCGCCGGCACCGGACGCCGCCTCCGCCAGCCCCTCCAGCTGGCCGGGCTTGATCGCGCCGATCCGCCGCAGCTCGGCGTCGATCTCCGGCGTGCGCTGCAGCTCCGCCATCAGGCGCCTGGCCTCGGCGATCGCCTCCTCCAGCTCCAGCTCGTCCTCGCCCGGCTGCTCCTCGCCGCAGGTGGGACAGACCTGGCCCGGCTCTGGCTTCGCCGCATCGGCAGATCGCGGGCGAGACGCCCGCGCCACCGATGGTTCCGGGTCCTCCGCGGGCTCAGTTGACTCTGCGGGCTCCTGGGGCTCTTCCTCGCCGAAGGCCCAGGGCGGCAGCTTGGCCGCGGCGCGGGTCAGCGCGGAGAGCTCGCTGCCTTTGCGGGCCGTCAGCAACAGCTCGCCGAGGCGCAGCCTGAGCAGCCGCCCCAGCGTCTGGCGGTCCATCAGCTCCGCGGCGGCCGCCAGCTGGCTGAAGAATGTTAAGTTTTGCTCGCTGCCGCTAAATAATTCCTCGATCCGCGGCTCGTCGACGCCCAGCTGCTCCATCAGCTCACTGGGCCGCCCGCCTTTGACCGCGGCGGCAAAGAGCAGCAGGCAGAGCACCGGGTCGTAGTAGCGGCGCCCGCCGAGGATAATTACGTCATCTCGCATGAAGTGCCTCCTTGAGGGAAGTTGTAAGTAGTAAGGTCAAGTTGTAAGCAGTGGCCAGTGGCCCGTGGCCAGTGGTCAGCGGTCAGTGGTCAGAAACGGTGGCGCGGGCGTCCCGCCCGCGATCCGTCCGGAGTGCGCGGTGCGGCGCGACTGGCAGCGCCGGCATCCTGCCGGCATCGCCGGTAGCAGGGGGCTTTAGCCCCCTGACCTTCGAATCGCGGGGTTGAAACCCCGCCTACCGGGATGTCCGCCGTGTGATCGCCCCCATCGGGGAACGGCAGGCTGGAAGCCCGCCCTACTGGGGTGATACGCTTGCCCCCTGAACCTCAGAACATAACGTATGTATAGTACCATCGAGATCCATGGACCGCAAGGCAATTACCGCCGTTTAGCATTGATTAACACTGGGGGACAGGTTACAGGGGACAGGTTACAGGGGACAGGGATCAGGGATCAGGATTCAGGCAGGCGCGGATCTTGTACGCGCATCCGCCCGGGCCGCGCAGAGGCTGCGCGGCTACCGGGGATGCGCACGGGACGTCCGCGCTCCGACGGTCCGCGCCACACCGGTAGGCCGGACTTCAGTCCGGCGATTCAAAGGTCGGCGGGTCGGGGACCCGCCGCCACGAATCCGGCGGCAGGGCCGCCGCCGCTACGGAATCACAAGCCCCGTCTGCGGCAGGCCGCTTGCGCTACCCGGCGAATGACGGGCACGGAGTCCCGTCCCACCCAGGTTTGACGGGTTATCCACAATCTGTTAACATGTAATCCACGGCGGGCAGTTGACAATGGTGCGGCGCCAAACGAAGCGGTCCGCCGTCGGATTGACTGCAAGTGAGAGGGTTGAGATACAGCGTGGCGGGAGAGCCACGCGCGGCGATGCAGTACTTCGGGTGCATTCCAGTGCGCGGGCTGTGTTCTGGCGCGGCCAAACCCTCCGTTGACAACGGCCCACCGTGGCGGGCGTCCGCCGGCGCGGGTGGGCACCTAAGCAGCTAGTACTCCGCCTTTCTCCCGAGGGTGCCGGATGCCTCCCCGGCACCCTCACACTATCCAAGGCCGGCGGCGCTCAGTTCTCGCCGGCGTCACTGGCGCCGTATTCCTGGTAGTAGAAGTCCTGGACGGCGAAGATGTAGTCCAGCAACCAGCCGAGGTACTTGGCCGTCAGATCGGGCACCGGGACGCTGACGGTGGAGTAGATCGTCAGCTGCTCGGGATCCATGCAGAACGCGCCGGCCGGCAGCTCGCCGTTGAGGGCCATCAGCAGACTCAACTGACTGACGGGGTTGTCCTCGCTGAGCCGGTCCATCGGCGCCAGCAGCCGGAAGGCCGCGCCCTCGTCGCTTTCGTAGAGCAGGCCCGTCGCCACGAGGTCCTCGTCCTCGTCGATCACGATCTCGAAGAACTCCATGTCGTCCTCAACGTCGCCGTGCTCGTACTGGACTTCCAGTTCGGCGAGGATGTCCTTGATCGCCTGTGTGTCCTTCATCAGTGCCTCCAGGTGGCCAGGAACTCCTTGAGCCCCGCCAGGTTTATGCAGTCTTTCTCGGTGGCGACGTGGTCGGCGCGCAGCTGAAGCCGCTCCTTCAGCGCGCTGTTCATCCAGCCCACCCGCGAGATGCCGCCCTCGTCGGCCAAAAAGCGCGGCGAGGCCAGATAGGCCTCGCTGACGCCGATGTAGCCGGGAGTCTGCCGGCCCGCCACCCGGGCCAGCAGCGTGTCAAAGGTCTTGCCGTCCGGGCTGCGCCCGCTGTAGTCGGCGCTCAGCACGCAGATCACGTCCAGCTCCTCGAGGTACCAGGCGATGCACTGCGCCAGTGCGGTGGTCGGGTGGGGCGACTCGTGCAGGCTGTGCAGACAGATCGCCTCCACCGCACCCTCGCTGAGCAGCTGCGCGGCCTTGTCCGAGCCCATGTAGCGGCCGCGGGTGCGGTCGCGGCAGACGCCGCGTTCGATCGTCAGCTGCGCCGTGCTGGGGGTGAACTGCGCCAGCGCCGCCAACTCGTCGTAGCAGCGGTGGCAGCAGGGCGGACGGTCGACGCTGACCACGCAGAACGCGTGCGGCGCGTAGCTGGCACAGCTGCGGCACAGCACGAACGGCTCGCGCTCGTCACTGCGCCGCTCCAGCTCCTTGATCCGCTCCTCACAGTAGGCGTAGACGCTGGGGCGCAGGCTGGCGATCCGGATCGGATCGAACAGCAGGTTAACCGACACCACGCTGAGCGTGAACTGCGCCTTGAGCGCCTCGTAGATGATCTGCCCCAGCTCCTCGGGGGTCAGCCGCGTGTCGTACCAGCGCAGCACCAGCCGCCGGTCCGCGAGCTCGGCGCTGAGCGGGGTGCGCTCGTTGATCACCGCCGCCACGTGGCGCTCGAGGTAGGCGGTGGCCGGCACCGATACTTCGCGGTCGCCGATGTCGATGATCAGCCCCAGGTCCTCGCCGATCGAGCCCCGCACGTCGCAGCCGTCGACCCCGCCCATCGCGCGCACCACGAACAGCGAGTTCTCGGTGGTGCCCGCCTCGCGGAAGTCCAGCTGCTGCTGCTTGACCCGCGCCCGCTCCTGCCTCAGCCCCAGCCGCTCGGCCAGCCAGGCGCCGAGATGATGCTCGGGCACCGCCGGATCGAAGGCGATGGTGCGAATCCCGACGGACTCAAGCGCCGCGTGCAATACCGCCTCCGCCGGGCTCTCCGGCTCGCCCAGCACGGCCACGGCGAACAGATGCTGCAGGTTGATCCGCAGCAGCGCGCGCCGGTCGCCGACCGGCCAGTGGGCGAAGCGCCGCGCCCAGCGCAGTACGTCGTGCAGCAGCCTCAGCGCGTCCCAGGGCGAGCGCCGGACCAGCACGCTGGTGCGCGGCAGCTCGGGCGGCGGGTCGGGAGCGCCGACGACCCCGAGGTAGAGCATGTATCTGAGGAAGTCCGCCCGGCGGAACGGGCGGAGAAACTGGCTGTCGCTCTGGTGGCCCGCGCTGAGCTCGGACGCCGCGGCTGTCAGCTCCCAGGCGGCGGCGGCCGCCAGTGGATCGGCGCTGAGGCGCGCCGCGATCTCATCCTCAGGCTGCGTACGCCAGCCGCGGACGTCGAGCAGCAGCTCGTTGATCAGCTGCCCGCGGCCGCCGCTGCCCTCGGCCGAGCGCAGCTGGGCCGCCAGCGCGGCGTAGTCCACTTGCGGCTGGAGTACTGGTTCGCTCACATTTCCTCCGGCAGCGGCAGCGCCAGGATCTGAAAGCCGCTGCGCAGCACCCGGCGGAAGGCCGCCGTCAGCGCGCGCCGGAAACCGCGCTCCGGTTCCGGCGCGTCCAGCACCCGGCAGTCGCGGTAGAAGTCGCTGAACGCCGTCGCCAGGTCGTACAGGTAGGTGCAGAGCGTGGCCGGCTCGCAGGCCGCCGCCGCCGCCGCGCACACGTCGGGGAACTCGCCCAGCACCCGCGCCAGGGCGATCTCGCTCTCATGCAATTCGTAGCCGGGCTGTAGGGGCGAAGCCGTGCTTCGCCCTGTTTCCGCCTCCGTGCCCGTGCCGCCATTGGCGAAGCGTGGCTTCGCCCCTACCGCGCCCGCCCCACCGGGGTCGTCCGCCACCAGTTTACCGGCCCGGGCGTAGGCGTACTGCAGATATGGCGCGGCGCGGCCGGAAAAACTCAGCGCCTGCTCGAAGTCGAAAACGATCTGCTGGCTGCCCGTGACCTGCAGCATGGCGTACTTGATCGCCGCGATCGCCACGTCGCGGGCGATCGCTTTGACCTTGTCCTCGTCGATCGCGCCGGACTCGTCCCTGGAGCCGATGCCCTTCTCGCGCGCCAGCTGCTCGGCGCGGCGGATCGCCTCGTCCCGCAGCTCGCGGTAGCTGACCACGCTGCCCTCGCGGCTGCTCATCTTGCCCTCGGGCAGCACCACCAGCTCGTAGCTGATGTGGCGGCAGTGCTCCGCGTTCTTAAAGCCCCAGAGCCTGAGGATGGCGAACACCTGCTGGAAGTAGAGCTGCTGCTCCGCGCCGACCACGTAGAGGCTCTCGTCGAGGTCCCGGCCGTACTTCTCGCGCACCAGGTCGAACTTGTGCTTGGCGAGGCCCAGTTCCTTGGTCTGATAGAGGCTGGTGCCGTCACTGCGCAGGATGGTCAGCTTGCCCAGCCTGCGGATGCGCTTCTTCTCATCGTCGCGGAAGACCGGCGTGCCGTCGGGCCTGAGCGCATCAGCCTGCCGCTCGAAGTCGACGTACAGCGCCCCCTTGTACTCCTCGGACTGATCGACCTCGGCGATGCCAAGCTGCTTCAACTCCGCGGCAGTCTGCTGACCGAGCTTGCTGTCATCGATGGTGGACTCGAAGAAGGTGTATGCATCGTCGAAGCCGACCAGCAGCTCATCGAAGATGCCGTGAAACGCCGCGATGCATTCGTCGCGCGATGACTGCCACTGCTGGCGCTGATCGACAGCCCGGGATTCCCACTCGCGCAGCCAGGTGCGCACTTCCTCGGCCAGCTGAGGATCATCATCGAACCTGCTGTGCACGGCCTTGTAGCACTCGCCCCAGTAGCCGAGTCGATTGGCCCCGGCTCCCGTCGCGCCGCCGAACTCCTTGAGATGCCCCACGATGGACTTGGCGACGTGCAGCCCCACATCCCCGATATACGTCGCTTTCAGCACAGCATTCCCCGCGAATGCCAGCAGGTTGGCGATGGCCTGGCCGATGGAGGCGTTGCGCAGGTGGCCGACGTGGAAGTCCTTATGGGTGTTGGGCTGGGCGTATTCCACCATGATGCGGCGGCCCGTCGGCGCGCCGCGGCCGTAGAGCGAAGCGTCGGCCAGGTCGATGGCGGGCAGAGACGGCCGCCCCACCTGTGAATCATCGGGGTCGGACGCAGCCACGATT
>Ga0180429_10004208_pt1 | contig 11540 bp, 15 predicted proteins | sample SS_ome_FD_132428 | JGI IMG/M metagenome (GOLD analysis project Ga0180429, IMG submission 132428) | Hypersaline lake sediment archaeal communities from the Salton Sea, California, USA - SS_1_S_1 metaG | ecosystem: Environmental > Aquatic > Non-marine Saline and Alkaline > Hypersaline > Sediment ... | reverse complement strand
CGCCCCCGCAACCGCCACCGACGTCACCTGCCAGTGACCCGCAGTCGCGTCCCGCTTCGGGGTTTCGCCGCTGGGCGTCGCGGATGTGGCGGCGCATGACCGGGCAACACAAGTGCTCCACGTGTGGGCAGTTCCTGCCGGAGTCTGGCGGGCATGCGTGCCCCGGCCCGGCGGCCAGCACCACCACGGCCGGGTCACCGCCCACCCCACCAGGGCAGGGGCAGCCGGTCACCGGGCCGATCCCTGGCCAGCCACCGACCCCACCAGGCCAACCCAGCCCGGCGCCAAGCCCGCAACCCTCACCACAACCCACGGTCGCGCCCTCGACGGGCACCGAACCGGAGATCCGGGGCCGCGACCGCGCCGCCTTGGGGTGGGGAGTGGGTTGGCGTTCGGGTATCGGCATTGGTGCGGTCGCACTGACCGCGGGAACGGTCTTCGCGCCGTTCATGCTGCCGGTGGCGATGTTTGCGATCTGGCGTGCCTGGAAGTTCCGGGGCCGCTACCTGGAGTCGATCGGCCGCTAAGGCACCTCACAGGCACGACCCATCCGGTCCTCGAGCCTGACAGCACCCACCCACCTACCCACCCAGGTCTCCACCCACCCACCTGGCAGGGTGGCCACGTGGCCAGGTGGGTGGCGACGGCAGTAGGCTGCCGGCAGCCAGGACGCACCACCTGGCATCGAGGTAAAGGAGCACGCCATGGCCCCCACCACACCCGCGGCCGGCACGAAGAAGACACCCGCGAAGAAGGCGCGCAGCACGAAGAAGACACCCGCGAAGAAGAAGGCCACAGCCACGCGCACCCCGAAGGTGGACACCTCGCAACCGGGGTGGGCCTACCGGCTGACACCCGAGCAGTGGGGGACCTACCTGTTGTCGGGGGAGTTGTCGGTGGCCTCGCTCGTGGACATGACCGGGGTGCGCTCCTCGCTAGCCCGCAAAACCTCGGTAGACATTGACGCGCACCTGCGCCAGAGCCTGGATGACTACGTGCAATCCAGCGGCACAGGGGTGCGTGATGTGGTCCAGGCAGCGTTGATTGCGTTCCTGGCGGCCCAGGGCGCCTACCCACCCAAGCCCGCCTCGTAGATCCCCACAAATCAGGGGCGCGCTACCGCGCCAGTTCCACCGCGAACAGTCAGATACGCCTACACGTGAGTGCCACGACGATTCCGGTAATCCCGGTGCTGCGTGATGCCCCCGTGGTGCCCGCAGGAGATGTGCTGGTGTCCAAGCCAGCTGCCGCTGTGCTGGTGTTGTTGGCGCATGCCCCTGGGCGGCGGGTGCCGTGGACGGTGGCGCTTTCGCTGCTGGTGCGCATCCACACCGACCCCGACCTGGACGCTCGACAGGCGATCACCACGCACCTGGCCCAGGCCAGACGCCATCATGTGGACGACAAACACATCCCTGCGAACCTGCGCCACCATGTTGCTCGCGCCCGCCGACACGTGCACGGGCTATTGCGCGCCGGGTGGATGGAACTGACCACGTTGGATGCCACGGGAACAGTCAAAGCCATCGAGTTGCGCTCCCCGGGGGTGGATGCCTACACCGCGATCACCGGCCAGCCGTGCCCACATATCCCCGCCGACCAAGGCGTGGATCCCGAGGCGTTGACGGCGGCGTTGATGGGATCAAGTATCCGCCCCGTGGTGATGGCCGCGTTGGATGACACCTTGACCGCGGACTGGCAGGACAAAGAACACGTCCTCGGTCAGGTCACTGGGTTGATTCCAGTGAAGATCGGCCGTGAGCACATGCGCGCGAAGATCATCCGCGACGCCAAGCGTCGCGGCGCCGAGCCAGTGTTCCCCGACGATATGGAGTTGATCAGCCGCGGCCGACGCGACTTCGCCCAGACGATCCTGGCCGCGATGGTGCGCGATGGTCGCGCCGAACGCGACGGCACCCGCCTACGTCGTGGGCTAGCAGCAACAAATTCGGAGTCCGCATGAGTGCCGTGCGCTGCGCCAGCGTCTTGAAGCCCTTGTATGCCTGGGTCGCCGGACCGACGATGCGCAGCCAAGCCCACGCAGCGATCGTGCACTCCGACAACACCGCCACCGACGCGCTCATCGACGCCGCAGGCGGCCTGGCAGCCACGCTCGAGGAGATCACCCACCGCACAGGGGTGTGCTGGGAGGCAGGGGAGACGTGGGGGCGCGTACCCGTCAACGGTCTGTCCCTGACGGTCGCTTACACCGCGATGGGCTTCCACCGCGACCCGTGGACCTTGGCGATCCGTGACCTGATGACCGACGTTGTGCCAGCGCAGCGCTTCGGAGTACCGGCAGGTATTCCAGTCAAGGCCGGGTGGGACCTCGATGAGGACACCGGAGAACTCCTGACCCATCTCGTCGTTCTCACTGGACATCGCGCTCGCGCGCACGTCACGCACCTGCCGATCAGTGCCCGCGCCCAACGCACCTGGCGTGCGCGGCTCGCCGCCGGGGGACCCGAGGCGGTGATCGGTATGCACCGCACGCTCGCCAGAGACCACCTGCACGCCCTGGTCGGATCGAATATCGCTGCGGCGGCCTAGCTCGCGCCAGATTCCACCCAGGTGGCTAGGCGCTCAGTTGCAGCGGCTTGATCTTGTTCTCATAACGCCAACACACCGCACACACCGCACGCTCGCCAGCGAACCAGGACCCGCAGGTGCACCGCCGTAGGTCGGCATCGAAGTAATCGGGCAGCTCATCACCAGACTCGGTGAGGTGCGCCCGCGTCAAGGACACCGGCATCGTGAGGACCTCGTGCACCTCGGGGTTGATGGCGATGCGTTCACGCCGAGTAAGACCACCGGCGACCCCGTCGACGCTGGTGCGCAGCGCGAAGTCCCGGCACGCATCAAGCGCCGGGCACTGCTCACACACAGCCAGTGCTCGCTGTTCGGCTTCGTATCGGGTCGGCACATGCGAGGAGTCCAGGTCCTGGTGCTGCATCACGTCACTGCGGCCAGTGCACGCCAAGGACACCGCGTGAGCGCTGGCCAACGTCGCACTCACGACACGGCCCGCATCGCTCGCTGCCTGCGGGCGGCAGCCAAATCCACAACCGGAGCCAGATCACCCGAGACGTCGATCGCGGCATCGGGCGCTGGATTGGCCGGTGGATCCGCGGCGACAGTGTGCGCCGTGGTGGTCCGGTGGGCGCGGGCATCGAGCCACACCTCGATCCGGTACCACCAGTACCCGGCCGCCACCGCCACCGAGATCACCAACACCAGCACCGAGATCGCATCCACCCACGTCCACATGCTGGTCATCAGGCCACCTGGCCGGTGTGGGTGCGTTCGGCGCGTGCTCGAGCGATCGCCGCTGCCCGCCGCGGGTCATCCTCGCCGGAGGTGCGGGTGTGGTCGAGTTCGGCGCGCATGGCTTGCAGGTAGGTCCTCGCTACCGAGGCATCCGCGGTGCGCGCAGCGTCCTCGCTAGACCATTCGCGTCCGGCCGGGTCAGTCCAGCGCACCGTTGGTCGCCGCGGTGGGGGAGTGGGCAGTTCCTCAACAGGGGTGTAAACCATCGTGGCGTTCCTTTCCGACCTAGAAGGGTGGTTCCCCGACCGCGTGCGCTAACGGCGCGGAACTGGGGGTGAGTTGTCGCTGCAGGTGGGCGGCGTTGGCCTCTTGTTCGGCCAGGAAGTCGTCGTGGCAGCGGTGGCATCGCCGCGGTGGGGAGTACGGGTCATCAGGGATGATCCAGGTGCGCGAGGTCGGCTCGCAGATCCCGCAGTGCTTGGTCTGCCACACCCGCGGGCCGCCGGGATCTTCGTCGAGGTCCGCGGTGCGGTTGTGGTCATCGAAGTGGTCCCAGATCGCAGACGCACCAGACGCGCGTAGCGCGGTCACGATCCACCCGGGGCCTTTGCCACGTGCGGAGACTTCGGTGACGTATTCGGCGCTGATCACCCCGGCGATGTCGAAGGCCTCTTGCACCGCCGGATCCAACCGGCCCTTGAACCCGGCGTCCACTAGCGCTTGACGCAGCGCCGGGTCCTCGATGGGGGCACCGTCAGTGCGCGTCACCGGCCGGTAGGAGTCCAACTGCGCAACCGAGCTAGATCCACCAGCCTCGGCCGCATCGGCGGGTTCGTGTTGTTTGTTTGTGCTGTTTTTCCCGGATGGAGTTGGCTGCGAACTACAAACAACAACATCGCGCCGTTCCGGCCGGATCGCACCGGCTGTAGCAGCGGCATCTACGAGGGGGTTCCCGTTGTGCATCCGGTCGATTTGGCCGGATGCACTCTGACCTGTGGATAAGTGCATCCGGCCATTTCGGCGGGATGCAAAACGTTTCGGCTGCGCTGGGGGAACGAACGCCCCTCGGATCGTGGTCAGCCAGTACCAATCACTAGAGGTGCCGCTGCGTTCGCCGAGGGAGACCCCGGCGGTCTTGACCAGCATTCCCACCTCGCAGAGGTGGCGCAGCCCGCTGCGTAGCCGCTTGTCGCCCAGGCCGGTGACCGCGCACATGCGTTCTTGGGAGTCGATCAGGGCATACCCGCGCCCTTCGTAGGTGTCGATCTCTACGAACAGGTCGTGGGCCAGTAGGACGACAGCGACCTCGATTGCCGTTGCCCGCGCCATCTCACGGTTCGGTAGACACGCCAGGCGCTCCAGCACCTCTCCACCCAGGACCTGATCGCGCACGACAGGCGGCATGAAGTGGGGCTGGGTTCCAGGGGGGATATCCACCATGAGGGTTCCTTGCCAGGTTCAGGGCGCACTCGACACACCTGCCGACCACGCCGGTCCGAATAGTTCGTTTCTCGAACCTGTCGGCGTACCCTGGGAACCGCTTGGGAATCCAGGAGCCGACAGGCCCTTGATCTCGCAGACGGCACTCGTGTTGACGCACGGGTGCCGTCTTGTTTGTCCTAGGTCACCGTCACCGGCTCCCTTCTGCTGGTGGGGGAGTGGGAAGCCTTCATGCGGCCACGTCCTCGGCGGCTGGCTCGGCCCGGTAGGCAAGGGCGTCCACCCGGATCACGTGAACATCGGCCAGGTCTGGATTGCCCATCAGGGTTGGAAGCAGGGTTGGGGAGTCGAGGTGGTGAACCCCACCACCGAAGTAGGCCAGCCAGCCGCCGGCCGGTAACTCGCTGGTGGATCTGGCCCAGGCGGCGGCGACGTCGGCCGGAACCCGGTGGGTGAAGACCAGGTGCGCGGCCGCGAGCTGGACGGCGGGGGAGCAGTCGGTCAGGGCCTGGCGGATCAGGAGTTCTCGTACCTGTACGTGGCTGCGGTTGACCTGTGCGCCGATCACGCGAAGCGACAGCGTGGGCGTGGGGGAGTTGGTCATGGAGTAACTCAACACCCGGCGCAGCGTTGGGCTTGGCAGACACGCCGACAACGGGTAGGGCGACCTAACGATTGGCCACGATCGCGCAATCGCCACTGAAAGAGTGCTTGCAAAGGCAAGCATCCCCGAAAAGTGCTTGCAAAGGCAAGCATGGAACAAGCGGTAGGGCAGCCTAACTCTGCACTATCGCTGCCGGGCAGGACAGATGGGAAAACCGTTGCGGTTATTGGGGATGTGCCACTCACGGGCGGAGTTCGACGGCTAGTCGAAGGCAGGATTCGACGGACCGTCGAGGCAATCAGGCAGTTCGACGCAGTGCCCAAGCCCCGGTGATCGGGGCGAGTGGGGGCTAGTCGAGGTGCGCGGGTTTGCGGTAGCCCTTGGGTGGCCGGTAGGTGTCCATGTGGTCGCGCAGTTCGTCAGCCCAGGCGCCGATGGGCATGACTACGGCGGTGGCGACCAGGTCTTGGGCGGTGCCCACCGGCAGGTCGGACAGCGTGGTCAGCAGCGTCACCTGCTCGGCCATCATCACCAGCAGTCGGGTATCGGGGCGCTCATCGACCGGCCGGGTGTCCCACACCGCGGCGCACACATCGCGGATCGCCAGGTCACGCACCCAGCGGGCATCGGCGGCCAGCACGTCCTCGGCGCCTTGGGAGTGGGAGGTGGGGGTGGTGCGGGCGACCTCGAGCAGCACCCGGGCCAGCAGCACATCACGCACCCGCACCGGGAACTCCAGCAGCGCCGGGTGGGTGGTTGATTCAGATCCCCAGCGCTCCTTGATCGCGCGCAGTGACTTCACCGTCACTCCCGGCACCCCGCAGGCGGTGAACACCTTGACCAGTTCCCGAAACGAGATGGTGGTGTTGTTGTGGACTTTCAGGTCCTGATCCACCGGGGCCGGGGCGCGCCGGGGGGCCTGCTGGGTGGGGGAGATGTAGCGGGCGAGGTCGTCCTCGGTGAGCACCCGATCCTCGATGCCCGATAGCAGCGCCTCAGCCTCGGCCATGGTCGGCAGCATCTGCTGGCGGTGATCAACGGCTGGTTCTGACACCACAAACCCCCTTAGTGGGTTAGTCCACCGAGCGTGGAGTGCTGGGGTACAGGTGCTTGAGGACACCCTCGGTCACGCCGCGAGCGATCGCCTCCAGCTGCTCCGGGGCGATCGAGGCGGCAGCCTGGGGTGCGCCCTGGTCACTGGCTGCCTGCTGGGGGGCCGGGGCTGTGGGCGCCGCCTCGGGGCCAGGAGCAGGCACCTGGGGGGCGGTTGCTGCCTGCTGGGTGTGTGCGGTGGGTGAAGCCGAGGCCATCATCGACGCCGAACCAGGACTCGAGCGCCCCAGCAGGTCGGTCACCACCGGCTCCAGGCAGGTCAGCGCCGGATCGCCCCACAAGGTGGTGCTGTCATCGCGGAACACCTCATCGAGGTTCACCGGCCCGTCGGCAGGCCCGTTGGCCTGCTCAGATGCCGCAGTGCCGCTCGGCTCGCTGGCATCAGGTTCGGGCACGACCTCAACGACCGGGACCGTCACCGCCGCACGCAATCCCGCAGCAGGGGAGTGGGTGGTGACCATCTGGCCCCAGGTACCCACCGGCAGCACCGCCACGACCTCATCGGTCCAGGTCTGCAAGCCAGCAGCCACAGTGCCCGCGCGCGGTGCGAGCAGTTGGTTTCCTTCCGTGGACAGCAACTGGGCATCCCACAGCTGCTGGTCGAGCACCATCGCCGCGATGCCGCCCACCCGCTGGTCACGCTCGGGGGATGGGGGTTCGCCAAAGAGGCGATCGAGGTGGGCGCTGATTTGCAAGGTCAGCACCTGGGCGTCGGTCAAGTTGGTGGCCGGGACGACTTGGCGGTCGAACTTGGGGTCACACAGCCGGCGGGCTTCCCACAAGCTGATGGAGAACAACTCCATGGCTTGGCGCCGCGACCAGCGTCCCTGCTGGCGGGGGATGCGCCGGGCGTCGGTGGCGGACGCTGCTGACATGCTCACGCCGGCAGTGTATCCGATGAACACCGTAAATGTGTATTTTCCGCACATGGCGCCTTGTGGGGGTGTCGCCCGGGGCGTCCGTGAGGGAAGTTGTCCCCAACCTCGTGCCCCTATGTAGGCGGGATGCCCGTACTTGTGCACAGGGCGCACACAGAATGTTCACAAACTGAACAAGCGAGTTAGGTTCCCGCACAACCCTTGTGCATTTTCCGCACATAGGTAGGGGATCGGGGTCAGTTCCTCGACGCTGGGGCACCGGGGTTGGCCTGGCGCACCGCGCCAGATTTGGTGTGCCATCTCGGCACACTCGGGGGGCGGGTGTCCCGGGTGTCCCGTCCTTGCCGCGGGGGTGCGCGCCGTGCGCGTGGTGGGTGGTGTTCGTGTCCGGGGTTTGCCGAGGGGTTTGCCGGGGTTACCGGGGGCGCGTGCGTGGTGGGCACTTTCTGGTGGTCACGTTGTGCGGTTCGGGATGCGTGCTCGCGTGCCCGATCTGACTCGCGTGCCCGGGTGCCTGGGGTGCGCGGGTGCGCGGGGGATCGTGGCCAGTTCGCGGGTGCGTATGTCGGGGGTATGTCCGGTGCCCGGTGGGGGTATGTCAGATCCGATGCGTTGCGTTCTCGATCCGAGTTGCATCCGGCGCGGGTTCGCATGTCGCGGGGTTGGCCGTGGTGGACCGGGCCTACCGGGCACACCGGCACCGTGCACCGGGAACGGGGACCACCTGGCCCCGGGGGGTGGGACGGGCGCGGGCGGCTGGAATGCGCGGGGGCTGGGATGTGGCCCAGGCGCCCCGGGTGTGCCAAGAGGGCACGCCGATTGGGGTTGGGTCGCGAAAAAATGCCACTGACACAGGCCCGTTAGTGCCCATCCATGATGAGACGCCCCACACCCGCCCCGTCCACCTGCCCCCGCTGCGCCACCGACGTGCTCGCGGCCTGCACCGATGAACGCGCCAGGCGCGCCATCGCGATCCTGGCCAGCGCCCGCGACCACCTCGCCACGCGCCAACCGATACCCGACGAGCTGTACTGGCAAGCGATGAACCTGGCCCTGGAGTTCCCCGGCTGGGGCGAGGCCATCGACAGCGAACTGGCCATCGAACCGGCCAGCGACACCCTCATCGTGACCACCCGCAGCGTGGACCTGGCCGCCGCCGCACTGTTCGCCGGCCTGACCCACGACCTCGAACACCTACGCACCCGCGCCGAGGTGCGCTCCCTATCCACCCGCGCACGCACCTACACCGACACCCAATACCGCCGCGACGCCACCCAAATCGCCCTAGCCGCCCACGCCATCCCCGCCCACCGCACCCGAACCCTGCTCAACCTCGCCCCCACCCCCATCGCCGAATACCGCCGCGACGCAGGGCAGCAAACCCCCAGCGCCTGGATCACCCACACCCTGCGCACCATCGGCGCCGAACCCGCCGTCATGGGCCTGATGGGACACCTGCACTAACCAGCCACCACCGAAACCACGCAACCCTCACCCACACCCCACACGCAGGAGAGGACCCCATGAAAAAACCCACCGCCGCCTTCATCGCCGCCGGCTGGAGCGCGCTGGCCATCTTCGCAGCCACCTACCTCATAGCCCTGGCGCGCATGAACGTCCCCGACACCGAAATCTACTTCTACCTCACCGTGTTCCTCTTCGCCCTGTTCGGCGTCATCGCCGTCGTCAAAAGCGTGCGCGACAAAGAAGAAGGCATCCCGGTCACCGGCGCGTTCTACGGACTGTCCTGGGTCGCCGCGCTACTACCGATGGCCATGATCGGGGTGTACCTGCTGGCCATCAGCACCTTGAACGAACTGCAACGCGGACTACTGTTCTTGACCTTCATCGCCGCGATCTTCGCCGCCATCGTCGTACAAAAAAACACCCGCGACCTGGCCGAATACAACGCCACCCACCAGCACGAAACCCAGCACCGCGACAATCCTCAGCTCGAGAACCAGCACCCATGAGCAGGACCATCGCCGCCGTCGTAGCCGCCGCGGTGGCGGCCGTTGCCCTCACCGCGGCCCCCAGCCTCACCCCCAGTGCGCAGGCAGCGACCCCCACCCAGGCCCCCACCCAGAGCGCCGCCACCGGCCTGGATGACTACCTCGCCGGCATCGATGTCACCCCCGCAGCCCGCAAACTTCTCGCCCAGATGGACGACACCCTCACCGCCGCGCGCGAGAACTCCGCTGGCACCTACCGATCCATCACCCGCTACCACGTCAACGCCAGCGAGGCGATCGCCGAAGGGGCACGCGGAGTCATGGTGCACCGCCTGACCGAAGCCCACGATTCCTTCGCCAACACCTACCTCGACCTCACCAACTCCGGCAGCGCCATCAACAACACCTACATCTGCCACCGCGACACCCACGGAGCCAATACCGCCTGCCGTGTCGTGACCAACGGCACCTGGCACGAGTTCCCGCTCGGGCCAGAAGGCGCCGGGATGGCCGGGCTAGGCACATGGGCGATGTCGATGTTCGCGATCCCCGATCGTCTCAGTGACCTACGGCAGACCTACCCCGACCCGGTCGTCACACTGCGACGCGACGCCGACACCGCCATCACCGAAACCACCTACCCCACCGGCGACCACGTCATCTCCCGCGCCAGCGTGCACACCACCAAGCGCGGGGACGTGGTGCTGCGCACCAGCACCACCTTCAACGACACGCTCATGACCACACGCAAACACGTTCTCCCGCCCACCCCGATCACCCAACTGCCACTGCCAAAGATCGGTGACCCCTACACGGGCTGACTCGATCACGACTATTCGCGCGGGAAAATTGCATCATCTGCACGGAATAAGACATCCCAGTTGTCGGTGCAGAACTGCTCCAGAGCGTCGGAGTTTTCATTGAACTCGTCTTGGCTTGTGGCGTCTCTCATATTCACGTAGAGGCGTGATGGGCTTTCCTCACCTATGAGGCGGTCACTCCAGAAATACTGGCCAGCAGTTTCCCTCCAGATGACAGCCATGTTTTCCATCGCAGGAACCACATCATCTTCACGCTTGGCTTGAGCAACCCAGTAATGGTTGTAGGAATCACATAGAGCGGACAAAGCCCAGGAAGCACTTTCGTTGATTGTGTTCTCTTGAATCCGAATCGTTTCACCACGGGTAAACCAACTCAGGCCCACAACAACCAAGGCAGCGAATAGAACGCCGATAAGTATGTTTTTCTGAGCGCCTGTCACTGCTTCCCCCTTGAACCGCGTCCAAGAAGACTAATGCACCCTCACAAGACAGGGTGTCAACTCACATCAGGGGGTCGCACCTATCACGGCTACACCAGAGCCGACTTATCAAGGAAGTAAACGGCGCGAACAGGAAGCAAAGACCGGCTCTGTTCCGGAATGTTCTTGTAGTGCTCGACCCACAATTGGAAGAGTCGATCGGCGTCAAGCAAGGTAATGCGGCGGATCTCTTGATTGCGGGCATGATCCTTGGCGTCCTTGGTGAATCCCCCTGTGCTCACGTAGACACCTATGTCGCCAGTCCCGAGTAACGAAATAAATGACCGAACATCGTCTAGGGGGACCTTGCTTTCCCAACGCTTGACCTGGACCTTGATGCGCGGCCCCGAAGTGCCCAACGGGTCATTAAAGGCGATGACATCAACGCCCCCATCCTTGCCCGGGGGAGCTGACCATGAAACGTGGTAACCCATTCCCTCAAGCAGCGCTGCCACGATGTCCTGAAGTTCATACGGGTCCACCTTCGACAGATGCGAGCGCACCTGATCCCAGGCGTCAGACTCGGCCTCTTCAAGTACGACGCCCCGATCCGATTGCTCAACATCATCCAGGTCCGAAGGTGATTCCCCCGTAGAACGCCCACTTTCCCGACGCCACTCTGCGTACAGCGCTTTGGCTTTCTTGTAGCGCTCTGTTGGATCTGGAATGTCACTCAGGGCGGCAATTCCATCTGGGGTGATGAACCACACTCCCCGGCTCTTGATCATCCACCCCGCTTTATTCAGATCGATGGTCGCAAACCGGACAACCTTGTCGTACCTGCGCGAACCATCGTTGTAAGTCCCTAACTCGTAGTCAGTTAGCTCAACGCGGTCTCGTATCGCAGCAATGGCATCTTTAGCAGCGACTCCCTCTGGATTCTCCTTGAGAAGTTCCAGTAGCGAATGGACCAAGACGCCGATACGTTCAGCGCTGGTGTCTGCTGCCACGGCCTACCCCCATGATGACTGCCGAAGTATCGGCAT
>Ga0180429_10004207_pt1 | contig 11544 bp, 7 predicted proteins | sample SS_ome_FD_132428 | JGI IMG/M metagenome (GOLD analysis project Ga0180429, IMG submission 132428) | Hypersaline lake sediment archaeal communities from the Salton Sea, California, USA - SS_1_S_1 metaG | ecosystem: Environmental > Aquatic > Non-marine Saline and Alkaline > Hypersaline > Sediment ... | reverse complement strand
TCGCGAGGTCCGGGACGCGTCTCCTCATGTCCTCGAACCCCTCTTCGTAGGCCTTCTCGTACGGAATCAGCTCGATCGTCGACTCGCTGCCGGTCAGTTCCAGGACTCTCCTGGCCAGATCCTCGATCGTCACCTCTTCGTCACTGCCGACGTTGAAGACCTCGCCGTCGGCCCTCGGCTCCTCGGTCAGCTCGAGAACAGCCCGCACGACGTCGGAAACGTCACAGAAGCAGCGCGTCTGCTGGCCGTCCCCGTAGACCGTGAGCGGGTGGTCGAGGAGCGCCTGCTTGACGAATCGAGGAATGACCATGCCGTACTGCCCGGTCTGCCGGGGCCCGCACGTGTTGAAACACCGCACGATGACCACGGGCAGCTGCTTCTCGCGATGGTAGGCAAGCGCGAGGAACTCGTCGATCGCCTTCGACGCGGAGTAGCCCCATCGCGTGATCGTCGTCGTTCCGAGGACACGGTCCCCGGTCTCCTTGCAGGGCTGCGAGTTGGCCTTCCCGTAGATCTCGGACGTCGAGAACACGACGACCTTCTGCTTCCCCTCGTTCGCGTGCTGGAGCACGATCTCGGTGCCCCGGATATTGGTCTCGAGCGACTTCAGCGGGTTCTCGATGATGTAGGCGACGCCGACGGCGGCCGCGAGGTGGAACACGATGTCGACCTTCGGCATGATGTCCCGGACGACGCGCTCGTCGAGGATCGTATCGATCGTGTAGTGGAACCTCTCGTGCCCTTCGAGGTGGGCGATGTTCTCGAAGCGGCCTGTCGAGAGGTTGTCGATGATCCAGACCTCGTCGCCCCGAGCGAGGAGCCTCTCGACGAGATGAGAACCGATGAACCCTGCCCCGCCCGTGACCAGCGCCTTCATCAGAGGTCGCCTTTCTTCTGTCGATCCGATGCCTTGAGGAAGCGCGCGCCGCCCGATCCGGCCGCGTCGTAGGAGTATACCGACGGGCCGCTCTCAAGGCAACTCGTTTCGGGAAACCGTCATTTCGGCGCGGCCCGGCCGCTCGACGAAACCACGCTCTCCCCACCGACCTCCCATGCAAGGGGTGTGCCTCGGGTTGTGGCGTCCCCCCGTTTCCCGGAAACGGCCGGGCCTCGGGCCTTTTCCGTTGACCCCTCCCGGACGCGCCGTCTACCATCCGTCGATGGCAGAGTCGACGCAACGCCCGGAGCGCGCTTCCATGCGGATCCTCTATGTCACCCAGGGCTTCCCGGAACCGCGCATGGCGGGCGGGCAGATCGCCGCGTACTACAACGTCCTCCAGCTCGCTCGGGCGGGCCACGACGTGACCGTGCACTCGCTCGTTGACGCTTCAAGCAGGACCGGCCCGGGCCGGATCGCCGAGATCGCCCGGGTCGTTCCGTTCGAAGGGGTCCCCCCGAACTCCCTCGCCAACTACGCGGCGAACCTCCTCGACCCCCTCCCCTGGCCGATCCGCCGCTACGCGTCCCGGGAGTTCGCGTCGCGGACGGCGGACCTCGCCGCATCAGACGACTGCGATCTCGTTCTCTTCAACAGCCTGCACAGCGCGACGGCGCTCCCGGCCGTCAGGGCCGCGACGCGGGCGCCGTGCCTTCTCGTCGCCCACAACGTTCAGTCGACCATCATGAGGCTCTACGCGGAGTTCCAGCCCGGACCGGCGCGCCGGCTCTACGCCTCGCTCCAGTGGAGGAAGATGCTCTCGTTCGAGCGGCGGGCCTGCGCGGAGTTCGACCTGGTGACCGCCTACTCGGATGTGGACCGCTCCGAACTCGAGGCTCTCGCGCCCGGAGCCCACGTGCGAGCGATCCCGCTCAGACTCGACGTCCGGTCGATCGCCGAGGGCTCCGCCGAGGAGGATCTCGACCTCCTGTTCGTGGGCTATCTCGGCTGGGCTCCGAACCTCGACAGCCTTCGCTGGTTCCTCGACGCGATCTTCGGACTCGTGGGCGAGCGGAGGCCCGAGACGGAGCTGACGATTGCCGGCGCCGGCGCTCCGCCGTGGGTCGAGCAGGCGGCGGACGGCTCGGAGAACGTGCGGTTCCTCGGACCCGTCGAGGGCGTCCACAACCTGTTCAGGCGATCACGCGTTCTCGTCGTGCCGCTGCGGATCGGGAGCGGCGTCCGCGTCAAGATCATCGAGGCGATGGCCGCGGGACGCGCGGTCGTCAGCACGTCGAAGGGCTGCGAGGGGCTCGACGTCTCACCGGGACGGCACCTCGAGATCGCCGACACCCCTGAGGCGTTCGCCGACGCCGTCGTCGCCCTCCTCGAGTCGCCCGGGAGACGCGCGGAGCTCGGCGAACGCGGCCGCCGGCGCGCGCTCGAGCGGCACGACGCCCTCGCCGCCCGGACCGAGCTCACCGCGATCTGTGAGGAACTGGGTGCGGAGGGACGGAGGGGGAAGGAATGAGCCGCGGCACCGGCGCCGGGACAGGGCTCGAACCCTCGACGAGGTACTTCTCGAGCTTCGTGTGGAACACGGTCGCCAAGTTCGGCGACTTCGGACTCGCCTATCTCTTCTCGGTGCTCCTGGCGCGGATGCTCGCTCCCGCCGGGTACGGGGCCTACGCCTCGATCCTCAGCATCTGCACGCTCGTGTTCGTCTTCACGTCGATCGGCGTCGACAACACGATCCACCGCTTCGTCGGTGAGGCGAGCGCCGACGACGAGGGCCGGCGCAGGATCCCGACGCTCGTGCGGCTGCTCTTCTCCTTCCGGCTGGTCCTGGTCGCGCTCCTGGTGACGTCGGCCTTCCTCGCGCGGGGGTGGATCGCCGACCGGTTCGCCGACGAGGCGGTGGCCCCTCTGATCGCAGCCGCCTCCCTCTATCTCGTCACCCAGAGCCTCGTCTCGTTCGCGGCGGCGGTGCTGACCGGACTCCTCCGGACCCGCGCGGTCGCGGCGTTCACGGTCGCGCTCCGAATCGCCAACCTCGCGCTGGCCTACTGGCTCCTGAGCTCCGGCGCGGGCGTCCGGGAAATCATGCTGATGCTGGGCGCAACCAGCGCGGCGCTCTTCATCGGGTACCTGTGGAAGCTCCTCCCGCTCTTCCGCGGCGTCGCGACGAGGATCGATGCGCGTTCGGTCGCAGCGTTTGCGGTCATCGCGTGGGGGCTCGCGGTGATGAACTTCGGATTGGGGAAGCAGTCCGACGTCATCCTGCTGAATGCGATCCGGCACGACAGGACGGAGGTCGCTCTCTACGATGTGGCGTACACGCTGACGCAGACCGTCGCCATGCTTCTGACGATCGGTCTCTCGGGGATCGCGCTGACGCTCTTCTCGAAGCGGCACGGGTCACGGCCCGAGGGCCTGAGGCCGATCTGGAAGTCGTTCGTCGCACTCGTCGGGACGGCGGTCCTCCCGCTGGTTCTCTTCCTGATCGTCAACGCCCGGGGGTGCGTCGAGGCGGTCTACGGCGCGGAGTACGCGGCCGCCGGCGCGATGCTGCCGCTCTATGCCGTCCCGATGCTCGTGAACTGGCTGCTGGGGGGCGGCGCGAGTTCGACGGCGCTTCACGCCGCGAACAGGATCCGGGTTGTTCTGTGGATCCGCGTGGCTACCGGCGCGCTGAACGTCGCGGTGAACGTGCTCCTGATCAGGGCCTGGGGACCGCGCGGCGCTCTCGTCGGCACCGGAGTCTGCGCCTCGGCGGCGGTCGCTCTCGAGATGACAGTCGTCCGCCGCATGCTCGGCGCCCGAGTGCCGCTGCGGCATCTTGTGGGCGTGGTCCCCGCCGCGCTCCTGGCGGCGCTCCCGTCGTTCTTCCTGAAGCCGACCGGGCTCGTCGCTCTGGTCGGGCACGGGATCGTCTTCGCGGCGATCTACGTGCTCGTTCTCCACTGGACCAGACCGCTGCCGCGTCTCGACGACGGTCTGATGCGGGCACTCCCCGGGCCGATCGCGGTCCGGCTGGCGTCGCTGACCCGCGACTCGACCTAGCCCGTCCGCCGGGCCGGCCGCTCTACCTCGTCCGCTCAACCAGCCGCTCCGCGTGCCCCCGGACCGCGCTCCACGAGAAGCGCCCGCGAACGAACGCGCGTCCTGCCGAGCCGACGGCCGCCCGTCTCGAACGGTCCCCGAGCAGCCTCACGATCTCATCCGAGAGCCCCTCGGCGTCCTCTGCGACCGCGAGGGCCTCTCCCGCGGGCGCCCCAAGCCCGCGGTTCCCGGTCGGCGTCGTGACGACCGGGAGCCCCGCCGCCATCGCCTCGAGAATCTTGTTCTGGACCCCGGCCGCGAAACGCAGTGGCGCCGCGAAGACGGCCGCGCCGCGATACGCGTCGGCGAGTTCCGGAACGTAGCCGCCGAGGTCGAAGCCGCCCTCCGCGGCCGCCCGTCTCATCCGCTCGTCGGCGCCGTGGCCGACGACCCGCAGCCGCGCCTCCGACACGCGACGTCGGACGCGGGGCATGATCTCCCCGACCAGGAACTCGACGGCGTCCGTGTTGTGGGCGATCGAGAGGTTGCCGACGAAGAGCACGACGCCCTCGGCGTCGGCGCCGGGAAGCGAGAAGAGCGACTCGTCGACGCCGTTCGGCACCACGACGACGTCGGCGTCCGGCGCGACGCTCGCGATGGCGGCGGCGTCGGCCTCGGCGATCACCCACGTTTCGTCGAAGGCGCGGGCGACCCTCGCCTCGTACCGGCGGATCTTCTCCGCCTCCCAGGCGTAGGCCGGGCGGATCGGGAACGGGCGGCGCGGGACCGATTCCGAGAGCTCGACGGAGATGGCGTCCGTCAGATCGAGCGCGTACGCGGGAGCTCCGGCCGCCCCCACGTCCCCGCCGCCGAGCGCGTACGGCGCCATTCTGAACAGGTGAACGTAGACGAGGTCGTACGTCTCGCGGCCGACCGCTGCCGCGAAGGCCTCGCGCATGGATCCGGATCGATAGTAGAGCGTCTGGTACGGAAGAGACGAGAGAGCCCCGAGCGCCATGTTCGCGTACGATCGGATCCGCGGCAGCGAGATCGTCTCGGCTGAACGCAGCCAGTCGAGCCGGCGCGCGAGCGCGCGGTCGGCGTCGCCCTCCACGAAGGTCAGGAGATCGACGTCGTGCCTCTCGGAGAGAGCCTTCAGGAAGTTGAAGGTCCTGACCTTGTCGCCGCGGAGCGGCGGGAAGGGAACACGCGACGTCAGAGCCAGGATTCTCACACGGCCTCCCCGCGTGAGGCGCCGGGGGCGGAGGCCCCGCCCCGCGCCAGTACGCGCTCGACAGCCGACATGACGTCGTCGACCTCGATCTCGCGCATGCAGGCGGCGTCCCTCGGGCACCGCGCGAAGTCGCAGGGCGCGCAGTCCAGTCCGGCGCTGACGGCGACGTCGTCCGGCCCGGTGGGACCGAAGCGAAGCGGGTCGGCGGGGCCGAAGAGCGCGACCACCGGCGTCCCCACGCCGACCGACACGTGCATCATCCCCGTGTCGACTCCGACGTAGACATCGGCCGCCGCGAGGAGCGCGACCATCTCCGCGACCGAGAGCTCGCCGGCCAGCACGCGAACCGATGGGGCGCCGTCGGCCGCCTCCTCCGCCAGCTCGCGCTCGGCGGCCGTGCCGGTGACGATCACGACGGAACCGGTGTCCGCGATCAGACGCGCGACCAGTTCCCGGTAGCGCTCGACCGGCCACCGGCGCCGCGGGTCCCAAGCGCCGGGGTGCACGACGACGACCCGGCGGCCTCCGACGAACCCGCCGAGGATCTCGGACCCGATGCGGGCCTCGGCCCCGGGCGACACGCTCAGGAAGGGGACTCCGCCGGCGCGCGCCTCGTCGCTCGCGCCGACGATTCGCAGGTTCGTCTCGATCTCGTGGAGCGGGCGCGAACGGCCCGAACCGCGAAAGAAGCGCGAGACGCGATCGGCTAACCGGACGGAGCCGCGGTCCCTCCTCCGGACCGCCCCGCCGCCGAGGCAGTAGCGGACGCACGCGGCATCGTCCCTCAGGCCGTAGGCCGTCCCGAATCGCCGCCCACCCAGCGCGGTGGTCAGAGACGCGAACGCGCCGGGGGGCCTCGCGGCGCCAGAACGGTCGAACGAAGGGCTGTCGTAGACGGCCACGCAATCGACATCCAGGGCGGTCCTCGCCAGCTCCTCGCACCAGCTGCCGACGACGAGGGTGATGTCCGATTCCGGCCGCCGGGCGCGGAGCGCACGCAGGGCCGGCGCCGCCGTCGCCAGGTCCCCGATGTGGTCGAGCTTGAAGACGACGACCGAGTCGTCGCCTCGCTGCCTCGCGGGCGCGACGAGATTCAGGAGAAGGCTGACCGCGGCCGACCACGCAAGGAAGAGGTACTCCATCGTCAGCGCGCCTCCCCGCCCTGCAGCTCGGCGTAGATCCCGAGCATCATCTCGCCGAAGCGCGTCCAGGTGTAGCGCTCGAGAACCCGCTCGCGACCGGCCCGGGACAGCCCCTCGCGGAGCGCGTGGTTTCCCAGGACGAGTTCGATCTTCGCCGCGAGCGTCCCCACCTCGTTCTCCGGCACGATGATCCCGGCGTCGCCGACGACGAGGTCGATCGACCCGCACGTCGTTCCGATGACCGGCACGCCGCAGGCCATCGCCTCGACGAGAACACGGCCGAACGGTTCGTTGAATCGCTTCGTCTTGAGGGACGGAAGGACCATGAGGTCCATCGCGGACAGGTACCGTGGCACCTCGGAGTGCGCCACGTTGCCGGCGAAGACCACGCGCTCGCGCACGTCGAGATCGGCGGCCAGCCGCTCGAGCGTGTCCCGCTCATCCCCTGTCCCGACGATGAGGAGCCACGGAGTGCCGTCGAGAGCGGCGAACGCTTCGATGAGAACGTGAACCCCCTTGGCCGGCATGAGCCGTCCGACGTACCCGACGACAGGCCCCGCGACGCCGAGCTCGCCTCTCAGGTCCGTCGCGTCTCGCGGACGGAACTCATCCTCGTCCACACCATGGAACCCTCGGCGAATCGGTTTCTCGAACCCCTTCGATCGCAGGATTTCCGCCGCCGTCTCGTTGATCGTCACGGCGCAGTCGGCGCGCGCGTGCGTGAGTCTCTGGATCGAGGCGTAGAGGAACGACGGGCGATACGGATAGCGGTATTCCCACGAGAGGCTGTCGGATGTGTGGAAGATCGTCTTCGCGTCAGGCGCGAGGGCGAGAGAGAGAGAGGTGGCCTGCAGACAGAAGAGACTGAACGGTTCCTCGTAGAGGTCGAGCACGTCGGGGCGCCACTCGCGGAGCGCCCGAGCGAGTCCCGTCACGAAGAACCCGCGGTTCTCGTAGCCGGGGAAGATCGTGCGGCCGGTGTAGAGAGCGTAGCCGTTGACCGAGGTCGGCGCCGCGACCGGCGCGCCGCTCTCGATCCAGTTCTGAGGCGCGAGTACGGCGAGGTCGACGACGTCGCTCCCGGCAATCGGGTCGAACTTCTTGCGGAAGGTCGAGACGCCCGCCGTGTGGTCGACGGCGAGAACGCGGACGGGGCGACTCACCTGACCTCCCCTCGCGCGGATCCCGCGTGCTCTCGGTTCCCGGCGACTGCCTCCGCGGCTCCCAGAATGAGGACGATCACGAGGATTGAGCTCTTGTCGTAGTACTGAGGCGATGTGAGCGACAGCGGAACGAACGCGACCAGGAGGGCGAATCCGGCCGTCGCGATTGCCGTAACACTGCGGCCGCCGCCGGACGCGATCGCCTGCCAACTCCGCCGAAGCGCCTGCCAGTAGAACGCGCCGAAGGTCACGAGCCCAACGAGCCCGAGCTTGGCCCAGATGTACAGGTAGGCGTTGTGCGTGTATGTCCGCGTGACGACGCGGCTCGTCAACGGCGACATGTACGACACCGCCGCGCCGAGGCCGCGCCCGACGAACGGACTCGAGCGGATCAGACGAAGCACCTCGGTGGTCTCCGCGAGCCGCTCCTGCATCGACAGGACGCGGAGCGGCGACGAGATCGTCGAAAACCGGTCGGCGAGGGAGAAGATGACGCCGAGGAATCTCCCGGGGAACACCGCGTAGCCGACCGCGAGGACGAGTCCGACGACGACCACGGTGAAGGTCGCCACCCTCCTCGCTGAGCGCGGCGTCATCAGCGCGACGACGAACATCGCCAAGGCCGACGCCAGCCAGTAGCCGCGAGTCAACGAAGCCACGAGCGTCGCGATGCTCGCGAGCGCCAGTGTAATCGCGCCCGCGGCCACGCCGCGGGAACGTGCCCGGAGGAACACCGCGAACGCCGTGACGAGAGAGGCCGTCGCGAACACCTCGTGCACCGCGACACGCTGGTACTTGACCTGCCACAGGGCCCGCGTCACCGCCACGGCCGCCTGGTACGACCGGAGCGTCACGACGATGTGGAAGAGCACCACGACCAGGAGCGCGAGCGAGAGCGCGACCCGGGCGCGACGTCTGCGCAGCGCGTGGGCCACGGGGAAGAAGAGCAGGAGATAGGAGAAGCGAACGAGGTCGCGGAACCACCAGAGCGGGCTCGAATCGAAGAGGGTCGCGGGGACGATCGAGATCACGCAGACGCCGAGGAAGATGAGGATCGTCCTCCCGAGCGGCGACCGGAGGACGCGCCGCCCGGATTCGGCGACGCCCCAGCGGAGCGCCCAGCCGGAGACGGTCGCCAGGAAGAGCCCCGCGAATGCCAGCTCCTCGACGCTGATCTCGCTCGTCCCCTGGAGCACGCGGACCTGGAAGAGGACGAGAAGCACGAGCCCCGTGAGCGTGTGCATGAACGAGGCGGCGCAGGCGAGGACGAAGAGCGTACCCAGGACGAACAGCCCCGGGTCGTTCGCCCCGACGACCGCCAGCAGGACCTGCCCGGCGACGAGCGCCGCCAGACCGATCACAGCCGGGCGGCTCGGTCGCGGAAGCGCCGCCGTGAGTCTCTCGTCTACCGCCCACTCGGTAGTGCGCATGCGGGAACACGCTCCGGTTCAGGACACCGCGCTGCCGGGCGCCGCTGGTGGCATCGTCGGTGGTCGAAACGGGGCTTCTCCGGCGGGTCGATCAGCCCGATCCCGCCGCCGCGGATCTACCTGCGGCCCCGGAACCGCGCCAGATCTCCTTTGAGCGCGGCGACCGCCGTATCGAGGTTCCTGCGGGTCGGGTTGGTGCTGTCGGTGGTGGAAAGGAACTCGAGGAAGAACGCCATCGCGACCCCCAAGATCAGACCGACGAGCGCGCCGATGGCGACCATGACCTTGCGTCGCGGTCGGGTCCGGATCTCCGGCGGCGCCGGACGATCGAGAATCTGGATGGTCGGCGTGTCCCTGGCCTCCTGGATTCGCGCCGCCTCGTACTCCTGCACGAGGAACACGTAGATCCCGTTCGTGACCTCGACCTCCCTCGTCAGCCTCGCGAACTCCAGCGCGAGCGCGGGCATCGAGTTCAGGGGAGCGAGCAGGGGACCACTCCCGTCGCCCTCGCCTCCCGTCCTCATCGCCTCCAGCGCCTCCCGATACGAGCGCAGCTGTGACTCGAGAGCGACGACCTCGGGGTGTCCCTCGCTCGCGTAGCTTCTGACAACGCCGAGCTGGATCTCGGCGACAGCGGCGCGGGTCTCAAGGTCGGCCAGGGCGCCGATGGCGGCTCTCGCCTGCTCGCCGATCTCGATCGTGGCGTGCTCCCTCTGAAAGGCCGCCAGAGCGTCCTCCGCGTCCTGAAGCTCGACCGTCGTCGCCTCGAGGCGCGACTCGATGAACTCGCGCGACCTCCGCCCCGTCGTCGAACGGGCCTCGGCATTGTACTCCTCGAGAGCGTCGATGAAGCTCCGCGCCATCGCAGCGGCGCGGATCGGGTCCCGGGCCTCGGTCTCGATCCTGACGATGCCGTTCTCGTTGATCTCGAGACGCGTCCTCTTGTCGAGGGTCTTGACGGCGGCGTCCATGTTCCGCGCTCGATAGACGGGCACGAGGTCGTTCTCGTTGATCACCTGCTCGGCGACGGTCCGGCTCTCGAGAATCCCAAGCATGACCTCCGATGGCGTCGACACGCCGGGGATGCTCAGGAGCGGAAACGTCGTCTCGAGCATGGACATGTAGCCGGCGGCGGCTCCGCTGGTCTCGGCCGGCAGGATCGATCCGGTCGCCGTGTACCATGACGGAACGACCAGCGACACGACGGCAGTCGCGGCCGCGACGATCAGCGCGTTCGTGACGACGACGCGGCGCCACCGGACGAGAATCATCAGATACTCGGAGACCGGTTTGGGTGATTCGGCGCGGCCTTCGCGGCGGTCCTGACCGTTCGTCACTCGTCACCTTCCTCCGACACGACGGCTACCGGTTGATCCCGTCGATCAGAATGGCGATCGTGGCCACCTGGCTCACGACGCCTAGGATGTCCTTGGTGATCTCCCACCAGTCGCGGTCCTTCTTCCTCGGGACCCAGACGATGTCGCCCGGCTCGACCCGAACCCGCCTCGATGGCTTGAGCCGGCTTCCCGACTGCGACTTGACGATGCGCAGGCCGCCTCGATGCGCGTCGCTCGTGTAGCCGCCGGCGAGATCGACGTAGTCCGAGTACCGGGCTCCCGGACGGAGCTTGACGAGTCCCGGCCTTCGCACGGCGCCGCTGACGCGCACGACGGCGAGGGCCCTGGGAATCTCGATCCTGTCCCGGTCGAGGAGAAGAACATCGGCGGCCTCCGCCTCGTCAAGAAGGACGGCCTCGAAATCGACCGAAACCTGATCGGACAGCTCGAGTCGCTGCGAGACGAGAAACGCGTACTCCTCGTACGTCATCTGGTCCCTCTCGAACTCCTCGAGGAGCTCCACCTGGCGCTGCGCGCCGTCCTCGACGGCCGCGGCGGCGCGGCGCCTCAACGCGGCCCGCGGGAGGTCGGCCGCCGGCGTCAGTCCGCCGGCGTGCGCCACGATGTCGCTCAGAAGGTCCTTCCCCTCCTCGATCGAGTAGATCCCGGGGTAGAGCACTTCGCCGGTGATCTCCACCCGGGCGTCGTCGTGCCATCGTTCGATGCTGCGCACGAGAACGCGATCTCCGTCCGCCAGCGTCACGCCGGAGCCCGCGTCGCCGCCTTCGGCGTCGGAGAGATCGACCGAGAACGACTTGTACGAGGTAGGATCCTTCGCGGAGAACCGCACGATCTCCACATCGGCGAGGTTGGCCTCGGGACGAAGCCCGCCCGCGAGCTTCAACATCTCCGAGAGGAGGTCGCCGTTGACGACCTCGTATCTGCCGGGTCTGTTGACGGCGCCGAGGATCATCGCGGACTTCCGCCCGAATGGAACGTGAACGACGCTTCCGGCCACGACGTACGGATTGGCGTGGAGGTCGCCCAGGTTCCAGTAGCTCACCAGATCGACCGGCCTCTTCGAGTCGTCCCGCCCGTTGAGCGCGATGTTCCGCTCGGACCCGCCGTCCAGGATGCCGCCGGCCAGACCGAGAACGGACGACACGCGCGTCGCCGCCGACACCGAGTACTCGCCCGGCGTCCTGACCGCGCCGGTGACGTGCACCGTCAGGGTGCGCGGGATCTGGAGAACGAAGCTGTGCTCGGTGTCGTGATAGTACTCGTCGACTCGCGCCGCGACGACCGCGGCGGCCTGCTCG
>Ga0180429_10004206_pt1 | contig 11544 bp, 10 predicted proteins | sample SS_ome_FD_132428 | JGI IMG/M metagenome (GOLD analysis project Ga0180429, IMG submission 132428) | Hypersaline lake sediment archaeal communities from the Salton Sea, California, USA - SS_1_S_1 metaG | ecosystem: Environmental > Aquatic > Non-marine Saline and Alkaline > Hypersaline > Sediment ... | reverse complement strand
GTTCATCCACGGAACCACCTTGCCGGCCACAGGAGCATCCCCTTGGCGATGGTATAGACACAGATTCCGATTGGCCGACGCGGCGCGGCACAGCATCCGCTGGATCGTCTCGAGCATCGTGCTAGACTTGAGCTTGCCGGTACCCACAGACTGGGGCTGTGGGAACTGAGTTCAAGGTAGCGACAGTCCTGTCGTACGGAGTGACGATGGCTGGAAGGAAGGTGTCGAATGCATGATGTGGATGAACCCAGCTTCGGGTTGGAGCACAACGGTCCCACAGACGACGCTGTAGATCCTAGGGATGTGGCGGCAGGTATCCGTGATCTCCTTTCTCAGCAACGGTTCGCCGTCCTTTGCACTCAAGGAGGGGAGCAACCGTATGGCTCGCTGATAGCCTATGCGGTCGACGATGGGCTGGAAACCGCGGTCTTCTCCACGGCAAGAGCCACGAGGAAGTACAATCTCCTCAAGGCATGCAGTCGCGTTGCGCTTGTGGTCGACAGCCGACCCTCATACCCTGATGATCTGATGAAGGTCGAGGCCATCACCGCGACGGGTCGCGTGCGCGAGCTTGAGGACAAGGAGCGTGGGCCGTGGGCTGCGATGCTCATCGCCCGTCACCCGCAGCTCAGGGCCTTTGTGACCAGCCCCTCAACCGCGGTCTTCAAGGTTGAGATGGTGAGATACCTATACGTGACTCGGTTCCAGGAGGTTCACCAGTGGGTGCCTGGACCCATCCGGAACGCACGATGCTCCTGAAGTGCAGTTTCATCCGGCTCTATACTCACAGATAACGACCCGCTGGGCCACACCCAGCGTCGGACGAGCAGGGGGCCTATGGACAGCAAAGGCTGGATCATCCCACTTCGGGACGCCGCCGGGCTGGATGAGCGTCTCATCGGCGGCAAGGCAGCGAAACTGGCGCAGTTGATCCATGCCGGTTTACGTGTCCCCGATGGATTCTGCATCACGGCGCCTGCCTACGACGACTTCCTGACACAAGGAACTCTCGTTGATCTAGTGCGGATGGAGCTGGGTCGCAAGCCACTGGAGGGCATGCGTTGGGAGGAGATCTGGGATTCGGCGCTGAGGATTCGCGCCGGGTTTGCGGCACAATCGATCTCGCAGGAATTGACTCAGGCGATTCTAGAGGCGCAAGGCGAACTTGGCGAAGGCACGCTCCTGGCAGTCCGTTCCTCGGCCCCAGGAGAGGACTCACCCCGACACTCCTTTGCCGGACTGCACGAATCCATCGTCGGCGTCAGCGACGCGGAAGAGGTACTTGACGCGGTCAAGACCGTATGGGCCTCTCTATGGTCGGACGCCGCACTTCTCTATCACAAGGAGCTCGCCCTTGATCCTGCGAAGAGCAGGATGGCCGTCTTGGTCCAGAGAGTCATTGATGAAGATCGCTCGGGCGTGGCCTTCGCTCGGGATCCTCGTGGCGGTGCGGAACATCAGATGATTGTAGAGGCTGTGCCGGGTCCGTGTAGTGGCCTGGTTGACGGCGCCGTCGACCCCGACCGGTGGGTCCTCGCCCGTGACTCGGGCGAGGTCATCTCGTGGCGGTCCGGCGACCGGGGACAGGGTCCTCTCGTACCGCCGATCCTCGACGATGGCGATCTGGCGAAGATCCATACCACCGTCATGCGCATCGAGTCATTCTTTGGCTGGCCGCCTGATGTGGAGTGGACCGGGCTGGCCTCGCGGTTCACCGTGCTGCAGGCCCGTCCTATCACGACCGTGACGACGCCCGACGAGGACAAGCGCGCCTGGTACCTGACACTGCGACCCAGCATGCAGCGGCTACAGAAGCTCAGAATACGTGTCGCTGACATCCTGATCCCAGAACTGGAGCGGCTCGGCCAGCGCCTAACCGAAGAAGCACTCCAGGACTACAATGACCGCGAGCTGGCTGTGGCTATCGAGGAACGCGCGACCGAGGTGGACAAGTGGAAGAAGATTTACTGGGATGATTTCATTCCATTTGCTCACGGCGTTCGCCAGCTTGGTGCCTACTACAACGACGCAGTCCATCCCGTGGACCCTTATGAGTTCGTCGCCGTACTAAGGGGCGAGGATACGCTGGCGATGGAGCGCAATGGGAGTCTGGAGCACCTCGCCGAGATGCTGCGCAAGAACGATGCGCTCAGAGAATGGGTCGGCCAAGCTCTGGTCGAGGCCGAGGAACCGGACTCCGGCGCTGGAGATCTGACTGAGCGATTATCAGACGTGTCAGGCGGTCAGGCGTTTAGGCAGCGGCTTTCAGCGTTCGTCGACCTGCATCTCGACGTCACCTACCGCGGCGAGCGACTTGCCGGGCGACCGGATCTCATCCTGCGGACACTGATGCAGATGGCCGCAAGACCCGGTACCATCGGTCCTCGTGCCAGTACGCAGGCTGAACAGGAGCACAAGACTCGGGAATGTGAGCGCCGTCTACTTGAGGCCGTTGGGCCCAACCGCCGCGCTGAGGCACAGGAGGTCATCGCGACGGGACGGCTCAGTTGGCGCCTGCGAGATGACGACAACATCCTCGTTGGTCGTCTGGAAGCGCAGCTGCTTCGCGCTGTGCAGATCGGGATCGAGCGGCTCGTGTCCGAGGGCCGCCTGGCAACCAGCTCGCCGGCTACGCGGGCAACGGCCCTCATAGTCTCGGATGCCCTGAGGGATCCCTCGCATCTCGCAATCGCGCTGCCTGAGCCCGAAGAGAGCTCGGACGAAGCGGCAAGTGTGGATGGAGGGGAGAGCCCACGCCAACTGATCGGGCAACCGGCGGCTCCGGGCGTGGTCACCGGGCGTGCCCGAAGTATTCGCAGCGCTGAGGATCTCGGGCGCTTTCAGGCCGGCGAGATTCTAGTCTGCGACGCCATTGAGCCCACGATGACGCACCTTGTCCCCTTGGCCGGCGCCGTGGTCGAGCGCCGCGGGGGGATGCTCATCCACGGTGCGATCATCGCTCGCGAGCTGGACATCCCGTGCGTCAACGGCGTCGCGCGCGCCACGGAGATCCTGCACGACGGTGAGATCCTCACCGTGGACGGCTATCTGGGCATTGTCACCGTGGGCCCGCCCGAGTTTAGACTGGAAGGGCTAGAGATCTCGTGAGGTAGGGGGCGTGGCCCAGACTTCGAACGGCCGCCACGAAGTAGCGGGCTGATGCGGCCCTTCCGCCCTGGGTGTAGAGAACGCCTTTTACCCCGAAAGCGGGGAGCCGGTAGGCTCCCCGCTGAATATCTGATTCACCGTCAGACTATGTCCGAAACTCTGTGGTACAGAGGGTTAGGTGGCTGCCTGTGTGGTCAGGGAGAGCATTCTCTCAACCGCACTCCGAAGGACTCAACTGGCACCCGGCCAGGTTCTCTGCCGGCAGTGAGAAGGCCTCCGTCACCGTGGCTAGTATACTGCGAAACGGCTTCAGTAGATCCACGCTTGCCCTGGGTGGTTGGTTGCCTGCCTGCTTGTTGAAGGCACGTTTCCAATTCCTATGTTCTTGCTGCGCTACGTGACTCGCGAATAGTATGTTCATCTTTCACTCTCCCTTTGCGTCCGATTTCCAGCAGATCTACTATACGCCGCGGCACTCGGCCGGGTTGTAGTTGCAGTATGTGGCCTCTTGCGTGGCCAATGTCAACATACTCTCAATGGACTCGAAGGTGCTGTTGACCGCCGATTTAAGGCTCCGAAGAAGGATGCCCGGGTTAGCGATCTGGACTCGTTCCTTTGAGTAGGTCATGCTCTCGGCGATTGCCATTGCCTGGTGTCCGTTGACTGGTAGCCCGTTCATCTGATCTCCTTGTGTTATCTCTCTGTCTAAGTTAATTAAACATATTGTACACTATATGTCCAGGTTTGTCAAGGGGTTTGACCAAGATTCCCCGAAACTCGTGTTGCAGGTCGCCAACGGCGACGCCAAAGCAGGTCGGCGCACGGGTTGGCCGTATCCAGGCTGGTGGCACGGATAGGCAGGGCGGACTACGGTACCGGGGATATGCTCTGGCGAACGCTGCGCCAGCGCGGGGTCACCGAGTGGGTGGGCTACCTGTGAGATGGATGGTGGATGGCGAAGGGTTGCAGGCCACGCGTAGCTTGTCACTCTTGCCCTACGCTCTGTTCAGCGCCGTCCACCCCGTACCCGCACGTATGGCGTCGATCGCGGTCTGGTAGCGATGGGCGTCGGCGAAGGTGAGGTAGGGGGCGTGGTCGAGGAGAACGTGGCGCTTGCGGAGGAGATCCTGTCGGCCTAGCGTCGACGGCCTCGCGGAGCGCGCGATCAAGACTCAACAAGTCGAGACCCAAGTTGGCCGTTCCTATCTGAGAGGAGGTACGACGATGGACTGGCGGGCGTTGCCGAAAGTTGAGTTGCACCTACATCTGGACTGTTCGTTGAGCTACGAGGTGGTGTCGAGAATCGAACCGTCGATCACGCAGGACGACTACCGGGCGCGATTCGTGGCGCCCAGGAAGTGCCGGGATCTCAGCGAGTTCCTGGCGTGCGCGCCTGTGAGTTTCCCATTGATGCAGACGGCTGAGCATCTGCGATGGGTGACGTTGGACCTGTTCGACCAGCTCGCCGCGGACGGTGCGATCTACGCGGAGATACGGTTCGCGCCGACGCTGCACACAGAGGGCGGGCTGTCGCCGCGCCAGGTCGTCGCGGCTGTGGATGCGGCAGTGGCGGAGGGGATCGCGGCGACCGGCGTGGAGGCTCGCATCATCCTGTGCGCGCTAAAGTACCGTACAGCTGCGGAGAGTATGGAGGTGGTGCGGCTGGTCGAGGCGTTCGCCGGTACGCACGTGGTCGCGTTCGACGTGGCAGCCGACAAGCCCGGCAATGTGATCGACGATCACGTGCCGTCCTACGCCTACGCGCGGGAACACGGGCTCCACCACACGGCACACGCCGGCGAGACGCGCGGGGTGGGGCACGTCTGGGAGACCGTACGGGCCTTTGACCCTCCGCGGATCGGTCACGGGGTGAGCAGCATCCAGGACCCGGCACTGGTGGCACTGCTCATCGACAGTGGTACCCACTTGGAGGCGTGTCCGGTCTGCAATGTGCAGACAGACTGCTATGAGACGTTGGCCGATCACCCGGTCGACCGGCTCCACCGTGCCGGGGTGTCGATCGGTCTCAACACGGACGCACGGGCTCTGGTGGGCACCACGCTGACCGACACCTACACGCGGATGCACGAGACGTTTGGGTGGGAGCCCGCAGACTTCGCGGCGTGCAATCGGCACGCGCTGGCGGCGGCGTTTGTGGACGAGGCGACGCGTGAGAGACTTTGGCGGCGACTGGCTGCGTAGCCGTCAGCCGGGTGCCGGATGCTGGATGCCAGATCCCGATGGGTTCCCATGTGGGCCGGGCACAGCTGCCCGACCCGCCGCAGAAGCCCTGACCTTCTACCTATCACCACACGGGGGATGAGGGAGTGATCGTTCCAGTGATTGGCGCGCCGGGTACCGGGAAGACCACCGTCCTGCGCGAGGTCACCGCGCGCTACGGCACACCCCACTTCGAGCTGTCGTGGATGCCTGAGTTCCTGCGGATGAACGGGGCCCCGATCGCGTACGAAGCCGACGAGACGATCGCGATCAGCGCGCTGCTTGCCGTGGGCAAGGCCTATGTCGCCGGTGGCCATCGCGTGGTCTTTGTCGGCGACTTCCGGCTTGACTCATTGGCGCAGGTTGAGGCCAATCTGATGGGTGTCCGCCATCAGGTGGTCAGGCTCGTCTGCTCTGATCCTGACCTCCTGTCGGCGCGGATCCTCGATCCTGACCGCTCAAGTGGGTACAGGGACGTGGGAGAAGCGATTCGCCTGAACGCGATCTACGCATCCATGGAGGCCGGCGACCATATCGTCATTGACGTGGCAGGCGCGAGCGTCGATGATGTGGTGCGCGTCCTCGAGGACCAGGTGCTCGGGCCCAGCGGCGCGCTGCGTGCCGAAGCCTGAGCCGACCGAGGAAACCCGCGCGAATCTGGGGTAGGGGGCGCTAGGCGAGCCGCCCCTACGTCGTGCTGGGCACTACGCGAGCTCTGTCCACCCTGTTCCACCGCGGATGGCATCGATGGCGACCTGATAGCGATAGCCGTCGGCGAAGGTGAGGTAAGGGGCGTGGTCGAGGCCGCGGATGTCGGCGACGAAGTCGCGGGCGAGGGCGGCCCATTTGCCCTGGACGTAGTGGTCGCCGTCGCCCTCGAAGGGCGGGATGGCGTCGATGAGCCGCTGGGGTGTCGGTAGCGGCGTGGGATCTGTGCCGGGCTCTGTCCAGAGCCGGATGTTCTGCGCATTGACGTAGCCATCGACTGCCAACGTGCCTGCGGTCCCGTAGACCCGGAACCCTGGCGAGGGCCACGCTGCAACGATATCGCCACTTAGGACGGCGACGAGCCGCGCCGGTGGATCGCGGTCGTCCGTGGCAGCAACTTCGGCGAGGAGGGAGCTGCTGCCCTCCACGTCGCACCTGCGCCACTCGCGGTCTTCCAGGGACTCCTCGGATGGCGGCGGGCCAAACAACTGGCGCTGGTCGTGGATGTCAGGAAGTACGGGGGCTCGCTTCCGGCCTGGTCTGCAGTGGCCGGCGACGCAAGTGACCTGGCCTCCCAGCATCCGCTCGATGATCGCGAAGAGGTGGGGAATGGCGTTGTTGAGGGGACCGCCACCGCGGGCCAAGCTGTCCATCCAGGTCCACGGCTTGTGGGTGGCCGCCGGTTGAGGCAAGCGCCAGTTTGCCTCGACCTCGCGGACTGATCCGACGGCTCCTGCGGCGATCTGCTCTGACAACCACGCAAAGCCCGGGTGGAGCCCGCAGGTGGCGGCATACGCGGTCTTCACACCGGCACGCTGAACCGCGTCAAGCAACTCCTTGGCCGTGGGCGCATCGACGGCGAGGGGCTTGTCACAGTAGACGTGGCAGCCGAGCTTGGCGGCGAGAAGGATGGGCTCGGTGCGCAGCGAGGCGGGCGTGGCGATGGCAACGATGTCGGGGCGCGTCGCCTCAAGAGTGGCGCGCCAGTCGGTGGAGGCGTTGGGGATCTCCAGGCGGTCGGCCACGGCTCGCGTGACCTCCGGGTTGCGCGCGCAGATGGTGTGGACGTCGACGCCAGCGTAGCGGAGTGCGCGTGTGTGTCCTTCGCCGGCCCAGCCGGCGCCGATGACGATTGCGGATAGGTTGGACATGGCGGTTCCTCCTTTTGGTGAGGCGGGATGCCGGGAGCCGGAAGGCGGTCGGCGCTAGCTGCGGAGGGAGGGGGCTTCGGGCCAGGCGTGTACCAACATGGTAGGCGATTGTCAAGGGCGTGTCAATGGGTAAGGCGGGGCGTACGCATCTCACGAGACAGAGTCAGGTATGTCACCCCGAACGGGTCCTGAGATCAACTGCATTGCTCAGACAGGCCATTGCCGGGTGTTGTGGCACGCGATCCAGCACGTCCGCAGCACGGGATCCTGAGGCATTTCGAGGGATGACCCTACTACTCCCGCCGGCGTTTGAGATGCGTACGCCCTGATGGGTAGGGTGCTATACTGGACGCTGCGTCTGGGGCCCCGTGACGGAATGGAAGGTGGTGCAATGAGCCGACAGCCGAACGTCTTGATGATCATGACCGACCAGCACCGCGCCGACTGGATGACGTGCGCGGGACCGTCGCCCGTGCCCACGCCCAACATCGACCGGATCGCGGCGCAGGGCGTACGGTTCAGCAACGCGTACTGTCCCTACCCGGTCTGCGTGGCATCGCGGATGGCGATGCTCTCGATGCGCTACGCCCACACGACCGGGGCGATCAACAACACCGACCGGCTGGACTGGCGGTACCCGACGATCGCGCACCACTTTGGGCAGAACGGATATCTGCCGGCGCTGATCGGCAAGATGCACTTCAACGACGCGCACAAGCACGGGTTCGAGTACTACCTGTCGATCAACGACTGGCTCATGTACCTGGGGCCGAAGGTGCAGCACTTCGCCAATGAGATCGCCAGCCATCCGATGAATGAACGCTTCTTCCATACGGTGATGGACGATGGCGCCGGGATGCCGGATGTGTCGGGGCTGTGGGACGGGCCCAGCCCGTGGGCAGGCCACGTGGAACGCTACGACTTCCACGAGATGGCGTCGCAGTTGACTGAGGAGGACCACCTGGACAGCTTCATCGCGCGGGAGTCGGTGAGGTTTATGGCGCGGTATCGGGACCAGCCGTTCTTTCTGGTGACGTCCTTTATGAAGCCGCACGTACCGTTCTATGCGCCGAAGGCGTGGGCCGATCTGTATCCGGTGGACGCGGTCGAGCTGCCGGAGCCGGGCCCCATTGGGAGCTATCCGCCGCACATCCGCCGGCGCATCGAGCGGAACCTGGCGCGCCCGGAGCGGCTGCGCAGAGCGCACCTGGCGGGATACCTGGGCAACCTGGCGTTTGCCGACGTCTGCGTGGGCGAGGTGCTGGGAGGGCTCGAGCGGCTGGGGCTGGCCGGGAACACCATCGTGGTCTACACGTCGGACCACGGCGAGATGGGCGGCGATCACGGGCTGTTCCGCAAGTTCTGTCTGTTCGATCCCTCGGTGAAGGTGCCGTTGGTGGTGGCGGCGCCGGATGGGATGCGGCGGGGTGTGGTGGAGGACGCCTTGACCGAGCTGATCGGTCTTGGCCCGACGCTGTCGGACCTGGCAGGCCTCCCCGCGCCATCGGGCGCCCCGCTCGTGGACACGCGTGACGTGCCGGGAGAGCTGGACGCGGCGAGCTTCGCGGATGTGGTCAAAGGGGAGAGTGGGGGACCCGAGGCCGTCTTCAGCGAGTATGCCCTGCGCTCCGCCATGCCCCAGCTCATGGTGCGCACGCGGCGGTGGAAGTACGTGGAGAATACCGGCTCAATGTGCGAGGTCTACGACCTACAGGGGGATCCGGGCGAGACCGCCAACCGCATCTCCGATCCCGCCCTGGCGGCAGTGGTCCGCGAGATGAGGGATCGGCTCGTGGCGTGGTGGGATCCGGCCGGCAATCCGTGGCGGTCGGGCGCATAGGATCGTCGGTGCGCTTTGCAGTTTGAGCGCGTCAGTAGGCAGACGCGTGCATCGGCCACTTTGACCCATCAAGCACGCCGCCGGAGCAGGATTCCCCGCTCCGGCGGTGCTTGCATTGCTGTGGGGGAGGGACTATCCCTCGCCATCCACGTAGCGGACCATCTACACAATCTCGATCCCTCGGGCCGGCTCAAGACTCCTAGGGCCGTCGCGCCAGGAAGCAGAACTCGGCGCTCTCGGCAATGTGCACCGTGACGATCTTCTGGGTCTCGGGATCGGCGCCTTCCTTCGCGTAGGTCGCTTCCATGGTCGCGAAGCTCTCCCACTCCCGTTCCCACACAATGGTGGTGGTGTACTTCTCCATAGTGTGGTAGTACCGCTTGGCTGGGAACCCTCCCGCACGTGCCTCAATGGCATCGAACTGCTTCTCAACCTCCCAGTAGGCGTCCCAGCCGCCCCGCTCTACTTCCTGCGTACGGCGCTCTATGATTCGCATTGCCTATCCTCCCAATGGTGGGATGACGCCGAGCTGCTGCAGCATGCCCAGCGTATCCGTGTGCGCCCAGCACTCGGCGACCTTGCCGTCGACAATGCGGAAGACGTTGCAGCCGACGACGGTGATCTGCTTTCCGGTCGCGGGGATGCCCATGTACTCGGCCTTGTGCGTGCCGCGCACGGTCCAGCGCTTCATCGCCAACTCCCCTTCGGCGATGATGATGTCGGCGGTGAGATGGAAGTCGGGGAAAGCTGCAAAGATGGCAGCTGCGGCCCCTTTGACCTGATCGCGGCTCCCGCCGTGGGATCCGTTGGTCTCGTGACCGATGTAGTCGTCGGCATAGACATCCACGATCTTCTCAGCGTCACCGCCGTTCCAAAAGGCGATCTCTCGGCGGACGACGTCCTTGGTCTTCTCCAGTGACATCGGTGCTGCTCCTTTCAAATGGTCGTAGCTTGACGGACACGGTCCTGGGTCCTCTCATCCCTCATAGGGCCTCCTCTAGCTCAGAGCGCAGGAAGGCGATCAGGGCCTCCAGATCCTGGAAGCCCCATCGTTGTCGTTCGTGCAGGATCTTCTCCATGGAGAAGCGCCAGTGCGGCTCGTGGACGGATGCGTTGCTTTCCTGCCAGCAACGTATCATGTATGCACGATCCGGCGAAGCTTTCTTTGCCATAGGTTCAAGGCTCAGCTATACTTGTCTACAGGATACGCTCCCACTCTTGGCGAACTCTTGGCTAGCATCAGTTGGCTTGCACAAAGAGAACGTTGCGAACATGCGCTTAGCGCTTCTGGGCCCTGTTCAGATCACGCCAGAGGGACAGCCAGCATCGGATCTGCCGTTGGGCAAGCCGTTGGCCATACTTGGCTATCTGGTCGCTCAGCGGAAGCCACTTCCTCGCGAACACCTCGCAGATCTGTTCTGGCAGGACCTGCCCTCGGACCGTGGGCGTGCCAACCTCAGCTGGATGCTCCACAGACTCACTACGATGGTGCCCAACTGCCTCGAAGCCAGTCGGCACAGCGTGCAGTTCCATCGCTCCGAGGCCTGCTGGATCGACATCGACGCGGTCCAAGCGTTCACGGCGGAGGGCGACGCCCAATCGCTGGCCGAGGCCGTGGCGCTGTACCGCGGCGAGTTCCTGGAGGGTCTCTCCCTGGACGGCTGTGCTGACTTCGAGCTGTGGTTGGTGGGGGAGCGGGAGCGCTGGCGGCAGCGCGCTGAGCGCGCTCTCAGCGCCCTGATCGCACACCACGCTGAGGCACGGGCGTGTGAGGACGCGCTGCGCTACGCCCGGCGCTTGCTGGAGCTCGCCCCGTGGCGGGAGGGCACGCACCGCCAGGTGATGCGTCTGCTAGCTGAGCAGGGGCATCGGGGCGCGGCCCTGGCGCAGTACAGGGCGTGCTGTCGGGCTCTGGAGGAGGAGCTGGGTGTCGCCCCAACGCCGGAGACCGAGGCACTGCGCGATCGCATATGCGTCGAGGCGATGCCCCGGCCGTCGCGCGTCGCCGCCCCGGCACCGGTGCGCCACAATCTCCCCGCGCAAACCACGCCGTTCATTGGCCGGAGGCGTGATCTCGAGGCGGTTCGGCAACGTCTGGAGGATGCCGGCTGCCGGTTGCTCACGCTGGTCGGCCCAGGGGGGTGTGGCAAGACGCGGCTGGCCCTCGAAGCGGCCAGGACACAGATCGACCGGTATGGCGACGGCGTCTTCCTTGTGTCTTTGGCTCCGCTGAGCTCGCCAGAAGGCATCGTGCCGGCCATCGCGCAGTCGGTCGGTCTAGCCTTCCACGGTAGTGGCGAGGCACGCCAGCAACTGCTCGACTACGGTCAGGGCAAGCACATGCTGCTGCTCCTTGACAACCTCGAGCATCTGCCCGACGGAGCGGATCTGGCTGTGGAGATCCTGCGAGTCGCGCCGAGGATCAAGCTCCTTGCTACCTCCCGTGCGCGGCTCGGTCTACAGGCAGAACACCTGTATCCCCTGGCAGGACTGCCGTGCCCCGACCCGGAGGACGAG
>Ga0180429_10004203_pt1 | contig 11546 bp, 7 predicted proteins | sample SS_ome_FD_132428 | JGI IMG/M metagenome (GOLD analysis project Ga0180429, IMG submission 132428) | Hypersaline lake sediment archaeal communities from the Salton Sea, California, USA - SS_1_S_1 metaG | ecosystem: Environmental > Aquatic > Non-marine Saline and Alkaline > Hypersaline > Sediment ... | reverse complement strand
TTGGAATGAATTTCCCGGTCATCCGGGGGGTGTCACCGCGCTCTGTACGCTTGCCTTGCTCAACTCGGGCGTAGAGGCCGACGATCCGCACATCCAGAAAGCGCTTCAGTACCTCCGCAAGATGCCGCCAAAGGCCACCTATGTCGCCGCATTGAGTACGATGGTTCTCTGCAAGGCCGGATATGCCACCGACCGCGGCCTGATCGGTCGTCACGTCGCATGGCTGCAGGCAACTCAGGTCCAGGACGGCCAGATGAAAGGTGCCTGGTCGTATCCCTACACCCAGTCCTCAGGCGACAACTCGAACTCGCAGTTCGCCCTGTTGGCCCTGCACGAAGCCGAGCGGATTGGAGTTACCGGCAACCCGGTCCAGGCCGCCCGAACCTGGCGACTCGCCAAGGCCTATTGGGAAGGCTGTCAGAATCTCGACGGCTCCTGGGGATACCGCAAGGGGTTCCCCGGAACCAGCAGCATGACCTGCGCCGGGATCGCCTCGCTGATAATCACGTCCGACAAAGTGCAGGACGCCGGTGCCAAGGCCCTTGGCGACGAGGTCCGCTGCTGCGGACAAGACGAACCGGGCAACGACCGCCTGGATCGGGCACTGCGATGGCTGGGACGAAATTTCTCGGTCTCGACCAACCGTGGCGCCAAAGGGCAAACCTGGCTGCTCTACTACCTCTACGGCGTCGAACGCGTGGGACGGCTCACCGCGCAACGCTTCATCGGCGGACACGACTGGTATCGCGAGGGGGCCGACCATCTTGTTCGCATGCAGGACGGCCTCTCGGGTTTCTTCAAGGGCGTCGGCCACGCCGAAGACGACCCGCTGATCGCCACCAGCCTGGCATTGCTGTTCCTTTCAAAAGGACGCCGCCCGGTCCTGATGGCCAAACTTGAACACGGCAAGACCGACGACTGGAACCAGCACCGCCGCGACGTCGCCAATCTCACCTGGCACGTCGAGTCGCGATGGAAACAAGACCTCACCTGGCAGGTCGTCGACCTGGAGGCGGCCACGGTCGAAGACCTGTTGCAGGCGCCCGTGCTCTACCTGTGCGGGAACGTCACGCCGATGCCCTCGACCGCCGATCGGCGCCGCCGCCTGGCAGAGAAACTGCGCGATTATCTCGACCGGGGCGGATTCCTCTTCGCCGAAGGCTACTGTGGCGGGGCCACGTTCGACCGCGGGTTCCGCGAACTGGTCGAATTGATTTTCCCCGAGCCCGAGTATCGACTGCGGCTGCTGGAGCCCGAGCATCCGATCTGGCGCATGGAAGAGAAAGTGGCCCCCGATCAGGTCCGGCCGCTGTGGGGTATCGAGTTCGGCTGCCGCACCAGCGTGGTCTACGCTCCGGTCGATCCGCCCGTGGGCTCGCGGCCGTCGCTCTCCTGTCTTTGGGAGCTATCGCGCAGCGGCCGGGGCCAGAAGTTCTCGCCGGCGGTCACGGCCAAAGTCGACGGGGCCCTGGCAATCGGCGTCAATGTTCTGGCCTACGCCACAAATCGGGAATTGCAGGGAAAGGAGCAGGGTTTTCGCATCAAGGCCGACCGGCGGCAGAGCGATCCGTTCGCCCGCGGGCGGCTGTACATCGCCAAGCTTCGCCACCCCGGGGCATGCAACGCCGCCCCCAGGGCGCTGGCCAACCTTCTGGAGGCGGCCGACAACGACCTGAACCTTCGCACGGGCGTTCGCGAAGGCTTGCTACAGATCACCGACGAGTCCTTGTTCGATTACCACCTGGTATTCACGCACGGTCGCAACCGCTTCCGCCTGACCGACGTGGAGCGGCGGCAATTGCGAACGTTTATCGAACGCGGCGGGATGCTGTTTGCCGACTCGATCTGTGCCAGCAGCGCGTTCTCCGCTTCGTTTCGCCGGGAAATGGAGGCCATTTTCCCGCAGCGCAAGCTGGAGCCGATCTCGGCCGAGGACCCGATGCTTTCGCCCGTCTACGGCGGATACGACCTGAGGATGGTCAAGCGTCGCGATCCGCAGCCGCGCGGCAGCGGCCCGATGAAGGCCGCCGTTCGCCGCGTTCCGCCGGAGTTGGAGGGCATCAGGTTCGGCGACCGCTGGGCAGTCGTATTCTCTCGATACGACATAAGTTGTGCGTTGGAAAAGCACGACTCGCTCGAATGCCGCGGCTACACCCGCGAAGACGCCGGACGGATCGGGCTAAACGTGGTGCTGTATTCGCTGCAGCAGTAGGAACGGTTGCCCGATAGTCGTTGTTCGCTCCGCGAACAAGCGTTGGTTCGCGGAGCTAACCACGACTATGGGCACGTTACGAACCGCGGCGATGCGGCTACAATGGCCCTATGAAAACCACTTCCCCACGTATTTCATATTTCCCACTCGCCCTGCTCCTGCTTGCGTTGCTGATCCGTGGCGGCATCCTGCTGGCGATGCCGGGTTCCCTGGCCGGCGACCCGGACGGATACCGCGCGCTGGCCGAAAACCTGCTTCAACACGGCACGTACGGGCACCGCGAGACTCCCACCGCGTACCGCCCTTCTTTGTACCCGTTGTTATTGGCCGGATGCGTGGCACTCGATCCCGGCGGTCGGCTGGCGATCGGTGCCTTGCATCTGGCGATGGGGCTGGCCACGGTCTGGCTCACTTTTCTGTTGGGGCGGCGATGGGCGATGAGCGACCGGGCAGCAGCCGCGGCGGCGGTGCTGGTCGCCTGCGATCCCATCCTGCTGATGTACTCGACAATGGTGATGACCGAAACGGCCGCCACGTTGCTGGCCGTCGCGGCACTCGTGTGTTTGACCTTGGCCGGCCAGGAGCCTTCGATCCGGAGATCTGCGCTGGCCGGCGCGGCGCTTGCCCTGGCCGTGCTCTGTCGGCCGGGCTTCATCGTTTGGCTGGGTGTCGCCGGCCTCGTACTTCCGTTTTTCGCACCATCGAAACGGGCAAAGCTGATCGTCTTCGGCTCGTTTTTCGCTGCCGCGGTCGTCACGCTGAGCCCTTGGGTAATCCGCAACAAATCGCATTTTGGCCAGCCGCTGATTACCACCACGCACGGCGGATACACGCTGCTGCTGGGTAACAACCCATCGTTCTACGACTATCTCCGCAACGGGGCATGGGGTAGTGTGTGGAACGCCGATCGGTTCAACCAGTCGTGGGCGGCAAGCAAACCCGACGATGAAATCTCGGCTGACCGGCTCGCTTACGACGAGGCCCTACGGAACATCGCCAACCAGCCGGGCACGTTCTGCCATGCGTGCGCGGTACGCATCGGCCGGTTGTGGCAGTTCGTGCCGTATCGGGTGGTGGACCGCGAAGGGCCGTTACGACGTTTGGCTCGCTGGTCCGTGGGCGTCTGGTACCTCGTCGTGCTGTCTCTAAGTGCCATCGGTGCGCTGTCGACGTTCTGGCGGCGACGCCCACCGGAGTGGATCTGGGGCTTGCTGCTGATCGGCTGCCTGACGGCGGTTCACACCGTCTATTGGACGAACATGCGAATGCGGGCACCGCTCATGCCGATCCTGGCCCTGGAGGCCGTAGCCTTCGCCGGGCGATGGAGTCGGGGACGTGTTGACAAAGGTGAACCCGTCAAGAACAGTCCGTAGTGACCACATTGATGCGATCTTTCCAGGGAACCGGCCACACGGCCGTTAGATGAATCGGGGCATTACAGACGCTGGCGATCCAAAAAAACTGCCCTGGAGCCAAAACCCCTTTTTTGGCAAACTCCCTCCACTCGAACGCATACCGTGCAGGCTACCGGGTGGGGCCTGCCCCCGCGATAAAGGAGTTCGTCATGAAGATCCGTGGTTCATCGTTTGTCCTGCTGGCAATGCTGCTCGCCGGCATTTTGATGTTCACCGGCTGCGGAAGTGCTGCCGATCAAACGGTCGAATCCGCACGCCCGCCCGAGGAATCCGCACCAGATCCGGGAGAAATTGATCCGCTGGAGTCAGGCACGTCCGGGGACCCGGTCGAGGGGTCGCCACAAATGTCGGACTTACCTCTGCCCGACGAAGTGGCGAGCGAGTCGCCGGAAGAACTGCCCGCGGAATCGCCCATGGAATCGCCCGAGCCAAGCGAACTGTCGCCCACCCCGGATGGCATGGCGATGCGGCCCGTGCCGCGTCACTTGACGATGCAACCCGCGCCGAGCCACATGGCTATGGAACCGGATCCGGGGCACCTGACGGTTCAACCGCCGCCGATCCACATGGCAATGCAACCCGACCCGGGCCGCCCGGCAATGGCACCGAGAGAGCCGATGACGTTGCCTGACGCGTTGTCCGAATCGGGCCCCATGTTGATTGCACCTCGCTCAGATCCGATCGAACCGCAACCAAAGCCGATCGAACTGCAACCGGAGCCGGCGGCTATCAAGCCGGTCGAATCGGCGCCAGAACCGATGATCCCAGAAGCGATGATCCCAGAAGCGATGATCCCAGAGCAGCCGCGTCCTTCCGGTGTCAACAACGGGCAGTCGAGCGCCTACACCACCGTGAAGGTCTTCTACGGCACCGACCGGGCGGCGGAAACAGGTAGCGCCACGGCCCGGCCGGTCTTTCTCTCTTGGCTCACGGTCACCATGCTGCTGGCCGTCGCTACGGTGATTTTGATGTTGATTGCGTCTCGGTTGTATCGCACGGCCGCCGCCCGGCTGCTGGCCGTGGCGTCGCTGGTGGGCACCGCCGGGCTGGGAATAATGACCGTCTACGCGGGTCTACAAAACGGTTTTTCAATCAAGCACGCCAAGCCGACGAGCGTAGCCTACGGAGGCCAGCGGGGGCAGCTCGAGTTGGGTACCTGCGAAGTTTCCATTCCGCCCGACCACCAGGTGGGCGAACTGGAGGCGCCGCGAATCACGCGTTTCGAGTTTCGCGAGGACCCCGAGCAGCACGTCACCCTGCTGGATACTTACCCGATACCGGCGGCGGAGTTCTACGAGCAATGTCGCCAGCGCGTCGAACAGTCCACGGCGAAGGGTGCGTTCGTGTTCATCCACGGGTACAACGTGTCGTTCGAGGACGCCGCCCGGCGGACCGCGCAGATCGCCCACGATTTACAGTTCGACGGCGCGCCGATCTTCTACAGTTGGCCCTCGCAAGGCAAGACGTCGCAATACACGGTCGACGAAACCAACGTGGTTTGGACGGTACCGCACCTGCGGCAGTTTCTAACCGACGTGGCCGGGAGATCCGGCGCCAGGCAGATTCACCTGATTGCCCACAGCATGGGCAACAGGGCAATGACCTCTGCGTTGCGCGATCTCTCCTTCCTGCCCGACGAGTCGCGGCCGAAGTTCCACGAGGTCGTGCTGACGGCCCCCGACATCGACGCCGAGGTGTTCAAGAACGACATCGCCCCGGCCATCGTCAAGACGGCCCAGCGCGTGACGCTCTACGCCTCGTCGAACGACCACGTCCTGACGCTGTCGAAGCAGGTCCACGGCTATGCCCGGGCCGGCGACACGGGGCGTCATCTGTTGGTATTGCCGGGCATCGATACGATCGACGTCTCGGCGGTCGACACGAGCCTGCTGGGCCATAACTACTACGGCGACAACGAGACCGTGTTGACCGACATCTTCTCCCTGCTGCACGAGGCCAAACCGCCCGAACAACGGGAGTGGCTTCGCACCGCGGAGTTGGGCGCGATGAAGTACTGGGTATTTCAGCGTTGAAGGCAATCGAGCGGTTTCAGGTCGACCAACTCGGCCAGGCCCGCCTTTGCCAATTCGGGGCCGCTAACGTACCGGTTGTTCTCGACCCACTGGGCGACTGTCGCTTCCGCAACGCCGAACAGTTCCGCCAGAAGCCGGTCCATGTCGGGCTCCAATTGGGCAAAGTGCCGCGCCCATTCGGCCGCTTCACCCAGGCCGACGTTCTCTTCGCTGTGCCACTTCGTCGGATGAAACAACAACACGCTGTACGGCGTGACCAATCGACGGCGGCAAGCGGCAAACGGCCACAACGCGGCCGACGAACACTCGCCGGCCACGATCCCCGTGGCGTTGACTCCGCGCAACAGGATCATCGAGGTCAGCGCCATCGCGCAATAGGGGCTTCCTCCGAGCGAATCGATGTAGAAAACGCACTCTCCCCCCGGTGGGACCGAGAGCAGTTTCTCAAAAAGATCGGACTCGTTCTCGGTCAGGTCGCCGACCAAACCAATCTCGATAGGGCCGTCGCGGTCGTCCATGGCAACTTTTCGGGGGGATCGGCAAGAATAACGGCGGGCTGCGCAGCGCACAACCCGCCGTCAGTTGTTGGAAGAATGCATGCAAATGCACGCTAATCCAAGGTAATCGCTTCGACGGGACACGCTTCCACGCAATCACCACAGTCTTCACAGGTCTCTGGATCGACTACGGCGATATCGTCTTGCATTTCGATTGCGTCCGTCGGGCACGCGTCGACACACGATTCACATCCGGTGCATTCTTCCGGGTCCACTACTGCTGGCATTACTTATCTCCCATGCGCAGACTTAACATTGACAAATAGCTATCCCTTCACTCTAAGAATTCAATTCTCGTCGTCAAGGTCAGTGTTGGTCAATTTTACTCTTTCAGTGAGTCGAAATCACCCCGCCGCTCGACTGATGCGATCGGACCAATAGAGGGGCTCGGGGAGCCGCCGGCCTCGCAGATGCAGGCGTACCAGCCGCTCGGAGAATTCTACGTCGACACGATGGCCCGGCGAAACGAATATCGGCCGCCGGCTCCCGGCAGTCGGCCGCAGGGCCACCCCCGTCAACCGGTCATCGTAAACCACGGGGCGCGACTCCTCCGGCCGCAAGCCTTCGATGTCTACCTGCCCACAGAGGAGTCTCTTCGTCACCCCGATCGTCGGCAGCGAGGCGATAACCCCCAGATGGGTGGCGATCCCAGCCGCGCGCTGATGCAACACGCCGGTGCCATCGACCAGCAAGACCTGCGACAGCCGCCCATGCGAGCGAACTTCATCGATCAGATCCATCAAGATGGGCAGTTCACGGAACGCCAGGTAGCTGGTGATGTAGGGAAACACCACCCGGCGGCGAACGGTGGTCGACCAGACGAGCCGCCCGCTCGACGTTTCGATCAGGGCGTACGCAGCCACGCCTTCGTCCTCTCGAGGGTATGAGACGTCGACACCGCCGACGAGCTTGGGGATCCGCCGCCGCGGGCGAAGCGACACCTTCCGCAGCAACGACTCCTGCGCTTGCGTGAGCCTATCGAGCGGCCGTTGTGTAACGAACCGATTCCAGCCGTAACGCTCCAGATCGACCGAGCCTTGCCGCAGTTCGATCCCTTCGTCTTCCAAGCGGCCGGCCTTGCGCCGCTCGCCGCCCTCGATGTACCGGCCCAGTTGACCGTCGGCACGGACCACGCGATGGCAAGGACAGTCCTGGCGATGGTCGTGGTGCATGGCGAAACGGCCCACCCATCGAGCAGCGATTCGGTTTCCCAGTGCATCGGCCAACTCGCCGTAGGTCGTTACGCGTCCACGGGGAATCTGAGCGAGCAGATCGCGCAGTAGTCGGGCAAGATCGGGAATTTCGCCGAACGGTTGGGACATCGCTACTGCTTACAGTTGTCGGCACAGCATAGTCGTTGGTCGCTCCGCGAACAAGCGTTGGTTCGCGGAGCAAACCACGACTATCCTGAACCGTCACGCCGCACGGCGAGGACGTTCCGGGCTTTCCGCTTCGCGCCGCGGCCGAGACGGCAAACAGACGTCGCCCTTTGCACCGCGGCGCAGGTACGTCCAATAGATTGTACCCAACTCGAAGAAGGCCTTGAAGAAGTCGTGCGGTTTGACCTTCGATCCGGCCACGTCGCGCCATCGACTCAGCGGCAACTCGTAGATGGCCTGCTCGGGTGGTCCCAGTTCGGGCGGTCCCAGTTCGAGTGGTCCCAGTTCGGCCGACCGGCAGAGGCGGCGAAACCGGGCCAGTATCTCGACGTCGAAGATCCAGTTGGTGCGAAACGGCTGCGTAAACAGGGCGCGGGTTTCGTCGCCGGCGCGAAACAACTTCGCCCCGCATTGTGTATCGTAGATCGGCAGCCCCAGCACGGTTGACGCCGCGGTGGCGAACACGCGTCCCAGGTAGTGCCGCACCGCGCTGCGCTCGACGTGGCGGCCCAACAGTTTCACTCTCGCCCCGAAGACCATTCGCAACGCCGGGTTCGCCGCCAGCCGGTCGCAGAACTCGGGGATCGCCTCCAGCGGAGTGGCCAGGTCGGCGTCCCAGAAGCCGACGGCGTCGGCGTCGCCTTGCAGTGCGCGGAGGATCCCCTGCCGCACCGCTTCCGCCTTTCCCCGGTTCCGCGAAAGACTATGCACGGCAAAACGCGCCGGGTCGCTCGCCCGCAGGCCGTCGAGCACCGTGGCCGTGTCGTCCGTGCTGCCGTCGTCGACCAAGAGGAACCGCACGCGATGAACCGGCGTGACGAACCGTCGAAACGCTTCGACATCGAGCCGCGCGGACTCGTTGTAGCAGGGAATAACAATCGTGCAAGTGGTCATCTTATCGTCGCTGGGAGGTATCTATGTTCGGACCGACGGCCGTACGCGGAACGTCGCCGTCGTTGCACCCGGTCAGCACTACGACTTCGCCGTCGTGCAGGAATCGCGGACGCCGGGCAAGCACGCGAAAACGGCCGGGGAAGTGACGTTCGACTTCCTCTTCCTGCTCGTCGCTGGTAATAATGTAAGGACGTTCCGCGCGGTCGAGGAATTCGCGCAGCGCATCGGGCCCCACGCAGTGCGACACGGGCCGACCCGCGTAGAACACGTAGCTCTCTTTGAAAAAGCCGTAGGCCGCCAGATCGGGTGCCTCGTCGCTCGAACTGCGAATCGCGGCCAACAGCACCTCGGCGTTCTGGTGACGATCGATCCGTAGCGGGGCAAAGCCGAACATTGCCGTCAGAAAGACCACCGACGTGACGGCAAAGACCACCATTGCCCCAAATGGCGACTCAGACGGCGACCCGCGCCGAAGGTAGTACAGGCACACGGCGCCCCCGCCGACCGGAATCAGCCCGACCAGTGCGACCGGCCATTCTCCCGGCAGAAAGACCGCCGCCACGATGGGAATCGCGATCAGTATGCCGACGCCGACGAGAATCATTGTAATCGCCGCATTGCGACCCCAGCAGGGACGCACGTGAGCCGGGTCGGCGATCCAACCCTCGACGAAGGCCGCCGTCAATAACGCCAAGGCCGGATACGCCGGCAAAACGTAATGCGGCAGCTTGGTGCTCACCAGCGACCAGAACACTACGTAGACGCCCAGCCAGCAGGCCGTCAAGATGTAGCCCGACCGCCAGACGTGATGCCGGCGAATCCGCGCGGTCAACTCGCTCAGCGACGGTCCCAAAAACACGGACCAGGGAAAGAAACCGATCAGGATAGCCGCGACGTAAAACAGCACCGTGCCGCTGTGGCCTTGCATCGAGTTCATCGCGCGGCCGAGGTTCTGTTCGCCGAAGAACTTCACCAACCAAACACCGTCGGTCTTCAGCCCGACCATCACGAACCACGGCACGACGATCACACCCAACACGGCCAGCGCCGTCAGCGGCCGCATCCGCCACGCGATCCGCAGCAGGTTCAGAGGGGTCAACAGCCGGACGAAGCCGACCAGCCATCCAACGCACCGGGCCACAACACCGCGTCCCGAGTCGCTCTGGCTGCTTGGCTCCCGTGTTTTTCCGGTGGTCAGCAGCAGGAAGAGTCCGATGGTGCCTACCGGCAGAATGACGCCGATGGGTCCCTTAGCCAGCACGGCGACGCCCATGGCGGCGTACATCAACGCCATTGCACCCCACGTGCCCGAGGGGTTATTGGATCGATCGAGAATTGAGTGTCGTCTTTCGCTCCGCGAAAGGGCGCTACTTTCGCGGAGCGAAAGGCGACTGGCCGGCTGCAAGTCTTCCCGCCATCGGCCGCGCAGGCCGACCACGAAGGCCAGCATCGCCAGCGTGGTGGCGAATGTAAGTGCCGAATCGACGGTCGCCGCCCGGGCCGAGACGGTGAAAATTATTGAGGAGCCGACGCATAGTCCCGCCCAGAAGCCGACCTCCGCCCGAAATAGCAGCCGGCCGATGTGGTAGGTCGCCAACGCGGTGCCGATCCCCAGCACGGCCGACCAGAACCGCACGGCGAATTCGGTCATCCCGAACAGCGCGTATCCGCTCATCATCAGCCAATACATCAGCGGCGGCTTGTCGGGAAATATATCACCGTTGAAGGTCGGTACGACCCAATCGCCGGCCTGAAACATCTCTCGGGCACAAGAGGCGTAGAGCGTTTCGTCCTTGTCGAACAGATGCGTAGCGCCCAGATTCGTGAAGAAGACGACGGCCGCCGCCACCACGATCCACGCCTGATGACGAAGCTGCTGGGGCATGAGAATCTCCCGATTTTCCTGACCGTCACGGATTTTGGGGAGGAGCTTTTGCGTCGGTGATCCCCACCGGGCTTGTCCCGGTGGAATTCGGTTTGACAACTATGCGACGGCTCGACGAACCCACTTCTCTCGGTGGACACCGTGGTAGTTTCCAAACCTTTGCTCCACCGGGACAAGCCCGGTGGGGCCTTGAGCGGGTCCCAAAAATCCGTGACGGTCAGCGATTTTGTGCTCTTTGCGTAAGAAAGGCGTGGGAGTTTAGAGAAACCGAGCAATTTCGGCAACAGCAGTTTGTTAAAGTCGTGGTTCGCTCCGCGAACCAGCGTTTTGTTCGTGGAGCGAACAACTGAGTGCTCACACCCACTCGGTTCTGCGTTTCGTGAGAATCACGTACCGCAAGACTTCGGCCATTCACTCATTCAGAAGTGGGTTACTGGACGGTCGGGGCGGGTGCAACCATGCAGAACCCGTCGGCGGGATTCGCAGCGGCGGAAAGCGGCCCCACTGTATCGCCATTCGGGCCGGCGAGCACCTCACGATCAGTCGGGGGCTGTTTCGTTCTTCATCAACGCCGCCGCCGTCTTCGCCAAGCGTAGGCGAGAAGACCAAGCGCGGCTGTGGTTAGGAGGATGAGGGCGGAGGGTTCGGGGATGGCTGTCAAAAACACATTATCAACCCCTGTAGTCTCCATCGGGGAACCTTGGCTGAACACCGGTTCAATCAATATCCTAAGTTCTGTGACATTGGCAAGCAAGCTTGACCAGTCCCCTGAATTTACCCACCATGCGGAATGTTCAAGGGGGGCACTAACTGTTGTCCAAGTACCGACCGTAGCCGTAATACCTGAGAAGAACATGGCGGATCCACCAGGGCCAGAAATAGAAGCCCGGAGGTCTGTAATGGCCCCTGGAAATGCACCAAGATCAAAGATCTGATGGTCCCATGAAAGACGACCTAACCCATCCAGAACTGACCAGTCACCGAGGAACTTCGCAGGAGCGATAATGTCGCCCCCGGTAGCCCCTTGGTCGACATTCTGGATATATCCTCCAGGATTGCCACCAGTGGTGATATGGGAAATGTCCGTAGTTTGTCCCGGATCTTTAGTCCAACCATCCAGGTCTGTATCGAAGGTACTCGATACCATCTCGGCGTTAGTCCTTGAGGTGCC
>Ga0180429_10004201_pt1 | contig 11550 bp, 10 predicted proteins | sample SS_ome_FD_132428 | JGI IMG/M metagenome (GOLD analysis project Ga0180429, IMG submission 132428) | Hypersaline lake sediment archaeal communities from the Salton Sea, California, USA - SS_1_S_1 metaG | ecosystem: Environmental > Aquatic > Non-marine Saline and Alkaline > Hypersaline > Sediment ... | reverse complement strand
GCCGCTCGCGAAATACAGTGCCGCACCGACGATTTCGTGCGGTTCGCCGCCGCGCTTGAGGGCCATGCGCGATGCACGCTGGGAAAACGCCTCCATGTCCCAGGCCTTGGAGATGTCGGTAAGGAAAGGGCCGGCCATGATGCAGTTCACGCGCACCGCGGGGCCGTAGGCATGGGCGAAGGCCTGGGTGATCATGTTCAGCCCGGCCTTGGCCGCGCCGTAGGGCTGCGACCCGGGGCTCGGCCGCATCGAGGCGGTGCTGGAAATATTGATGATGCTGCCGCCCTCGCCGGCCATCATGCGCTTGCCGATGAGGGCCATGAGGCGGAACGGCGCCTTCAGGTTGAGCGCCACGACCTTGTCGAACAATTCCTCGCTGATCTCGTCCAGGGACGGATATAGCGGCGACATGCCGGCATTGTTGACGAGGATGTCGACACGACCGAATTCGCCGTAGACCGCGTCGACCATCGGATCGAGCTCGTTCCAGTGCCCCACGTGGCAGCCGTAGGCGAAGCCGCGCCGGCCGCGCGCGGCGATCTCGCCGACGACTGTCTCGCAGCTCTCGCGCTTGCGGCTCACCACCGCGACATCGGCGCCGCGCTCGGCGAATGCAAGCGCCATCTGGCGCCCGAGGCCACGGCTGCCGCCGGTCACGAGCGCGACCTTGCCGCTCAAGTCGAACAAGTCCTCTGCCATCTCTCCCCCTTCTGGTGATGTTGTCGAGTCGGCCGACACATTACCCAATTCGCGACCGTTCCGGCGAATCTTCATGCGCCTGCCGCGCTTCCTGCGCCCGCGCAGCCAGTCCGGGCCACCTTCCCGCCCGTGCAAAAAAAACGGGGGCCGATCCGGGCCCCCTTGAATGTTGCATTGTCAAACCGCTGCGTCTGGCGAAACGCAGCCTGGCAGTGTGGGAGGAAGCAACTGGTAGTCCTTTACCTCATGAAAGACTGCATCGCCTCGCGATAACCTGCGAGGGCGGCCGGCCCGGCCACGTCCTGCAGCGCGGGGGCCTCGAAGTCGCGGTTGAGCGCGAGTTCCTCGAGCGCGGGTCGCTCGCCGCGGTAGACCAGACCGAGCGGCAGGCGGCCCTGCTCGCGCAGCTCGCTCATGCGCACGAAGGCCTGCGCGCGGTTGCCGGCGTCGTAACCGGCTTCGGCATCGATGTCGTAGACCGAGGTGCGCCAATCGCGGTAGGTGTCGTTGTAGGTGACACAGGGCGACAGCACCTCGAGGTAGGACATGCCACGCCCCGCCGCGGTGTGCTCGAGAGCGGCCTTGGTCAGTTCCAGCAGCTGCGCCGGTGCACCGCTGTAGGCACGCGCGAGGAAGGTCGAACCCGGAATGCTGAGGCCCAGCATGATGGGGTCGAGATCCTCTTCGATGTTGTCACCGTAGCCGACCGGCGCGGTCGGCGACGGCTGCCCCTTGGTCAGGCCGTAGGTGCCGTTGTTCATCACGATGTAGGTCACGCCCGGGTTGCGCTTGAAGGCATGCATCAGGTGCCCACCGCCGATGGCATAGCCATCGCCGTCACCGCCGACGCCGATCACGGTCAGCTCCGGGTTGGCCAGCTTGGCGCCCGTCGCGGTCGGCAGCACGCGGCCGTGCAGGGCGTGGTAGCCGTAGCACGACAGGTTGTTCTGCAGCGAGCCCGAGCAACCGATGCCGGCGATAACCATGCGCTTGTGCGGCGGCACGCCGAGTTCCTCGAGTGCATTGACCAGCGCCTGCAGCACGCCGAAATCGCCACAGCCGGCACACCAGATGGGACGGGCGGGAGTGAATGTAGTAGTCATGCGACTTCGACCTCCTTGACGCCGAGATCGCCCAGCACGCGGCGAACGATCTCCTCGGCCCGCATCGGCGTGCCGTCGTACTTGAGAATGTTGTGGATGTTGGCCTGCTCGCCGCCCTGCGCGACGATCAGCTTCGCGAGCTGCGCGGTCGCGCTGTATTCGACGACGTAGGTCCGCTTGCAGCGCCGCGTGAACGTGGGCGTCTCGTCGAGCATCGGGAACAGCGTGCGCGGCTGGTGATACTGCGCGTAGACGCCCTGCTCGGCCAGCAGGTCGATGGCCTCGAGGATCACGCCGTAGGTCATGCCGACGCCGACGAAGCCGATATCGGCGGTCTCCACGCCATGGTTCACGGCGCGCGGCAGGTCCGGCTGCATCGATTCGAGCTTGCGCTGGCGCTTGTCCATCATCTTCACGCGGTTGACCGGGTCGGTCGACACCAGGCCCCACTCGTCATGCTCGTTGCCGGTGACCAGTGACATGCCGCCGGCCATGCCGGGCGCGGCAAAGGCGGACACGCCATCGTCGGAGAACGCGTAGCGCCTGTAGGCTTCGGCCTGCGCCAGGCCCTGCTCGTCGAGGCGCTTGCCGCGGTCGACGACGACCTTCTCGAGGTCGAACGGATCGACCGTCGCGAGGTTCTGCGACAGTCCCTGGTCGAGCGCCATGAACACCGGGCACTGGTACTTCTCGGCGAGGTTGCCGGCCTCGACGGCGAGGTGGAAACACTCCTCGGGCGTGCCGGGTGCGAGCACCACGCGCGGGAAGTCGCCGTGACCGCCGTAGACCATCAGGTTGATGTCGCTCTGCTCGGGCTTGGTCGGCAGGCCCGTGCTCGGCCCGCCGCGCTGGGCGTCGACGACGATCAGCGGGATCTCGGCCATGCCGAGCTGGCCGATGCCTTCCTGCATCAGCGACAGACCCGGGCCGCAGGTCGCGATCATGGTGCGCGTGCCGGTCAGCGCCGCGCCGATCGCCATGTTCACGGCCGACAACTCGTCCTCGGCCTGGCGCACCACGCCGCCGAACTTCGGCATCCACTTGACCAGCCATTCCATGATGTCGGTCGAGGGCGTGATCGGGTAACCGGCGAAGAAACGCCCGCCGCCGACGAGGAAACCGAAGGCGACCGCCTCGTTGCCGGTGATCAGCATGTGCGGCCGGGTTTCCTTGCCGACGATGTCGTACATGCCGGCGTCGGTGGTCAGGCCGGCCTCGTCGGCGAGCGAGCAACCGATGGTGAGCGCATCGAGGTTGTACTTCAGCGCCTGTGCCCCGCGCCGCCCGAAACGCTTCTCGAACGACGTGCGCATGTCGGCATCCGCGAGGCCGAGCAGGCGGCCGATGACGGCGAAGGAGATGCTGTTCTTGTAGATGTCGCGGCGGAAGGTGCGCACGGCGTGGCGGCTGAGCGGCACGCCGATGACCCGCGCGCCGGCCGGTACGCCGTGCCCTTCCGGCAGGCCACCGCCGGAATTGTCGTAGATGACGACGCTGCGCTCGTTGAGGCGGTAGGCGTGCTTCTTCACTGCCAGCACGTCGAACGCGACCAGCAGGTCGATGTCACTGCCGATGCACAGCCGCTCGCCGTTGTAGGCACGCAAGGTGGCGGCGGTGATACCGCCCTTGATGCGCGAGAGCACGTCACGTTCGGTATACACGCGCAGACCGTAGCCGCGCAGCACGTCGGCGAGAATGTTGATGACGGTCAGGGAGCCGTCGCCGCCCTGGCCGGAGACGATGACATTGAGATCTTCGAGTTGTCGCTTGGCGGTGCTCATGCGGCATCCTCCTTCTTGGCCGCCTTTTTCTTCTTCGGCGGCGGGGGCGGCAGCGGACGCCATTCACGCGGCGAATTGCCCGGTTCCCAGCCCCGGTAGTAGTTCTTCGGGTCGAGGTTGCCGATGGCCTCGCGTTCGGGCAGCGTCGGCATCAGCGCCGGCAGCGGCCGGTTGCGCTTGTAGATCGACAGCCGCGCCACGAGGTCCTTGCCCTTGGGCTCTTCGTCGAGTTCCTTGGTCTCGACCCAGCCGTCGGCGACCAGCGCCTGCCAGGCCTCATGACCCGCCTCGGTACGGATGACGGTGAAGGTCCAGCCATCGATGCCGATGCCGCCGAGACCGATGTCGGCGTTCTCGGCCGAGTAGTCCATGCAGTAGAGACAGGCCGGGCGCGCATACTTGCCGAAGGCCTTGAGCGACTTCACCTCCTCGCGGCCGTCGCGCAGCTTGATCTCGACGCGGCCCTTGATGTTGATGTTGGTGATGTCCTTCTTCGGCACTTCGAGCTCTTCGGCCAGCCAGTCGATGCCCTTCTCGGTGAAGGACTCCGAGCAGAACAGGCCGATGACGAGGCCGATGTTCTGGCGATACCACTCGGCGACGTCGAGACGGATACTCGAATGCTGCTGCTGGCGCACGCCGTCGACCTGGCACGGCACGCCGACCACGGCAAGCGGCGCGATGTTCTTCTTCATCGCCTCGACCAGCGCCAGCGTGTTGGGCTGGTAGGTGTAGCGCGACCGCGCGCCGGTAAGCACCTGTTCGGGCGTCGTCTGCAGCATCGACGAGCCCATCTGCGGGTTCTCGGCATGTTCCTCGCCCGCGACGACGCCCTTGAGCGTGCCGTTCTTGAGCCCGTGCAGCAGCAGCGCCGTGCACACGCCGCCATCCTGGCCGTTCTCGGCCCACGCCTTCTCCGTGGCGCGCGCATAGACGCCGTAGGCGTAGCCGCCGAAGCCCTCGTCCTTGACCGGTTCCATGAGGCCGATCTGGGACTTGATGTCCTGGTCGGTGGGGCGCAGCACGGGGCAGGCATCGACGCACAGCTCGCAGTAGACACACGCGCTCTCGCGCGCGGCGACCGGCTTCTCCTCGGCATAGTCGAACACGTCGACCGGGCAGATGGTCACGCAGGCGGCGCAGCCGATGCACTTGCCGGGGTTGACCACCTCGTCCATCAGCATGTCGACGGCCTTGAAACCGCCGCGGTTGTATTCCGAGCGCCAGGCGTAGGCCCATTCGTTGGGGTCGGCGCCCTCTTCGAGCAGGGTGTGGTAACGCTCCTGCACTTCCTTGGTCAGATGATCGAGATCCAAGTGAGACTCCTTCACATTAGCTGTGAGCCGCGTGGCGTGCGCGCGCCACTTCGTTAGAATTGCAGGCCAAGACCGCCATCACGGGCACATCATCGACATGCCGAAATCCGGGAAACCCACACTGCATCGCGACGCCTGGCTGAAAAAAGCACTCGACGTGCTCTTCTCGCAGGGCATCGGCAACGTCAAGGTCGAGACCCTCGCGCGCGAGCTCGACGTGACCAAGGGCAGCTTCTACTGGCATTTCAAGAACCGCGACGAACTGCTGCACCAGATGGTCGACTGGTGGCGGGACAAGCAACGCGCTTTCATCGCCGGACTGGACGTCAACCACATCACGGACGCGCCGAACCTGATCAAATCGGTTATCGAGTTCACGGATCACACCGATGACTCCCGCCATGACGTCGCCATGCGCGAATTCGCGCGCTTCGACGACTACGCCGCGGCCGCGGTCGCGGATATCGACCGCCGTCGCATCGACTACCTGCGCGCCGTTTTCGAAGCCGCCGGCTTCGAAAACGCCGAGGCGCTGCTGCGCGCGCAGGCGCTGTACTTCTACCAGGTGGGCGAGTACACGACCTCGCTCAACCAGTCCGACGAACTCCGGGACGATCTCGCCGAGCGCCGTTTCCGGCTACTCATCGGCAACGCCCCGAAGGCCTGATTCGAATGCGGCCCGGCAGCCCCCTGCAGGCGCCATACCGGGCCGTACCGTACGCAAACGTATGGTACTGGCGCGGCACTATACCGGGGCGTATGGACGGATGCAACGGCGGCCGGGACACGGGTGATCCTCCGGGTAGGCGACATCCACCTGCCTAGCGACCAGGGACGCTCGACGCCGCGCAACGCCGCCGGCAGGCAACACAGCCACTTGTGCAGCGTTTCCCCAGCGGTAATGCGACGCACATTCGACGTGGTTGACGGGCGGCGCGCGGACTACGCTTAAAGGGAGGCGGGACACGCTATCCGTCGCCGCTTGCGTGGCGCGGCACACGGCCGCGGCACCACGCGCTGAAGGGGACAGACCTCGTTTCGCGAGAATAGGCCCGTCCCGTTTAGCGCCGCTGGAAAACAGATCCGTCCGCCTTGGCGCCGTATCGGGAGGAACCACCATGCCAGCCGACGACCAGGCTTCCCCCGCACCCCCCGCGCGCCGGAATCTCGGGCTCGCACCCGTCCTGCTCGTCGCGCTGGGTCCCGCCCTGGCGCCGTCTGCCGCGCAGGCCGAGGTCGACTTCTTCGGGCGCATCGACGCACGCATCGCCAACCCGGGCTTCACCATCAGCGACGTCGGCGGCCAGATCTTCCACACGCCGCTCGATGACCTCACGACACGCTCGACCAGCTCGAGCTTCGGTGGCCCTACCCTGAGCGTAGACGCCGAAGTCCGCTCGATGCTGACCGGCAGCGCGCTCAGCGTGGGTGCGCACGCCACGGGAACCAGCGCGTTCGGCGTCGGCTCGCTGCGTTCGGCGAGCGGCGGCGGCTACATCGACTATATCGACGAACTCATGCTGAGTTCGGCGAGCCTGCCCGACGGCACGCCGGTCACGGTCGATTTCGCGTTCCACGCGGCGACCTTCACCAATCTCGTGCACGATGCGTACGGCGACCCGACCGCATCCTACGGCACCAACAACGGCAACTCGATCCGCTACCAGTTTACCGGCTCGCTGTTCTCGCGCGGCGCCGACCTCGCCACGCTGGCCTCGGAAAACTGGAGCGGCGGCGACCATTTCCGCCTGCAGGGCGAGGACTTGCTCGTGCCGCACGTCGCCAACGGCATCCTCGATCCGGCCACGCCGGAGCTCCACGTCAACGTCGCGGGCGAGGTCGGCGGCACGATCGACATCCGGCTCCGGGTGTTCGCCACGGTCGGCGTCGCGGTCTGGTCATCCGGCATCGGCCAGGTCGACATCCACCAGGGCAGCTCGACCGGGGCATTCGCGATCGCGTTCGGCGCCAGCCCGGACGTGGCCGACGTCGTGATCCAATCGGGCCTCTACAGCGGCGCCTATCCCGTCGCCGGGGCAGCCAACTTCAGCAATGCCAACATGGCACTGTCATCGTTCACCCCGGTGCCGCTGCCGGCGCTGGGCGTGCCGTTCGCCCTGTTCGCGATCGCGCTGCTCGGGCGCCGCACCCGGCGCTAAAGGGGGCGGATCGATTTTCGCGAAAATCGATCCGCCCCCTTTAGCGCTCTAGCGCATCTCAGAAGTCGGACCCGGCCCACTTGAACGGGCCGTAGAGGCCCTGCGCGATGTCGAGCCGGTCGCGCTGCGCGCCGCCCAGCCACATCTGCACGATCTTGTAATCGCGCATGTACTTCTCGACGTGACTCTCGTAGGCGTAACCGGCCGAGCCCATCAACTCCATGGCGCGGTTGCACACCATCTGCGCGGTGTCACCGGCGTAGGAGCGCGCGGCCGAGCACTTGGCCTTCATCTCCTTCGTCCACGGCGCGCCGTAGACGTCCGGCCGCGTGACCTGCCAGGTCACCGAGAGGTAGTACTGGCGCGCGATGTCGATGGCGCGGTACATCTCGGCGAGATAGGTCGCGAACAGCGAACGCTCGCGCATCGGCGTGCCGGCGATGATGCGGTGCTGGGACCAGTCGAGCACGATCTCGAGCACGGCCTCCGAGAGGCCGACCAGGCGCGCGGCGCCGGCGAGGCGGCCGAGCGCGATGATGAAGCCTGAAACGAGCTGCGCGCCCTGCCCCGGTTCGGTATCGATGCGGTAGCGCTTGGGGATGCGCACATCGTTGTACCAGATGTCGGAATTCGACTCGGTGTAGGAGAAACCCATCTTCTCGTAGGGGTTGGAGAACTCGAGACCCTTGGCGTCCGGCGGCACGTAGAACAGGCCGACGCCGTTGGCGCCCGCATTCGGGTCGGTCGTCGCGACGGTCCAGTAGCCGAGGTGGCCCTTCATGTGCGCGCTCTGGAAGCGATCGAGGTAGCCCGACGGCCCCGGCCACAGCTTGTGGCCGTTGATGACGTAATCACCGCCGTCTTCCTTGGCGATGACGCGCAGGGTGCGGTACTGCAGCGCCGGATCCTCGACGTTGGCGCCGCCGGCCGGTTCGGTGATCGCGACGCAGGCCGTCCACGAATCCTCGCCGACGATACGCGGCGCGAATTCCTCGAGCAGGTCGTCCCGCTTGGCGGCGACCATGCACGACACGATCCAGTGGATCTTGCCGACCTTGGTCGCAAGCCCGATATCGGCGCGCGACAGCTCCTCGTTGATCATCTGCCGCACCACCGGCGAATAGCCGAGCCCACCCCAGCTCTCGGGCAGGTTGGTCTTGGTCACGCCGAGATCGACGAGCTTGGCGTAGAGGCGGTGCAGTGTCTCCTTGGCGAGTTTGTCGTCGCGATGCCAGCCGCCTTCCAGGTCGTGGCGGTAAGGCATGACTTCCTTGGTGATGAAATCGCGGATATGTTCGGCGATGGCGATTTCGTCCTCGGTACAGAACGCCTGGGTGTATTTCTGGCGCGGCTCGAGCAGGCGATAGCCTTCCTCGACGCGGCTCTCGAAGCTCTCGGCGGCTTGCGCGTTCATGGGTGCGTCGTTCTCCTGATGTTCCCTGGGCTGAGGCGATTCTCCCGCGTCCCGGGGCGAGAAGGCAAAAGTCGGGAATAGCGGCTCAGCGCATCGTCCCAGCACGGGACACCCGGTGGGCGCCGCACGGCCATGGCACGACCCGGGCCCGTGCCGCTATTCGGCGCTCCAGGCGCCATACCCGCCAGCGAGCGAGACCACCTTGGTCCAACCCATCTCGCCGAGCGCGCGGGCCGCCATCGCCGATCGCCCGCCGCTCTGGCAGTAGACGACAACCGGCGCGGCGCGGTCGGCGAGCTTCGCCTCGGCGCCCGCTTTCCATTCGAGCACGCCGCGCGGGATGCACACGGCGCCCTCGACGGTGCCCTTCTCCCACTCCGCGGGCTCGCGGACGTCGACGAAGACCGCGCCCGCGGCCTTGAGCTCGCGCGCCCGCGCGACGTCGACTTCGGACACGGCGGCGCGTGCCTCCTTGACCAGTTCCTCTACCGTCTTGGCCATGTTCGATACACCTCGTGTCATGCTCGTTGAAAGGATAGGACCGAGTTTACGCGCCTGGGCGGTGACGGCCTGATCGTGGTCAGACTGGTGGCGATCGCACCGGTGACGATAAAGCCGCGCCGACCGGTCGCGAGGCGTCTCAGCGATGCAGCCCACCATCGACGACGAACTCGCCGTTGGTGCAGTAGGCGCTCTCGTCGCTCGCGAGGAACAGGACCAGGTTGGCCACCTCGGTGACCGTACCGGCGCGTCCCAGCGGGACCGTGCGCAGCACCTTGTCCAGCTTGCCGGCGGTCACCGCCGGGGTCTGCGCCATCATCTCGGTTTCGATGAAACCCGGGTGGACCGAGTTGACGCGCACGCCATAGCGGCCGAGTTCCTGTGCCGCGTTCTTGCTCATGCCGCGCACCGCCCACTTGCTCGCGCCGTAGGCGAACGCCCCCACCGTGCCTACCATGCCGGCCAGCGAGGAGACGTTGACGATGCTGCCGCGGCCGGCCGCGCGCATGTGCGAGGCGACCGCCTTCATGCCCAGGAACACGCCCACCTGGTTGACCGCGATGACGCGCTGGTAATCGGCCAGCGTAGTCTCGGCGAGACGCCCGTCGCGGAAGATGCCGGCGTTGTTGACCAGCACGTCGACGCGGCCATGAGCCGCCATGACGGCGTCGACCACCGCGGCCCAGGCCTCCTCGTTGGCGACGTCATGATGCAGGAAGGTGACACCGTCGGCGGGCGTCTCGGCCGGTTCGATGACGTCGGTGGCGTAGACGATGGCCCCTTCGGCCGCGAACAGCGCGGCCTCGCAGGCGCCCTGCCCACGTGCGGCGCCGGTGATAATCGTGACCTTGTCGTCGAGACGGCCCATGTCACGCTCCCAGGAAGTGTTCGATCGCGGCCACCACCGCGGCCGGCTCGTCGAGCTCGGCGAGATGGCCGGCGCCGGGGATGTCGACCACGCGGGCGCTGCCGCCGGCAAGGTCGGCCATGCGTTCGAGGTAGCTGCGCGGGATCACGCGGTCGGCCTCGCCACGCAGCAGGAGCAGCGGCTCGCGGAGGCGATGCAGCCGCTTGTCGAGGCCCGTGTTACCGGTCGGGAACAGGAAACGCGCAGTCGCTTCGAGTGCGCGCATCTGCTCGACCTTCCATTCCACCGCGTCGGCGTCGTCCGGCTGCTCGATGAAAGCCTTGTAGGTTTCGCGATCGCGGCACATGAAGTCCGGCAGGTGCCCGGGGCGCAGCGCCCAGATGTCGGTCGCCGGTTCGCTGGGGTCGAACAGGCCGAACGGCCCGATCAGCGCGAGCCGCCCGACCGTACCCGGCCACACCGCGGCGACGTCGGCCGCAAGCGCACCCGAGGCGGAGACCGCAACGAGTGCGGCACCGTTGAGGCCGGCGGCGAGGAGGATGTCGCGCGTTGCCAGCAGCCAGTCGAAGATCGTATCAAGTTCATCATGGCCGGTTGCCCCCGGCAGGCCCGGCAGCGACGGTGCGACGACCTCGTGGCGTTCGGCCAGCGCATCGAGAAACGGCGTCCAGCGCGGCAGCCCGCCAATGCCGGGCAGGAAACCGATCCGCGGCCCGCTGCCCTTGTGCCACACGCGCACCGGGTGGCCGTTGACCTCGAGCACCTGCTCGCTCGGCGCTGCACGCATCAGGCGGCCTCCGTGTGTGCGCGGCGGGCGGCGTCGCGCGTCTTGATCCACCAATGGTCTTCCCATTCGTCCTCGAACAGCTCGCGGATCTGCGGCATCACCTTCTCGGCGAACAAACGGGTGTTGTAGCGCGTCAGGTCCTTGCTCATGTTGCCGAACTGCAGCAGCAGCATGAGGTGACCGACGCCGAGATCGAGCGCGATCTCGCGCAGCTTGTCCGCCACCTCGTCCGGGTCACCGCACAGCACGTAGCCGTTCTCGACGATGCCCTCGAAGTCCTTCGCGCTCTGGTTGATCGACGGCCCACCGCCGGCGGAGGCCTTGGCCGCGAGCTGCACCTGCGATTCGACGCGCGCGCGGATGGTTGCCTCGGTCATGTAACCCGGCGGCACGACCCAGCGCGGATCGACGTGCAGGCAGCGGCCGTAGAAGTATTCCGCCGGCTCGCGGTAGAGCTCCATCGCTTCGCGCTTGGTCTCACCGACGCCGATGAACTGCAGGAAGCCGGCGCGGAACGGGTTGCGGTCCTTGCCCAGGCGGTCCATCTCGGCCCAGTAGCCATGCATCTGCTCGCGCGCAATCTTGTAGCCGAAGTAGGACAGGAAGCAGTAGACGTAGTCGTTCTGCGCACAGTAGCGCCACGTCTCGACCGAACCGCCACCGGGGATCCATACCGGCGGATGCGGCTGCTGGATGGGCCGCGGCCAGACGTTGACATAGCGCTGCTTGTTGAAGCGGCCGTCGAAAGCGAAGACCTCCTTCTCGGTCCACGCACGCAGGATGAACTCGATCGCCTCGAAGTAACGCTGGCGCAGCATGCTCGGGTTCTGACCGTAGGCGAACACCGTGTCCTGCGGGCTGCCGACCGGGAAGCCGGCAATCATGCGCCCGCCCGAGATGCAGTCGATCATCGCCATCTCCT
>Ga0180429_10004199_pt1 | contig 11555 bp, 11 predicted proteins | sample SS_ome_FD_132428 | JGI IMG/M metagenome (GOLD analysis project Ga0180429, IMG submission 132428) | Hypersaline lake sediment archaeal communities from the Salton Sea, California, USA - SS_1_S_1 metaG | ecosystem: Environmental > Aquatic > Non-marine Saline and Alkaline > Hypersaline > Sediment ... | reverse complement strand
TTGCACTCTACCGCTGAGTTATTCCCGCTCGATGGTTAGGCTTTGTACTCGAAACGGCCGGGGAAGTCAAGAGAAAAATCGGGGGATGGGAAAATCCCCCTAAATCCCTCTTTACGACAGGGGGACTTTATCGGAAAATGCGCGGTCGAATGCTTGGCCTTTTCGGGCGGGACCGCGAAGCCGGGCCTCGTCCGAAACGTCCGATAATGTGTATTATGTAAACCCGGACGGCGGGGCTTTTTCTTCGCGCCCGCTTTTGCGGCAGTGCGCGGCCCAAGACGCGACAATCCACGAGCTTTGGAGGCTCCCCGGTGACCACCGGCATCTTCTACCATCCCAGCTTCAGCCGCCGCAGCTACCTCACTCAAGGCTCCCGCCTCCAGCACTTTCCCGCCGTTCTCCAACCGCTGCTCAATTCTCCCCGCGGATCCTGGCGCCTCTACGAATCCCCCCCCGTGGACGAGCAACTGCTCCTCCAAGTCCACACGCCCAAGCTCCTCCAGGACGTGCGCGACGATCCTCTTTGCTCCACCGCCTGGCTTTCCGCCGGGGGCGTCGTCTCGGCCGCGGAGAAGATCGTCCGGGGCGAGATCCGCAACGGCTTCGCCTTCATCGGAGCCGGCGGCCATCATGCGGGACGCAATTTTTTCGGAGGCTTCTGCTGCTTCAACGACGTGGTCCTCGCCATCCGCCACCTTCGCGAGAATCACGGCGTCTCCCGATTCGCCATCCTGGACACCGACGCCCACCACGGCGACGGCACCCGATCATTGCTGAAAGACGATCCCCGATCATTGCACGTGTGCATCTGCTCCTTTTCCCGCCAATCCTCCGACGGCACCAAAGTGGACGTTCCTCTCCACGCGCCTCGGGCACCGCTCCGCAACACCGAAGCTTTGGACCCCCGATACGTCGAGGCTGTTCTGTCGGCTTTCCAGCCCCGCGCGCAAAACTTTGAGCCGGAGCTTCTTTTCTGGTATTTTGGGTTCGATACGCACCAGGGCGACTACGGGGATGCGGGATTGACCTCGCAAGCCTATACCTCCTTGGCCGGGGCGCTTAAGAAATCGGCCGACGACATCTGCGAGGGACGGCTTCTCGTGGTTCTTGGCGGTGGATCCCGGGGGGATATCGCCGCCGAAGTCATCCCCCCCGTCATCAAGGCTCTCGGCCGATAGATGCCGATAAAAATCATAGACCCTCTTTTAGATCGCCTTACTCCATCGCCCTCGTTGGCTTGGAAGGAACAACCGAAAGTGAGTCGATATCAACCCAAGACTTTGGCCAAGACCATTCACTACATCGCCTATCATGCTCCGGGGGAATTCGGCCTTTTCTGGGACCCCGACGGCACCATGCCCTGGAAGGAGCTGTACTGGGCGCTGCAGGAGGATCCTTCTTTAAGGTTTGTTCGGGAATCCCACATGCGCGAGCTCGACTACCTCGGACTGGACCTTCCCTTCCGGTTGGAGGACAACCTGCTGCGGCTCAAGGAGAACGTCCCGCCACCCGTTTACCCTCCGGTCGAACCGCCGCCGCGGCTGTTTCACGGTTGTCCCCGCAAGCGTTACACGGCGGTTTCCCGAAACGGCCTGCGCCCTTCGGGCAACCGCGCTTTCGTGCCGCTGACGGAAGACGAGGACAGGGCCCTGAGCCTGGCCCAACGGCGAGACCCCGATCCTTTGCTGATCCGCGTAACAGCACGGGATGCCGTCCTGCGGGAAGTCGTTTTTCGCGAAGCGGATCACGGACTTTATTTGGTGGAAGCCGTTTCTCCCGACCTCCTGGTGCTTCCCCCCATGGATCGGGAAAAGCTGGACAAGCTCAAGCCCCCCAAGAAGAAGGACAAAGGCGACAACGCCAAAGCCAAGCCGCCCTCCCCTCCCGGCTCGTTCATGATCGATGCGGGAATATTCCAGGAAGAGCCTCCGCGAAAGAAGGGCAAAGTCGGCAAGAAGGGCAAAAAAGGCCCCGTCTGGAAGCAGGAGGCTCGCAAGGAGCGCAAAAACCGCCGGGAGCCTTGAGCCATCTCGGCCCCGGCCGGACCATTCGGATTTTGATGTTTGAATTTTTTTCGGATTTCGTACTTCGTACTTCGGATTTCGAATTTCCGTCCGGGCGCTACTCCCCTCCCCCTCCCAGATAGGCGTTTTGAACCTCGGGATTGGCCAGGAGCCGCTTGGCGGAATCCTCCAGGACGATGCGTCCCAATTCCATGACGTAGCCCCGGTGGGCGAGCTTGAGGGCTACCCGGGCGTTCTGCTCCACCAGCAGGATGGTCACGCCCGCTTCGTTGACGTGCTTGAGGGTTCGAAAGATGGTCTTGACCAGGAGGGGAGCCAAGCCGAGACTGGGCTCGTCCAGAAGAAGCATTTTGGGCCGGCTCATGAGGGCCCTTCCCACGGCGAGCATCTGCTGCTCGCCCCCGCTCAAGGTCCCCGCCAACTGGTTGCGACGCTCGGCCAGGACGGGAAAAATCTCGAAGATCCACTGTTGGGATTTGGCGATCTCCGCCGGGTTCTCGGAAACGAAGGCCCCCAGATTGAGGTTCTCCTGGACCGTGAGGGTGCCGAAGATGCGCCGCCCTTCGGGGACCTGGGCCACGCCGCGCTTCACCACTTCATGGGCCGGGAGCTTGTGCAGGGAGACTTTGTCCAGATAGACGGCCCCGCTCGCCGGCTTGATCAGGCCGCTGATGGTGTTCAAGGTCGTGGACTTCCCCGCTCCGTTGGCCCCGAGGATGGTGACGATCTCCCCTTCCTTCACCTGGAGATTGACATCGTGAAGCACCTGAATGTGACCGTACTTGACATTGAGCTCCACCAGCTCCAGGATCATCTCACAGGTCCTCCTCGTCGTCGCTCCCCAGATAGGCTTCCACGACCTTGGGGTCGTTCTTCACGGCGTCGGGCGTCCCTTCGGCGATCTTTCCCCCGTGCTCCAGCACCACGATGCTCTCGCACACGCGCATCACCAAGCTCATGTCGTGCTCGATGAGCAAAACGGTGATCCCCTGCCCGCTCATGCGGCGTATCAGCTCGATGAGGGCGGAGGTTTCGAAGTCGTTCATGCCGCCGGCGGGCTCGTCGAGGATCAGCAGTTGCGGGCGGGTGGCCAGGGCCCTCGCCACTTCCAGCAGACGCTGGTTGCCGTAGGAAAGGTTGCTGGAAACTTGATCCGCCTGATGCGCCAGCCCCACGAACTCCAGGGCTTCCATGGCTCGAGCCAGGGCCGCCCGCTCTTCCTTGCGCTGCCAGGGCAATCGGAGAATGGCTCCCAGGGTCCCCGATTTCATGCGGCAGTGACACCCCGCCAGAACGTTCTCCAGAACGGACATCTTCTGAAAGAGGCGAATGGTCTGAAAGGTGCGGGCGATGCCCAGGGACACGATGCGGTGGGTCTTCATGCCCACGATGGACGTTTCGTCGAAGGTGATCTCTCCCTGGTCGGGACGGTAGATTCCGGTGATGAGGTTGAAGACGGTGGTCTTGCCCGCGCCGTTGGGGCCGATGACTCCCACGACGGTCCCCGGCTCCACGTTGAAGGATACGTTGTTGACGGCGGTCAAGCCTCCGAAGGACTTGGTCAGCCGCTTGAGGCTCAGAAGGCTCATCCCTCGCCCTCCCCTTTTTCCGCCGCCAAGCGCTGCAGAGGATATCGCCTGGGCCGGGGAGGAAGAATGCCCTGCGTGCGGAAGATCATCATGGTCACCAAGGCCCCTCCGAACAGCATCATGCGGGCGTCGGCGAATCCCCGGAAGACCTCCGGCAATCCGATCACCAGAAAAGCCCCCAGGAGCACGCCGGGAATGCTGCCGGATCCTCCCAGAAGCACCACGCAGAACATGACCACCGATTCCCAGAAGGTGAAGGATTCCGGAGAGATGATGGTCATCTTGGCGGCGTAGAGGGTCCCCGTCATGCCGGCCCAGGCCGCCCCGAGGACGAAGGATAGAAGCTTGTAGTGGGAGGTGTTGATGCCGCTGCCCTCGGCGGCCACTTCGTCCTCGTTGAGGTAGTTCCAGGCGCGCCCCACCCGGGAATGGCTCAGGAAGTGGAACAGGACCGCCGTGAGGAGCACGAAGGCCCAGATGAGGTAGAGGAACTGCTGGGGGCTGCGAACGACCAGGCCGAAAACACTGGGCCGGCTGATGCCGAAAATGCCGTTGGCCCCTCCGGTGATGCCGAAAACGTTGTTGATCAGAGCGATGCGAACGATCTCCACCACGCCGATGGTCACGATGCCCAGGTAGTCTCCGCGCAGGTGGATGATGGGACGGGCCACCACGGCGGCGAACAGACCCGACGCCAACCCCGCCACCGGCAGCAGCCAGAGAATGGGGATGTGGAAATGGGTGTTCAGGACGGCGGCCGTGTAGGCCCCCACGGCGTAGTAGGCGGCGTGGCCCAGGTTGAACATTCCCGCGTGACCCACGATGAGGTTGAGGCTCAGACCCAAAGCGGCGTACAGCCCCACGTTGTTGAGAACGTCCACCCAGTAGGCGTTCAAAAAAAGGGGCGACGCGGCCAAGGTCGCCCCCAGAATTCCGTAAACGGCGCTTCTTCGGTCCAGAGTCATACTTTTTCAGCCACCCGTTCTCCCAGCAGCCCCGTAGGACGCACGATGAGGATCGCGATGAGCACGCAGAACGCGATGGCGTCCTTCCACGCGATGGAAATGTAGGCGGCCCCGAGGGATTCCACCACTCCCAGCAAAAGTCCGCCCACCATGGCCCCGGGTATGTTGCCGATCCCCCCGAGAATGGCGGCCGTGAAGGCCTTGAGGCCGTAGATCCACCCCATGGTGAACTTGATCTGCCCGTAGTAGAGCCCCACCATCAGGCCGGCCAGCCCTCCCAACGCCGGTCCCACCAGAAACACCAGAAGGATCACCCGGTCCACGTCGATGCCCATGAGCTTCGCGGCCCCCTGGTCGATGGCCGCCGCCCGGATGGCCGTGCCCACGCGAGTCCTTTGAATGAACAGGTACAGCCCCGCCATGAACACCAGACAACTGAGCAGAATGAGGATGCGCACCAAGGGAATGTCGATGCCGAAAACCCCTATGCCGACTTTGGGAATGATGTTCTGAGGATACACCCGGAACCGGGCTCCGTAAACGAGCATGACCGTGTTTTGAAGGAAAATGGACGCTCCCAGAGCGGAAACCACGGCGGAAAGCCTGGGGGACTGGCGCAAGGGGCGGTAGGCCGCCCGCTCCAGAGCGGCCCCCACCACCGCCACCAAGCCCATGACCATGATCCCCAGAAGCAGGACGCCCGCCAAAGGCCCCAGACGATCCGTCAGGGACCAGGAAGTCAGGAGGGTCAGCCCCAGATAGGAGCCGATGGTGAAAAGATCTCCGTGAGCGAAGTTGATGAGCTTCAGCACCCCGTACACCATGGTGTAGCCCAGGGCGATGAGAGCGTAGATGCCGCCCACGGCGAGCCCGTTGGTCAGTTGGAGAAAGAATTGCTCCATGAAGGAAAGTATCCCGGACGCCGACGGTTTCAGGGAAGACCCGCGGAAGCGAGGCTCGCCCCGCGGGTCGAAGCCCTATTGAAGGATGAAATTCCCTTCTTCATCCACTTTGTAAACTCGATACGCTTCCCCGACGCGATCCCCCGAAGGGCTGAAGGAAATCTCCCCCGTCAACCCGGGAAAGCCCTTGAGGTCGTTCTTCAAATAGGCGGCCAGGGTTTCCGTGTCCGTGGATTGCGTGTCGGCGATGGCCTTGGCGATCACCCGAAAGCCGTCTCCCGCCAGCACGGAATAGATGGAGCTGGGAGGATCGCCGTATTTCTCGCCGAACTGCTTGAGAAAGTTCTTGGCGGCTTTCGAAGGCAGGTCCTTGGGCAGCGGAGCGCTGAGGAAATGAAAGCCGGCGGCGGCGTCCTTGCCCGCGACTTTGACCAGATCGGGATTGTTGGTGGCGTCGCCTCCGATGAAGGGAACATCCCAGTTCATTTCCTTCTTCTGTCGCAGGAGCAGCCCCGCTTCTCCGTAATAGCCCGTGAAAAAAACCACGTCGGGCTCGGAGCCCTTCATCTTGGTGAGGATGGCGTTGTAGTCCTGCTCCCCGGGAGTCAGAGCTTCGAAGAAGACGATTTCGACGCCTTCCATCTTTTCCAGGAGCGCTTTGGTCTCGTCGGCCAATCCCTTGGCGTAGGTGGTGTTGTCGTGAAGGATGGCGACCTTCTTGAATCCCATGTCCTTGATGGTCTGAGCCCCCACCTTGCCCTGCTCGTCGTCCCGCGGGCACGTGCGGAAGAAGTGCTTGAGGCCCTTGGCGGTGAGGCGGATGGCCGTGGAGCCGTTGGCGATCTGGATGATCCCGGCTTCGTCGTAGATGTTCTGGGTGGCTTCCGTCACCGAGGATCCGTAGGTGCCCACCACCGCCACCACGCCCTGGGTGATGAGGCGCTGGGAAGCCAACGCGGCCGTCCTGGGGTCGCCCGCGTCGTCTTCGGTGATCACCTCCACCTTCTTGCCCATGACCCCGCCTTTGGCGTTGAGATCTTCGGCCAGCAGCTCCACCACCTGCTTCATTTCCTGACCCTCGCTGGCCCAACTGCCCGTCATGGGCCCCATGAGGCCGATCTTGACGACATCCTCCGCCATCGCGGGCGATCCGAGAACACACAACGCCGTCAGAAGCAACAAGACCTTTTTCATACGCTCCTCCTCGCAACTGCTTTTGAAATGATTGCCGATTTGCCAGCCCGAATCCGTTCTTGCAAAGCTATCCATCCAGAAGCACGGCGAAAGTAACAGAGACTTCCCACCCTGTCAACAACATCCTCCCTCGGTGCCCTAGGAGAAGCTCGTCTGAATTTTCAATTTTTTCAGCATCCTCCCATTGACAAAGGATCGAAAAGTCGATTTTACCGCTCCCGCGCTCGCCATCGACGGAAGTTTCCCGCGACCCCTTCATGGGGCACTTCGGTTTCTCGGAATGCGCTTGCCCCCGAGGAGCGGGCGCATTTCGGTTGATCTTGCTTCGGCGGGGTGTTAAGAAACTCCCTCGAAGCTCGCTTTTGCCGTCGCCCCGGCGGAATTGGGGAGTCGGTTCGGCTTTGGGGCTCCGGATTCCCGCTTTTTGTCCTATAACGAGTGTTTTCAGAAGATTGAGTCGCGACGGCTTTCATGAGCGCTTCCTTTACATACAAATTCATGGCCGCCTTGGGGCGCGCCCTTCTGGGGGCGTGCCGGGACTTGGCCCCCATCATCGGGGTCATCGCCGGCTTCCAGCTCCTGGTTCTGCGCCAGCCCTTCCCGGAGCTGCTGTCCGTTCTGGCCGGCCTGGGGCTGGTGGTCCTGGGGCTGGCCCTTTTCGTGGTGGGGCTGGAGATCGGCTTGTTCCCCCTGGGAGAAGCCTTGGCCGAGGAGTTCGCGCGCAAGGGAAGCCTTTTCTGGCTTTTGCTGTTCGCCTTCGCCTTGGGGGCCGGGACCACGGTGGCCGAGCCGGCCCTCATCGCCGTGACGCGGGAGGGGGCCGCCGCCGTGGCGGAAGCCGGCCTCATCCCCGACCTCCCCTCTTCCGTGGACCGCTACGCCCTGGGAGTGCGATTGACGGTGGCCCTGTCCGTGGGCGCGGCCATCGTCGTGGGGGTCCTTCGCATCCTGCGCGGCTGGCCTCTGCCCTTGCTCATCGTGGGGGGATACGTTCTGGTGATGCTCATGACCCTGTTCGCCCCCCACGAGATCGTCGGACTGGCCTACGATTCCGGCGGGGTGACGACTTCCACGGTGACGGTGCCCCTGGTCACGGCGCTGGGAGTGGGGCTGGCGCGCACCATCCGAGGGCGGGATCCGCTGACGGACGGCTTCGGCCTCATCGCCCTGGCCTCCCTCACTCCCATGATCTTCGTCATGCTGTTCGGGCTCATCGTGCATTAGGTATCCCATGGAGATTCTCTACGACCCCGTGAAGCTGCTGTTGGCCACGGCCCGGGACGTGCTTCCGGTCCTGGCTCTTCTGGTGCTGTTCCAGACCCTGGTGCTCAAGCGCCCCCTGCCTCGTCCGGCCCGCATCATGGCGGGGTTCGCCCTGGTCCTCGCGGGCATGGCCTGCTTCCTGGGAGGGCTGGATCTGGCCCTCTTTCCCATTGGAAAGACCATGGCCCTGCAACTGGCCGAAAGCGCCCGGGGCGAAGGGACGGACTGGACCCGCTACGGGTGGGTGTACCTCTTCGCCTTTCTCATCGGATTCTCCACCACCATCGCCGAGCCCTCCCTCATCGCCGTGGCCCACAAGGCCCAGGAGGCCTCGCGCAAGGCGATTTCCGCTTGGGGGCTGCGCCTGGCCGTGGCCCTGGGAGTGGCCGTAGGCATCACCCTGGGAGCTTTCCGCATCGTCACCGGCACTCCCCTGTATCTCTACATCCTGGCGGGATACGTGTTGGTGGCCGTGCAGACCTTTCTGGCCCCGCGCATGATCGTCCCCCTGGCCTACGACTCGGGGGGAGTGACGACTTCCACGGTCACCGTGCCGTTGGTGGCGGCTTTGGGGCTGGGGCTGGCGTCCACCATTCCGGGACGCAGTCCGGTCCTGGACGGCTTCGGTCTCATCGCCTTCGCCAGCCTGTTTCCCATTATCAGCGTCCTGGGCTACGCCCAGTTGGCTCAATGGATGGTGACTCGGCGAATTCGGAAGCGATCCAAGGAAAACGTCCCCGGCCGCACGGACGGCGGGAGGAAAAAGGAGGAGGACGCTTGATGGCATTCAAATGCGTGGTGGCAATGGTCAAGCCGTACCTGACGGACAAGGTGGTGGATTCGGCCAAGGAAGTCGGCGCCACGGGGGCGACGATCATTTCCGCTTCCGGCACCGGCGCCCACGAAGCCAAGACTTTTTTCGGCCTGAGCCTGGACGTGGCCACCGACGTGGTCCTTTTCGTGGTGAGCGAGGAAATGCTGGATCCCCTGCTCTCCAGCATCCGGAAGGCGGGGCGATTCAGCGAGCCCGGCACCGGCATCGCCTTCGTGCTCCCCGTGGAGCGCATCGCCGGCTTCGAGAGCCAGTTGTCAACTTCCCGCCAGTGAGCTTCGCCATCCCGCCATGTCCCGACATCGGGAAGGACCCCGCGGGCCTCGCGGCTTGACGCCAATGGATACGAGGACTCGAGGGAGCATTTTCCGCAAAGTCCCCTTGAAAGCCAAGGCGGAAGGCGGAAGGATGAATGCAAAAGTTCTTTATGTTTTCACTTCCGCCTTCCGCCCTCGAACAAAGGGGGGATTCAGGGGGATTTCTCCGAAAACGGAGAGCTCGGGAGCCCATGGCCGGGGTGCTTGCCACGAAAGCCTTGCCCGCCCGGAAGTCCGGTGGTAAGTTGAATGCGTCGAGGGAATGGATCGAGGATTCGACCGTCCAATTCCGGAATCCCATTCAACGAACCTTCAAGGGGAAACGGCATGAAGCTCGTCGCCAAGGGAGCCGTGGGCCTGCTTCTCGTTGCCGCCTTGTCGTGCGCCCTTGCGGCCTGCCGCCGGGAACAATCCCCTTCGAAAGCCGGCCCGATCAAATTCGGAGCCCTTTTTCCTCTCAGCGGAGACCTCGAGGAGAAGGGCGTGGACAGCGTCAACGGCGTCCGTCTGGCCGTGGACGAGATCAACGCGGCCGGGGGCGTTTCCTCTTTGGGGGGAGCCAAGCTGGAACCGGTGGTGGCCGACACGCGCGGCGTCCCCGAAGTCGGCTCCGAGGAAGCCAGGCGGCTTATCGAAAAGGAAGGGGTGGTCGCCATCGTCGGCACCTACCAGAGCAGCGTCACCAAGCCGGCCACGCGGGTGGCCGAAAAACTGGAAGCCCCTTTCATCGTCAGCATTTCCATCGCGGACATCATCACCGAAAGAGGGTTCGGCTACACCTTTCGCATTCAGCCCAAGGCCGAATTCTACGCCAGGGACCAAATCCGCTTCCTCATGGACCTCGAGGCGCTTGCCGGGCATTCCGTGCGGCGGGTGGCCCTGCTTCATGAAAACACCGATTTCGGGACTTCCGCGTCTTTGGCCCAGAAGATCGCCGCCAGAAGGCACGGACTGCAAGTGGTGGCGGACGTGGGCTACCGGGCCGAGGACGCCGACGACCTCGAGGAGGAAGTGGTCAGCGTCCTGACCGCGGACCCCGACGCCATTCTCACGGTCACCTACCTCCTGGACTCCATCGCCATCAGAAAAGCGCTGGTCGAGCTGAAATCGTCCGTTCCCCTGCTGGACACGGCGGGGGGGACGGTATCGCCCGAATACATTCAAGCCCTGGGTCATCTGGCCGAAGGCGTCTTCACCGTCACCGAATACTCCAAGTTCGCGCCCGGAAGCCAAGATCTCAACGAGCGCTTCCGGGCCCGTTACGGGGTGGACATCACCGGGGACAGCGCCTACGCCTACCAAGCGGTGCTGGTGCTCAAGGACGCTCTGGAGCGGGCGGCGTCCCGGGACAGAAAGAAGCTTCGCCAGGCGTTGTCGGCCACCGATATCTCCAAGGGCCCGCGGCTCGTTTTGCCCGCCGACCGATTGCGCTTCGATCAAAACGGTCAGAACGAGCTGGCCCGACTCTTCGTGGTGCAAATTCAAAACGGAGAGCTGGTTCCCGTCTGGCCGGAGCCCTACGCGACGGCCAAAGTCCGTATCGAAAATCAATAACGCCATGAGACTCGCATCGATGCTCTCCTCGCGTCGCAGTGCGCCCAAGGGCTTGGCGACCCGATTGATTCGGGCTTCCGTTTCGATGGTCGCCCTGGCCGTATTCGTTTCGGGCTCGGCCCTGATCTTCATGGCGGGTCGGACCCAGCGAGACAACGTTTTCGAGCTGCAACGACAATACGCCCGGCGAGCTTCCCGGCTCATTTCCGACTACATGGCCCGGGCCAGGGACCGGTTGATCTTCTTTCTGGAGAACGAGCCCCTGATTCCCCTGTCGCCCCGACGGCGAAAGGCCGCTTTGGAAAAGCTGATGATCGCCAGCCTCCCCCTGTACAGCCAGGTTTCCCTGCTGGACGGGACGGGCCGCGAGGTGGCCAAGGTCTCCCGGTTCCACACCTTTCTGCCCGGCGAGCTGGCGAGCCAAGCCTCGAGCCGGGCTTTCGCCGAGGCCGTTCGGGGAGAGACCCATGTGGGTCCCGTGGCCTTTCTGGGCAACACCGGCCTGCTCACCGTCCCCATGGCCATGCCCGTGCGAGCCCCCTCGGGAAAGGTCGAGGGCGTCGCCGTCGCGGAAGTCGATGCGGGGCGTCTCTGGCGGGACGTGGGACGCATCGAGATCGGCCGAACGGGCTACGCCTACCTCGTGGACACCCGGGGGCGCTTCGTCGCCTATCAAAAGCCCGCCGAGGTCCTGCAAAGATACGGCGAGGACATGAGCCGTATTCCTCCCGTGTCCGAATTTCTCGCCGGCGGCGGGGAGGCCGTGGGACGAGTCCGCGAGTACCGGGGCCTGTTCCGCGACGAGGTGGTGGGCGTTTGCGCTGCCGTCCAAGGCACCGACTGGGCCGTGGTGGTGGAGCAGCCCGTTCGGGAGGCCTACGCGGGCACGAGGAGGATGCAAGGGTACTTTCTCGG
>Ga0180429_10004198_pt1 | contig 11557 bp, 9 predicted proteins | sample SS_ome_FD_132428 | JGI IMG/M metagenome (GOLD analysis project Ga0180429, IMG submission 132428) | Hypersaline lake sediment archaeal communities from the Salton Sea, California, USA - SS_1_S_1 metaG | ecosystem: Environmental > Aquatic > Non-marine Saline and Alkaline > Hypersaline > Sediment ... | reverse complement strand
TAGATTGGTGCGCCTGAAGGGGCGCCTTGCCTTCCGGGCGTGCAGGGGGTCTTGGGAAAGGAAACATGATCAGGTTGAGATGCAAGCATTGAGAAGCCAGGATCGGCTGTCGTGGCTCCATGCCTGGTATGCGAGATTCAATGCGTGCATCTTGTACGAGGCGGTTTCGCCCTTCATGGGTATCCACCTAAGCGGCGTCCTTCACTCACGTCACCCAGCGAGAGCTGGCCGCATGAGAACCGATCCTCTACGAAACCCAGTACGGCATGGTTCGTTCTTGCGTCTCCATCCGCTTCTCCAACTCGTGTGGCTTCACCCGTTTTGGTGACCCCGCCAAGCGTCGGTCCGCTCGTGGGGACGAGTCCGTAGGTGCTCCGTCGTCTCGAGCTCCAACACGCGTTGGATCGTGACCTCCACAATCGCCTTCAAAGAATCCGGGTCGTTCATGAGCGTACCTCGCGTGCCATCAAAAAATCGCGTACCCGCAAGGTGAGAAAGAGCATCATCCCCAATCGAGGGTTTCTTCTTCAACTCCCATTTTGGAGGAGCACTGGCTCCTATTCATCAAGCCACACGCAACACTGACCGTCAGCTACTTACAGTAGTGTCGCAACGCTGTCAGGGGCCCTGCTATACTGCCTGCCAACCCCGCCCTGCAACTGGCCGCAAGAGTGGGACTTGGTCGCTTTGCCTACATTCGGCCTCCGGAGGTGTACGGTGTCGGTACGAAGGCTCGCAAGTATCCTCTTCCTATTTCTTACCCTTGGCCACGTGTGGGGTGAGATAATCACCATCTCGGACGACGGGATCGTGGAGTGCAAGGGTGTGGCAATTGGTTTCACTCAGACGATCTACGGCGAGGCGTACGAGGTCGTCAACCGAGAGGCGCTCGAAGCCAGAATCCGCGAGGGGATAGATCCACGCACCCTGTGCGTGAGCAACATCGTGGACATGAGTGCGTTGTTCTACGAAACGAATTTCAATCAAGATATTGGAACCTGGGATGTGTCATCCGTCACCGATATGAGTCAGATGTTCCGCGGGACGCCTTTCAATCAGGATATCGGTGCGTGGGATGTTTCTTCAGTTGAAAATATGGAAAACATGTTCCGTAGCTCGCGTTTCAATCGTGATGTCGGTGCGTGGGACGTCGCTTCCGTTACAAACATGGCATTCATGTTCCGCAGTTCATTGTTCAATCAAGACATTGGTAACTGGGATGTTTCGTCGGTCACGCAGATGAATCGAATGTTTTACAACACCGAATTCAACCAGGACATCAGTGCTTGGAACGTGTCTTCCGTCACCGATATGAGCTACATGTTCTACGACACGCCCTTTAACCAGGACATCAGTGCGTGGGACGTCTCGGCCGTCACGGATATGAGCCTAATGTTTTACGGTTCCGAGTTCAATCAAGATATTGGCAGCTGGGACGTCTCATCAGTGACGAGCATGCGAAGCATGTTCAACGCATCGACGTTCAACCAGGACATCGGTGCCTGGGATGTTTCATCCGTAGAAAACATGAGCTACCTGTTCGATGAGTCGCCCTTCAACCAGGACATTGGTGATTGGGACGTCTCGTCAGTCACGAGCATGATTTTTCTGTTTTATGGCACACCATTTAATCAGGACATTGGTGCTTGGGATGTTTCGTCGGTCACGAACATGAGTGAAATGTTCTTTGGGACGCCCTTCAACCAAGACATTGGCGGTTGGGACGTCTCTTCCGTGACCGATATGGAGAAGATGTTCGTCAGCTCCAATTTCAACCAAGACATCGGTTCATGGGACGTTTCGGCCGTAATTGACATGCGCGAAATGTTTCTTGGATCAACGTTCAACCAAGGGATCGAAAACTGGAACGTGAGTGCAGTCACCGATATGTTTGCGATGTTCCAAAGCTCTGCCTTCAATCAACCCTTGGCGAGGTGGGACGTAAGTTCCGTAACGGAAATGGATGCAATGTTTCGCGACTCGGCATTTGAGGAGGACATTTCTGAATGGTGCGTCCTTCATCTTGACGCTGAACCCTCGAACTTTTCACGGGGTAGCCGACTTGCTGCGCAAGACAAACCCAAGTGGGGGACCTGCCCTGGAGTCCCGATGATTCCAAGCGGTCTTTTTCCAAGCGACGATACGGAACAGCTCGATGTCGACATAGAATTTCGATGGGCTGAGGATGAAACCGCTTCGGCTTATCAGATTCAAGTCTTCGAGGGAACAGATCCAATCGTGATTGATGAAGAGGTAGCCGGCACATCCTTCACCAATGAGGTTTCACTCAAGCCCAACACGACGTACCACTGGAGGGTCCGGGGAATCAACAAGTCTGATTCACCTGATGGGGAGACAAAAGTCAGTGAGTGGAGCGAGATTGCTGTATTCACGACACGGCCCTGATGAACTTCTAGGGTTTCATGCATGTGCATCGGGTGAGTCGGAGGTGAGCCCGTTCAATGAATACGATGGACTCGATCATGCTGCTCGGGTCGGGTGTCCGAGGAATATCGAGCGAAGGGTCGTTGCGTAATTCTGGGGCAGTCGCAAGACCGACTCGGAGGACACCCTGATTCAAATTTGATCAGGCCATTCTCCCCGACCGAATCTTGGAGGGAGTGATGAATCAGCAACGCCAAAGGGAGAGGTCGAGACGCCCGTAGTTTTGAACCAAATTGAGGTTGCCGCGCGTCGCGTAATGGCTTAAGCGCTACTCGTTCTCGAGCAAGAGGGCGCCACGAGGCACACCCTCGGGGTACGCGTGACCGCGACATGAGTGGACGAAGGCGCGTATGACGTGGTGAGGCCCGAGGGGGTTGAAGGCGATTGGCCTACTTCACGGCCCCAATCGTCAGGCCCTTGACGATGTATCGCTGCGCGAACAGTGCGATCAACGCGACGGGTGCCATGATCATCACCCCTGTCGCCGTGAAGGGTCCCCACAACGTTTCCTCCGTCGTCAAGAAGGCGAAAATTGCCACCGGCACGGTCCGCGTTTGGCTACCTGTGAGGATGCTCGCGAACAGGAATTCGTTCCATGCCTCGATGAATGCCAAGACGCCCGTCACCATCACGCCACCAAGCGCCTGTGGCAACATGATTCGTCCAAAAACCACGTACCGAGAGGCGCCATCAACGAGCGCCGCCTCCTCGAGCTCGCGCGGAATCTCTTCGAAGTAGGTGATCATCAGCCAGATGCTGATGGGTACCGTGATGCTCAGGTACACGAGAATGATTGCGGGGAACGTATCAATCAGTCGCAAACGGCCAATGATGAAGAATGCGGGCAGCAAGATTCCAATTGCTGGTGCCATTTGCGTGAACAGCGTGTAGAACGACAGGGCTCGGCGGCCTGCGAAACGGTGTCGAGCATACGCGTAGCCGGCCGGAATGGCGATTACAAGGGTCAGTGCCACCGTCAACACCGAAATGATGGCGCTGTTCACGAGCGCGTCCGCAATCCCGTAAGTCTCGAGAGCTGTCACGTAATTCTCAAAGGTCGGACGGAACCACAGGGTGGGGGGCACGGTGAAGATTTCGGTTCGCTGCTTGAGAGACGTCAGGACCACCCAGAGAATGGGAACGGCCCACACGAACACCACGACGAGAAGCATCGCGTAGCGAAATAGCCAGCCCGCGACACGACCTGGAGGAATGCGACGTCGAATTCGTGTACGCGCAGGAACCGACGAGTCGTTTCTGGGACTAGGCACGCTGACGCACCCTGAAGAATACAACGCTGATCGCGACGGTAACGAGTAGCAACGTGGTGGCGAGCGCAGCGCCATATCCGAGACTGAAGGACGTGAACGAAGTCCGGTAGGCGTACAAATTCAAGATCTCGGTCGCAGATCCAGGGCCACCTCCTGTGGCTGCGAAAATCGCAGCGAATGCACGCAGCGCGATCATTGATCGGAAGATCACGACGATGACGATTGCCGGGCGTAAGAGGGGGAGCGTGATGTGGACGAAGGTTTGCCATGGCGAGGCGCGATCGAGCCGTGCCGCTTCAAAGGGTTCGGTGGGGAGAGCGGCGATGGCGGCTGTGAAGACCAAGAAAGCAAACGGGGTCCATTGCCACGTGTGAATCACGATGACGGAAGTCAGAGCCCATGATGGATCGCCAAGCCAACTGCGTGAACCGAGGCCAATCGCTTCGGACAGAAAGTCAATGAGCCCATACCGAGGCGTCAGAAGAAGGGTTCGCCAAGATAGGCCAACGACGACAGGAGCTAAAATCATGGGTAGCAAGATTGCAGTGCGAAGAAGATTGCGGCCAGGAAAATTTCCCGACAATGCTAAGGCCAACCCCAAGCCGATGGCCACCTGCAGGAAGACGGTTGCCGTCGTGTAGACCGCGGTGACGCCGAGAGAACTCAGGAATCGACCGTCGTTCAGCATTCGGACGTAATTGCTGACACCCGCGAAACCGTTTTTCCAAGCCTGCGTAAGCTCAATGGTGTAGAAGCTCATACCAATGAGAACGACTAGTGGAATGGTCGATACGACGAGAAGGACGACTAGGCTGGGGGCCAGCATGCTCCATGCGAAGCGCCGCTCGGCTCTTGCCATTCGCGATCTGGGGCTTTTGCGAATCGCGGCTTGGATCCCCGTCTCCGTCATTTCCGTTCCCTTCCCTTCTCGGAGCATTGCGCATCTCCGTTCGTCGACATCTCGTCGTGGATGGGCCGTGGGGCGAGCATTCGCCCCACGGCGCGTATGCGTCGTATGCGGGTGTATCGGCCTTACCCGAGAATGCGGCGCAGTTCCTGGTTGGCTTCCTCTAGGGCAGCTTCGGGCGTCTTTTGGCCCACAAGAGCTGATTGAATGGCGAGGGCCATGACCTCACCAATGTTCGGCCACTCGGGGAGGCGGGGGCGCCAGTCGGCGTCGGTATCTTCGCGGAGGGAGGTGAGGACGACATCTGCATAGTCCGGGGTGAACTCGACGAGTTCGCGATACTCGGGGCTTGCCCACAGCGATAGCCGGTTGACGCCCGTTCGGACGACTGCCTCAGGTGTTTCACGGTACATGGCACTGCGGAGTTGCGTAGGCCGGCTGGTGAGCCACTGGATGTACAGCCACGTGGCCTTGCGTTGCCGTTCAGGCAACTGGGCGTTGATGGGGAGAGCCCAGTTCCAGATGCTGGTGACGCGCTTTCCGGCGGGACCGAGTGGCCAGCGCTGGTACCCGACGTTGCCGGCAACCGAGGAGTTTGCCGGATTCTCGATGATCGATGCGGTGCTGTTCGAGTCGATGTACTGCGCGACGTTACCGCCAGCGAACGCCTCCATGATCTCGGGCCAGTTCCAGTTTTCGACCCCTGCAGGCCCGAACGAGTTCATCATGTCGACGTAGTACGAGAGCGAGTCGATGCCGGCCGCACTATTGACCTGCGGGTTTCCGTTCGCGTCGAACCACTCGCCGCCAAAGCTGCGGAAGAGGGACGGCCAGATGTACATGTTTTGTCCTGCACCGCGGAAGCCGCGGAAGGCCATGCCTGCGAGGTTGGCTTGCGTCCCGTTCAATGCGGCTGCCGTATCGCGTAGCTCAGCGAGGGTGGTCGGCACCGCCAACCCATTGGCTTCGTACAGGTCTCGGCGATAAATGTGAATCGTCACTTCCCCTTCGGATGGAAGTGCATACAGGTCGCCATTGACGCTATCGGCGGCCCGCCAGAGAGGCACCACGTCGTCGATGTCGTACCAGGCTCGGTCGGTCAGACTTGCGTCGCTATGGTACGTCTCGATTGGGTCAATCCAGCCGTTGGCCACGTAAAGCGGGAGGAACATGGGGTCGGCCGTGTGCGTCGCGTACAGCTTCGTTCCCGCCGTGAAATCGAGGACGGCCTTGTCCCGCATCTCTTTTGGGGGGATGACGTCGAACTCGACCTCGATCCCCGTGAGTTCCGTGAATTGCGGAGTGAGCTCACGAAACTTCGTGAAGTAGTGGGCGGGGGAGAGAAGGACGGTAATCTTTTCTCCAGCGAGTTGATCCCAATTCATGTTGGCTTCGCGATAGATGCCGAGATCGTTTGCCGCACCGCTTTGAGCGAGCGCACGTAGGCCGTGCATGGGATCGCCAAGCAGAACCATGCCCGACGTGACGCCGGCGGCTTTGAGGAAGTCTCTACGATTAATGGTCACGACACTCTCCTTTGTCTTGTGAGACGGGGCGATGTTCGTACGAGTTACGAACGGGTAGTGCGACCGAGCGCGCCTCCCTTCTTCTGTCGTGTGGGCGGAACGAAGTTGGACCGCCCTCGTGGGACCGGTGGCGTATCGATGGTGAAGGGGCGAAGACTCACGATCATGACTCGATGTCGATTCCAAGGCGGAGGAACTGTTCGAGTGGCGCGTCGTTTTCGCGCATGAGTTGTACGAGATGCGCAAGCATTTGGGCTTCAAGCGCAGGGTCCTCGAGGGGCTTCGTCTGCTCAGGATCGCTCTCGATGTCGAAGAGCAGCGTGCCGTATGTGTGGGGGTTCACCCATGGGCGCGCCTCGATCCGAAGGGTATGACAGCCCTTCGTGAAGGAGAAGGGAGCAGCCAGCTCGAGGGCTTGAAGTTCCTCGACGCGAAACATCGTGCGCATGTGGCTTGGCATCAGGGTGTATTCGTACAGCGGCTTGTTGTCTGGATTGTCGGGGGCGCGCATGTACACGTGGCGGGAATCCGTGACGTTGACGTGGCCTCCGTGGATGCCGAAGAGGGCAGCGTCGCGGACGGGTTGGTCGTGATCGATCGTGTTTCGCAGGGGAACGCCTTGCATCTCGGCGGGGAGTTCTTGACCGAAGTACTCGAGGAGGGTGGCGGGGAAGTCGATCATTTGCACGAGCGCGTCGCGACGCTCTCCGGCGCGTCCGCTGCGTGGATCCCAAATGAATAGGGGGATGTGTGCGTTCTCGTTGTACCAGGGTTGAATGTTCTTCGCCCACCAGTCGTGCTCCCCCAGTAGGTAGCCATGGTCGGTGCAGACGATGAGCATTGTGTCTTGCCACAGGTCGTGTCGATCCATGCGGTCTAGAACTCGGCCGAGCTGCTCATCGCACATGCTGAGGAGAGCGGCGTACTCGAGGCGTAGGTGTTCGACTTCTTCGGGGGATTCGTGGACGCGGTCGTAGGGTGGCCAGTCGAGATGCGGTCCGTCGTAGCCATGGGGGTACAGCGCTTTATACTTCTCAGCGCTGAAAAAGGGTTCGTGTGGGTCAAACGTCTCGATTTGCAAGAACCAGTTGTCGGCATGGGCGTTGGCGTCCATGAACTCGAGGCCAAGGGAGAAGCAAATGCTTTGGGGTTGCTCGTCTGCGGTCGGCATGAAGCTCCGGTTAATCCAGTCTTGTCGCCATGCGCGCATGCTTTCTTCCAGATTTTCGTGGGCGGAAGGTGTGCGGTCGTAGGCGGGAATCTCGAAGCTAGGATCGACGAGACCTTTCCAGGTATCGCCCTCTTGGCCGCGAACGAACTCGAAGCTGCTGTACCGGTTGTGGTAGGTCGCTCCGCCGTCCTCCCAATAGTGCTGGTGATCCGTAATTAGGTGGGTGTAAACGCCGTGCTTCTTCAGGATTTCGGGCATGGAGTTGTCGAAAGGTTCGAGCGGGCTCCAGCTTCGGTGGAGGAAGTTGTAGCGTCCCGTGTGCAGGTCGCGTCGGGCTGGCATGCAGGGCATGCTGCCGACGTAGCAGTTGTCGAAGGTCACGGTTCGCTCGGCGAGTCGCTGGAAGTTGGGCGCGTGAATCCATTCGCAGCCGTAAGGTGGCAGCATACGGCGGTTGAGCGTGTCGAACATCACCATGATGGCTTTCACGCGGTGTTCCCCTTCCGGTCGCAATCGTCGCTGTGCGTCCTGCTCCGGCTCGCGGGCCGTGGCGACGGGCGTGGATCCGAGATTCTGGTTCGTGCCCGAACCGGTCGACTTAATGTTAGCGCTAGCACGAATCATAAGGAAAGCGACGAGTCGATGTCAAGCATCAACGTGAATCGACGGTCAGGTACTGCCTCGGACCACCAACTCAAACCCCAAGTCTCGTCGAACGCCTCCCCCGAAACCATGCTCGGTTGCCTCGATGAGAAGCCGTGCAGCCACGCGACCGAGGTCTCGCCGCGGCACACGCACCGTCGTCATGGGGGGATCGATCACCGTCGCAATCTCCAGGTCGTCGAACCCCGCAATTGCAATCTCGTCGGGAACGGAAATGCCGCACTTCTTGGCTTCGAGGATGGCGCCAGCGGCAAGCGTGTCGGCCGCGAAAAAGATTGCGTCGGTCTCCGGGCAGGCTGCTCGGATCGCGTGCATGGATTCGCCCCCCGCCCGCAAGGAAAATTCGCTCGTGCGAATGCGTTCGGCTCGTTCCGGCAACCCAAGGTCCGCAAGTGCGTGGCGTACACCGCGAAGGCGCTCTGCTGCGCGGTCGTTGGCCTCCGTGACCGCCGAAACGAATGCAATTTCCCGGTACCCGCGCTCCGCGAGGTGCTTGACCATCTCGTAGGCAGCGTCGTAGTTGGAGAACCCAACGCTTCCAACCGAGGGTGTTCCCAAAAGCGACCAGGTCTCCACCACCGGCCAGTCGAGACGAGCAAGGAGCTGTTGCGCCTCGTCAGTATGGAACGAGCCGGTTAGCACGATGCCTTCCGCCTGGCGAGCGAGGAAGGTCTTGATGAGAGATTCCTCTTCGCGAATGTCAAATCCGCTACTTCCAAGGATGAGCTCAAATCCTTCGTCGCGAAGGACGTCAACCATGCCTTGCAGCATCTCGGTAAAGATCGAGTGTTCGAGCGTGGGAACGATTGCGGCGATGGTACGTGTCTTGATCGATGCAAGATTGCCGGCGACGAGATTGGGAATGTACCCGACTTTCGCGATGGCGGACGCCACAACCTCTCGTGTCTCTCGTGCCACCTTTTCCGGCGTTCGCAGCGCGCGCGACACGGTAATGGCGGACACGCCTGCGGTACGGGCCACGTCGTCAAGGGTGGGACGCCCATGGCCCCTCCGGCGCCCTCGCTGCGAGCGCTGCGTCATGATGATGCGTCGCTCGATGCTGTCGCGCTGTGGCTTGGCGCCTCGTCCACACGATGCATTACGTTGGAGGCAGGCCTACCGAAACGCAATTCGGATGCCATGAAGGTCATGGTTTCCATCGTATGAGAAAAAAAGTCGAAATATCCGTCGCATAAATAGTTCAGACCGGGCTCGCCATCGGGGGTGGTCGTAAAGCGATCTTTCGGGCACCCGCCATGGCACAACCATCGCACGTCGCATGAAATGCATTTCGAAGGGAGCGTGTCCCGCTTCGCCTCACCAAACGCTCGTTGCTGATCGGAGTTTGCAAGTTCGACCAAGGGAAGCTCCTCGAGGTTCCCAAGCAAATGGTCAGGCTCAACGAAATGGTCGCACGCGTACACGTCTCCATTGTGTTCAACGGCAAGGCCGCGACCGCACGTCTCTTCGAACACGCACAGTCCTCCGGGAGCATCAATGTGCTTGCCGAGGGTAACGTCGAAGAGTTGCACGAAGACGGTTCCAACGTCGTGGCGGACCCACTCGTCATAGATCGAGCTCATGAAGCGACCGAATCGTGCAGGGTCCACGGACCGATCCGTCACCAACGCCTCGCGATCGGCACGGCCGTCTTCAAGTCGTTCAACGATGGGGATGAACTGCAAGAACCGTGCTGAGAGCTCATCGCGAAAGAACCGGTAGACCTCCAATGGGTGGTTCTGATTACCAGCGTGTACGGTGGCGAGGATGTTGAACTCCACACCGAAGCGCTTGAGGACGTCGATGCCCTTCATTACACGGTCAAACGTACCGACGCCTCCCTTGTCGACGCGAAAGCGATCGTTCAATTCGCGTGGACCGTCCAAGCTTACGCCCACGAGAAACTGATGTTCGCGAAAGAACGCTCCCCAAGCGTCATCAAGAAGCGTAGCGTTGGTTTGCAGGCTGTTGTGGATGCGCATGCCGGGGCGTTTGAACTCCTGCTGCAGAGCCACCACCCGCTCGAAGAACGGGAGTCCAATCAGCGTCGGCTCCCCACCTTGCCATACGAACGTCACCTCCGGGACCGGTTGTGCCTCGATGTATTGCCGAACGTACGTGCGAAGCGTCTCGTCCGCCATGCGGAAGCGGCTGCCCGGGTACAACATTTCTTTGGCGAGGAAGTAGCAGTAGGAGCAGTCGAGATTGCAGATCGCGCCGGTTGGTTTCGTCATGGCTTGGAAGGGTTGGGATACGGCGTTAATCATGTCCACCTCCAAAGCGAATCGACCAACGATTCACGAATAGGGTACCCACTTCAATCGTTGCCCGTCCGAGGGAAGCGGGTTCCGTGCGTTTGGCATGGCGAGCCGTTGTGCGGACAACGACCGCCAGTTTCACACCGAACGGCATGTCGAAAATACCGTCTTATCCATTCGCGAGTCAGGGCAGAATATCGACGCACCACCAAGACACTCGATAATCTCCGCTCTCTCGTCCGTTGCATCCGAGACCCTCCAGAGCCCCGAGGAGCGTACGACGCTCGCCGGGCGGGTGTTGCGACCACCCGCCGAGGACGTCAAGGCCATGTGAAGCGACCTTTGGCAGACTCGTCGCGATCTCGGCAAACTTGACGCATCAACTAGGAAGGCCAGATTGTCGGAACACGGTCCAAAAGAAGCGCCAGGGTGTCAGTCGCCCGTGTCGACGCCCAGCACCTCCGCGCCGTACTCCGCGGCGAAATCGAGGCAGGTGGCGCCCTCGCCATCCGCACGAATCTCCGGCACTTCCGACGCGCACAGGGTGAAGCTGACCGACTGCAATTGGGGTGCATTGGCGTCCGCACCGCCAAGAAGTCCGCAACCTGACAGCGAGAGAACCAGCGTGCACGCAAGCAAGATCCAGAATGGGGCTTTCCGCGTCATCATCATTCCACCTCCACGATGCGCAACTGGACGGAGAGGCTGGCCGTCCCCGCATCGTCGGTCTCGATGTTCTCCCAAACCCAGGCGTCGCGTTGCTCGAGTGGCATCACGTCGCCTGTCGACGCGTCGACGAGGACGATTTCGACGTTCTGCACCTCCGTCGCCCCTATCGCTTGCACGGCCATTGATTCGAGGGCGAGAGGGAGCAGGTAGAGGCGTGCGGGCGGGCTGCGGTCCCCAAACGTAACCTCTTGCACGACCGTCACCAGCGTGACGCCGGGTTGCGACCGGTCGAGGTCGGTCACGACAGCCTCGCTGCCAACGCGGAACGAGAGGTTCGGAGCCGTGGGTGCGGTGGGGGTGATGGTGAAGGGCCCAATGGCAGGCAGGACCGTGTCTCCCGCGACGGCGCGAAGCTCGAACGTCACGGCCTCACCAGTCGTGAAGCCGGCGCCCGTGATGCGGACCGGCGGTACGAGCTCGGTCCCGGCGATGTCGTGCCACACGTCTGACGGCGAGATGCGCAGTTGGAGTTGCGTCACGCTTTCGGGCAACGGATCGAACGATACCCAGGCACCGTCCACATCGACGTCGACCTTCACGTTCCCCAGGCCGGGCGTGAAGGTGATGGCCACCGATTCGGTGCAGAC
>Ga0180429_10004197_pt1 | contig 11566 bp, 7 predicted proteins | sample SS_ome_FD_132428 | JGI IMG/M metagenome (GOLD analysis project Ga0180429, IMG submission 132428) | Hypersaline lake sediment archaeal communities from the Salton Sea, California, USA - SS_1_S_1 metaG | ecosystem: Environmental > Aquatic > Non-marine Saline and Alkaline > Hypersaline > Sediment ... | reverse complement strand
CGCAGGATCTGTACCACGCCGATGGCCTGCCGCCGCAGCGCGTAAGGATCGGCAGCCCCGGTGGGCGCCAATCCGACACCGAAGCAGCCGCAGATGGAATCCATCTTGTCGGCGATGGCCACGAGGGCCCCGGTGCGGGTTTCGGGCAGCGCCCCGCCGGATCGGGCCGGACGGTAATGCTCTTCAATGGCCGCCGGGACATCGCCGGGCTCCCCGGCCACCGCCGCGTAAACGCGGCCCATGACGCCCTGCAGTTTGGGAAACTCCACCACCACCTGGCTGACCAGATCGGTCTTGCACAAGATTGCCGCCCGTTCCACCTGGCGCGCAAGATCCGCATCGCCTCCCACGGCGTCCACGAGATAGCGCCCGAGCGCCGCGATCCGTTTACTCTTGGCCCGCATCGACCCCAAATCGGCTTGAAAGAGAACACCGCTCAACTTTTCGAGACGTTCTTCGGCCGACACCTTCAGGTCCGCCCGGTAAAAGAACTGGGCATCACTCAGGCGGGCGCGCAACACCCGCTCATGCCCGGTGGCCACCAGCGCCAGATCCCGCGTGCGGGTGTTGTTGATGGCGATGAACGCCGGCATGAGCCGCCCGGCCGGATCGACCACCGCGAAATACTTCTGGTGTTCCCGCATGGCCGTGATCAAAACTTCCTTGGGAACTTCCAGGAATTGGGTCTCGAAACGGCCCGTGGTCGCCACGGGGTTCTCCACCAGGTTGGTAACGATATCCACCAGCGCGTCATCCGCCAGTACGCGGCCACCAGCAGCCGCTGCGGCCCGGGTTACTTCCTCGACCACCAGTCTGCGGCGGGCATCGATATCGGCAATGACATGCGCCTGCCGCAAGGCGTCGGTATAGGCGCCGGCCTGGGACAGTTTCACTTTCCCGGGCGCCATGAAGACGTGCCCGCAGCTGTTGCGGCCGCTCTTGATGTTGCCCACGCGAAACGGTATCGTTTTGTCTCCCAGCAGGGCGACGATCGTATGAATAGGCCGGGCAAAGGTGATCTCCAGATCGGCCCAGCGCATGGACTTGGGAAACGGCACCGCCAGCACCACCTCCGGCAGCAGCTTTTTCAGCACACTGCGAGTCACCAGTCCGCGTTCGGTTTTGCGGGCGACCAGGTACTCCCCTTTGTCCGTAACTTTCCGCTTTAGCCGGCTGAGCGGCACACCGGCCTTTTCGGCAAATTTTTGCGCGGCCACCGTGGGCTTGCCGTCCTCGTCGAATCCGACACGTGCCGGCGGCCCCATCACCTCGATGGATTCGGAACGCTGTTTCGGTGCCATGCCGTCAATTTCAATGGCCAGGCGACGTGGGGTGCCGAAGGTCCGGATGGCGCCGTGCGCGATCCGGGCGGCCGCCAGTTTTTCGGTCAATTGCACCTGCATGGCCTGCAATGCCGGCGCAATATAGCCGGCCGGTATTTCTTCCGCCCCGATTTCCAGTAACAATTTTTCCATTTGCTTCACCTCGTTGATTCTTCCCAGGATTCATGCCACCCGCAACCTGTCGCTCAGGTTATCGCGCCTGCCAGGCGTCACCGCTACAGCTTCGGAATGCCGCGCTCCAGGAGCGGATACCCCATGGCTTCCCGCTGCTTGACGTAGGCTTCGGCACAGAGCCGGGCCAGGTTTCGGATGCGGCCGATGTAGCCGGTTCGCTCGGTGACACTGATGGCGCCGCGTGCATCCAGCAGATTGAAGGTGTGGGAGCACTTCAGACAGTATTCATAGGCCGGCAGCACCAGTCCATCGGCAATCACCCGATGGGATTCCGCCTCGTACTGGTTGAAAAAACCGAACAACATGTCCACGTTGGCTTTTTCGAAATTATAGGTCGATTGCTCGACTTCCTGCTGATGATGAACATCACCGTAACGGACAGTGTCGTTCCACATCAGGTCATAGACATTGTCGACCCCCTGCAGGTACATGGCAATCCGCTCGAGACCATAGGTCAGTTCCACCGATATCGGTGACAGTTCGATACTGCCGCACAGCTGAAAATAGGTAAACTGCGTTATCTCCATACCGTCCAGCCATACCTCCCAACCGAGACCGGCCGCCCCCAGGGTGGGGGATTCCCAGTCATCCTCCACAAATCGAATATCATGCTCCAGAGGATCGATGCCCAGCACCTTCATGCTCTGCAAATACAACTGCTGCACGTTGTAGGGCGACGGTTTTAAAATCACCTGATACTGGTAGTAATGCTGGAGGCGGTTGGGATTTTCGCCATAACGCCCGTCCGTGGGACGGCGCGACGGCTGCACATAGGCCACATTCCAGGGTTCCGGGCCAAGAGCACGCAGAAGGGTTGTGGGATGAAAGGTGCCAGCCCCCACTTCCATATCGTAGGGTTGGGCCAGAACACACCCCTTGCGGGCCCAGAACTGCTGCAGGTTTAAAATGACGTTTTGAAAATGCATAAAACAACTCCTCGGCACTGGGTTCCTTGACGCTTGGTTAGAAGCCATTTCAAAATCCCATCAAACGCTCAATGGCGGCGTTGCAGCCCGCTTCAAAATGCTCACATATTATAGAATACGCTCCGCTTTTTCATCAAGCTGCGCCTTGCCCTTGAACGTGATCTGAGGTTTTGAAACCACTGCTATGCTGTATAGGGGCTTCGCCGCCATCGGCGATGCCATTCTCTAAAATCAAAAGCGGACCGATCGGCGCGGTGGCGTCAGTCTCCGCGGCCAGGACGCGGTCGGGTGGTGACCCGCAGGCCCTCCAAGTCGGGTGCCGCATCCAACAAGACGGCCCCCCTGCGCCTGGCTAAAATGGTACGCCAATCGGAACGGAGCTGCTGCATGGGGTCGGCGGCCCCCACCGCCCACAGGCAGCCACCGCCACCCGCACCGGTGAACCGGCCGCCGCACGCGCGCGCCCGCGCGGCCGCCACCAGTTCCTCGCCGGTCGTATCCAGCACCTCCGGCGTCATGGCCCAGCGCAAGGCGGTTTCATCATTCATGGCAATGGCGGCCTCCGCCCAGCGGTCCTCGTTGAGGGCTGTACTGAAGCGGCGCACGCAATCCGCCACCTGGATCCAACGCTGTCGTTCCCGCCCGGCGATGAACTGCCGCACCCAGGTGCCGTTGATGTCCTTCGACGCATGCGGTATCCCGCAATAGGCCACCAGGAAGTGGGCCTTGAAGATTTCCGGCGTCATGACCCGGGCAACCGGCTCTCGACGAACCACCAGGCCATCGGCGGCGGTCTCCCAGTGCCAGGTATGTGCCCCGCCGTGGGCGGCCCCGAGTTGATCCTGCATGCCGCAAGGGATACCGGCCACGGCTTCTTCGATGCGATGGGCCCGCCGTACAATTTGATCCCGGTTCAGGTCTTCACCACCGGCCATGGCGCGAGCACGCGCCATGGCACCCACCAGGGCAACGGCCGCCACTGAGGAGCCCCCCAGCGCGCTTCGCGGAGGAGAAGCGCTGTCGATCTTGATGTGCACTCCGGGTGCATTGAAATGACTCGCCACCGCAAACATCAGGCCCAGGGGATGATCGAAGGGCGCTTCTTCCAGCCGATAGGCCGCGCTGTCAAACCCCCGGGAACTCACCTTGATCCAACCGGTCCGGTACGGTTCCAGCGCGACGCGCGTGCGCATATCGAGCGCCATGTTGAAGGTGCAGGGGCCGGCGTGCTGCAACGGGTAATAAAAGGTGCCGATATCCAGGGTTCCGCCCATGTCCACCCGGCAGGGCGCGGACGCCTGAATGGCATTTTCCGCCACGATGTCCGCAATCCGGTATGATTTCATCGCCACCATCAGCGGCCTCCCGCAACCGCCGGCGCAGGCACGCTCGCTACCGGGCGAATCTGGCGCAGCACTTTTAAACTGCGGGGCTCCTTGCCCAGATGATAGGGCACGAAGGTCTCCAGAAACCGCTGGGCTTCGTCCATGCCCTGCGATGAAAACCGCAGGCGCCCGACACGGTTCAAATCGCCTTCGGCCAGCCATTGCAACTGCTTGATGGTGCCCCGGGAAAGGCAGACATGCGCCTCGTCATCCTCGCCGCAGCCATGGCAGCGCAATCCACCACGGGGCAGGTCAAATCCCGAGACATGATGGGTAAGGTTGTCCAAACCCGTCTTGCAGACACAGCAGTAATTGAGATTCGGGCACAATCCGGCAATGTCCAGAAACCGCATCTGAAAGATCAGGTTGAGCAGGGCCGGGTCCATCCGGTGGCGGTCCAACCCCGCCAGCATGAAAACCAGGAGGCGGTACAACCGATCCAGTTGCTGGGCTTCCTCGGCCCAGGTCGCCACCAGTTCCGCCCAGTAGCTGGCATACGCCGTGTGCAGCATGTTTTCGCGGATGGCGGCAAAGGGTTCTTCCAGTTGGGCCTCCTGCAGCACGGGCAGGCCGGACCGGCGGGGCGTCCGGCAGGTAATGTTCAGGATCGTAAACAGCTCCAGCACGCCGGCAAACCGCTTTTTACTCTTTTTGGCGTGTTTGGCGATCACGCTGATCTTGCCGGTGGCCTTCGTAAAAAGGGTCAGTATCAAATCGAAATCACCATATTCGACGCGTCGAAGCAAAACGGCAGGTGTGGTGAAGGTCGGCATGCGTCAAATACCAAGCAAGGTCGTTGCCAGGATGAAATAGCAATAAACACTGATGATATCGATCGAGGTGGTGACAAAGGGACCGGTGGCCACGGCGGGATCGATGTTGATGCGCGCCAGGAGCAGCGGTACCCCCGAGCCGACCAGCGCCGCCACCGTCATGGAGATGATGACGGCAAGACCGACGGTCAGGGCCAGCATTTGCACCGAATACTGCACCTGCGCCACCGTGCCGATCAAGACGGCGTAAAATCCTCCCAGAATCAGCCCGATGGCCAGCTCCTTGGACACGACGCGCCAAAAGTCCCGGACGTTGAGTCGCCCGGTGGCCAGGCCACGGACCACAATGGTGGATGATTGCGTCCCGATGTTGCCCCCCATGCCCATGATGACCGGGATAAACGCCGCCAGGTAGGCAAACCGATACAGGGTCCCTTCGAAGCGACCGATGATGAACAGTGCCATGATACCGCCGGCACAACTGGCCAGCAGCCAGGGCAGGCGTGTTTTGGTACTGCGAACAACAGACTGCGTCTCGACATACTCATCTCCGACGCCGGCCATCTTCAGCATATCTTCGGTGGCTTCCTGACGGAAAATATCGATGACATCGTCCACCGTGACAATCCCTTGCAGGCGATTAGATTCGTCGACGACGGGCACCGCCAGGATGTCGTAGCGGGCGACGAGCTTCGCGACTTCTTCCTGGTCGACATCCGTACCGACAGCGAAAACATCCGTGGTCATGAATTGCTTGAGCGTGGTTTCCGGCGGCACCACCACCAGCTGGCGCAGGGAGCTGACACCCACAAGCTTGCCGTACTCGTCCACCACGTAGAGATAAAAGGGCATCTCCACATCATGGTACTCGGTTTGAATCTGTTTGATGGCGTCATTGGCGGTCAGGTCCTGCGGCAAGGCAATAAAGTCCGTGACCATGATGCCGCCGGCCGTATCGTCATCGTATTTGAGCAGGCCCTCGATTTCTTCGGACCCTTCTTTTTGCATCTTTTCAAGAATGGCGTCCGATTTTTCTTCCGGCAGTCGCCCGATCAGGTCGGCCACATCATCGGAAGGCATCTGTTCCAGAACTTCGACGATATCTTCTATGTCGAGCTCATTCGACAGGGCGAAAAACGTATCCTCGTCCAATTCGCTGAACAGGATGCCTTTTTTCTCCGTGTCGCGCATCATGTTCAACAACTGAAGCTGGCTGGCCACCGAGAGGGAACGAAACACGATGGACAGATCGGCCGCATGGGTCTTGTCCACAATTTTGCGCAAATTGGTCGTGGCGCCGCGCCGCAGCAGGCGTTTGATGCTGTCCACCATAATTTTATTGTTTTGGTTCAACCGATGTCCCGTCATAATGAGCATTTTGCCCCGCCCGCCGGGCGGTGCTTTTGCAAGAAGGAACTTGAGTTCCTCAGAAGTCTTTTGATTGTCATTCCGGGCTCGATCCGGAATCTCTAACACGCTGAATTCATAAGATTCCGTCTTTCGCCGGCATGACGTCACAACAGAAAAACTGACTTTTCACGATTTCATCAAATGTGAGTTCATACAAGCATGCCGCTCTGGTTCCATCCCCCCGTCAGGGCAGCTGCAAATTGACCACCTGACCGCTGGTACCGGGCACCGGCACCGGTTGGCCATTCAACTGGACCGACACCCCTCCGGCATTGCCGATCAGCAAGTTGAACATGGTTTCTGCTTTCAACGTGATCTTATCACCCGGCTTCATTTGATGTTCGGTGGCGCCCGCATCGTCCGCGATGATTTTCAACCACGTGTCTTCATGACAGACGATCTCCAGCGCGTAGGCAGCCGGTTTTTCGACCGCGTTGGTTGGGGGCGGCACGACTTCCATCGTCGTCTCAGCCGTTTCCGCCGGCGTCTCGCTGGCAGACGGTTTTTCAGCAGGGGGGCTGTCTTCTTCAGCCTTTACCGTCGCCTCGGGTGGTGGAACAGCGGCCGGCCCTTTGTGGTAGACCATCTGGTAGATCACGATGGTCCCCCCGACAAGGGCGATCATCATCGCCGTGACCCAGAGGAGCGTCAACCAGAGCCGCGGCGGTTTCTCCGTGCCCCTGTGGGAATGAATCTCAACCGCCGGCACGGGCTTGCGCCGGACATCGAAACGCCGTAGGGCCTCTTCCGGGTCGGCGCCGATTACCTGGGCAAATATCCGCAAAAACCCTTTGACAAAGACGTCATCCGGCAGTTTGGCATGATCTTCCGCCTCGATACTGCGCAGAATTCCAGCTCGTATGCGGCTTTCCTCGGCCACCTGTTCAATGGAAATACCCTTCTCGACGCGCACCGTTTGGAGGTACAGGCCATAAGAGGACATTTTACCGTTTTGGGTCATGGCATCCTCCGCCTGACAAATACACGCATGCCTTGCGGCACGGCATGAAACACCTTATCCCAGCTTCAGCGAATAATGCGGATGTGCGACCGTTCTCTCAGATCGGTCAGCCAGGTCATGAATTTCTGATTCACGATTTCATCATAAAGAATGTTTTCGATTTCGGCGGAAACCTCTTCCAGCGTTTTCCCCTGCCCCTCACGCATCGATTCGACATAGAAAAACTGCAGGCCTTGGCCGGTGTCCACGATGTCCGTCACATCACCGGTCTGCAAACCCTCAAGTGCCGCCAGAATCTGAGGCGCCAGATCGTTGAGCGCAAAAGACCCTAAATAACCCACGTCTTTGATCTCCGACGATGGCAGGGACGCTCGCACCGCGTCGTCGAAAGGGGTTCCATCAATCACCTTCTGGCGGATGATCGCCATGTTATCCCGCAGGGCTAGCTTTGCCGCTTCACCGGCCGACGGGGAAACGGCCATCATGGCATAGCGCAAATCCACGCGCCCCTCCCCCACGTACTGGGCTTTGTTTTTTTCGTAGTAGGCCCGGATATCTTCGTCGGTAATCACGATTTTCGATTTTACCTCGCGGTTCACCAGCCGCACCCGCAGAATCTGGTTTTTCATCTGCGTCCGGTATTCCTCCATCGTGAGGCCTTCTTTTTGCAACGAATCCCGCAGCTGTTGATCCGTCATGCGCCGCTGCTTTTTCATCTCCTCGATCGTGTTGTCGATGGCCTCTTCACCGATGCGGATGTTGTAGCGCTCGATCTCCTGGTCGGTCAGTTTTTCATCCACCATCTGATTGAGCACCTTTTCGCGCAGTTCGTAAATCATACGGCGCTCTTCCTCGAGCGGACGCGCCATGGCCTGCACCCGTTTGATGAAGGGAGCGGCCTTGCGGTTGAGTTCGTATAAAGTAATGATGTCATCGTTGACTTGCGCCACGATGCGATCCACAAGAACGCCCTCCGCAGAGCGAGCGTCAGCAGCGGCCCCGACAACCCATAACCACAATCCGCACAGCGCAACGGCGACCAGCGGATGAATGCATCGGGGGGTAAGCGTTTTTAAATCCATGGTTTTCCTGCTCCTAAAAAGGCAATACGAATGTCCGGACCACTCAGGGGGCACGCTCGCCGCCATCCTCAGCCGGGGCACCGATATCGGCAATAACCTGTTGAACCACGGCCTGGTCGATATCGACCGGATATTTAGCCTTCAAGCCTTCCATCCAGGGGGTATAGGCTTGTTCGGTTTTTTGGCGACGAAGCTGTTGAATGATCATCTGGTCGATCTGATCGGCGCCCTCTCCTTCCAACGGGGAGGGGGGTGCCAGTTGCTCAGCGTCCAGATGTTGATAATAGGCTTCAATATCCTTTTCCGTAATCTGGACGTTGGCGCTCAGTTCCTGTTGAATAAGCCGGTCGATGGTCAGCCGTACCCACAAGGCATGTTTCCAATCCTCAAAATTAACCGCGTTTTCCAGCAGCATCTGTTCGAAAAGGTCATCCGGATAATCCCCCCGGATGTCTTCGACAACCGTGTTCAATGCGTCAGCGGATATCTCCAGGCCAATATCACGGGCATACTCAAGCAGCACCAGTTGCTCGGCCACTTGGTGAATAAACCGCAGTCTGGTCGCCCGTTCGACAGCCGGGTCCTCCTCCAGGCCAGCACCATGCGCGGATCGAAAGACACGATACGCGCGTTCATATTCATCCACCCTCAACGCCCGCTGCCCGACGGTCATCAGGACCGTATTGCGCTCGACGCTTGATTCCGGCTGGCAGCCATAACCGCCGATCAGCAGGAGGGCGATCAGGACAATGATCAGATCATGGCGCACGGGCGCCCCCATCATGGAAAAGGAAATGCGCACCGCCATTCGAAAGCGCGTCATTTCTCATTATTGCTAAGGATTCTAAATAGATAATCTTTTAATCGTTAACATGATGGGCTATTTCCTGCAAGATATTTTTAACTTGCGCAATGGCGCCCTGCGCACCCTTTTTGGTCACTTGCAGGCTGAGGGTATAATCGGGCGTCAGCTGAAACCGTTTGGGATCCCGACGAATGACGTCCACAATCCCCTGGGGATTTCGCTGATGCGTTTCCGAAAAGGCCAGCATCACTTTACCATTGTTCAAATCGAGGCGTTTCACACCCGCCCGCACCGCCAGCGCCTTCAGCAAAATTTTGGTCAATAGATTGCGGGTCACGGCGGGCATCGTTCCGAAACGGTCTTCCAATTCGGCCTTGATATCCGGGATGTCGGCAGGGTCGTCGATTTTGGCCAAGCGGCGATACATGGCCAGGCGTTGATCGAGATCGGGAATGCATGTTTCCGGGATATAGGCCGAAAAAGGAACGTTGATTTCCGGGTCCAGGGGCTGGACCACGGTTTCGCCTTTCAGTTCGGCCATGGTTTCTTCCATGAGCTGCAAAAACATATCGTAGCCCACGGCCGCGATGTGGCCGGACTGCGAAGCGCCCAGGATGGTACCGCCGCCACGGATTTTTAGATCGTTCATCGCGATCTGGAAACCGGAGCCCAGGTCGCTGTGCTCCATCAGCACCTTCAGCCGCTTGCGGGCCTGGGTCGTCAGGCCGCTTTCCTTGGGAATAAAGAGGAAGGCGTAGGCCTGCTCTTCGGCACGCCCCACCCGTCCCCGCAACTGGTACATCTGCGCCAGACCAAACCGATCGGCGCGATTGACGATGATGGTATTGGCCGACGGGATATCGAGCCCGGACTCGATAATCGTCGTGGTCACCAGCACGTCGAGCTCCCGCCGATGAAACGCCATCATGGCCTGTTCCAGCTCGTCCTCACTCATCTGGCCATGGGCAACACCCGTGCGGGCCTCCGGAACGAGCGCGCTGATCTTTTCGGCCATATTGACGATGCTGGCCACGTGGTTGTGGACAAAATAGACCTGCCCCCCGCGATTGATTTCGCGCTGAATGGCTTCTTTCACCAGTCCGTCACTATACTCGGACACATAGGTAATAATCGAACGGCGATACTCGGGCGGTGTCGAAATGATGCTGATATCCCGGATGCCGGACAGGGACAGATGCAGCGTGCGCGGTATGGGCGTGGCCGTGAGGGTCAGCACATCGACGGAACGGCGCAGCTTTTTCAACTTTTCCTTGTGGCGGACGCCGAATCGCTGCTCTTCATCGAGAATAAAAATCCCCAGTTCGCGGAAACGGATATCCTTCTGCAACAACCGGTGGGTCCCGATCACAATATCGACGCGGCCGTCCGCCAGCCGTTCGATGATCTCCTTTTGCTCGGCCCGGGAACGAAACCGGCTGAGGCTCTCGATCTGGACCCCGAAGCGCTTGAACCGCTGCTGAAAGGTGTCGTAATGCTGTTCGGCCAATACGGTTGTCGGCACCAGGACGGCCACCTGCTTGCCGTTGAATACCGCCATAAAGGCCGCCCTAAGGGCTACTTCGGTCTTGCCGTAACCCACGTCACCGCAGATCAAGCGGTCCATGGGAACGGCGCTGGCCATGTCCTGGCGCACATCCTCGATGGCTTTCAGCTGGTCGGGTGTTTCCTCGTAAGGGAACCCGCCTTCAAACTCGGCCATATAGTCATCGACGGATTGAAAGGTGAAACCGGTGCGGACTTTGCGCGCGGCATAAAGCTTGAGCAGTTCACCGGCAATCCGCTCGGCCGAACGCTTGACCCGGGCTTTGACCTTTTCCCAGGATTTGCCCCCCATCTTGTCCAGCACCGGGGTGACGCCCTCGACACCCATGTATTTCTGGATAGCCCCCATGCGGTCCACCGGGAGATAGAGTCGATCGCCGTCCCGATAGCTGATGGTCAGAAAATCGTTTTCGGTTCGATTCAAATTGAGCTTGGTCAGACCATCGTATTGTCCGATACCATGCTCGAAATGCACCACGAGATCCCCCTGGTGAAGATCGCCGAAAGTGATGGTCGGCTTGTCGGCCGGTCGGCGGCGCTTCCCCGGCCGGGAGCGCCGGACGCCGAAAATGTCCACATCGGTGAGGATGACCACCCCGGCCGCGGACCAGACAAATCCGGCCGACAACTGGCCTTCCAGCAGCCGGACGTTTGGGGGGGGCGTCTCCGATGTGGCGATTTCGGCCGTCTCCCGCTCGAACACGATGCCATAGGGCTCCAGCACGCCCGCCACGCGTTCCATCTGATTGGCATTGCGGCAAACCAGATGCACCGCCAGGCCCTGGGTCATCTGATCGGTGATCCAGTCGGACAGGGCTTGGAACGGGGAGCGTTCTTCGCGGGAGCTCTTGGTGGGGGCGACCGGCGACGGCGGGGTGATGTCTTGAACGGCATAACTCAGGGATGGGGTCCTTCCATCGCCGGTCAAATCGGGTGGGCCAACGGGAAGTTGGCGCAGGCACAGCCGCTGACGATCGTTCAGCACCCGGCAGGCTTCCGGCCAGGATAAAAACAATCGGTCGGGATCGATGCAGAGTTTCTGCTCCGCGCGGGCGGCGTCATAGTGCTGGGCGGCCCGCTCGAACACCTCGATGGCCGCCTTCTCGATATCGGCCGGTTCGACTTCCACCATCAGGGCGTTGGG
>Ga0180429_10004196_pt1 | contig 11566 bp, 9 predicted proteins | sample SS_ome_FD_132428 | JGI IMG/M metagenome (GOLD analysis project Ga0180429, IMG submission 132428) | Hypersaline lake sediment archaeal communities from the Salton Sea, California, USA - SS_1_S_1 metaG | ecosystem: Environmental > Aquatic > Non-marine Saline and Alkaline > Hypersaline > Sediment ... | reverse complement strand
GGTGAGGGCGCCATGCCATAGATCAGACAGCCGGGGCGCACCGCAGCAAGATGGGCCTCGGGCATCGTGATGATGCCGGCGCTGTTGCAGATGTGGGGCATGGGGATGTTGTGGCCGGCGTCGGAGATCGCTTGCAGTATGGCCTGGAAGTTCTCCCACTGGCTGTGGGCGAAGTCCAGGTTGGGTTCGTCGGCTGACGCAAAGTGTGAGAAGAGCCCCTGGATCTTCAGGTTCGGCAGCCCTGCGACCTCGGAGACGAAGTCCGCTGCCCTTTCGGGCTCCAGCCCGTAGCGGCTCATACCGGTGTCGACCTTGACGTGGACTGCCACGGGACCAGCGGCCTTGGCCGAGATCAGGCGAGCGGTCTCCCAGTCCACCAAGGTCGGCGTGATGCTGTGGGAAAGAATCAGGTCGACGGCAGAGGGCATAGCGTGGCCCAGGAGGAGGACGGGAGCGTCCACGCCGGCCTCACGGAGGGCGATGGCCGCCTGGATGCGGTGCACGGCCAGCCACGACGCCCCGGCATCCAGGGCTGTGCGGGCCACCGGGAGCAGTCCGTGCCCGTAGGCATTGGCCTTGACGCTGGCGATCACGTCGACCGAGGGTCCGACGAATGCCTTGATCCCGGCCACGTTGGCGGCGATGGCATCCAGATCGATCTCGGCCCAGGTGACTACGCCGTCAGGTATCATCGAGGGAAAGCCTCCATTCGTGTATTCGCGTCGAGTGGTCGCGCGGCGAGAGGGCGGCCAGCGTCGAGCCGCGCATTGACCCGAAACGCTACTTTTCGGGGAGATCGTCGACCGAGAAGCTCTGAGGCAGCAGCTCCGTCAGGGTGTAGCGTGTGGCGTTGCCGGTGAGGTCGGCTACGTAGACCGGCATCTCGTCGTCGCCGAACTCGCGCATCACCTGCCGGCACGATCCGCAGGGCGCGCCGGCGTTGGCTGTGACCACGGCTACTGCGGAGATGCGACGAGCGCCGTCCGAGACCGCGCCGAAGATTGCTGCGCGCTCCGCACAGATGGTGAGGGGATAGACCGCGTTCTCGACGTTGCAGCCGGTGTACACCTTGCCGTTGTCCGCGAGGACAGCGGCAGCCACGCTGTACTGGGAGTAGGGGGCGTAAGCGTTGCTGTAGACAGTGCGCGCTGCTGCGAGCAGGTCCTCCGGCGTGACCGCCGGCGTGACCGTTTCGGAGCTTGCCGTCGGATTCGACATCGCGTGTTCTCCTGGGCTATCCAACATGCCCTGTTCCTAGGCCTCTTTGTCCGACGTCTCACTGGATGCCGGGGCCACCGTGCCGTGAGGACGTGCCGGCACGCCGTAGACCACGGTGCGCGCCGGTACATCGTGGGTGATAACCGACCCTGCGCCGGTCTTGGCGTGTTCGCCGATGTGGGCCGGCGCGACGATGAGCGAGCCTGACCCTACGAAGGCGTGGTCCTCCACGACGGTGGGGTGTTTGTGTTCCCCGTCATAGTTGCAGGTGATGACGCCAGCGCTGACGTTCACGTGTTCGCCAATGGTGGCGTCGCCAAGATAGCTGAAGTGCCCCATGTGGGCGTTGGGCCCCAGCGTGCTCTTCTTCATCTCCGCGAAGTTGCCGATGTGGGCGCCGGTGCAGACACGGGATCCGGGACGAAGGTGGCTGAAGGGACCGATGTCGCTGTCGTGCTCCATCTCGGATGACTCGACGACCGAGGCCGTGACCCTGCACCGGTCACCGATCACCGAGTCCGCGATGATACTGTTGGGCCCGAGCTCGCAACCGGCTCCGATTCGCGTCGTGCCCTGGAGATGCGTGTTGGGCAGCACCACCGTGTCCTGTCCCAGGGCGACGCCGGGTCCGATGTAGGTGGTCGCCGGATCGGTCAGCGTGACGCCCGCAAGCATCCAAGCCTCGCTGGTGCGTTGCCGGAGTATGGCCTCCGCCGATGCGAAGTTGACGCGGGTGTTTATGCCCATGGCCTCTGACGGATCATCCAGCACGAGCGGCGCCACGGATAGGCCGTTGGCCGACGCGAGCTCGACCATATCGGTCAGGTAGATCTCGCCCTTCTTTGCGCTGGGACGGATGCTGGGCAGATGTTGCCACAGGAAGTCGGCGTCGTAGACGTAGATGCCGGCGTTTAGCTCTCGGACGGCCAGCTGCTCTGGGGTGGCTTCCGGTTCCTCGACGACGCGGCTGACGTTGCCCGCGGCATCCCTCAGGACGCGACCGAAGCCCTGTGACTCGTCCCGGATGATGGTGACCATGGCCATCGCGGCATCGCGCTCCGCCTGCATCGCGACCAGCTTCCGTAGGGTCTCGGCTCGCAGGAGCGGCATGTCACCGTAGAGCACCAGCACGCGATCGGCACGGCCCTCGAGCAGCTCGCGGGTCTGAAGAACAGCGTGTCCCGTCCCCAGCCTCTGCGCCTGGAAGGCAAACTGTGCCCGCTCACCGGCCCACGCGCGCAACGGGGCGTCGGTCTCGTCACCGACAACCAGAACAGGGGCGAGGTCGGAGAGCCGACCGGCGAGGTCGAGGCTCCACTCGATCATGGGGCGCTCGCCGAATGTGTGGAGCACCTTGGGTACCGAGGACCTGAAGCGCGTACTCTTCCCTGCGGCAAGTATCGCCACACCAAGGGTCATGGCACTTCCTTTCGCCGATGCGTGGATTACCAGTGTGGTGATTATAGCACTCGCAAGTGTCGGGACAAACTCAGCTTGACCAGGCCGGTGCCGCTGCTATACTTCGTGCAATTGCCCAGCACGACCTTGATGCTGGCCGGCGCATCGTCCTCTCAGCACACCAGCTGACTCCGTGGAGATAACTGGATGGATCAACTCGCCTACGAAGAGATCGACCTGCGTGTCTACGTCAGGACGCTGTTCCGCAACTGGCTCTGGATCGGGCTGTCGGCCGTGGTCTGCGGCGTCGCCGCCCTGGTCGTGAGCCTGATGCTGCCGCCTTCGTATGAGACTGCCGCGTTGGTCGCCATCACCGATGAGCGCTACAGCGTGCGGCTCGACGAGAGATTTGAGACCACCGATGAGCTTCCGAGCTACAAGGTCTACACCGATCTGGCGACCAGCGACGACGTGCTCCTTGCGCTGTGGGACGGGCTGACGGAGAGGCCGGAGGCGATGGAGAGCTGGCACGCTCTGGGCAAGGTGGTCGAGGCGGAGAGCGGGTCCGACGACAGCCTGCTGAGGCTGACTGTCAAGCTGAAGAGCGGCACCCTGGCGGCCGATGTAGCCAACGCCTGGGCTGAGGTGTTGGTCGACCGTGTGAACGAGATCTACGGTAGTTCCGGCGAGGACCTTGCCTTTGTGAGTGAGCAGCTGGCCGTTACTAAGGTCGAGCTCGATGCTGCAGAGTCGGCGGTGGTGGCCTTCCAGGGGACGAACCCGATCTCCATCCTCCAGAACAAGGTCTCGATCCGGCTAGGCACGCAGGACCAGTATCTCAAGCAACTGCGTAGTATCGACAATCTCACCCGCGACATCCGAGACCTGCGGTCGCAGATGCAGGCCCAGCCGGCCGGCTATCGCGTCACCTTCGGAGACCGGTTGACGGCGCTCTCGCTGCAGGTGCGCTCGTTCAATGCCCAGACCAGCATGCCCATCGAGCTGCAGATCACGTCTCCGGACACGCTCTCGGACGCGACGTTGGCGGAACAGATCCAGCTCCTGGACGAGCTCCTGGTGACGCTGGGGGAGCGAGTGACCGACATCGAGGGCGAGATCGCTGCGCTGGAACCCCAGATCCTGGTGCTGCAGCGTGAGCTGGAGGGTGAGGAGACAGAGCTGAGCCGTCTCACGATTGCCCGCGACCTGGCGCGCGACACCTACACGCTGCTCACCCGCAAGCTGACCGAGAGCCAGATCGCGGCGGCCGATGAACAGGGTCGCGTGGTCCTGGCCAGCTACGCCGCTGTGCCGGATGACCCTGCCTCACCCAGCAAGATGCTCAACACGGCGATCGGTCTGGCGGTGGGGGGGATGATGAGTACGATGGTTGTATTCGTGTTAGAATGGTGGCGCCAGGGCGAGACTTCCGCGTAGAGACGGCGCGGGACGGGCCGGCATTGTCGACTGCCGCCGAACCAGTGCCCGGGCCGGAGAGTGGTGATGCCGGACTGGCTCAGATGTCAGATGACTCACACGCCACCGGAGGCCTATCCTACGCCGCGCGGTAGGTCTTCGGGCAGCCGCGTGGCGGTTGGTGGCATAGCAGCGTTCGGTCTGCTGCTCATCGCGGCAGCGGCCGCATTGGCGGCGGTCACCATCGCCGGCTTCGAGGTGGAGGCGGGCGAGGAGGAGATCTTCGCCTACTGGGAGACCGCCAGCGAGATCGGCAACCTGGGCTTCTACGTCTGGCGCAGCGAGACCCACAGCGACGGCTACGTCAGACTGCCCCTCGACAAGCCGGCCGAGCAGTTCATCCCCAGCGAAGACTTCGGGATCGGCGCCTTCTACGAGTATGTCGATGTCGAGGTCACGCCGGGCATCACCTACCACTATAAGGTACAGGATGTCCCCGCCGACGGCAGCCCCGGCGAGCTGGTAGGGCCACTCTCTGCAGCCCTCGATCCGCCGACCACGACGCCGCCGCCAGACACGCAGACCCCGGAGCCCACGGCGACACACACGCCGACCCCGTTGCCCAACCCCGACGTGCGCTTTTGGGCTGAGCCGGATCACGTTGACGCCGGTGACTGCACGACGGTCCAGTGGCAGACCGAGAACGTCCAGGCAGTCTTCTTCAACGACGAGGCGGTGACCGGCGACGGCGGGATGGCCTATTGCCCGTGTGAGGACCAGACCTACGTACTCTCCGTCACCTATCTGGATGGCACGGTGGAGGATTTCTCCATCGGGGTCTCCGTGACCGGGTGGTGCGAGGCTCCCGGCCCCACTCGAACGCTCAGCCCCTCGCTACTGGCGACGCCCACGCCACCACCGCAGCAGACCGACGAGCCCACGAGTGCGCCGACACCCGAGCCGGTGATCGCCACGGCCCGGCCGACGGTGGTCGCCGTCCGGCGGACCCTCAGGCCCACGGCTACCGACGATGGCCCGCCGGGTGTCGGTCCGGGGAAGTCGTCAGTCGACGCGCCTGTGTCGCCGGCGGGCCTTCCGGCTACCCTGACACCCACGCCACTCCCCGTCAGCGGAGGGGGGGCGGCCTCCTCCGACGGCGCCCTGGTTGAGGGCGTGGTGGTGGCTCGTCGCCTCCCGGTCTGGCTCTTCGTCCTCGCTGGGCTGGGGGGCGTGAGCCTGCTTGGCGGCGGTGTCTGGCTCTGGCGACGTGGATGAACCGATCCCGCGTCGTCGTCCTCTTCGAGTCGGTCCTCTGCCTGAGCCTCCTGGCCGGGTGCGCGACTGCGGGTCCGGAGCGAGTGGTTGATCGTGGATCGGCATCCCCGGCGTCGGCGTGGACTGTGTTGGTGCGTGACGGCACGCCTCGTTGGCTGGGACCGGCGTGGTGGCGAGGTCAGGGCTACGACCCCGCAGCGATGAATCGCGACGAGATCAGCGTACGAGAGGGCGACGCGGCTATCCCGGCGCTGTGGCAGGAGTCTCCCGACGGTTGGGGGCTTCTCTTGCCTCCGCCAAGGAGGGAGACCCCCTTGGCACCCGGCGGCAGCTACGTGGTGACCGTGGGCGATCGCGGGGAGTCCATCGCGCTGTCACAAGAGGAAGCGGCGGCTGATGGTACCTGCCGGACGACCACCGTGGATGAGGTGACGGTGGGGCCCGACACGGTCTTCCGCTCGACGGCACCGGCGGGATTGACGTGGCTGTGGACGTCGCTGCGACCCGTGGCCGGCGTCACCGTGACGCTGCCCCTCACGGATGTCGTGCCCGGCACCCCGGTCCAGGTGGATTTCACTGTCTGGGGGCAGAGCTCGATGCCGCAAGAGCCCGATCACCGCCTGCAGATTCTCTGGGATGGTGAGGTGGTCGACGATCACTTGTGGGACGGAGATCGCTTGGAGACTTGGGCGGTGACGGTGCCGAATGCGAGCTCGGATGGGCACACGCTGGGTCTTCTCGCGCCTGGTGGGACCGAGGCGCCGGTGGAGCTGACCTGGCTGGATGAGGTTGCCGTCGCGTGGCAGAGATACCTGTCCGTCGAACCGGACGGGTGGGTGCGATGGCGCCCCGAGTCTGCCGACCGTGTGTGCCTCGCGGGGGCGGATGGGACGGATGTCGAGGACCTGGTGGCCGTGTTCACCCAGGGGGACGGGCGCGTGGCCTTCGCCGCACCCCGTGAGCAGGCCGGGTGGGTCTCGATTGGAGGGACAGCGGGGTCCGAGGGATGGGTCGGCGTGCCGTGGTCGGCACCGGAGCCCGACATGGTGCGAGAGCGGAGGATCGTGCCGGCGACCGCGCTGTCCTCGGTGACCTATCTGGCGGTGGCTGATGAGGATTTCCATGAGGCGCTGGGCCCGCTGATCGAGGCGCGTCGGGCACAGGGACATGTCGCCGAGATCATCACCCCCGAGAGCCTCTACGATACCTTTGGGCACGGCTACCCCGATGCCGGGGCGATTCAGGTGATGGTGCGGGATCTGGCGGACCAGGGCAACCTGGCGTACCTATTGCTGGTGGGTGACGCCTCTCCACATCCCGGCTCCCTGTGGGATCGGGAGACGCGTGGGATACCCACTGCGTGGGCGCGCACATCGCACGTGGGCGCGACGCCATCGGACTACGCGCTGGCGACCGGTGGCACCGAGAGCCCGCTGGTGGCCGTGGGACGGCTGCCCGTCGAGCGCGTGGTCGAGCTGGAGGCGGTGGTCGCCAAGACACTTTCTTGGGAGCCGAGCGAGCGTCTGTTGTTGGTGCGGGACGACGAGAAGGCCTTTGGCGGCTTGACCGACCAGCTGGGTGAGATTCGGGCGCCGGATGGGATCGTCGATGCCGGAGAGCGCGATGCGCGGAACAGCGTGCTGCAGTGGCTGGCCGAGGGCCCGGGTGTGCTCGTCTACACGGGGCACGGGAGTATGTCGCTGTTAGGTGATGAGAAGCTGCTGATCCTCGAGGACGGCGCTGCGCTGCGGCAGCCGAGTGTGGTGGCTGCCTGGACCTGTCTATGTGCCAGTTTTGCCCATCCCGACTACGCCAGCCTGGCCGAAGCGTGGCTACTGGCTCCGCAGGGCGTGGTGGCGATGGTGGGGCCCACCGGCGAAACCACGACCGGCGAGCAGACCGCTCTGGCGCTGGCCTTCCAGAGGGCTATTGTCGGAGGGGATGCAGTGGGGCAAGCTATGTTTGCTGCATGGTCGGACGCTCGTTCTGATGATAGCCGACACGGCTTCGTGCTGCTGGGCGATCCGGCGCTGACGGTGATGCCCGGCCCGGGAGACGCTGCCGATGGCTGAGCGACGGGGAGCGCGGCGGCGAGCGATGGGGCGCCGGCTCTCGCTCATGCTAGTTGTCGTATTGGCCCTGGCTGCCTGCGGCGACTCAGGGCGGTCCGCCGCGAATAGCACACCCGCGGGGCCGAGCGCGACCCCCACGACCACGCCGACTCGCACGCCGGAGCCCATCATACCGACCCCAACCCCCACGCTTGAGGCGACGTGGACCTCAACGCCGAGGCCCTCTCGGACGCCGACCAGGACGTTGACAGCGACCCCGACGCCGGGTATCACGGTGACGGCAACGGTGTCGCCGGCAGGGACAGTGGAGGCGACACCGATGGTGACGGTTGAGGTGACCGGCACACTGGTGCCGGATGCGACGGAGACGGCCACGCTGGAACCGACCGAGACCGCGCCGCCCGCCCCCTCCGCGCCGGATCAGATCCCCGCATCTGGGGACCTGGTCGTGCCTGAGGGGGAACGCTCTCGGCTCGGGGTCTCGTTGCCCACGTGGCGCGGCAATCCCGCTGTTCTGGATGCCTTGCGGGTGGGTTGGGTGATGGACTGGGCCGCCAGGTATGACAATCCCTATGGCGCGGGCGTCACGCACGCGCAGACGGTGCGGATGAGGCTTGACCAGCTCTCGCATGATCCGGCAACGCTCACGGCGATGGCGGCGGCGCGGCCCGGCTCGACGTGGCTGATCTCGAATGAGCCGGACGTAAGGTGGCAGGACGATGTCACCCCTGAGGCATATGCCCATCTGTATCGCCAGGCCTATGAGGCGATCAAGGCGGGCGATGGCTCTGCTGTGGTAGCTGCGGGCGGGATCGCACAACCCTCTGAGCTGAGGCTGGCCTACCTCGACCGGGCCCTAGCGGAGTATCAGAATACATTCGGACACGCCTTGCCCGCGGATGCCTGGCACATCCACAACTACATGCTGCGCGAGGAGCGCGACTCTTGGGGTGTCGACATCCCTCCGGGGATGGCACAGGACACGGGCCTGCTCTATGGGATCGGGGACTCCGGAAACCTGGAGATCTTTCGGGCGCAGATCGTGCGGTTCCGCCAGTGGATGCTCGATCGGGGGCACGGTGGGAAGCCGCTGTTGATCTCTGAGTTCGGTATCCCGATGCCCGCTGACTATGGCTTCCCGGCTGAGACGGTGACCACCTTCTTGCGGGAGACCACGCGGTTCTTCTTGACGGCGACCGATCCCGTGCTGGGCAATCCCTCGGACGGCGGACGGCTGGTGCAGCGCTGGTGTTGGTTTAGCATTGAGTATGGCGACTACCCGACCGGCGATCTGCTGGAGGGCGAGGCGAATCGCTGGACAACCCTGGGGTATGCGTGGCTGGACATGGTGACGGACTGAGATGGCAGAGGTAGGCGCTGGCGGTCGACGACGCGGCGTGAGCTGGTCCGCGGCGCTGCGGTGGGTTTTTGGCCTGGCCGTGCTTGGGCTGGTGGTCTGGCTGCTGGTGACGGGGACCGACTGGGGAGCGGTGGCGGACTCGCTGGTCGCGGCCGACTACGGATGGCTGGCGCTGGCGCTAGCGGCCATCTTGGGTACGTTCGTGACGCGCGGATTGAGGTGGCGGGCGCTGTTCCACCGGGACCGGGTTGGCCTGGTGGCGGCCATCACGGCAATCCTGGTTGGCCAGGCGATCAACGCTGGGCTGCCTGTTGCGCGGAGTGGGGACGTGGCCAGGGCTGTATGGGTGGGTCAACGTGAGCCTGTCGGGGTTTCGCAGGCGATTGGTACCATCGTGTTGGAGAAGGTGTGGGATTTGCTGGCGCTGTGCGCGGCGGGCCTGGTTCTGTTGCTGGCGTGGCCGCTGCCGGCGTGGTTTTCGCAATCCACGTGGGCGGTAGTGGGCGCCGCGGCGGTGGGCCTGGGGGCGCTGTATCTGGGATTGGCTTGGCAGAGACCGCTGCTGAGGCTGACCACGCGTGTGATGCAGCGTCTTTCGGGCAGGGCGAGTGGTATGGTGATGCCGCGGCTGGAGCAGCTGGTGGCGGCACTGGATGCAGCGCGTCAGCCGCAGTCGGCCGCGAAGGCCGGGATCTGGACATTCGCGACGTGGGCTCTGGGCGCGCTGGCGAATTGGGCGGTGATGCGCGCCTTTGGGGTGGGCTCTTGGCCGGGCGCGCTGTTCCTGGAGGTGACGCTGATGCTGGGGGGCGCCGCGGTGCCGACGCCCGGACGCATTGGCGTCTTCGAGGGCATCACAGTCGTCAGCTTGGGGCAGTTTGGCGTGGCCGCCGGCCCGGCGCTGGCCATTGGTGTTGTGCTGCACGCGGTCGTGCTGGTTCCGGCCTTGGTGTCGGCGGCCGCGCTCTCGCTGGCGAGGGCCGGGCCGAGCTCGCCCCGTCGCCCATCGCCGGTAGCGGAGTCCTGACCGTGGCTGCGATGCCCGATGCTCTTCGCTGCTCCGTGATCGTGCCGGCCTATCAGGAGGCAGACCGCATCGCCGACTGCGTCCGCGGCCTCACTGATCAGACCGCGCCGCGATCGACCTATGAGATCATCGTGGTGGACGATGCGTCATCTGACGGTACGGGACCCTTGGCGGAGCAGGCCGGCGCCGACGTCGTGCTGCGGATCGACCACGGCGGCGTGGCCGCTGCGCGCAACGCCGGGCTGACCCAGGCGCGAGGTGCGCTGGTCCTGTTCACCGACGCTGATTGCGTGCCCGGTCGTGAGTGGGTCGAGCGTATGGTGCGACCCTTCTCGGACCCGGAGGTCGCCGGCGTCAAAGGCACGTACAGGTCCCGGCAGACATCGCCGGTGGCTCGACTCGTGCAACTCGAGTTCGAGTACCGGTATCTGCGGATGGCTACGTTGCCGACCATTGACTTCATCGACACGTACGCAGCCGCGTACAAACGATCGGTGCTGGCCGAGGAGGGTGGGTTCGACACGGAGTATCCCGTGCCCTCGGCGGAGGATGTGGACCTGTCCTTCCGCTTGGCCAAGAAGGGCTACCGGCTGGTCTTTGCCCCTGATGCATGGGTGTGGCACAGTCATCCCGCGTCGCTCTGGGCGTACCTGCGCAGGAAGATGCGTTTCGGGTACTGGCGTGCCCTGCTGTACATCCGCTATCCCAATAAGATCGCCGGAGATGCCCACACCGATCCTCTACTCAAGACGCAGTTCGCGCTGGTGGCGATCACCGGTTTGTCTTCGATCATTGCCCTCGTGGTGCGTCCCGCGTGGATCGCGGCGGCGGCAGCGCTATTGGCCTTCCTTGTCACAACGCTGCGCTTTGCGTCGTGGGCGTGGTCCCGTGACCGGGCCGTGGGCGCTCTCTGGCCGGTGGTGGTGTTTCTGAGGGTGTTGCTCCAGGGCATGGCGTTGGGGTTTGGTCTCGTGGTCAACCTGATCTCGGGCGGCGGATAGCCGGGACCAGGGCGACGCACGTGAGCAGTGGGACACAGGTCTCTGCGGCGGAGGGCTCACAGACCCGCCTGTGGGTCTGGTGGCCGGTTGCGCTGACAAGTATCCTCTCGCTGACCGTTTACCTCCTCACGATGGCGCCCTCGCTGACCTGGGCGCACTGGGGCAGCGACGGTGGCGACTTTGTCGCGGCCGCAGTGACCGGACGCGTTCCGCATCCGCCCGGTTTCCCCGTCTACCACTGGGTCTCCCGGCTTGCCGTGTTGGCGCCGGGTGACCCCGCTCGGGTGCTAAACGTGCTCTCGGGCGTGATGGCGGCGGCCGCGGCGGCGCTCGTCTCTGCGACTGCGCTGCGCCGGGGCGTGTCGTCGTGGGCGGCGGCCGCCGGCGGTCTGACGGTCGCGTTCGCACCGTGGATGTGGTCGCAGGCCGTTATCACCGAGGTCTACACGACTGCGGCGCTGCTGGCGAGTCTTACACTGCTGCTGATCGAGATGGCGAGGTCTGGGTCGGGACGCGGCTGGACCTGGGTTGGGCTGTGTTTGGGGCTGGCGATCTCGGTGCACCCGACGACCGGATTGCTGGCGCTCGTCGCCGTGGTGGGCACGGGGGTCGCTTGGGCGTGGTTCGTGCCGGGGCTGGCCGCGGGATTGCTGCCGTACGCGCTGCTGCCGCTCTCGGGTCCCTGGCCGCAGCCCTGGGGCGATCTGCGATCCCTGGCCGGCTGGCTTGAGTTTGTGTCTGGCCGCCTATACTGGGGCAATGCGTTCGGGTTGCCGGTGCGGTATCTGCCGGCGCGAGC
>Ga0180429_10004195_pt1 | contig 11566 bp, 25 predicted proteins | sample SS_ome_FD_132428 | JGI IMG/M metagenome (GOLD analysis project Ga0180429, IMG submission 132428) | Hypersaline lake sediment archaeal communities from the Salton Sea, California, USA - SS_1_S_1 metaG | ecosystem: Environmental > Aquatic > Non-marine Saline and Alkaline > Hypersaline > Sediment ... | reverse complement strand
TGCTAACGTCTAGCTGAATAGCCAAGGGTTCAGCACGAGTCTCTTTAGCACCTTTCGGTGGCTCGTGATATGCCCTAAAGCCAGCTAGATTAGCAATTGTTCCCTCTGCAGATTCCTTGCCGCCTGATCCACCCTCTTGCTCAATATAGATGCGAATCTTTTTCCCATCTAATTCAGCAACATTCTTAATGGCCTTTTCCCTTTTCGCAGCTGAATGTTGGAACTTAACAACATCGGTGATGCATATCCTTCCATTCTCCAGCAATGCAATTCTAACGCCAGCAGTTCTAGCACCAGCCCCTTCGGTGCCAGCTTTATCCCACGCTCTGACTTCCTTCTTTATAGGCGCGGAAGGCTCTGCTCTTACTTCAACATTATCAACGTCAAGCATTGTACCTTTGCGCGGAGTTGGGACCTGCTGATATTGACCAGCATATGCATAAGATCCCATATTCTTCTTCAGCCGAGCAATTTCCTCATTACCAATATGCTCAGGCCAAAGTAAATCACCCTCATTCTCTCTAGGATCTTTGAAACCAGTAACTTCAACGCTACACTTGATCTGCGGGTCATATTCCATTGGAAGGCAAAGATGTTCCCATCCACCCTTCTCCAAAAGATGACCTGTGATGTCGCGCTCATGTACGCGCTGCATAATAATGAAGCGACAACCAGTCTTCGGATCATTCAGGCGGGAGGACATTGTCTCATCCCACCAAGTTACAGCACCTTCTCTTCTTGCATCAGATTCTGCTTCATTAACATTGTGCGGATCATCACAAGCAACAAAATCGCCACCTTCACCAGTTGCAACACCTTCTACTGAAGTAGCAATCCGATAGCCAGTGGCAATGTTCTCAAACTTGATTTTCTGATTAGAATCTGCCTCTAACTTAATAGGCCAATTCTTCTGAAACCAAGGAGATGTGATAATACGGCGCATCTTCATTGAATCACGAATGCTAAGTGTCTGAGCGTAAGATGCATAAACAAACTTAGCAGAAGGCTCATCAGTCCAAATCCAAGATGGAAAGAAAACTGACGCAGCAAGCGATTTCATACACCGAGGCGGAATGTTAATGATTAGCTGACGAATCTCCCTTTTGCGAAGTGCTTCCAGATGGTCACAGATAGCATCAATATGCCAGTTCGATCTGAAAGGGTATGCAGGCTCTACAATATCCCAAGCTTGACTAATGAAGTGCTTTAGACTCCTTGTGGCAAGCTCGCGATACAATCCATCTCTATCTCTCAAATAGTCAAGTGCCGCACTCACTCAACATCTACTCCCAACGCAATCATTAACTCAGTATTGCGCTTCAAAAGCCACTGCCTATTGGATTCCCATCTAACGCGATCAGCATTGTGCTCTTTACGCTCGTGCTGCAATTCCTGCTCTAACCTTGCTATCTGTTCCTGGTATGGGTGGATAACAAATTCAAATACAGGAAGCGCACTCGCAAGTAAAGGAAGAACACCCGCAAGGGCAAGATATTTGCTAGAAGGGATCTCACTCATAAAAAAAGCGCCGCAACCGATTGCTCAGTCACGACGCTCTCCTATTTCTTGTCCAAGCTTTGTTCAAGCTCAGCAAGCATTTCAAGCTGTTCAGTAGTCAACGACTTGAAGTCTATTTCAACAGGCTTGTCTCCACCCTGGTGCTCAACCTGAATCTTGTCACCATAGACAGTCGGCAGTCTCTTTGAAACATACCACTTTCTAGCGCCGATTCTGTTTGCATTGGTCTGAAGTATGCCCTTAACAACTCTCTCAAACTGCTTGTTCATGCCCTCTTTATAGGGGTTGTCAATATTGCGCAAAGACTCTTCTAAAAGGTCGGCTGTAGTGCTATCAGTACCATCACTGATATCAATGATCATCTCACCCATGGCCGAAGCCTGGAACTCAGCAGCCTTTAGATATGCCTGTGTGAATGTCTTCGGTGTATCCCTAGCACCTCTTCTCCAAGAAGCCCAAACCTTCATATCAAGAGGGATCAAAGCACAAGCTTGTCGATCTGTGAGACCGATCATCATGTACTCTAATATGATTCTTGCTTTATCAGGTTGAAACTGTCTCGGATCAATATCCTGAGGGGCTCTGAAGTAATCACCGTTATCACCGATGTCACCTAAGAACCATTCAACTTGAATTGACTTAAGATCCTCGTCCGTCATATCCAGCTATCCGTTTCTGCGCGTATTTGACAAACGCTACGGATTTTAGGATAGCGAAACTTCCGGGCACGCCTAATAAATTTTCCAAAGAGATTAGGAATGTCCAATTACCTCTATTCTTCCTGTGGGCAACTACCGGCTCACGACCTATAGCGCGACAATCCATGACTGCTTTGAGCCACCATTTGTCATAAGTTGAAAAATAAGTTACATTCTCTACTCGCTTGACTTCATAAGCAAAAGGATGGTTTTCAGGTATTACATCAATCCCTCCAGACCTGACTTGCTCGAGATTTCTCTCAGGCACAGACTCAACTAGATGCTTCTGATACAGCCATGTACAGAACTCACGTTCACCGGCTGCTCCCTTACTTCTGGCATTAATAGGCATGAATTGCTCCTTTACCTTTATTATAGCGAATTTATAGGGCTGAAGAAAGTTGAAAACCAATCGGCGTTTCCGGGTGGAAAATTTTGAAAAAATTTCAGCCAACCTGGTTCCTAGGTTGAAATTTTTGAAATCGGTCTCAGCACTCGCGAGCGGCCCCGGATGGGCCGCATCTCGTTTCCCCCCGGGTGAAAACACACCCCCGGGTGATTTTTGAGCCCCCTAGGGTGAAATATCACCCCCGGGTGTTGATTTTCCCCCACGGGTGGTGATTTAGGGGTAGCGGATGCGCGCCGGGGGGGTTATACTATATTCATGGCGTCGGGGATTTACCCCGATGCTGGCCGGAGGAGCCGATAGAGGGGATTTCACCTCGGGCTAGACGCCCGCGTAGCCGAGTCAACGCGCGTCCGCAATTGTGCGGAGTAACGGACGCCTACATCCAAATACGCACCAGGGTGGGTAGGTCCACGGTCGCGCCAAAAAAACAGGCTACGCTCGCACGCGATCGGGGTGAAATACCCTCTATCGGCTCCTCGACAACAATCGTAGGGATATCCCTACCAAGGAGACAAAAATGTCCGATATTCTCGACAACGCCAACGCCATCCTCATCCCGCTCATCAATGGAGGCACGACCGATGAGGATGAACTCATGACGGCCCTCGCCAACGCGGGTGGCTTTTCCATCAAGCGCATCCCGTCTCTGGTAACCCAGATTCTCCAGGATGAGGGGCTCCGCACTTCTCCCAAGGAGCGCAACGAGGCCGTGGCTGAGCTCTTTGCCTCGGACACGCCGACCTTCGGAACCTGGGATGACGTCATTGCGGCTGCGGAGCGTGTCTGCGACCACGTGGCGAACACGACCACGGCGCAGGCGGTCACTTCCATCAAGAAGTGGGCCAAGGCCAACGGTGTGGAGTTGCCCTCCAAGCCCAAGGCGGCTGCGGGTGGATCCCGGCGCAACGCATACGATGCCTTCGCAGAGTGGTTCCTGGCAAACCCCCAGGCCACGGACACGGATATCAATGACTATGCCCTGGGTGCCTTCCTCAAGGATGGGGAGCCCAATGAGAAGCAGGCTGTGAAGTACGCAGCCATCTTCATCCGCATGGCGGCCATGGCCCGCGCCTACCAGGCGTAGCCAAGGGTGAGGGGTGGGGTCCACACGGACCCTGCCCCTCTTGCTTTTTCTCACATCCAACCTGTGAAGGAGCCAACACCGCAATTTTGCCAAGCCACGCAGATTGCATGCCAAAATTCATGCCAACACGCTCCAGTGCGTGCTCGCTCGTGCGCTCGCTCGTGGGCGACAGCGACAACGACAGTGACAGTGCTAGTGCATATTCGCGCGACAGTGACAGTACGCGAATATGGAGTTGCACTCTCGCCACTCTGAATGCCAATAAGGAATTTGAATCAATGCCCAAGTGCCCTAGCTCTCTGACTCTCACGACCTTGGATGATGTCGCCGAAACCTTCGATGGTGTGTCCAAGGAGGTGTACGACCAACTCTACTTGTACAGTGTCGCAGACAATCGCGACCCTCAAGATGACTGGGACCCGGCAAGCTGGAAGGCTGGGAGCCCCAACCTCATCGAGAAGCGCTGGAACGAGTTGCCTCTCGTGCTCCAGTACACTCTCATCAAGATTGCTGCTAGGGAATATCCTGGAGACTTCTGGGACTAGTAGGGTGGCTCTATACCGACACGAGCCTTCACAGCTTCTGTCGGTATATTGACACACTACCTGTGTCCAACAACGTGAATAGGAATTTTGAATGGCAATCCAGACGCAACGTGCACCCTTGTGGATCGAAGCATTGGTGCTCGGCAACGAGAAATTCCGTGCTCGGCAACTCGGTGAAGAGTTCGACGAGTTGGAATACTGCCAGAAGATGCATGACTTCTATGATCAGGTCTGTGAGGATGGGTTCAGGGTCGCTGGGCGAGACACGCAGGCTCTTGAGGTGGAGCAGCTGGAGGAGCGCTGCGAATACTACGCCAAGCGCTACGAGGAACTCCTCAAGGAGCGTGACCCTGAACTCTGGGAGAAGACGTTCAAGCATCCGATGGGTGTGTAGCCAGTAGGGCACTAATTGCAGGATAAGTACCTGCCCTAGTGACCCTGGTTTCCCGATTCCGAAAAAGCCTACATGCCACTAGTGCCAAAAATTGTTAGGGTCATTTACTAACAATTTCTCAAAAAATTCTAGTGGTTTTACTAGCTTTTTACTAACAGGTAAGTATCCGAAAAATAAGGGTTTTTTATATATCATATATAGGGACATCCTCTCTTACCCCCATGCTCCCTCTTGGGCAGCCTCATTTGCTCTGGTTGCCGTCTCTGGCGCCTGCGCGCTAACTGAGGTCGCTAACATAGGGGCAAATCGAAAAAACGTAATAAAATCGCGTACTTATCTGTTAGAAAGCACTAGCGAAAAGCTAGGGGCGGAAAATTGTTTTTCCAAAGGGCCTGAAAGCCCCTTTACTTCAGCGTAGAAATACGCTATAATAGCCCTACGGGCTGCAAAATTGACAAGGGAATGTAAATGAAGTATGCCTCGAAGCGCGACATGTTTGAGAACATCAAGTAGGTCGAGATTGGCCGATCTACTTACAGCGACGAGTGGGTCTGCCGTGCGTGGATCTTGGTAGAGGGGAAGGTTGTCCGAGTGCCGGCTGCCGACTACTACACAGATGACCTCAAGGATGCGGAGGTGGCGAAAAGCGTGATGCTGGAGAAGGGAAAGTGAGACTAGGTGAAGCACTGTTCATCGCTGCCTTGATCTATTACCTCTACATTAGGAGTCAGATGTGAAGGAAGTGGTTGCCATAATCTTCGCGTACATGACCTTTGGCACTATCTGCCACGTCTACTTCAGCTTGACACTCTGAGGCAAGACTTTATATCCACAGGTTACACTGTGGGTATATTGAGTTGCTTCTAACTCAACTTGAATAAGGGAATTTGAATGAGCATCTACAAAATTGCATACCGAGTGTGCCAGAACTACAATGAGTCTGGCTTCGCGTTCACGATTGATGAGCGGTCCAGTGATCTCGCAGGGGCGCAATTCTTCATCGAGTTTGATGCGAACCCTGACACATCCATCAAGATCTGGGAGGGTCATCGGACGAACACCTACAACGTGAGGTGTCGCACTACTGATGACAACATCAGTGATCTCTGGAAGGATCTGGGGTTCCGCGTGGACATGGAGCCTGCGCCTCCTTCGATTGGTGTCGATCAGCTGTATTCCTGCAGTCAGTCAACTCCCATCAAGGGTGGTGATATCGACGAACTGGTCACCTTCTGCCTGGATGTTGCCGACTATGTGGCCTTGTGGCCGTTCGGCGTCGGGGCGACGTGCTGACCAAGCGGAAAGCATCGGTGATCACCTGGAAGTTGCTGACATCAAGGCGACTCTGTGCCACTTGGACTACGACTTGATGAAGTTGTACGACAAGCCACAGGTCGAGGTCGATGATCAGTGGAAGACGGTGGTCTTCTGGAACATGGTCTGCTCCTATCACTTCCACTACAAGGAGGCAACGGAATGTATCTGATCTGGCTGATCGTGATGGCATTCAGTGCCTGGGTGTTCCACGATGCGTCCTGACTACAAGGATAAGTTCACAATGAAAGCAAGGTACGAAATCTTCAACCTGGAGACGGGTGAAGTGTTCGAGGGCGGATTCTTCACGCTGGAAGCAGCTGAGGACTACGCCTGGGAGCACTACCGTGACAAGCCTCACGGTATTCGACAGGTGGGCTAAGCACCACTTTATATGGTCAGGCGACTGGCCATATATTGAGTTGCTTAACTCAAAAGGAGAATGTGAATGAAGGCCAAAGGCAAGCAATGGCATGAGGGCACAAAGGTGGAATACTTGGGTGGCACCAAGATCCGCTTCACTTGCCCTCGTGGTCATCGCAAAACCCATGATTACAGCAAGGGGCCTGTTCACAAGCGCATGGGAGAGTTTGGCTGTGAGTTCATGGCCAAAAGCTGGCAGCGCAATCGCGTTGTCTACCGATGCGTAAAGTGTGAAAAAAGGAGAATGTGAATGAGAATGGAAGATCAGGATATCTTGCCCGGTGATATCATCGAAGTTGGTATCCACGAAGGCAAGACTGTGACTCGTGTCGAGTTGGACCCTAGTACCAACATGCTTTGGTACAAGGTGGGTGGTCGGTGGATCACTCGTGGCAACCTCATGCTTTCCTTCAGCCCGAGTGCTCAGGAGAGGGAGCAGGTGGACTTCGTGACTTCTGAGTGGTTCGAGAAGCGAGTCAGGAGGTTGAAGCTGTGAATGATCCTGAATTGGTCGCTGGTCGGATGCTCTCCCAGAGGATGCACCGTGGCGTCAAGATCAAGGATGCCAAGCGGAGTGCCTACCTGATGGCTGAGGCTCATTGGCGAAATGCAGTGGAGAATCAGGAAACTGGAAGCGTGATCTTCTGGAGAAAGGTGAAGGAGATTCTCAGATGAGATGTTACATCGTGCCTTGGATTGGCGGAGGCAAGTCCTACTTCACAGAGGCTGAACTTCCCAACGTCATTGGCCCTGATAAGGCCAAGCTGCTGACAAGTGAGTTCCCGGCAATGTACTGTGTTGGGCGTAGTGAATGTGATTTCTACTACGTCTCAACTACATTCCTGGGGCATTCCTTCAATGGATGTGAACCGCCCACTCCGTTTGAGTCAATGGCCTTCATGAAGGAGAATGGCGAGATCAATTTCATGGACATTGACCGTATGCAAGCAACCACTTGGGAGAACGCTGAAAACAATCACCGTGTGCTTGTCGAGAGGTACTTGACCAAGCTGCCGGATGATTGGCCGAAACTGGAATGGTGGAGGATGGACTGATGCCGAGATGTGAAGACTTCCCTTGTTGTGGTCATCAAGATCCCGATGGGACTTCTTGGTGCCCTGATGAAGATGGACGCTTTGACTGCGTCCTGTGCTACAGCAAGTTGCCGAAAGGTGCAACGAGCTCAGTGTGCCAAGGCTGCATGAACAGGCGGCGCTACTTGGACCCGTTTGAACGAGAGTTCGATGACAGAGAGGAGATGGACTATTGAAGCCCAAGATTTCCAAGAACAGCAAGCTCTGGGTGGACAAGGCTCCTGCTGAAAAGGCAGAGGTCATCAGAGAGGATGCAGCAATGCTCCGATCACAGGCACACGCCTACATGGTCAAAGCCAGGATGTGCCAGGATGATGCCAAAGCCTTGGAGACTCACGCCAAGAAATTGGAGAAAGGAGAGGCAACCGAACCCTATCAGTGGTGAGGTGCACTTTATACACTCACTAACACTGAGTGTATATTGAGCAATTCAGCTCAGATGGAGGAAGTATGGGACTCACAATTGCAAAGATGGAACAGGAGTTTCTTGACATCACTGGCTATGAAAGCATCAATGAGTATCTCGACAGTGGAGAGGCTCTTGATAGCATTCAGCTGGGGATCTGCAAGGAATGTGGGTACAGCACCAATGTGGAACCGGATCAGGACAAGGGCTGGTGTGCACAATGTGATGCTGGTACTGTTCAGTCCATTCTCGTCATCTTGGGTATGTGATGAACTGCTTTGTGACTAGCAAACAAAAGTTCTGGTCAGATTGGCACCCGAGTGGAGAGTTCTCAGTCATCTCCATTCAGTCTCCTCCCACACCTTGGGGTGAAGGCAGCTTGACTCCAATAGATGAAAGGTGGACTCAATCCATTGTCCTTGAGTTCCATGACATTCTCCCTGATGATACAGTGGACAGGCCGTACACTTTGTTCAGCAAGGAGATGGCAAGTGAGCTCTTTGACTTTATCAGCAGTAGAGTCAAGAGGGGCAATGAACATAGCTTCCTAGTTCACTGTGATGCTGGAATGAGCAGATCTGTGGCAGTGGGTATGTTCATCAAGGAATACTACAACTACTTTCTGCACCTCGAAGTTGCCCAGGATTGTAGCGCGTACAATGTGCACGTTTTTAATCTACTCCGAAGGCAATGGATGCAGAAAGAGGGGTAGCGCCAACGTCTCATATGCGCTATAATAGCGTAACCCCCTTGAATTAAGGAGTTTGAATGAACATCTTTTATCTTCACGCCGATCCTCACGTTGCTGCACAATATCAGTGTGACAAGCATGTTGTCAAGATGATTCTTGAGACTGCTCAAATGCTGAGTACAGCACATCGGGAGTTGTCAGACGAGTGTGATATTCCTGAGCATGCCTATAAGGCAACTCATGTCAATCATCCTTGCAGTATCTGGGTGCGTGAAAGTGGATACAACTACGAATGGGCATATGAGCACTTCATTGCCCTTTGTAAAGAGTATTCATTCAGATATGACAAGACCCACCTGACTTACAAAAAGCTAGGTGCATCACTCTTGCTTCCACCGACTAAGATGAAGCTGGGTCATTTCACCGAGCCTCCTCAGTGCATGCCAGATCAGTACAAGCACTCTGATCCTGTTCAAGCATACCGTGCCTATTACAAGGGTGATAAGGCAGATATTGCTCAATGGTCAAAGGGGCGACCTGCTCCCAGTTGGTGGAAAGCATGAAGAGAAATGACAACTGTGTAATCTGCGGGCTTACCAGTGAGTTCATCAATGGTCTGAACTCAAAGCAAGAATGTGAAAACTGTGAAGCCTTGTTTGATATCGTAGATGAAGATGAGGTGGATCTTTCAATAGTGGAGGATGGGTATGACTGGATCAATAGATACCGAAGAAGTCGTCAAGAAGTTTAAACCTCTCGGCCATGCAATCCAAGGGTTTGTTGCAGGACTAGTGAACTTTCACTGGTACACCTGGAAGCGGGAGGTAAAGCAATACCCTCCTGCCACAGATAGACTGCCGCCTGTTTGGATTGATACAGAAGATGTAGTTCACTCTGTGCTAACCAAAAACTCTGATCTTTACTTTGCTGCCGAGCGAGTTGATGATGTTTACCGTGACTTCATGGACTATCACGTTGGCTATATGCTCGCAGGAATCTTCAAAGACATTGTGTGGATGGCTATTGTAGTATGCTTGATTGCGAAGGGTTCGTGGTAGTCTGTGTCCAATGTAGAGAGCTCACAGACAAAACAGTTGATGGAATGTGCGATATCTGTGTTGAGGAGTATCTCGCCAGGGTTGCCGCAGACAATTGTAAAAGGTCTAATGCGAGACAAGCAACTCAGAGAAGAAGCTAAAAAGGGTAGATTGCAAATTCGATCTACGCTATAATTAGGGGGTTCCGTCGGCAAATACCCCCTCTAGTGCAGGTCGTACTAATTTGTCGGCGGAACCAACCTAAAGGTGAATGTGAATGACGAGAATTATGCATCTGATTCAAGAGATGGTTTGCGAATGTGATGAGATTGCTAGTGATGATCCTTGCATTCAATGCCAGCTGGCTGAAGAACTTGTTTCTGCTACTGATGATCTTAAAAAGGTAAGTGAACAGTGTGCAGCCCTCAAGAGGGAGAATGTGCAAGTTCACAAAACTTACAAACGCATCCAAGAAGTTCATGAGATGCATATTGATGCTCTTAACAGATATTGGCACCGTGGTCACAAAGACTGCCCTTGTGAAGATGGGAAGTTTCCTGCTAGGTGTGAATCAATCTGGCTCAAGACTAGGTTTTCTGAAACTTTATGACTACACAAGCGCAAAAGTATCGTAACAACCTCATAAGTGCTATAGGTACTGTTATGAGGGAGTGTCCTGATTTGACTTTCCAGCAAATCATCAAATCAGTCTTTGATGGGAAGAGCATTCCTGCTGATGACAAAGATGCATATGATCAAATCATTCGCTGGATGATTAATCATGGGGACTCTTAGCTCAGTTGGTTAGAGCGCCCGGCTCATAACCGGATGGTCCTGGGTTCAAGTCCCAGAGAGTCCACCACTTTACTTGGAGCAAAATGAACTGCACAATATGTAATGAGTATGTGAATCCAAAACGAATTAAAATTGGCTATAAAACTTGTCTAAAATGCGGTCAGCATTTTGCTGAAAAAGAATCAGCAAGAAGGAAGAAATGCATTGCTCCTGCATTCAACAAAGGTCCATACATGTATGTGACTGGTAAAAGTATGGCAAATGATGTATGCAAGTAAAGCTCGCCCCTGCTGGCATACCGGGGTCTAAACTTGTATGCCACTATATGGATACCCATTAGAACAAATACCGTGGATGCGGAGTGTTAATTGGGACAGGCGGTTTGTCCCCACTCATGCAACCGTCTAATGGGTATCCACATAGTATTTTATTGTTGAAGCATTATCAGGTGTATGGGCGTTGCAGGACGCTGCGACAGAGCAAGCGTGGCTCAGAGAAAATGGCCAACTCAAAACACGAGGGCTGCTTCTTAACTTTGGTGCGGTAGGTAACACCAGAGACTATGTGCCGATTTAGCTCAGAGGTAGAGCAGCTGATTTGTAATCAGCAGGTCGTCAGTTCGAATCTGACAGTCGGCTCCATTTAACAACAGGGGTGCAATATGCCTGGATCTGGAAAAGCAAAGCAGAAGAAGATGGCAAAGAAGAAGCGGCACAAGGAGTGCCTTGCCATCAAGCGCAAGAAGAAGGCTGAAAAGAAGGGGAAGTAGCCCAACGGCAGAGGCAGGAGACTTAAAATCTCTACAGTGTGGGTTCGAATCCCACCTTCCCTACCATTTTAATGAGGAATTTGAATGATGCCTAGAATTGGTGATGATCTTACACTTGAGCCGCCTCTTGATCCTCCTGATGATGATGAAGTGTGCGATGATGAGTATGACTACTCAGATTATGAGTCAAAGGAAGACAATGCTGCGTACTGGGGTGACTGGGATTGACCTCTAACACTCTTTACATTCTCAGGGGTGTTCCTGGGTCTGGTAAGACCACTCTTGCCAACTTGATGACTATTGGATTCAATTCTGTGGACATTCATGCTGTGGCCTATGCTGCTGATGATTACTTCACAGATGAGAATGGCAATTACAGGTTTGACAAG
>Ga0180429_10004194_pt1 | contig 11569 bp, 10 predicted proteins | sample SS_ome_FD_132428 | JGI IMG/M metagenome (GOLD analysis project Ga0180429, IMG submission 132428) | Hypersaline lake sediment archaeal communities from the Salton Sea, California, USA - SS_1_S_1 metaG | ecosystem: Environmental > Aquatic > Non-marine Saline and Alkaline > Hypersaline > Sediment ... | reverse complement strand
TCGCTGTTCGCCGAACGCAACGGCGTGGACCTGGTCAAGGTTATCAAGGCCATCAAGATGCGCCCCACGCACAGCAACATCATCTTCCCCGGGCCGGGCATCGGCGGCTACTGCCTGCCCAAGGACGGGGGGCTGGGATTCTGGGCCTACAAGCATCTCCTCGGCTTCCGGGACGGCAACGAAGTCTTCAAGCTCACCCCGACCGCCATCGACATCAACGACACCCGCGGCCTGCACGTGGCGGAGCTGGTTCGCGACGCCCTGCGAAACATGGGACGCTACATCGCCGGCGCCGATGTCCTCATCTGCGGCGCCAGCTACCGCCAGGACGTCGGCGACACCCGCTACTCCGGATCCGAAATGGTGGTGCGCAAGCTCACCGAAATGGGCGCCGAAATGCGCGTCCACGACCCTTACGTCGATCACTGGTTCGAATTGGAGAACCAGGACACCTACCCGGCGCCCGGACACTCGTGGAGCCGCTTCTTCCGCAACCAGGACGGGCTGACCGAGGTCCGCGTGCAGCACGACCTCCCGGCCGCCGCGAAGGGTGTCGAGGCCCTCATCCTCGCCGTCCCCCATGCCCCTTACCTCGATCTCGACCCCGACGAGGTGATGGGATGGGTCGGCGGAAAGTTCGCCATCATCGACTGCTTCGGCATCCTCAGCGACGACAAGATCCGGCGCTATTTCGAGCTCGGCTGCGAGGTCAAGGCCCTCGGCCGGGGACACCTCGCGCGCCTGAAGAAGGAAGTCCTCGGAACCCCCTGAGGTCTCCCGCCGAGGCCGTCAACAATCGCTGCAAGGAGCCGGCCATCGCGCGCCGCACTCCTCCGGGCGGGCGGCTCAGAGCGACCAGCCGTCGCGGTAGGGCCGCCGCACCCACGCGTTGGCCTCGTCATGGTTGGTCACCCTCATCTTCCCGTTGTCCCAGCGCAGCTTACGCTCCGGGAACCGCTTGGCGAGGTTGCCGAGCAGGGCCAGTTCGGTCAACGGTCCGGAGTAGCTGAAATCGGCGCTGGCCGTTCCGCCGCTCTTGATCGCCTCGATCCAGTTCGCCTCGTGGCTGCCCTTGATGCGCGGCAAGGTCTTCGGCGGCCGCTTATAAGCCTTCATGGCCGACTCGGGAATCAGGCGCGGGCCGTTGCCGTAGACCCCGCACATGATGGCGCCCTGGTCGCCCTTGAAGACCACCCCTCCCTCCCGGGGCAACTTGCGGCCCTCCTCGAGTTCCTTCGGGCGCGGCGGCTCCTGCCCTTCATACCAGGTCAGCTTCAGCGGCGGAAAGCCCTCCCGCGCCGGGAAGTGGTATGTCACCACCGCCTTGTCGGGATGCACCTCGTCGTTGCCGCCCACGATGCCCGACCCTTCGATCGAACTCGGGGGCGTCAGCTTCAACGCCGACACCACCGGGTCCAGAGTGTGCGCCCCGCGGTCTCCCATCATGCCGCACCCGAAATCCCACCAACACCGCCACACCCCGGGATGATAGCACCGGTGGTAGGGACGCATCGGCGCCGGTCCGATCCACAATCCCCAATCCAGCGACTCCGGCACCGGCTGTCCTTCCTTGGGCCGGTCGCTCAACGGTGAACTCCACCAGGCATGGCCATGCGGCGCGTACGAGAGACCGCACCATGCGTCGACCTCGCGCACCGTGCCGATCGCGCCGTCCCGGATCCATTCGCAGATCAGGCGCAGCCCTTCCTGCGAATGGCCCTGGATCCCCATCTGGGTCGCCACACCGGTCTCCTTCGCGGCCTTCGCCAGCATCCGGGACTCGTGGATGTCGTGGGTCAGCGGCTTCTGGCAGAAGACGTGCCTGCCGGCCTGCATCGCCGCCATGCTGATCACGGCGTGGGTGTGGTCGGGCGTCGCGATCACCACCGCGTCGATATCCTTCCGCTTTTCGAGCATCACGCGGTAGTCCTTGTAACGGACCGCCTTCGGGAACGCCTTGAAGGTTTTCGCCGCATAGGCGTGGTCCACGTCGCACAGGGCCACGATGTTCTCCCGCGCGCAGTTGCGCAGGTTGCTCCTTCCCATCCCCCCGATCCCGACGCCCGCGATGTTCACCTTTTCGCTGGGGGGCGTCTGACCGGGCCCGCCCAAGACGTGTCGCGGCACGATTTGGAAGAGCCCCGTGGCAGCGGCCGTCGTGGCGAACCGTCTTCTGCTAATCATCTTGCTCATGAGAAAATCCCTGCTTGTCGAAGGCTACGGGCGGCACGATCGAGGCCTTTCGCCACGACGGTTTCTTCGACCATCATCTAACCCACCTTGACGCACTCGATCCCGACCAACGCCGCCACCTTCTCGATCCTCGAAGCCACGTGCCCGACCCCGATGGCACAGTGGTGGGCCGGGCCGGCCAGCGACCATGCGTTCATGAAGGCCTTCGCGCCCAGCGGAAACCGGTAGCGGCTGTTCGTGTTGCCGATCTGCAGCACCGGGCCCGGAACCGATTCCCCCTCCGCCACCAGCAGGAACACCCCCTCGCGATCCTGCGCCACCGAGAGCAGGGTGACCGGCCCGTGCTTCACCGTCATCTGGATCGAGAGCCCCTTGCCCGGCTTGCCGTGGTAGACCGGCAACGGCACCAGTCCCACCCGCCCCTCGGCGATCGCGAAATGCGCCGGTCCGTCGTGCCCGAGGTAGACCACCTCGTCCTTGAAGTCCGCGAGGTAGAACTCCGAGAACGATCCGCCCGTCCCGAGGAGGTCCATGATCTTCATCGCCTGGGCGTTCTTGATCTCGCACTCCCCCGCCACCGGGACGTTGCGCCCCGTCAGGAGCGTGTTGCCCGCGATCACCGAGGTCACGATGTCCTCATACTCCCCGGCACCCTCGTAGTAGTACGCCATCGAACCCAGACCGTGGTTCGCCACGAGCTGGTCCAGCGCCACCGAGGTTCCGGCCGCCCGTTCCAGTTCCGCCGGCCCGCACTCCGGCGACACCTCGAACTTCTCCCCCCGCATCCACCAGCTCCATCCCCCGCGCCCGGAGACCGTCCCCGATCGTCCGGTGGTAACCCAGCAGGTTGTCCCGCAACCCGTCAAACTGATCCCAGTAGGTGTCCAGCCCGATCGCGAACAGGCCCGCCTTCACGGATGGTGTCTGCATGATTCCTCTACGTTCCGGTTTCCGCATTCTCGCAGCACCGCCACACGGTATCGACTTCGCCTTGCCACCGGGCGCCAAGATGGCGGTTGCATCCCGTCCGGGACCTCCCCCATCATGCCGCCCGCTCACCGGACGCAGGGGAGTGCCTCGCCACGATCACCGGCCGGTCGCGCCCCCGGAGCACAACTCAGCGCCACCATGACGACCGACAACGGCCCCCGCGCCTACGAGATCGCCCGCGAACGCTACGCGGAAATCGGAGTCGACACCGACACCGCCCTCGACCGCCTCGCCGCCATCCCGATCTCCCTGCACTGTTGGCAGGGCGACGACGTCGGAGGCTTCGAGGACGAAGGGACGGCCCTCGGCGACGGCCTCGCCGTGACCGGCAACCACCCGGGAAAAGCCCGCACCCCCGACGAACTGCGCAAGGACCTCGAACAAGTCTACGCCCTCCTCCCCGGCAGGCACCGCCTGAACCTCCACGCCTTCTACGGCGAGTTCGGCGGCCGCAAGGTCGACCGCAACGAAATCGAACTGGATCACTTCCAGGGCTGGATCGACTGGGCAAAACAGCACGGGCTCGGCCTCGACTTCAACCCGACCTGCTTCTCGCACCCGATGGCCGGCGACGGCTTCACCCCCTCCCACCCCGACGAGGGCGTCCGCGCCTTCTGGATCGAGCACGCCCAGCGCTGCCGCCTCATCGGCGACGCCATGGGCGCCACCCTCGGCTCGCCGTGCGTGACCAACGTCTGGATCCCGGACGGATTCAAGGACCTCCCCGCCGACCGCCTCGCCCCCCGGCAACGGCTCGAGCAGGCGCTCGACGCCGTCTTCGCCGAACCGCTCGCCCACAACCTCGACGCGGTCGAGAGCAAGCTCTTCGGAATCGGCTCCGAAGCCTACGCCGTCGGCTCGCACGAGTTCTACCTCGGATACGCCGTCAAGAACCACACCCTCCTCTGCCTCGACGCCGGCCACTTCCACCCCACCGAGTCGATCGCCGACAAGATCTCGGCGGTCTTGCTCCACGTCCCGGAGATCCTGCTCCACGTCTCGCGCGGCGTGCGCTGGGATTCCGACCACGTCGTGCTGCTCACCGACGACCTCGAAGACATGGCGCGCGAGCTGGTCCGCGGCGGTTTCCTCGAACGCACCCACATCGGCCTCGACTTCTTCGACGCCTCGATCAACCGCGTCGCGGCATGGACGATCGGCGCCCGCGCCATGATCAAGGCCCTCCTGCTCGCCCTGCTCGAACCGGCCCATGCGCTGCGATCCCTCGAACTCGACCGCGACTTCACCGGCCGCCTCGCCCTCCTCGAAGACCTCAAGACGATGCCCTTCGGCGCGGTCTGGGAAGAACACTGCCGCCGTGCCGGCGTCCCCGGCTCCCACGCCTGGCTCGACGAAGCCCGCCGATACGAACGCGAGGTGCTCGCAACCCGCCGCTCCTGAGCGCACATCGCGCCCCCCTCCCCACCGGCCTCGTGCCGGTGGAAGCAATGGCTCAGAACTCCACCACCAGGATCGAATACAGATCCACCCGCGGCACCGTGACGGCGGCCCGCCCGTTGGCCCACGTGACCTCCAGCGGCTTGCCTTCCGGCTGCATGATGACGGAACCAGGCGGGGCTTCGAGCCGGATCGACACCCTCAACGGACCAACCGGCTTGACCGCGGTGATCCCGCCCTCCGGCGGGTTGGCGTGGGGTCCGGAGGTGTTGACGAGGTGGATCGACAGCTTCCCATTCAACGTGCGAGGGCTGACGTCCACGTCCCGTGCGCCCTCGACCGTGACGATCGGAGCGGGCAGGGCCATGGCCAACGCGGCTTGAAAGGTGTCATCGACCCGCCCGACCGCCGTGATCGAGCCGCCGTCTCCCGCTTCCAGCTCCGGTTTGAAGAGTTCCGCCGGGCCCGGGCCGACCAGGATCAGACGGCCCCCGGACTTCGCGAAGGAGGCCAGTTCGTCGCGAAATCCCGGATCGAGGTAGTCCCAGCCGGGCACGACGATCACGGGCCATGCGGCCGTCTTCCCCTTCAGGTGGTGCTCACTGAGGATCTGGACGCCGTATTGGTTCTGAAGGATGCGGGTCAGCGCCTTGCGCAGCACCTCCACCCCCTTGCTGCCGCTCCAATGGAAGAGCTGCGGCGCCTGCCGGTAATGCCCGTCGGTCGAATAGAGCAAGGCGACCTGCGGCACGGCGACCGAGCGGTGGCAGTGGGCCTGTCGCTCCCGGCAGAACCGCGCCACCTCGGCCATCACGTCCAGCTCGGCCGGGTTGCGGATCGCTCCCTCCCGGTCCTGCTTGAAGTAGGCCTGGTAGCCGCCGCCAAGGGCGAGCACCACCGCCGCCTCCTGCTGAAGCTGCACGGCGGGCTTCTGCTTTCGCGTCTTGCGGCTGAACGACCATGACATCAAGTCCCATGGCAGTCCCTGGTCCTCGAAACACCGCCCCGAAAAGCGCGCCGAGTTCACGCTGTCGTCCGGGGCGAAGTCGCCCGACAAGCTCGCCACCCCGGCCGACACCTTTTCGGGCATGTGATCGCTGAAGGCCCAGTTGCTGATCACTTCGAAGTCCGGATGCGAACCCTTCATGGCGTCGACGTAATGCCGCACATAGCGCCGAAAGCCCTCGCGGTGGAAGTCCCTCCACTCGTTCCAGTGCAGGTCGCCCGGCCTCCGCGGCGCTCTCTCGGCGCCGGTTTGCTCGCGAAATCTGCGGACCGCCTCCTCCGAGTAGTCGAGCTTCGTGCCCCAACAATCTCCGTCGACCCAGACCCCGTCCACCCCGTATTCGCCGGCCAGCTCGCGAAGCTGGGGAATCATGAGCCGGTCGACATACGCCCCGAACACCGAGGTGGCCCGCGCGTCGGGCTTGCCGTCCGCATTCACCACCGCCCATTCCGGATGGCCGGCCACCGCCTTGAAGTCCCACACCCCCGAGTAGTGCATGAAGAGGGGAACCCCCCGCTTGCGGGTCGCCTCGCGCCAAACCCGGAGCGGGTCGCCCACAAATCCGGGGGCCGGATTGCCCGCCATGGTCGGATAGCTCGAATACCCGGCGTGCCCCTTGCAGTCGATCTGGATGTAGTCCGGCCGCACCTTGTCGATGACCAGTTCGACCATCTCCGGCGTGGTGCGGGCCCCGACCCGCTCGCAGTCCGGACCGGCATGAAAATCAAAGTGGATCCCGAGGAACGCCTCGGCGCGATCCATCCGGGGCGGATCGGCGGCCTTCACCCCGAGAGTTCCCGCAAGGCACGCCGCGAAAGCTCCCATCACAATCCGCACCCCCTGCCTCCTTGCGAAGCAGCCTCTCCCCAATGCCGTCAAACCTCCCATCATCGTTGCGATGCCCATCCCTACGTGCGCCGCCAACCGAAGGCAATCCGAAACCGGTCACTCAAACTCCTCCGGAACCGCGCCGTCGCCGGTCTTCCCGCCGGCGAGCACCCAGGCGAGATTGAAGCGCGCCACCTTCGCCCCGCCGCTTTCGAACATGAGATAGATCCAGCCCTCGCTGGCCGTTTCCGGCCGCCCGGCCGCGAGCGACGAGTAGGCGAAGCTCCCCTTCGTGACAAGGCGCTTCATCGGCCATGTCCGGCCGCCGTCGAAGCTCGCCCAGACCGTCCCGAGCCGGCGGCCGTCCGGGCTGTCGCAGTTGCTGTAGAGGAGGATGTCCCGCCCCGCCACCGGCAGCCGCGCCAGTCCGCCCATGCAGCCGTAGCTCGTGTTCTGCGGCCCGTCCGGAAGGATCTCGCAGATCCCGAGGTCTTTCCATGTCGCCCCGCCGTCGTCGCTCCGGGCCGTCCAGCGGCGGAGCGGATTCACGCCTTCGGGCGCCCAGTGCCGACGGGAATTGTAGTAGATCGTGCCGTCGGCGAGTTCCGCCACCGCGGCCTCGCCGGTCCCGTTCGCCGGGAACGGGGCGCTGGTCCGCCACGTCCTGCCCCCGTCGTCGCTGAAGATCGCGTTGGTGTAGTGTTGCGGCCATTTCTTCCGGTCGTTCGTGCCGGCGTAGCACCGCGACGGCCGCAGCAGGCGTCCCTTGTGCTTCCCGTGGCGCAGCGTGATCCCGTGCTCGTTCATGTGCATCGAGGGCGTGTTCCCCTTCGCGTCCGGCTTGATCCCGGCCTCGACCTCGGCCCAGGTCTTGCCGTGATCCCGGCTGCGGAACACCGTGACCGGCGCCGGCGGGTGGCCCTTCTCGACAAACGCGAAGATCTCCCCGTTCCCCTCATTGACCGTCACCCCGCCCCCCATGAACCCCTTGCCGACAAGGATCTCCTCCCCCCACGTCTCGCCGCCGTCCTCGCTGCGGCGCACCTTCACCCCGTTCCAGAACGCCAATACCGTCCCGTCGGCCCCCGCCACGATGTTCGGAAACCGGTCCCCCTTGTAGACCTGCCGAATATCCAGCTTCGCCTCGCCAAGGAATGGATCGAGTTTCCCCTCGAAGCGATCAGAGCCCGCAGCCGACGCGTCCGCCGGCGACAGGGAGAGTGCGAGCGTTGCAGCCAAAGAGCGGCCTGCAAGGGACAATAGTGAGCAGTTCATCACGGTTCGTTACGGTTGGAGTTGCCGCCCCGAGGCATAGCGACAGCCCCCCTCCCACGCAAGCCAAAGGCCACGGCCCTCGATCCGGAAAAGGGACACGCAAATCGAACTGACATGCTCCCAGCGGGGCAAGCCTCGGACCGGTTGACGATTATGGCGTCTCAGCAGTCCAATAGACCAACGAAAAGTCTTTCTCGGCTGATTGCCGCCCTCTGCCTCTTGTTGCTGCCATTTGGCAAAATCTAAACGGTCATTTGGCGTTGGGTAAGGGGAATTCTGGGGCCAACGTCCTGGCGCGCTCAGCCCTGCCTGTGAGCGCGGGTGGACTGCAGGTCTGGGGTTAGAGTTATCACGGGCCCTTTCCTCACGAAGCGGGCAGGGCTTGACGCGCCGCCGCTTGTTGGCTGAATCGGTTTGTCCCGATTGAAGGCAGGTCCGTATCAAAGATCTGACGGTTTCAGTCCGGCATGCTTTGCAATCCGGGCGAGCATTCGAGGGCCAATCTCTTCACCTTCATGAAATGCGAAAGTGAAATCAGGAAATCCTGAGCGTTCTAAAACCTTGTGTGAACCCTTGCCCTCGCGCTTAATGGTCCAGCCGATCTTGAGCAAGGCTTTGAGAACCCTTCGAGCCTTCGCAGATCCCCAAACGCTCATGCTGCGACCGTGAATACTTCAGATACCTCCGGGGAAGGCTCTCCGTAATCAAGCCGGTCAGCAAGGATCCTCAGAACCAACGCCTCCACACGGGATATTGCCTGCTCGCGTGTGTCGCCGTAGGCCATGGCACCAGGAATCACGGGAACTTCAGCGATGAATCTACCGTCTGTCTCCTTCTCGACTTCGACTTTCATTATGGAGATTGTAGCTTGGTGGTTCGAAAAATCAATCGGATTCCCCTCGACAGATTTCACGCGGAGCGGAACTTCTTCGGGTTGGTCGTCCGCCTCACGCGGACGTGCCTGCGGTTGCGCCGGCTCCGCTGCCAGTGGAAGTCGAAGCCGAGGAAGGTGAACCTCCCGCTGCTTTCCGGCTCCCACCGGTTGAACTTCACCAGCGCGCTCTTCTCCTCCGCCAAGGAGAGGCCGAATTTCTCCAGCCGTCCCGGCAGGGCTTTCAGATACGCCTCGGCGCCGTCCTTCCTCTCGAAACAGACGATGCTGTCATCGGCATGCCTCCGGAACATCACGCTTCCCCGGCTCCGCTTGGCCACCACCTTCTTGATCCACAGGTCCTGAACGAAGTGCAGGTAGATGTTGGCGAGCCGTGGGCTGATGATGCCCCTTGCGGTGTGCCCTCTTCCGAGGGACTCCACCAGCCTTCTTCCATCACTCCGGCCCGGAGCCATTTGCGGATCAACCGGATCAGGTTGCGGTCGGCGACGCGCGTTTCGAGCTTGCGCCGCAGCCAGCCGTGATCGATGTGATCCAAGAACGAGCGACCTCGCTGGGGACTGGTGGCCGGTATCATTCGCAGGCGCTCCCTGGCGGCCAACGAGTGGCTGACTCAACAACTCCACATGGGCGTGCGCAACGCGGTGAGCCGCACGATCCGCCTCGCCCGAGAGAAATCCATGAGTCATCGCAGAATCGCACGGATCACCCGTCGTATCGAGCAGCGAATCGACGGGGAAGGAAGACGATAACGGCCGGGAATGTCAGGAGTCTAAGGCTGACCCCTTTTTTCGCTGAGTTCGATGCCGATCTGCCTTGACGGCCGGAGCCGCGGCTTTTGGACTTGCCGGGGCCTCGGCCAGCCGAGGGTCATCCTTCCCTGACAAGACAGGCAATGCCACCTGAAGAACGAAAGCTCCATACCCATGAAACACGCACGACGTGACCTCGTTACGATAGCCGCCGCCCTGTGTGCGGCCTGTGGATTCGCCAACGCCCAATCCGCCCACTACCCCGCGGGGGTCGAGGGGATCAAGGGCGCCACCCTTCCACCCCCCGGTCTCTACTTCCGCAGCTACAATTACTTCTACTCCGCGCCCCGGTTCCCCGGCGGGCCCGAGGATTTCGACCTCTTCGCCTACGTCCAGGCCCCCCGCCTGATCTGGATCACGGACAACCAGATCTTCGGCGGCTACTACGGAATGGACGTTTTGCTCACGTTTCCTTATCAGGACGTCAAGGTGGGTCCCTTCGGGGATACCAAGTTCGGGGTGGGCGACATTTTTGCTGAGCCCATCACGCTGTCGTGGCATTCGGAGCGTTCCCATCTCGCTGTCGGTTACGGGGTCTGGCTGCCGAACGGTTCCTTCGATCCCGCCCGGCTCGCCAGCCCCGGCAAGGGGTTCTGGACTCATATGCTCACCGCGGGAGCGACCTGGCACCTCGACGCCGAGCGGAAATGGGCCCTTTCGGCGCTCAACCGCTACGAAATCAACCACGAAAACGAGGACACCGGCATCACCCCCGGGCAGGTCTGGACCCTCGAATACGGCCTCAGCAGAACGTTCAACAAGACGATCGATGTCGGCGCCGCCGGCTATTTCATCTTGCAGACCACCGAGGACAGCGGATCCGGCGCCTCGTCGGCCAGGGACCGGCTCTTCGGCATCGGCCCGGAAATCAACGTCGCATGGCCGCAGCTCGGCCTCTTTGCCTCCGCCCGCTACGTCTACGAGACCACCGCGAGGAACCGCCCCCGCGGTCACACTTTCAACCTGACGCTGACAAAAGCCCTCTGAGGCAGGAAAAGAGCGGCGGGGGCAAACCCGCCGCTCTTCACACCTACGATCCCAATCGCAATGGATTGTGTTGTTATATGAGGCCCATGCCTCCGCCCGTTCACACGGGCTTCGGCATCGGCTTCTCTTTCTTACGCAGCGCTTTTCGCATTTTTTCAAGCGCAACGTTCTGAAGTTGCCGGATTCGCTCCCGGGTGACCCCGAATTCTCGTCCGACTTCTTCAAGCGTCATTGGCCTTTTCCCATTCAGGCCGAAGCGGGCGTCGATGATCCGGTGCTCCCGCTCGTCGAGAACGTCCAGCAGGTCATCGAGTTGATGGTGCAGGTTCTTGTCTGCCAGAGCGTCAAGGGGGTTCACGGCCCGCTCGTCCCCGATGATGTCGCCGAAATCCGCCTTTTCTCCCTCGTTCACCGGCGCGTCCAGCGAGGTCGGCCGCTGCGACGCCCGCTTCAGAAGCGCCAGCTTCTTCCTCGGAATCCCGAGTTCTTCCGCCAACTCCTCGTCCGTCGGCTCCCGGCCGAAGGCTTCCGTCATGATCATCGAAATCCTCCGCATCTTCGCGATCTTGTCCACCATGTGAACCGGAAGGCGAATCGTCTTGCTCTGATTCGCGAGGGCCCGCTTGATGGACTGCTTGATCCACCACGCCGCGTAGGTGCTCAATTTGCCCCCCTTCGCCGGGTCAAACCGCTCCACCGCCTTCATCAGTCCGATGTTGCCCTCCGAAATCAGATCGGCCAGCGGCAGACCGTACCCGGCGTAATCCTGGGCGATCTTGACCACCAGACGCAAGTTCGCCTTGATCATGTGCGTGCGGGCCTTCTTGTCGCCCCGCTTGATCTTCGCCGCGAGTTTCACCTCTTCCTCCGGCTTCAAGAGATCCGTCTTCGAGATCTCCCGAAGATACACCCGCAAACTGCTGTCTGAATCCAATCGTGCCATTTCAGTTCCCCTTTCGTTCGGCGCTCGCAATCGATTCTTCTCTCTCTCTCGTCACCGTCTTTAACGTCGCAGAGCGCTCTTTCTTTCGATTTTTGTGAGCACATTGTAATATCGCGCCCTGTGCCCTTCTTTCTAAGCACTTCCCATGCCCGTGTCCAGAAATAAAATTAGAATAATTCTTAGTATTGCCGCGTATCGCGTCCAAGGATTGAGCGTAAGCGCCTTAAGGTTCGCCCAAGCTCTCG
>Ga0180429_10004188_pt1 | contig 11577 bp, 7 predicted proteins | sample SS_ome_FD_132428 | JGI IMG/M metagenome (GOLD analysis project Ga0180429, IMG submission 132428) | Hypersaline lake sediment archaeal communities from the Salton Sea, California, USA - SS_1_S_1 metaG | ecosystem: Environmental > Aquatic > Non-marine Saline and Alkaline > Hypersaline > Sediment ... | reverse complement strand
AGCCGCTCCGGGCCGATATCACAGCTTACGGCAATGTCGAGCCCGCCGATCCAGCCAGTTGGACCACCAGCATAGATGCCTACATCGGTCGCACGGGCAGCGGCACGTTGAGTATCACCAATGGCGGCGCCGTCAGCAGCAATGCCAGCTACGTCGGTCACGAATCCGGCTCAACGGGCGAGGTCACAGTCGATGGTACCGCCTCAACGTGGACGAACAACTACGGCTTCAACATCGGCACGTATGGCAACGGCAAGTTGAATATCACCAATGGCGGTGCCGTCTCCACGTGGACGAACAGTCACCGCCTCTACATCGGCGCCCATGGCAGCGGCACGCTGAACATCACGCACGGGGCGCTTGTGAGCGTGGCTGGATACTTGATTATCGACGACGACGGTAACGGCGACGGTTACATCAACATGGCCACCGGCGGCATGCTGGCGGTTCACGGTTACGCCGACAGCTCACTGGAAGGCTTCCTGGGGCTAATCGACGGCACGGATGCAATCCGCTACTGGGATAATTCCATCTCGGATTGGGGCGACATCACCGATGCGAACTACGACGAGGATTACACGGTAGCTTATCTGACCGAAGGCGAGTTGTCAGGCTACACGATGCTAACCGTGGGTGTCGTTCCCGAACCGTCCACCATCACCCTGTTGCTATGCGGAGCCGTGGCGGGCTTGGTGTGGTGGATACGCCGGAGACATTGCCAGGGCCTTTTCATCAGATTCCTTAAGTAAGGAGCAATCCAATGAAGTTTCGACTCGCTCGTATTACGCTACCGGCAGTCGCCGTCGTGCTCGTCGCTTTTCCAGGCGAATCCGCCCATGCGGACTGGGCCGACGCCTTAGTCTCTTACTGGGACTTCGACGCCACGCTTGCCGATGATCCGACCTACGGAAGCGGTAACAACGGAACCATGTCGACGGGAACAGCGACCTACGCTGCCGGCAAATTCGGCAACGCCATCGATCTGCCCGGGCCAACGGGAAATCACCAGCACGTGCGGCTTCCCGAAGACGACGACGATTTCGATTTCGCTTCCAAGGGTAACGGGCTGAGCATTTCCACCTGGATTAAGGCCGAGGGTAAGGACGGGATTTTTCAAACAGTGATTTCCAAGGGTGAATGGCACGCGTTTCGGTTGCATAGATTCTTCACCTGGGACGACCTGAGCTACTGCGGTGCCGGCGACGGCGGCGGCCAAGGTGACCTTAAGGTCCTTCGGAAGGTCACCGACGGCGCTTGGCATCACGTCGTGGCGGTGACCGAGACGACTGGAACCGCCTCCCGGTTGTATGTCGATGGTTCGACGTACATGGGGTCGAATTCGGGTCGGAACGGTCTGGAGGACAACGACCTGCAGCTATTGATCGGCAACAACCCCCAGAGAATGGACCGTGGCTGGAACGGCCTGATCGACGACATGGCAATCTGGGGCCGGCCGCTGTCGACTTCGGAAGTGGATTTGATCTACAACAACGGCACGGGCACGCCAATCAGTTTGCTTGTGCCCGAACCCTCCACCATCGCCCTGTTGGTAACGGGTGCCCTCGGTCTTCTCGCCTACGCCTGGCGAAGACGGAAGGGGAGTGGCATGAAACTAGAATGTCGATGCGAACAGAGCTACGTCTACGACCCGAACATGGCCGCGTTGGGGATTAAGGAAGAATAGAGGGGTCGTTCTTGTGTTGTGGCACAAGAAAACAGGTTGATTTTGAACGCGCGTTGTGGTACATTCGTCCATTATGGCTATGTGCCAAATTGTTCTTTGAAAACTCAATCAACAGTCAAGCAGCTTGCCGGCAGTCGAGCGTTCGTGCCATCGCCGACGGGTCTAGTGGTATTTTGCACGGGGTTAAGCATAGCCGCGCAAAAATACTCGCCGTGCGGCAACCCCCATCGGTGTGGAATTGCAGGAAACGCCTATACAGTCGATGAGTTTCGCACCCTCACCACCCACATTCTGCAAGAGAGCACACCAAACCGCGTGCAAAATGCGAAGTGCAAAATAGACCGGATTCCGGGACACACTTTCAGGTCTTTCGCAGCACGTAGACCACGTCCTCCGTTAGCCGATCCACGTCGGTCGGGCGGTCGATGTCGTATGCGAAGTCGTAGGTTTCGACCAGTTCGAGCGAAGCTATTGAACCCAACAGGCGGCGGAACTGTGCGGCGGTGTAGGTGCGGAAGAGCATCTCTTCGGCCAGGCGGAACTGCCGGCTGGGAGTGTAGACTTCGACGGTCATGCCCACCCGTTCACGGCGACGACGGCGATCGACGCCGATCGACCACATCCGCGAGAGCACGGCGAGGTGTCCGCGGCGTGCCGACCAGCTTTCTTCATCGCAGGCCGGCTCCGTGGCGGGCGTCAGGTGCAGTCCCAGCACGTACAGCCCGCCCTTGGCCAATGCGCCGGCAACGCACCGCAGGTGATCTTCGGCCGCCCGTTCGTTGGGCAGGTGCCGGAAGCTGTTGATCGTGTTGAAGGCGGCGTCTACCTTTCGCGGCAGACGAAAATCGGCCATGTCGCCGACAACGGCACTGGCCCGGAACCCGCGGCGCCGCAGCCGAGCGTTGCAGTACTCGATCGCCCGGGCGTTGAGATCGTTGCCCGACACCTCGTAGCCGGCCGTCGCGAAATGGGCCAGCAATCGTCCGGTCCCACAGGCCGGCTCGAACAACCGGCGGACCGGACGCCTTGCGTGCTTGGCGAAACACGCGCGGAGGAAATCGAACTCGGCCTTCCAGTCGGAGCCGAACAAGAGGTCGTAGTATTTGGGATAATCGTAGAGGCTGCCGTTGAGGAGTTCCATTGTTTTCGTCGCCCACCCTACGCGAGCCGCTACGAAACCATCTGCGAACGATGGCTTCGATCGCGGCGCACACCGTGTGCGGGGGGAACCTCGCCCTTGGAGACGGCGACCACTTCGTCGTCTTGCTTTGCCGCGGCATCGCCTTGAGACGGACCCTCGGGCATTTTCTTGCTCTTGGCGGTCCGGAAAAACCGGCCGATCGGACCGGACAGCACCGCCGGCAGGAAAACCAGGTCGCCTACCAAGGCCGCTACCAGGAGCGTCAGCATGAGCGTGCCGAAGCGTTGGGTGGGCGTGAACGTGCTGAAGGCGAAAACGGCCAGCCCCAGCCCGCCGATCAGCGTGGTCTGTGTCATTGCGGTTGCGCAACGCTCGTATGCCAGCATGGCGGCGCCTTTGCGGTCGCGGCCTTCGTCGAGTCCCTTGCGGAACCAGGTGAGGTAGTGGACCGTATCGTCGACCGCCACGCCCAGGGCCACGCTGGCCGTCATCATCGAGCCGATATCGACCAGGACCCCTGCCCAGCCCATGATGCCGAAGATGATTACCACCGGGAACAAGTTGGGCAGCATCGACAACAATCCGGCCGAGGGGCTCTTCAGCACGGCCATCATCACGAAGGCGATCAGCACGAAGGCCATCGCCAGCGAGTTGAACAGCCCTCGCATCAACTCGTGCTGCGTTTTGTAGACCAGCGGTACCAGCCCGGTGTAGACGGCCTCGACGCCCTCGACGCCCGCCTCGCGATAGGCGTCCATCACCGGCTCGACGACCTCCTTCAGATCCGCGACAAACAGCCCGTAGTCGAGGTCGCTGAGGGCTTCCACCCGGGCACTGACCCGCCACAGTTCGTGGCCGTGTGCCGCGAGCCACGCGTCGACGGCGGCGGCGGTTTCGACGGCCTGCTCGTCGCTGATGCCGCGGATCGACGCCAAAGCGTCTTCGATCGAGGGCGGTTCGGCGTCTTCCGGCTTCGGGCTGTCGTAGATCGACGTCTCGGCGCCGTGCCGCTCGATCGCACGCAGCGTGGTCAGTTTCTTGGCACCGAGCACCTCGGCGACCTGGCCGGTAATGCCCAGTTGTTGCAGATCGGGATCGGCGCCGCCGGTCAAGGCGGAGGCCGTGTCGACGGTGAGATACTCGCGCAGTTCGTCGCGGTGGTTATCCAGTCGCTGGCTGAGGATCTGATCGCGCATCCGCCGGGGATCGACGCCGGCGAGTCGTTCGGCGAGGCTTGGTCTTCGCGTCTCGGGCGAGATGTCCGGCGCGATGGTAGCGGCCGAGAGCGCCCCGCCCACCGCGTCGAGGGCCTCAACCGCACGTTCGACGTGTTGGGCCAACCGCATCCGCTCGACGAGGTTCAGGTCGCATTTCTGGTTGTCTACGCGGATCACCACTTCCATGGGCACCAGCGGCCCGATGTGATGTTCCAGCCAACCGTAATGGGCGATGATCTCGGCGTCGGAGGAGAACAGCTTCATCAACTTCACCGACGTGTGGATTCGCGTCACCCCGACGGCGAAGAAGAGCATCACCACCAGGCAGACCAGCGACACCAGGCCGTTGCGGCGGATGACGAATCCACCCACCATGCGCCACCAGCGTAGAATCAGGGTGTCGGCCGCCGCGCCCGCGCGCTGCCCGGTATGCTTGACCGCGTAGCTTCGCGAAGGCCAGTAGTTCAGGCAGGCGGGCAAGTACATAAAGACCCAAAACAGCGTGGCCAGAACTCCCACTGCCGAATAGAAGCCGAACTTGCTGATCGGTATGACGTGGCTGGCGCAGAGCGAGCCCAGTCCGACCGCCGTGGTCACCGCGGCAATGGTGCAGGGCAGCCATGCCATGGCGAAGCCGCGATCCGGGGCACCCTCGAGCCCGCCCTCTCGAATCGCATCGTGGTAGTAGTTGACAATGTGTATCGCGGCCGAGATCGCCAGCACGTAGACCAGCGATGGCATCGTCAGCAGCACGGCGTCGCAAGTGTTGCCGGTGAAAAAGACGCTGGCCAGGCCGGAGCCCGCGCAGAGGACGGCCACGAAGAACACCACGAACGTCAGCCGGAAGCTGCGAAAACAGAGCCAGGAAATGGTCAATCCGACGAATAACGACAAGCCGGCCAGACGAAACAGCGTGCGTTCGCCTTCGATGTCGATGGCCACGTTGTCGACCGGCGGGCCTCCCAGGCGAATCCCTTCGTTGGACACCTCCCGCCCGAAGATCAATTCCGCGAAAAACGTAGTCGCACTGTCGGTGGCGCGGACGAACAGGTTGCCTTGACGCTGCTTCTTGGCCGGCTCGATACCGGTCTCTCGGGCAAGCTGGCGGATCTTCTCGAGCGTGGAGCGAAGGTTTTTTCCTTGGGCTGCCTTGGTGAGCGTGACGACCAGGCAGGTCTTGTTGTGGTCACGGCCGACCAGCGAACCCTCCAGCCGGGTGAGCACCTCTTCTTCGGAGAGTTCGGGATATCGCCCCCGCAGTTCGTCCATCAGGCTGCGGCCGGTGATCACGTCCTTGAATAACCGCGGCTCGGCGTCGGCGTCGGGGTGGGCGTCGGGGTGGGCGTCGGTTGCTGTCGCTGCACCCGGTTGTTTCACCACCTCTGGGGGGACTAGTTTGTCGGAGAGGATCTTCAGCCGCTGGTCGTCCAGCGTGCATCCTTCCCAGCTTGCCAGCACGAACTGCTCGTGGGGAAAGTGCTTGTTGAACCAGCTATGGACCTTGGTCTCGGGGAAATCGCTGGGGAGCCAGTCCTTTACGTCGTTGCGGTTGCTGCGGATCGTCCGCATGGAGCCCATCCAGAGAAAGGGCATCAAGAATACCGCAATCAGGATTATCGTGAAGCTTCGACGAGCAAAAAATGACTGTTTCATGACATATTCAGCTTACCCGCCACGCACGTTCACGTCTACGCCGACAGGGACGGATTCTAGGCCGGCAGACCGTTGAAACGTCGCCGGAGGAGATTTCCGTCGCCGATGGAACCGGTCTCGGATGTCGTAGGACAGGTTTTCGACCTGTCTGGACAGGATGGAATCCTGTCCTACTTGGCCGTTACGCCTACCACATCCATTCGGCGGTCAGCGTAATGCCGTGCGAGAAGATGTGGCCATTGGTGTTGACGGCATTGGTCGGATCCGGTCGGAACTGCATCTGTTCGGGGGCCAATGCCAGTCCGGTGATCCACATGAAATCGTAGGCCGCGCGCACGTTCATGTTGGGACGGATTCGGTACTCGCCGACGAAGCCTACCTCTGCAAGCAGAGCAACCGAGTTCTTTCGACCGCGGCGCCGGATGTCCTGAGCGGCAAATGTCTGGTCCTCATAGGCGCTGTTGGCATCGGGGAAGTTGCCGCGGAGAATCGCCGCATCCGTGGTGACGTGGCTGAACTGATCGGAGAAGTTCACGTACGGCCCGGCCTTTGCCTTGACACCATACCTCCACCTGCACTTGCGGTAGATGAGGTCGGCACCAACTTGAAACCCGAACAGGTCGTTGTGTGTACGCACTGCGTAATCGCCCCCGACGTTGTCTTCGAGTTGGCTAAGCACTTCGTATTCGGTAGTCGGGTCGGCTTGGGGGTCATTCGGGTCTTGGACTTCTTGGGGTTCGGCATACCGGAAGCTGATTATCTGCCCGTTGCTGCCGAAGCGAAACGCTTCGTCGATCGACATCACGCGCAAGCCGAACAGATACGACACGAAGTTCCCCGGCTGGCACTCCCGCCGCCACTTTCCGTTGGGGTCGAGAACCAGCCGATCGGCACGGCCGCGAGGACGGAGTCGGGCGTTGATCTCAAAGTCGTTCGCCGTTGATTTGTAGGCCATCGAATGCTGGAGCACGTTGTTGAAGCTCATGTCCAGCGCCAGCGCCGTCTCCACGAGTTGCGGGTCTTGCACGAATTCGGGCCTGCGTTCATCCGTCAATTCGGTGCTCAGCAGGAACGGCGACCTCAGCGTACCGGAGTACCGCGAGATCGGAGGCGTGGTCAACTTCCGAGGTTCGGTCTCACCGGGATACGTTACCGAAGACCCCTTGTTCGTTATGCCCACAACCGTCGTCTCCAAGAAACCCTCGGCCGGCACCGTCGTATACTCAGGTTTCAAGATGCCGTTGGTGTCTTTGGACGTCTCCCAGTGGTTCAGGCCCCAATAGGTGAACTCGATGAACTGGTCGCGGTTGGCGGAGTCTCTTCCCAGGTATCGCCCCAAGGTGACGGTGTATCCGGGCGCGTTTTGAAAGCCCATCGCCCGAAGATTCGTCCTTGGCAAGATGGTGCGATAATCCTGCCATTGCCACATGCTGTCTTCTGCCGCGGTAGTTGTGTCGTCCGCGCGGATTAGCTGCCAGGAAGGGACCACAATCGTACTGGTGAAGTCGTCGTCGCTCCTGGCCTGCAGAAACTCCCCGGTAAGCTGCATATGCCTGGGCTTGCCGCGGCCCAAGTTCCGTACGCCGTGTTCGGTGTACCAGTTGGGTGGGCAGCGCGAACCGCCGCCGCAAACGCTACAACAGGGGCCCACCGAGGAGGCATTGAGCCCTCCGCCGTCAAAACTGACCATTTCGCTCGATATGAACTCATCTGCCACGCCGGCGGGGTCGCTCTCGGCCAATGCCTCCAAAGACGCCAGCGAAAAGACCCCCGGCTCCGAATTGTCGACGCCTGGCTGCTCTCTGGACGCCTGCTCGCTGATCGGCTGCCCCGGCTCAATGTACTCGACAGGCTCGACGGCCGGGGCTTCATCTTCCTCGACGGTCGTGATGTCTTCCTCGTTCGGTTCTTGGCCGGTGTCGGTCTGCACGGCCGAGAACTTGGCGACCGTGTCGGTTCGCTCCGCAGGGAACTCGGCAGTCATGAACAGTCCACTGTCCGCTTCTGCGGTATCTGTCTGCTCAGCCGGGAGGTTGCCAGTGGTGAACAATCCGCTGCATAGCAGACCCGCCAGAAATGCCCATTTCATAATTCTCATTTAGATTGTCCTCCTAAACTCGCCAGTCGGTGCTAGCGTAGCATCCGAGCCGATTCTGGTCGGATACAGAACTGCACACCTGCCTAATCGGCCAAAGACAGCCCGCAGAACAGGAATAACCGTTAAATTCTCAGAAGAATGCGCATATCGTTCGATCGTTAAAGCCGTTACGAACCTTGCATCTTACCAATATACCCCAGCTTCTCCGCAACGCGTTCACACAGGCATCGTTCGTAGTGACCGCATTCATGCGGTCTTTCGCGATGGAGATCCCCTGCCTTTCGCCCACATTCTGTGCTAGGATGATTGGTTTGTCGGTCCGGCGCCGTCACGATCCACTTCACCACGCAAACGAAATACAGCAATCATGCCCCTCGACGCCTATTCACTTTGTCCCTGCGGCACCGGAAAGAAAATCAAGTTCTGCTGTCCCGATCTGCTCTCCGAATTGCAGAAGATCGAGCGGATGATGGAGGCCCAGCAGTACCTCGGCTGCGTGCAATACGTCGACCAGACCCTGCAGCAGCACCCCGATCGGGCGTGCCTGTTGGTGATCAAAGGGATGCTGCTTCGTGCAACGGGCCGCGTGGAAGAGGCAAACGCCAATGCGGCGAACTTCATCGAGAAGCATCCCGAGAATCCTACCGCCATGGCCGACGCGGCCGTTGCGGCGGCTACCGCGGGCGACGGGCGCGCCGCCCGAGAGACCCTGCAACGGGCGATCGCGGTCTCGGAAGGCAAGATATCCAGCAACATTTATGAGGCGATGTTCATCGTTGCCGAAGCGCTGCTGGCGCACGGCGAGTGGGTGGCAGCTCGGGCATTGGTCGAATTGCAGTTGGGCGTCTCCAGCGACGACAGCCGCCCTTTGGAGGCGCTCATCGAGTTGAACCGCTCGCCGGAAGTGCCCTTATTGCTGAAGGCCGACCCGTCGGTCGAAATCGAGCCGGGCGATATCGAGCCGGGCGAAATCGAGCCGGGCGACGAGCCGTGGAGACTCCAACACAAAGAAGCCACCGACTTGATGCACCGGGGTGACTGGCTGGCGGCCGTCGAGCGGCTTTCGAAACTGGCCGAAGACGTGCCCGAGCAGCCAGCCGTCTGGCGCGGACTGGCGACGCTTCGCGGTTGGTTGGCCGACACGCCCGGCTGTATCGAGGCGTTACGGAAATTCGCCACCCTCGACGTACCCACCGAAGACGCCGTCGAAGCGTTGGCCCGGGCGATGATTCTGTCGGTCGATCCGCTGGGCGATTCGCTCGACGTTTACAGCCTTCAGTGGGAGGTTACCGACGTCGAGCAACTCCAGGCCGCGCTGACGCTTCAGCGACGTGTCGTGCAGTTGCCCAACCAGGCGCTGCAAGCCTTTGAGGGCAACGGCCCGCCACCGAAGGCGATCTTCCTGTTGCTCGACCGCCCCACGGCGGCGACGGCGAAGGGCCTCGCGGTCGCCGATGTTCCGCGTCTGCTCGGCCAGATGTTACTTTTTGGCCGTCAAACCGATCGCGAAGCCCGTCTCGACGTGCGTGGCGTAACGGTCAACGACCTCGAACGGACGAAGTCCCTGATCGCGGAAACGGCCGGCCAGGCCGTGGCGGAGGACGTCAAGCAGGAAGTGTCGGGGCAAGTGACCGCCACCGAGGACCTGTTGCAGCACAGGATGCGCCCGCCCGCCGACATTACGGAGGAGCACTTCGAGGCACTGGCGACCCAACACCAACGCGACGCAGTGCTGAACCGCTGGCCCGATTTGAGACTGGGGATCTTCGACGGCAAATCGCCTCGCGAAGTCGCCGGCGACGAGTCGCGCCGTATCGATCTTTTGGCGGCCATCATGTTGGTCGAGGCCTTCTGCGACCGCACGTCGTACCAGTTCGATTTCAACGAACTCCGCTCGGCCCTCGGCCTGCCCGTCCTCGAGCCGATCGATCCCGAGCAACACGCGATCCAGAAGCTGCCGCCGGTGCGGTTGTCGCGGGTAATCGTCGAGAAGCTATCCGACGAGGACCTGATTTTCGGTTTTCGCCGCGCGGTCACCTTCGGCGCCATAGAGGGCTTGCAGAAGCTGGCCGCGGCGATCATCGATCGTCCCAGCATGGCCGGGCGCGACGAACGCCTGGGGGCCTATCGCCTTCTTGCGCAAACGTCGCGCGATCCCGAGCAAGCGCTGGAGTACATCGACCGAGGCCGCGAGGCAACAGCAGCGGCGGGCCGATCGCCGGCCACCTGGCTGCTGATGGAGTTGTCGCTCCGCTTCGCCCGGCAAGAAGCCGACCACGTCAATCGGCTGATCGGTCAGATTCAGACGCGTCACCTGGAAGAGCCGGGCGTGGCCGAGGCACTTACGCAGTTTCTCGTCGGCGTCGGCGCACTTCATCCCGACGGCACGCCGGCCGCCCCGCCGCAAGCAGGCCCGGCCCCGCCGGCAACCGCCGAAGAACCCGCCGCCGAGGCCGACAAGCTTTGGACTCCCGGTAGCGAGCAGTCCGGCGGCGGAAAGCTCTGGACACCCGACTGACGCCCCGCGAATCCGTAGGGTGGGTGATCTGTACCCACTCTACGGCCTACGGCTTGACAAGAAATCCGGGACAACTGGCGGTTTCCATAGACAAATCACCGCCGTCCGGCGCTCTTATTGTCCGGAGAAGCGCATGAACGACCCCGGCAACGATCCGCTGCTACGCGGCCTGGCTGCCGGCGATTCGCGGGCGTTTGCCGCGTTGTACGACCGGTTTGGCGAGCGGTTGTTTCGCTCGGCGATGGCCATGCTGGGCCAAACGGCCGACGCTGAAGACGCCGTGCAGGAGGTGTTCGTGGCCTTGGTACGAAGCCGCAAGCGACTGGGCGATGTGCGGGATCTCACGGCGTACCTGTTTACCGCGCTTCGCCGGGCGGCCGCACAACAGGCCGCGCGGAGGGCCCGAGAACCGACCGCCTGCCGGGCGGTCGAGGCGGCGGCGGCCAGAGAGTCCCGACCGGCGGCGGATGATCCGCGCGGCGAACGTCTTGAGAGCGCGCTCTCGGCGCTGCCGCCAGAACAACGCGAGGTGATTGCACTGAAGATCGACGGCCAATTGACCTTCGCCCAGATCGGACAAGCAATGGGAGTGAGTATCAACACGGCGGCGAGCCGTTATCGATACGCCCTGGAGAAACTGCGGGCTTCGCTGGCGGCGGCCGAGTGTTCCCCAAGGAAGCAAGAGGACCGTCCCATCTTCGCTGAAAAGGACCCGCAACAATCCCCGACGCGGGAGTAATCCCCATGGAAGACAGACAACTGCCAGAGGAACTCGAGCGGATTGAGCAGGAGTTGATCGACCGACCGAGCCTGCGGCCGCCGGACGACTTGCGAGAGCGAGTGTCCGACGCCGTACGGGCCGAGTTGCAGCGGAAACGCCCTGGCGACAGGTGGGCTTTCGCGGCCGCAGTTGCAGCGGCCGTGGTGGTGTGGATCAACCTTTCGCTCAGTGCCACCCAGGCGACCGATTGCCGGTTGTCGTGGGGCGATCGGCCGCTTGCGGTCGAGGCCGCTGCCCGACAGATTCGCGAGTTGTTGCCCGAGGTTTCTGATCGCGAGGCGATGCGGCAAGCGATACTGTTGCAGTCGGGTTCGAACCTGGCCTGGTGTCCGAACCCTGTAGGTAGACCGTTATTGACCAAATCGTTTAACCGGTAGCCGAAGGAGGCTGTTGGGATAGTAGCACTCCGCACCGCGGTGTTTTTGTGGCAAAGTGTGGTTTCGTTCGTGTGGTTTGTTGTCGGTGCTATTCCGTCAGGTGATGTT
>Ga0180429_10004187_pt1 | contig 11578 bp, 8 predicted proteins | sample SS_ome_FD_132428 | JGI IMG/M metagenome (GOLD analysis project Ga0180429, IMG submission 132428) | Hypersaline lake sediment archaeal communities from the Salton Sea, California, USA - SS_1_S_1 metaG | ecosystem: Environmental > Aquatic > Non-marine Saline and Alkaline > Hypersaline > Sediment ... | reverse complement strand
GATGACCGGATGCGATGACGTCTACTACTGCGTGGTGGACGCCCGTGGCTGGCTCACCGACCCCGCCCCGCTGTTTCGCACCAATGTCGAGGGCACCCGCAATGTCGTGGATGTCGCCAAAGGCGCTGGGCTGCATCGCTTCGTCTTCACCAGCAGCTATGCCACCGTCGACCGTCGGCGCGGCCGGGTGGCCACCGAGACCGACGAGATCACCGATCAGAGCCGCCTCACCGACTATGTGCGCTCCCGGGTGCAGGCTGAACGCCTGGTCCTGCAATCCGGGTTGCCGGCGGTGGCGATGTGCGTGTCCACCACCTACGGCCCCGGGGACTGGGGCCGCACCCCGCATGGCGCGATCATCGCCGGCGCGGCCTTCGGCAAGCTGCCGTTCGTCCTCGGCGGTATCGAACTGGAGGCCGTCGGCATCGACGATGCTGCCGCCGCGCTGATCCTGGCCGCCGAACGCGGCCGCGTCGGCGAGCGCTACCTGATCTCGGAGAAGATGATCAGCAATGCCGAGGTGGTGCGGATCGCCGCGGAGGCCGTCGGGGTGCGGCCGCCGACCAAAACGCTGCCGCTGCCGGCGGCCTATGCGCTGGCCGCCCTCGGCACCGCCAAGGCTCGGCTTCGCGGCACCGACGAGCGGCTGAACCTCAACGCACTGCGCTTGATGCGCGCCGAGGTCCCGGTGGATCACAGCAAGGCCGTGCGCGAACTGGGGTGGCAACCACGACCGGTGGAGGATTCCATCCGGGCGGCGGCACGGTGGTGGGTGGCGCTGCGGGCGACCAAGAGGGGCGCTGCGGCCTCCGACTAGAATTCCGGTTAGTGTCAGACCAGAGACTGAACAGTCTTGCATTGTGCAGTCAGTGCCGCTCACCGAGGCCAAGGAGCGGCTCTCAGCGCTCGTGGATGAGGCTGACACCACTCACGAGATCATTCAGATCACCCGGCATGGCCGGGTCGCGGCGGTTCTGATGTCGGCAGACGATCTGGAATCTCTTAACGAGACATTGCACGCGCTGAGAACCCCCGGCGTAGTGGCCGAACTCGCCCAGGCCGACCGGGACTTCGCGATCGGCAACACCGTCAGTGACGACGAGTTGCGCGGTCGTTACGGCCTGACGTGAGCCGGGGCACCGATTGGACTGTTCAGCTATCGCCGTCAGCCGATCGGGCCATCGACCGCCTACCCACAAGGTCGCCGCCGCAGTGGTCGGGTTCGTCACCATCACCCTGCCGCAGAACCCCCACCGGCTCTCCAAACCTCTGCGCTTCGAACTCGCAGGCTGGCGGGTCGCGCGGCGCGGTGACTATCGCGTCGTCCGTCGTCTGCATGAGGACAGTCGGATTCCCTACATCGGCCGGGTGGAGCATCGCGCCCACGTCTATCGGCGACCGTGAGATAAGTTTCGGCACCGCCTCATTCGGCCATCCGGATACCGAGGATCAGCGCCACCGATCGCTCGATGCGTCGCATGGTGGCGGCTTCCCGTTGACGAGCTCGGGCCGCGAGGAGGTCACGGGTTCGTGCGGCTGTCCGAATCGTCGTCGGTGCCGGCGGATTTGTAGCTTGGCTGCGCAGACATCCGGTCAGGAGTGATCGAGCGGTGAGCCCGTGATCAGCCGCCCGGTGTCGGCCCGGCCGTGAGTACGGTACGGGGATGGCCCCGGCGATCGGCGCGGTCTCGCACTGGTTCGAGAACCTTCCCATCCCGCGTCCCGCGCTGCCCGGCGACAGGGATGCCGACGTCTGCATCATCGGCGCCGGCTACACCGGGCTGTGGACGGCGTATTACCTCACCAAGGCCGACCCGAGCCTGCGGATCACCGTGCTGGAGGCCCGGTTCGCCGGGTTCGGCGCCTCGGGGCGCAACGGCGGCTGGCTGTCCGGCCTGCCGCCCGGCCATCGCGGACTTTTGGCCGAACAGCACGGTCGAGACGCCGTGATCGCCTGGCAGCGGCTGCTCGAGGAGTCCGTCGACGAGGTGATCGCCGTCGCGGCCGCCGAAGGGATCGACGCCGACATCCTCAAGGGCGGCAACCTCGAGGTGGCCCGCACCCCGGCCCAGGCCGGCCGGCTGCGCGCCGAGGTCGAGCAGGACCGTAGCTGGGGAGTCGACGGCGCCGAGATCCTCAGCGCGGCCGAGGCCGCCGAACGGGTGCGGGTGGACTCGCTGGTGCTGGGCTCGTTCAACCCGCAGTGCGCCCGAATCCAGCCCGCGAAGCTGGTTCGCGGCCTGGCCGACACGGTTGAACGCCTCGGTGTCAGCATTTACGAGCAGACCCCCGTCACCGCGATCGCCGCCGGCCGGGCCGAGACGCCGCTGGGGGTGCTGCGGGCACCGGTGATACTGCGCGCCACCGAGGGGTTCACCGCCCGTATGCGGGGACTGCGCCGTCGCTGGCTACCGATGAACAGTGCCATGATCGCCACCGACCCACTGCCGCCACGGGTGTGGGACGCCATCGGGTGGGCGGGTTGTGAGACCCTCGGCGACCTGGCGCACGGATTCTTCTACGCCCAGCGCACCGCCGACGGCCGTATCGCACTCGGCGGCCGCGCCGTGCCCTACCGCTACGGCTCCCGCGTCGACCGCGACGGCGCCGTCGGGCAGGCCACCGTCGACTACCTCACCGGAGTCCTCAACACCGCCCTGCCGCAAACCCGCGGCGTGCCCGTCGCCCACGGCTGGTGCGGGGTCCTGGCCGTGCCGCGGGACTGGACCGCGACGGTACGACTGGATCCGGTCACCGGGATCGGCGAGGCCGGCGGCTACGTCGGCCACGGTGTCACCGCCACCAATCTGGCCGGGCGCACCCTGACCGACCTGGTCCTTAAACGGTCCACCGCGCTGACCGCGCTGCCGTGGGTGGACCATCGCTGCAAAACCTGGGAACCCGAACCGCTGCGCTGGCTCGGAGTCCGCGGTCTCTACACCGCCTACCAGGTGGCCGACCGGCACGAAGCCAGCGGCCGGTCGTCCACCTCCCCGGTCGCCAGGCTGGCTGACCGGATCACCCGTCGGCCGTAGGCGTCTCCAATGCTGGAACGCACGCTGAGCTTCCCCGGGCCGGCCAACCCGGCCCACACGCTGGCGCCCCAGAAGCGCGGTGCCGCCGACCCGTGCTTCCGGATCGAGGCCGACGGCACGATTTGGCGCACCAGCCTGCAACGCAGCGGCCCCGTCACCGCCCGCATCCAGCGCGCCGCGCCCGACACCGTGGCGTGCCGGGCCTGGGGCGCCGGCGCCGAGGAGTTCCTCGACGCCCTGCCCGCCCTGCTCGGCTCGGACGATGACCCAGACGGCTTCCGCGCCGCCCACCCCGTCGTCGCCGCTGCCCACGCCAGAGCCCCGCACTTGCGTATCGGGCGCACCGGACGGGTGTTGGAGGCGCTCATCCCCGCCGTGCTCGAACAACGGGTCCAGGGCGTCGCCTCCTTCCGTTCCTGGCGGCTGCTGGTCACCAAGTTCGGCACCCCTGCGCCCGGGCCGGCGGCAGCGACCATGCGGGTGCCGCCCCCGGCCGAGGTGTGGCGGGCCATCCCGTCGTGGGAGTTCCACCGCGCCAACGTCGACCCCGGCCGCGCCCGCACCCTCGTCGGCTGCGCCGTGCGCGGGGAATCCCTGGAACGGCTGACCGCCCGCCCGCCCGCCGAGGCGCGTCCGGCGCTGACCTCGCTGCCCGGGGTGGGGGTGTGGACCGCCGCCGAAACCGCCCAGCGCGCCTTCGGTGACGCCGACGCGCTCTCGGTCGGGGACTACCACCTGGCCGCCATGATCGGTGAAACGCTGCTCGGACACCGGATCGACGACGCCGCGATGGTGGAACTGCTCGAACCCATGCGCCCGCACCGCTACCGGGTGGTTCGGCTCCTGGAGGTCAGCCGGCTGGCTCGGCTGCCCCGCCGCGGCCCCCGGCTGGCGGTCCAGGACATCAGCCGGCTTTAACCCTCCAGCGCGGCGTCGCGCACCGGCCGGTCGGCCAGTTCGTCGGTTCGGCCGAACAGCAGCGGGTATAGCAGCCCGGCCAGGGCCGCACCCATCAGCGGCGCCAGCCAGAACAGCCACAGCTGGGCCGGGGCGCCCGCCCCGTTGAAGAACGCCACGCCGGTGGAACGGGCCGGGTTGACCGAGGTGTTGGAGATCGGGATGGAGATCAGGTGGATCAGGGTCAACGTCAGACCGATCGAGATCCCGGCGAAACCCTTGGGCGCGCGGTTATCGGTGGAGCCGAGGATCACCAGCAGGAAGATGAAGGTCAGCAGCACCTCGGTGATCAGCACCGCTAGCATGGAATAGCCGTGCGGGGAGTTCGCGCCGTAGCCGTTGGCGGCCATATTGCCGCTGGCGTTGAACAGCGGTCGGCCCTGAGCGATGACCAGGATGGTCAGCCCGGCGAGCAGCCCGCCGACGATCTGCACAGCCCAGTACCGCGGCACCGCCGCCCATTCGACCCGCTTGGCGATGGCCGCCCCCAGTGTCACCGCGGGGTTGAAATGCCCGCCGGAGATGGTGCCGAAGGCGTACACCCCGGTCAGCACGGTCAGGCCGAAGGCCAGCGAAACCCCGAGATAGCCGATGCCCACCGAGAAGTCACCGGCCGGGTTGGCCGCGAACACCGCGGCCCCGCACCCGCCCAGGACCAGCCAGAACGTGCCGATGAACTCCGCGGCGAGGCGGTGGGTCATGGTGGGAGTGGTCACGGATCCTCCTGTTGCCGTACCCGAACGATGCGCGGAGTGTGCCACCGACGGTGCCGGTGCCGCACGGAATTGACCGGGAAACCGCCGGGAATTGCCCGCGGTGACCAATCCCACCCGCTCCAGGGGCTCTCAAGTTGGCATGTTCGGGCCCGCGAACATATCGTTTTGGGTACCTGTCGCAATTGAGGTCGCCGTTCGCCGCCGCACGGATCAACCCCGACAGGATGCGGTGTCGGCTACCCGCCACCGCGTGACATGTGAAGGGTCAGGTGCGTATGCCCAGTAGTGTCGGGCTCTACAACCCCGCGTACGAGCATGACGCCTGCGGCGTCGCGATGGTCGTGGACATGCACGGCCGGCGCAGCCGCGACATCGTGGACAAGGCGATCACCGCCCTGGTCAACCTGGAACATCGCGGCGCGGCCGGCGCCGAGCCCAACAGCGGTGACGGCGCGGGCATCATGCTGCAGGTGCCGGATCGGTTCCTGCGCGAGGTCTGCCGGGAGGAACAGGGTTTCGAGTTGCCCCCCGAGGGCTCCTACGCCACCGGTATCGCCTTCCTGCCGCAATCCTCCCGCGACGCCCTGACCGCCTGTGCGGCCGTCGAGAAGATCGCCGAGGTCGAGGGTCTGACGGTGCTCGGCTGGCGCGACGTGCCGACCGACGACTCCTCCCTGGGCGCGCTGGCCCGCGACGCCATGCCGACCTTCCGGCAGGTGTTCGTTGGCCTGGGCGAGCGCAGCGACGGGAGGGGCCTGGGTGCCGAGGGCATGGAACTGGAACGCCGCGCCTATGTGGTCCGCAAACGCGCCGAACACGAATTAGGCACCAAAGGGCCTGGTCAGGACGGCCCAGGCCGGGAAACCGTCTACTTCCCCAGCCTGTCCGGCAAGACGTTGGTCTACAAGGGCATGCTGACCACCCCGCAGCTGAAGGCGTTCTACCTGGACCTGCAGGACAATCGGGTGGAGAGCGCACTGGGAATCGTGCATTCGCGGTTCTCCACCAACACCTTCCCGTCCTGGCCGTTGGCGCATCCGTTCCGCCGGATCGCCCACAACGGCGAGATCAACACCGTCACCGGCAACGAGAACTGGATGCGGGCCCGGGAAGCGCTGATCGACACCGACGTCTTCGGCACCGACCTGAACAAGACCTTCCCGATCTGCACCCCGGGGGCCTCCGACAGCGCCCGCTTCGACGAGGTGCTCGAACTGCTGCACCTGGGCGGGCGCAGCCTGCCGCACGCCGTGCTGATGATGATCCCGGAGGCCTGGGAACGCAACGAGACGATGGACCCTGCGCGCCGGGCTTTCTACGCCTACCACGCCGCGCTGATGGAGCCGTGGGACGGTCCGGCGTCGGTGTGCTTCTCCGACGGCACCGTCGTGGGGGCGGTGCTCGACCGCAACGGTCTGCGCCCGTCCCGGATCTGGGTCACCGACGACGGTCTGGTGATCATGGCCTCCGAAGCGGGCGTGCTCGATGTGGATCCCGCCCGCGTCGTCAAACGGATGCGGCTGCAGCCGGGCCGGATGTTCCTGGTCGACACCGCCCAGGGCCGGATCATCGCCGACGAGGAGATCAAGGCCGAACTGGCCGCTGAGCAGCCCTATGCGCAGTGGCTCGACGCCGAGCAGGTCCACCTCGACGATCTGCCTCAGGGGCCGTACAGCCGGATGCCGCACCACCGCGTCGTGCTGCGTCAGCAGGCCTTCGGCTTCACCTACGAGGAGCTCAACATGCTGGTCGCGCCCATGGCGCGCACCGGTATGGAGGCGTTGGGCTCGATGGGCACCGACACCCCGATCGCGGTGCTGTCGGCGCGTCCGCGGATGCTGTTCGACTATTTCCAGCAGCTGTTCGCCCAGGTCACCAACCCGCCGCTGGACGCCATCCGTGAGGAGGTGGTGACTAGCCTGTCGGGCACCCTCGGCCCGGAGCGTGACCTGCTCAACCCCACCGCGGAGTCGTGCCACCAGATCATGCTGCCGCACCCGATCCTGCGTAACCACGAGCTGGCCAAGCTGATCAATCTCAACCCCGACGATGAGGTCAACGGCCACCAGCACGGGATGCGCTCGGCGATCATCCGGTGCCTGTACCCGGTGGCCAAGGGTGGTGCCGGCCTGCGCCGCGCCCTCGACGACATCCGGGCCGCGGCCTCGGCGGCCATCGCCGGCGGCGCCCGGATCCTGATCCTCTCGGACCGGGAGTCCAACGAGACCATGGCGCCGATCCCGTCGCTGCTGGCCGTCTCGGCGGTGCACCACCACCTGGTGAGGTCACGGACCCGCACCCAGGTGGGCCTGGTCATCGAGTCCGGTGACGCCCGCGAGGTGCACCACATGGCCATGCTGATCGGCTTCGGCGCCGGGGCCATCAACCCCTACATGGCGTTCGAGTCCATCAGCGACATGGTCGACCGCGGTGTCCTCACCGGCCCGGCGGGGCCGCTGGACCGCGACACGGCCTTGAGCAACTACATCAAGGCCGCCGGCAAGGGTGTGCTGAAGGTGATGTCGAAGATGGGCATCTCCACGGTGGCCTCCTATACCGGGGCCCAGCTGTTCCAGGCCATCGGTATCTCCCAGACCGTGCTCGACGAATACTTCACCGGGCTGAACTGCGCGGTCGGCGGAATCGACCTCGACGATATCGCCGCCGACGTCGCCACCCGTCACCAACTCGCCTACCTGGACCGCCCCGATGAACGCGCGCACCGCGAACTCGAGGTCGGTGGCGACTACCAGTGGCGCCGGGAGGGCGAGTACCACCTGTTCAACCCGGACACGGTGTTCAAGCTGCAGCACTCCACCCGCACCGGGCAGTACTCGGTGTTCAAGGAGTACACCGCGCTGGTCGACGACCAGAGCGAAAAGATGGCCTCGCTGCGGGGTCTGCTGGAGTTCAAGCCGGGGGTCCGGGCGGCGGTGCCCATCGACGAGGTCGAACCGGCCGGCGAGATCGTCAAACGGTTCTCCACCGGCGCGATGAGCTACGGCTCGATCTCCGCCGAGGCACACGAGACGCTGGCAATCGCGATGAACCGACTCGGCGGCCGGTCGAACTCCGGGGAGGGCGGAGAGGCCGTCAGCCGCTTCGAACACGACCCGAACGGGGACTGGCGGCGCAGTGCCATCAAACAGGTGGCCTCCGGCCGGTTCGGGGTCACCAGCCACTACCTGAGCAACTGCACCGACATCCAGATCAAGATGGCCCAGGGCGCCAAACCCGGTGAAGGCGGCCAACTTCCGGGCCACAAGGTGTACCCGTGGGTGGCCGAGGTGCGCCATTCCACCCCCGGTGTGGGACTGATATCGCCGCCGCCGCACCACGACATCTACTCGATCGAGGACCTCGCGCAGCTGATCTACGACCTGAAGAACGCCAACCCCGAGGCCCGCATCCACGTGAAGCTGGTCAGCGAGAACGGGGTGGGCACCGTGGCCGCCGGGGTGTCCAAGGCGCACGCCGACGTGGTGCTGATCTCCGGCCACGACGGTGGCACCGGCGCGACCCCGCTGACGTCGATGAAGCACGCCGGGGCGCCGTGGGAACTGGGCCTGGCCGAGACCCAGCAGACCTTGCTGCTCAACGGTCTTCGCGACCGGATCGTGGTGCAGGTCGACGGTCAACTCAAGACCGGCCGCGATGTGGTGGTCGCCGCCCTCCTCGGGGCAGAGGAGTTCGGCTTCGCGACCGCGCCGCTGGTGGTGTCGGGCTGCATCATGATGCGGGTCTGCCACCTCGACACCTGCCCGGTGGGCGTGGCCACCCAGAACCCGGTGCTGCGGAAAAAGTTCACCGGCCAGCCCGAGTTCGTGGAGAACTTCTTCATGTTCATCGCCGAAGAGGTGCGGGAGATGATGGCCCAGTTGGGTTTCCGCACCATCAACGAGATGGTCGGCCGGGTGGACGCGCTCGACACCGCCCGCGCGGTGGAGCACTGGAAGGCCCGGAAGCTAAACCTCGCCCCGGTGCTGCACGAGGCGGAGTCGGCGTTCATGAACCAGGACCTGTACTGCAGCGCGCGCCAGGACCACGGACTGGACAAGGCGCTCGATCAGCAGTTGATGGCACGTTGCCGTGAGGCGCTGGACTCCGGGACCCTGGTGCGGTTCTCGATGAAGATCTCCAACACCAACCGCACGGTGGGCACCATGCTGGGCCACGAGGTGACCAAGGCCCACGGCGGCGACGGGCTGCCCGACGGCACCATCGACATCACCTTCGAGGGTTCGGCCGGTAACAGCTTCGGCGCCTTCCTGCCCCGGGGTATCACGCTTCGGGTGTACGGCGACGCCAACGACTATGTGGGCAAAGGCCTTTCGGGTGGCCGCATCGTGTTGCGGCCCTCCGACAACGCACCGGAGGGCTATGCGGCCGAGGACAACATCATCGGCGGCAACGTCATCCTGTTCGGCGCCACCAACGGCGAGGCCTTCATCCGCGGCACGGTGGGGGAGCGGTTCGCGGTGCGCAACTCCGGCGCGCACGCGGTCGTCGAGGGTGTCGGCGACCACGGATGTGAGTACATGACCGGTGGCAAGGTGGTCATCCTCGGGCCGACGGGACGTAACTTCGCCGCCGGCATGTCCGGCGGGATCGCCTATCTCTACGACCCGCAGGGCCAGCTGCCGGCCAACCTCAACCCCGAGATGGTGGACCTCGAGGATCTGAGCGACGACGATGTCGAATGGTTGCACGGCACGCTCTCGGCGCACCGTGACGCCACCGATTCGGCTGTGGCCCGCGCGGTCCTGGCCGACTGGCCCCGGAAGGCAGGGGATTTCGTGAAGGTGATGCCGCGCGACTACAAACGGGTGCTGCAGGCCATCGCCGAGGCCGAACGCGCCGGCGCCGATGTGGACGAGGCGATCATGGCGGCGTCCCGTGGCTGACCCGAGCGGATTTCTCAAATACACCCGTCGCGAGACCCCGAAGCGTCGGCCGGTTCCGCTGCGCCTGCGGGACTGGAACGAGGTCTACGAGGACTTCGACCACGAGGCGCTGCAGCACCAGGCGGCGCGCTGTATGGACTGCGGTATCCCGTTCTGCCACAACGGCTGCCCGCTGGGCAATCTCATCCCGGAGTGGAACGATCTGGTCTACCGGGACCGGTGGCGCGACGCCATCGAGCGGCTGCACGCCACCAACAACTTCCCGGAGTTCACCGGCCGGCTGTGCCCGGCGCCGTGCGAATCCTCCTGCGTGCTGGGTATCAACGCCGACCCGGTGACCATCAAGCAGGTCGAGGTCGAGATCATCGACAACGCCTTCGATGAAGGGTGGGTTCAGCCCAACCGGCCGCACCTGGTCACCGGCAAGTCGGTGGCCGTCGTCGGTTCGGGTCCGGCCGGCCTGGCCGCAGCCCAGCAGCTGACCCGCGCCGGTCACGAGGTCACCGTGTTCGAACGGGCCGACCGGATCGGCGGCCTGCTGCGCTACGGCATCCCCGAATTCAAGATGGAGAAACGCCACATCGACCGCCGGCTGGAGCAGATGCTGGCCGAGGGCACCAAATTCAAGGCCGGTGTCAACGTCGGCGTCGACCTCACCGCGGACGAACTGCGGGAGCGTTTCGACGCGGTCGTGCTGGCCGGCGGCGCGACCGACTGGCGCGACCTGCCCGTCCCGGGCCGTCAGTTCGCCGGTATCCACCAGGCGATGGAGTATCTGCCGTGGGCCAACCGTGCCACCCACGGGGACCCGGTTCTCGACGCCGACGGCGATCCGCCGATCACCGCCCGGGGCAAGCGGGTCATCATCATCGGCGGCGGCGACACCGGTGCGGACTGCCTGGGCACGGCCCATCGTCAGGGCGCGGCGGAGGTCCACCAGTTCGAGATCATGCCCAGGCCCGGCACCGACCGGGACCCGTCCACCCCGTGGCCGACCTACCCGCTGATGTTCCGGGTGTCCTCCGCCCACGAGGAGGGCGGTGATCGGGTCTTCTCGGTCAACACCGAGCGCTTCCTGGGCAGCGACGGCAAGGTCACCGGGCTGCGCGCCCACGAGGTGAAGATGTCGGGCGGCAAGTTCGAGAAGGTCGAAGGCAGCGATTTCGAGCTCGAGGCCGACCTGGTGCTGCTGGCCATGGGCTTCGTCGGCCCGGAGAAGCCGGGCCTGCTGACCGACCTCGGTGTGGAACTCACCGACCGCGGCAACGTGACCCGCTCCGCCGACTTCGAAACCTCGGTGCCGGGGGTGTTCGTGGCCGGCGATATGGGCCGCGGACAGTCGCTGATCGTCTGGGCCATCGCCGAGGGGCGGGCCGCCGCGGCCGGAGTCGATCGCTACCTGATGGGCCACACGGCTTTGCCGGCGCCGATCGCACCGACTGCCGTACCGCAACGATAGCCACTTCCGTAACACTGGAAACGCGCGACCAGCAACGGCGCGCCTCCCATCAATAGTGGTGTGATGCAGCTCTAATAGCTGTACAGGGGCGCTGAGGTTAAGGTGTTCCCGGTTGTCAACGGTGTCGACCACTGGAGAAATCGTGTTGCTCAACCCGATCCCGATCCCTAACCCCCTGGCGTTGTCCCGAGCCGGACGCATGATGTGGTCGTTGGTGCGCCACCCGTACAAGAGCCGGGGGTTTCCCGCCAAGCACGAGCGGCTGGTGACCTCCGCCGAGTTGATGCGCTACGGGCTGTTCACCTGATCTGCGCCACCTGATCTGCGTCACTTGATCGTGGCGGTGTCCGGCGCCGCGGGTCCAGACCACAGGCCCGAGTCCCGGATGGCCTCGGCCAGCGGTTCCAGCACCGCCGGGTCGTGCGGCAGCGGCAGATAGACGATCGCCAGATCCAGCCCCTGGGCCCCCAGCGCGATCGCGTCCTCGATGACGCCCCGGCTGCCCCG
>Ga0180429_10004185_pt1 | contig 11578 bp, 9 predicted proteins | sample SS_ome_FD_132428 | JGI IMG/M metagenome (GOLD analysis project Ga0180429, IMG submission 132428) | Hypersaline lake sediment archaeal communities from the Salton Sea, California, USA - SS_1_S_1 metaG | ecosystem: Environmental > Aquatic > Non-marine Saline and Alkaline > Hypersaline > Sediment ... | reverse complement strand
TGCAAATTATCCAGTATTTGTGAAACCAGCCAATATGGGCTCATCTGTAGGAATAACCAAATGCCGGGATATTGAAGAAACAGCTGCCGGCATTCTGGAAGCAGCCCGTTTTGATCGGCGGATATTAATTGAAAAAGGGATCAACGCCAGAGAAATTGAGTTGAGCGTAATTGGGAACCAGTCTCCCCGGGTATCCATTCCGGGTGAGATCAGACCAACAGCTGAATTCTATTCGTATGAGGCCAAGTATCATGATGACAGTTCTGAACTATTGATTCCGGCTCCCATTACCGAGGAGCAGGCCGAAGTACTGCAAAACTTATCCCTGAAGGCCTACCAGGCCATCGATTGTGAAGGTATGGCCCGGGTAGATTTTCTGATGGATAAAGACACGGATGAGTTTTTCCTGAATGAAGTGAATACCATCCCTGGATTTACACCAATCAGTATGTATCCCAAACTGTGGGAAGCCAGCGGGTTAGCGTATTCGGATTTGATCGATGAGTTGATCGAGTTGGCGTTGGAGAGGAAAGAAGAAAAAGATCAGTTAGTTAGAAAGTACGAGTTTGAGGCATAAGACAGGATATGGCTAAACAGATCAACACCATAACAGAGAAAAGAGGGCAGTCCAGGAATTCTCAGCCAGAACGGCGGAGATCCTCTTCTGTAATTTCAAGGAGAACGCCCCCAGTTCTTTCTCGCAGTGAGATTGGCATTAACACTGCGGTGGTGGATAGCAGACCTTTGCCCCGTCGCCGAGTGGATGTTGCCATACCCTCTGGTGCGGAAATCCGGCTGCCCGCAGTACCGGCTGTTCATAATAAATGGCGGGTGCTTTCTGGAGTGATTGCGATCAGTTTGTTAATGGCCTTGATCCTTTTTACACAGGCCGGTCTTTTCACAGTAACAGATATTGATATCCAGGGATTGGAGCGGTTCACAGAAGGAGAGATCGCCCAGGCGATAAATATTACTGGCTCATCGATCTTTTTCATAAACCCTGACAGGGTAAAGCGGGATTTACAGGTCACATATCCCGCATTATCAGATATTGAGATCCGTGTTAGCTGGCCGGCATTTGTCTCCATTTCATTGGTGGAACGTTTTCCTGTTCTGGCCTGGAATTGGGATGGACATGTCCGTTGGGTTGATATGAATGGGGTTGCTTTTGAACCACTGGATGAAGGATTGGATGTTGTTCAGGTGAATTCAGCCATGCTGCCGCCTACAATTAAGGACCGTTTTGTGGATCCTCGCCTGGTGGACAGCGTAGCAGCCCTGGCAGGATTTATTCCAGAGAATGTGGACTTGATCTATGATCCCGACCACGGATTGGGATGGGAGGATGCGCGAGGATGGATTGTTTATTTTGGATTTAATGATGATGACGTAGAGAAAAAAATGAATGTATATCAATCGCTGGTGGAATACCTGGAGGGTAAAAGGATCACCCCCAGGATGATTAATGTTGAGTATATCGATTCGCCTTATTTCAGGATGGAACAATGAGTACGCAGGAAGCCCCGATCATAGTTGGTATCGACGTCGGCACTACAAAGATCTGCACACTGGTTGCCAGGGTAGAAGCGGAAAATAAATTCCGCATTTTGGGGGTTGGCATCGAGCCTTCCCGTGGATTGCGAAAGGGCGTAGTAGTTGATATTGCCTCTACCAGTAAAGCCATTAAACGCTCCATTGATAAAGCAGAGAGAACCTCAGGATTGGAAATCACATCAGCTCAGGTAAGCCTGGCCGGTTCGCATGTCTCATCCATAAACAGCCACGGCGCCAGTGGAGTTACCGGTGGAGTGATCGATCAGCATGATGTCTTCCGGGCATTGGATGCCGCCAAGGCAGTGTCTATCCCGCATAACAGGGATATTGTCCATGTCATTCAGCGTGGTTTCAGTGTTGATGGACAGGATGGAATACATAAACCGATCGGAATGCATGGCTACAGGTTAGAAGTGGAAGCTCATATCATCACTGCAGCCTCAACTTCACTTGATAATCTGGAACAGTGTGTCAATGCCGCTGGCGCAGAGGTGGAAGCTTTTGTGCTCAATCCTCTCGCATCCGCAGAAGCTGTATTGACAGATACAGAACGAGAGATGGGTGTAGTAGTATGCGATATCGGAGGAGGAACGACTGATATTGCTATTTATATCAACGGTGATGTCTGGCACACCATGGTGATGGGTATTGGTGGGAACCTGATCACATCTGATATCACTCATGGGCTGCGGTTGTCCATGGAGCAGGCGGAGAAAGTAAAGATCGAGTATGGACATGCTATTAGGGCAGAGATCGATGAAGATGACGTATTCCAGATTCGTCCCTTTGGGGATGAGGTCATGAAGGAATACCGCCGACGAGATTTGGCTTTGATCATTGAAGCCAGGGTGGAGGAGTTGTTCAGTTATGTGATCCAGGAGATCAAACGCTCTGGCTATGATGGATTATTACCCGCTGGTATGGTGCTGACAGGAGGTTCAAGTGCCTTGCCGGGTATCAGCCGATTTGCGAGGAAGATGTTCAATCTGCCGGTAAGGGTTGCTCAGCCAGAGAAGATGCTCGGGATGACAGACCAGCTTCATGATCCAGCTTTCGCCACCAGTGTAGGTTTATTAGAATGGACGGTGTTAATGAATACGATATCTTATGAAAAGGACTCCTACCGTAAACAGATACACCAGGACAATATCAGCTGGAGTAAAGTATCAAATTTCCTGAGGCGATTATTGCCTTAACAATGACCATGCAGCAAGATTTTTAGTACAGAGGAGAATACTATGGACCCGATCAAAGAAACAGAATCATTCGCACGAATAAAAGTAGTTGGAGTTGGCGGAGGTGGATGCAACGCCGTTGACCGGATGATCGATGCCGGTTTAACCGGGGTTGAATTTATCGCTGTCAATACTGACGCGCAGGCCCTCCTGCGTTCAAAAGCGCCAACCCAGGTCCGGGTAGGAGATAAATTGACCCGCGGCCTTGGTTCTGGCGGAGATCCCAAGATCGGCCGTGGATCTGCTGAGGAATCAGCGGAGGATCTATACAGTGTCCTGAAAGGGGCCGATATGGTCTTCATCACTGCCGGTATTGGTGGTGGCACGGGAACTGGCGCATCCCCCATCGTAGCCCAGGCTGCTCGAGAGCTTGGCGCTCTGACAATTGGTGTAGTGACCAAACCCTTCACTTTTGAGGGAAATATCCGATCGAAAACCGCAGAGGAGGGTATTTCTCTTCTGAAGGACCAAGTTGATACTCTGATCGTGATACCGAATGACCGTCTGCTTCAGATCTCTGATAAGAAAGCCAGCTTGCAGTCTGCTTTCTTGATGGCAGATGATGTGCTGCGACAAGGCATTCAGGGTATATCCGAGTTGATCACTGTGCCAGGTTTGATCAACCTGGACTTTGCAGATGTCCGCTCGATCATGTCCGAGGGTGGCGCGGCTCTGATGGCTGTTGGCGAGGCCTCCGGGGACGACCGTGCTATCAAGGCCGCCGAGCAGGCAATGTCCAGTGACCTGCTGGATATCACGATCGATGGTGCTCGCGGCATCCTCTTCAACGTGACAGGTGGAACAGATCTATCCTTGTTTGAGGTCAATGAAGCGGCAGCCATCATCAAGGAAACTGCTCACCCCGAGGTTAACCTGATCTTTGGTGCTGTGATCGATCCTTCCATGGAGGATAAATTCCGCATGACAGTGATTGCTACGGGTTTTGAAAAAACCGGCATGCCAACAAATATCATGCAGATGGCTGGACGTCGTTCACGGACAGAGACCTCCGCTGGAAGTGAAGCAACGGATGAACGGGAAATGGAATTTGTACCACGTTCCTTGAAACCTGAAGAATTGGATATCCCGACCTTCTTGAGAAATCGAGGGCGCGGTCGCTAACTGATTGACTGGAAGAAAATGTCATAAAATATGGGTCCAAGTAATCTCTTGGGTTTGTTATTTCGGGTAAATCCACCCTGAACTGGCCTCCTCCTGGTAGGGTTGGATGTTGTCTGGTCATGTTCTCCTGCTGATTTATCAGCAGGAGAACGGTTTTAATAGTGAAATACCATCGAATTTTCCCTAGTGATGGGTGCGGTTGTATGCTAAAATCACATTGATTGCAATCCCCACAGCACAGGATAAGAATATGAAATGTCCTTATTGTAAAGATGATGATTCTAAAGTGTTGGACACTTCCCACGATAAAAGGGGAGGAACCCGCAGGCGCCGTTTATGTCTTAATTGTGATCAGCGTTTCAGTACCTATGAAAGAGCTATTCTTGATACCCCATTGATCGTGAAACAGGATGGAACCCGCGAAGAATTCGACCAGGGAAAGCTGACACGAGGTATTCAGATCAGCTGTGATAAACGGCCTGTTTCTGCTGCTGATATTGAGCGCCTGGTAGGCGATGTGGAATCCGATCTGCAGGCAATGGGCGAAATAGAAGTTTCATCGAGGGTCGTTGGGGATATGGTGATCGATGGTCTGAAAGAGATGGATCTGGTCGCTTATGTCAGGTATGCTATCGTCTATCTGGGGCTGGAAGATCTGAATGCCATCAGGGGTGAAATCGACGCCTTGTTAGAAAGTTAAGAATGACCAAAGAAATAAGAAGCCCTCTCAACGAGAGGGCTTCTTTCACTTAATGAGGGATTGAGTCCATCAAAGGGACTCAATCCCTGGAAGTTGATTTTATCCGCAGCCGCCGCCTACTGGAGCTCGTTTCAGGTCCAGTTTGATCTTCTTTTCATAATCAAAATGGTATTCATCATGGTCTGGATACGCGGCCGGGCAGTTTGAACCCAGCGCGGCGTCGAATTCATAATGGAGTTCTTCAACACCAGCTTCGGTTATCTCACCACAGAACCCCTCTTCGAAGGGTGTCGCGAAAGTATCCAGCCAGTTGTTGATCCCACCGCTGAGAATATAAACATTTGGTACTGCCTGGGCAGTTAATGTTTTCCAAACATCTGTAGAGGTCACTTCGTCATTGCTCATCACCACGATCACGGAGTTAGCCGGTAAGGCAATAAGTTCATTGATTGAATTGGGAATCTCATCTGGTCTGATATTCTCTGCGTCCAGTAAGTGGAATAGGTTATAGTCAGCTTCGCTGCGAACATCGATCATAACCAGGTTGAGTTTGTGATCATGGAAAGTATCCAGCAGCTCACCGGGATGGATGTAGACTTCCCGGTTGGTAAGGTCACCACCGCGAACTGATTCCAGCTTGTTCCATCTGTCTGCTGTTGTGGGTTGGCCGATGATTGCAATGGTTACGGCTGCGAGGACCAGCACACCAGCGCCGTAATAACGCGCTTTGGGGGCTTTGCTTGGATCCTTTTTACCATATATCTTTTCCAGCTGTTCTCCACCCCAGAGCATGAATACAGCCATCAAAGTCACCAAAATGACTATGATCCCTGCAGGCAAATTAAAAACATCCATCAGGGTTAATCTTCCGTAATAGCTGCCGTTGAAGAAATACTTATAAGAATCGACAGTTTCACCAAAAATGAACACGCCTACCAGGCCGCCCAGTACGAAGAAAATGCCGTCGATCTTGAGGGTCGCCAACGCGACCAGAGAGGTACCAGGACAGAAACCTCCCAGGATAAATCCAACTCCCATGATCAAACCGCCAACTATACCGGACCAAAGGTAGGTGGGGTTGACCCAGATCAGGTTATAGTCCAGCAGCCCTACTGCAGAGCTCAGGAATAATAAAAGCATACCCACGACAATCGCGGTGAAGAACACTTTAAAGACCCGTAGATCTTTGAAGTAGAACTGGGATGCCAGGCTGGGTGAGTGGTTAAAACCGGAAATTTCAAGAACATATCCGAACAGGAAACCAATCAATAAAAAGACCAGATATGTAACGGGTTTTCCAAGTAGAGATTCTAGGTGTAGGGGAAAGGGTATCATTAGTTTCTCCTTTTAGTTCCACAGCCTGCGAACGAAATAGGCCAGTGCATAGGCGCCACCAAAAATGGAGAACATCACTACCCAACTTCCAGCAGATAATGTAGCACCACCTGACAAAGCTTGCCCGGAAGTACATCCACGAGCAAGACGTGCGCCGTAGGTGAAACAGATCCCACCCAGAAAAGCGAACAACCAGCGGGTCTGATTGGAAATATTGGGACCTTTATTTGTTTCGAATTTAGTTCGGCCGTGGATCACTCCAGATGTGAACCCACCGATCAATACTCCTAGGGTCACAATAACGATCCAGCTGTCGAGTGCATTCCTCTGGCCACCAGCCATAGTGATCAGGTAAGGAACCTGGTCGATATGCCCGGGAGCGATGAGGTCCTCCACGAACGCGGCGATACGGCTGAGACCCCCAGAAGCGCCCAAACCGTTTCCCGTGATGAAATATGAGGTAAATAGAACCATACCTAATAGAACACCACCCAGATATGGATTTGCATAAGGCTTTGAAGGCCGGTTAAACAAATCCTTCAGACGAAATTTCTGATCTTTTGGTTGTTTTTCAGTCATAAATACTCTCACTTTATTAGACGGATTGATTATTTTCAACCTTTCTTCTCTTGGAAAAAAAAGAGAATTGATATTAACTTTCAATATCCTCCCAGCCGGTGATCATAGCTTCCAGGCTGGATACCGCGGTATGGCCAGTTGTGGTCAGGTATATGTGCAGGATCAGGAAAGCAGCAAATAACCAGGCGATGATAGTATGGAAGGGGGCCAGTATTGGAAGCCCTCCCAGACTATTCGCCAAAGAAGGCCAACGCTGGAGTCCCCACATTAGAGCGCCGCTGATGCCCTGAAGCGGCAGGAGCACGTTTAGCAAGCCGAAATAGGTGACCTGCTGAAGGGGATTCAACTTCTTGTCAGTGGTCTTTTCAAATGGATGATGTTCCCCTTTGAAAATTCCCAGCAGGTAGTATTTGATTTGCACAAAGGTTCGATCGAAGAAACCGCGCGGACGGGGAATATACTGCTGGATCTCCCCTGTTGCCAAATGGAAGAACAATGACAGGAAAGCATTCACCGCCAGGATGGCTGCAATGATATTATGGACCAGAACCATATTTTTGAAATCCATGAAAGCAAAGGAATCTGGTCTGTGGATTATGAAACCGGTCAGGAGCAATATTACAATCGCCGCTGTCTGCAGCCAATGCCATAAACGCTCATAGGCCCCGTACATATAAACCTTTTTGGTAGGTTTTTTGGAGGAAGGATTGCGAGATGAGAAATAAATTCTCAATCCACCATGAGCCATAACGCCCAGGAAAACTGCAGCGTTTAATCCTAATCCGATCCAATCCAGCCAGACCAAACGATTATGCCCAAAGACATACAGCGATTCGGCAGCAGCCGCTGGATAGTAAAAAATCTCTCCATCCCCATTGAATTTGATATCGCCGTTCAGCTTCCTTTCTGTTCCTGATACGAATGCTGGCAAGCTCCCTCCGGGAGAAGCAGAAGCCAATCGGATCGGTTGAGTGATGCGCGATTCATCTCCGTGGCAGGCTGTACAGTCGTCAAGGGCCCAATCTGCACTGGCAACATCATGGTTAATGCTGTAGGGCTGGATCTCCCCCGTAATGCGAGGATTGGTAAGACCAAGCAAAACCAGCCTGTCTCGCACAAAATCTTCTTTGGCCTCAGAGTCGATCACCATCTCCTCTGCTGTTAGTTCTCCATCACCGTCCTGATCAAATCTCAGGATAATGCCTGGATGGTAATCGCCATTTTCATAATAGGCGGCTTGGAGGTCGGCCAGGATCACTGGTCGGGGAGGATCACCGTACACCCAGAACCAGGTTGTGATCAGGTTGTGGGGAGCCAATCTCAAATTGCCTTCTACGTCCGGGCTGGGGATCAGGACTGGTTCAAATCCGACCAATAATGACCCCATCGTATTTACGTCTCCCTCGGCACCGCGGCACTCACGCCGGGGTAGATCGCCAGGAAGCAGCACTGTCCAGTCATGGACTTGGTTTCCCGATGAATACATTTTGGGGATATGGCAGGATTCGCAGCTGAGAGCGTCCAGGTGACTGTCGAGGTAGGGCAGCCAATCATGGGTGACATCTACCGCGTGGCAGGATTCGCAGGTCCGCATCGTATCTTTTAGCTGAGGTGCAACACTGCTCTGGGCGCTGTTTCCCCGCGCAAATTGATGTAAAGGTTTTTCAAGGTATTCACCAATCTCTACCCGGCGAGGATCAAACAGCAGGTGTTCTGGCCTGGTAGATTCTGATTCCTGGTAATAGAGAGGGTTGTTGATCGAGTAATGGCAATCCACACAATTTAGTAATCGCTCTGCGTGTACATCCCAGGATCGATTCAAGGTTTCTTTATTTGCCAGATTCATTCCTGAATCGGACATTTTTTGAGAGGAGATGATCTGTCCGGTCGTGATCGTACTCCACCGTTCAGGAGAACATCCTAGCGTGATCAGGGGATCCTCAACATTATCATGAACAAGGCCATGGCAGGCCCCACAGTTATTATCGGTCGGGTCCTGGATCTGGATCGCTTCTGGGAGAATTTCCAGGTCTTCATTGAAAAGGCTTTCGTTCCAGATGTAGGAACCCCCACTAAGGGAAACAATTCCTGTTTCAGTCAGGGTAGAGGTGTTGGCCCATTTGAAATTTCCGCTTTGAAGTTCTTCAGCCCGGGCATTGTTATCAGGACTTGGAATGTGGCAGAGGAAGCAGTTCATCTCGACGATGCCAGATTCATCCCAATCCCAACGTTCCAGCTTGCCAGACTCAGGATCGACGATATTAGTTTCCAGGCTGGTACTGCTGTACGGCAGATCGGTCAGTAACTCTCCATTCTTGGAATACATGGCTGGCCCACCACCGACATGACGTAATCCATAAAGCTGAACCCAGGCAGGTGTGGTCAGATCTACCCTTTCATCACCCTGGGGTGAGAGGTAGCGGTAATCAATTGAATTCCAGGAGCCAAATACACCTGGAGATATATCCCATGGCCTTCCAGTACCAGTTAGACCTGGTTGGGAGATATCATTCAGGCCTGCACTGACGTGGTAACTGTGGTCCGCGATGAATTCTGTATCGTGGCATTCTCCACATGTATTCATAGTGGATACAGGATTTCCTGTTACCAGGACATTATTTCCATCTTCATCGAGGAAGGGAAAGGAGGGATGGAGGGGAGAGCCCTGCTTAGCTACTTCCTGTTCTGGACCTGCCCAGGCTACATCCTGAGTAAGCAGGATAGCACTCAGAATGATCAGGAAAGCAACTGCTGTTATGAGGAGCAATTTATTATATTTGCTGAGTCGTGTGATTTGATTGCCCATATCAACTGAGTCCTTTTTTTAAGGTTGATAGCTATTGGACTGGAAACGGCTGCCCCAATCGATCGGGTCACCGTAATACCCAAGAGATTCCCAATCCATTCTGCCTTCAGGGCCATGGCATGGGTCACAGGTCAGGGCTTCGGTAGCTGCGGTTACCATGTGTGTGGTTGGCCAGTACATATCTGTTTCAGTGAAATCATATTCACCGCTGAAATCCAAGCCGGTGATGTCAGAACCGAGTTGAAGGGCTAAATCCCAGTCAAATTCGGTCCAGAATCCTCCTTCACCAAATGTTTTTGGTTGGAGTAGGATATTATTTTCAGTGTCATAAGGCTGTTTGGCCAGGTGTACTTTGAAGGGGAACACCTTGGCAGAATAATCGGTTATATCTCCCGCTGGCAGGTTAATGTGCACAAGTTGATCTGGATCGATCGTATCTCCCAGGATATATCGTTCAGCTACGCCGCCGTTATACCAACGGTATACAGGGGTAAAGTTTCCTTCGTATACAAAACTGCCTTTGATCTTCAAATAGGTGTGAACGCTTTCTTCGATCTCATCGCTGCCGGCAGTGGACCAATCCCAATACATCTTGGTTGCATCGCGCGTGGCGGCATTCGGAATGTGGCAGGACTGGCAGGCAACTGAATCAATGTGGGCGTTGATGCGATCGTCCTCGTGGAGTTCTTCAGTGTGGCAGTCGGTACAGTAGATCTGGTTTTCATCATCCAGGCTGACTGAGATTGACCGCCCTGTGATGTTATGGCTTTCGGTTTGGTGACAGTCCGTGCACATAAAGTCATGTTCACCCATATGAATATCAACGTTGGAGGGTGGGAAATAGAGGGTTTCATCCAGGTCCCCATGTTTTACAGCATTCCCTCCGCCGCCATTGAAATGGCAGCTGCCGCAGTTTTCACGGGTTGGGGCTGCAACACTTTGGGCGACTTCCAGCAGATCTACGCCTTCAACTGGAATACCCGCCAGCCCTTTCACATAGGTGCCAGTATTGTCATGGCATACCAGGCAATCGACTGATTCTTCCTGGTTGAAGTCGAAATTAGCATCTTCCCAGCCATACCCTGCATGGCAAGAAGTGCAGCCAGGCCAGTTGCCCTGGATCCCGATGCAGAAATTATTGATGGAATTCTTTTTCCCGACTGTGACGGTGCTGTCCCTGTCTTCGAGCTGGTAGGGTTTGCTTTCCCAGGTCCAGTGAGCTGTTGCCATGATTTCCTGTGCTGAATCTTCGTGGCATTCCAGACAGGCACGAGTAACTTCCTGGCCCGTTTCAAAAGGACCATCAATGATCGATGAATGATCGACTCCTGGAATTTTCAGGGGCACGTTTTCCCAGGGATCTGAACTGATCCCCTTATCTGCCCTGGGGAAGAAGATCAAAATTGGGACAATGATAAAGAATAGAACTAAAACGGCACCAAATATCCAGCTGAATTTGGATAGCTTCATAGACTACCTCTCCATGGATTGGTTTTGTTTGATAAGGTCAGCTTGTTGAGATAACTGGTCCAGCATTACTTCCCGGAGCATGTCCAGCGCCAGGATAAATCGTTCGTCAGTCAGGGAATAGATCACCTGAGTCCCATCGCGCTGGGCTTGGATCAATCCCCGATCCCGCAGGACTTTTAAATGCCGAGAAGCGGCGCTTTGGCTGATTCCCACCACTTCAGCCAATCCGTTGACATTGAGGGGGCTTTCGGCAACTGCATAGAGTAAAAGTATGCGATGGGGCTCTGAAATCGCAGAGCAGATCCCGGCATGCAGTTGATTGATCTCTTGGGCAAGGGTATTGTTGTTCATAATCATATATGTACATACAGGAATATTATCTTGTGAAGATTATAACAGGTTGAGGGGTGGCAGAAAGTGACAATTGTCACATGTACCAAGGGGGTGTGTTACGTCGAAATGGGCGGATTGTGTGTGGGGTGAATAAGGGCTGGCTTGGGGTTGAAAAGACAACTTTCTGGTCACTGGGGGAAATTGGTCTAGGATGTAGAGAAGTATGTTTCCAATGTGGTGTGAAGAAAGTAAAGGTCAGGTATGATAAGATTATCTTACTAATAGGAAAACTGAAGGAATTAAATGGTAGATCTTCTAAGAATTGAAACTTTCTTGCATGCAGCTGAGACGCTGAATTTTTCTGAGGCGGCCAGACTCCTGCATTTATCCCAACCTACTGTCAGCCACCATATCAAAACCATGGAAAACGATCTTGGTGTGACT
>Ga0180429_10004183_pt1 | contig 11587 bp, 9 predicted proteins | sample SS_ome_FD_132428 | JGI IMG/M metagenome (GOLD analysis project Ga0180429, IMG submission 132428) | Hypersaline lake sediment archaeal communities from the Salton Sea, California, USA - SS_1_S_1 metaG | ecosystem: Environmental > Aquatic > Non-marine Saline and Alkaline > Hypersaline > Sediment ... | reverse complement strand
TCGTAGTACCAGCGCCCTGTCTTTGGATCGACGAACTCGGCCTCCCGCAGCAGTCGGTAGGCGCCCCGGTGCTCACCGATGAAGCGGAAGAACGTCCGGAACCCTTCACGCTCCATGCTTCGCCGATCGACCAGCCCGGCCAATGCCGTATGCTCCTCACTTCGGAAGCGGCGATTCACCTCGCGGACAAGCTCAGTGAAGACGGCAACCTTGCTCGGGAAATGCAAGTAGAACGTCCCCTGCGCCACGCCGGCCAGATAGGTGATGCCCGAGATGGCCGTCTCATGAAATCCCGCCTGGCCGAAGAGCTGCTCCGCCGATGCCAGCAGTGCCTGGCGCGTCGCCTCGCCACCCTCGGGTTTCGGATCCCTTTCCGAGTCGGAGGTTCTCCTCTTTGCAGACTCGCCGGTGGCCGTCGTGACGGGCGCGCCGCTGTCAATCCCGCGGAGCAGGAAGGCGTCGAACGTCTGGAGCACCGACTCGGAGAGCGCCCCAGGTTCCCAAGTGATGTAGCGCATGCTCGCGAACTCGATCACGCCAAGGATGAAGAAGGCCGCGAGTTTCGGATCAATCGGGCGAACATGCCCGTTCTGGATTCCGCGGGAAACGATCCCCTCCAAGGCATTGGCCAGACCTGAGCGGAAGTGCCGATGGATCCCCATTTGCATGGACTCCGCGCTTCGGCCCACAAGGTAGAGGTTCGTCTCCCTTTCAATGTAGGCGAGAGCACTTCTGTACGCCCGAAGAAGCGCCGCGTCGGCTCGTTCTTCCTCTTCGGCAGCGAGATGGAGGCATTGGCAGAGGCCTTGCTGGAGTTGCTCGACGAGCGCGGCGAAGATCTCGACCTTGTTGGCGAAATGCCGGTAGAACGTGCCGTTTGCTAGCCCAGCTCGTTCACAGATCCCGGAGACCGAAGACGAGTGGAAACCTCGCTCACTGAACTCCTTCTCACCTGAGCGCAGGAGTGCATCGCGTGTCTTCGCAGCGCGGCTTCCCCTGATCTCCCCATCGGCCACGGCGTTTACCTCCTCGCGGCGGCTAGACGTGCGTGCATGTGAAGCTTTGCCGCACCATCTCATCTGAGCGCCAGCGAACGGCCGCCAATCCTCAACACCAAGAATGAGAGTTGAGTCAGGTCTCAACAGGACCCGAACGCCCCCACAAACCACGGCTCGTTGTCCGACCGTTCAGCTTGCGATAGTATCGGCCCATTCCACCTTGAACAAACGGTGCACACAGGAGGTTGGATCGTGGCCGATGCGAAGCACTGGGTGAAGAAGGACCCGAGCCAGGAGAATGTCTTCTGGCCAACAGACGAGTTGAAAGCCAGAACGTGGGTCTCAGACGAATCAATCTACGACAAGGCGAATGCCGACCCAGAGGGTTTCTGGAGCGAGCGGGCGCAGGACCTGCACTGGTTCAAGCCCTGGGACAAGGCCTATCAGTTCGCGCCTCACGCGTACAAGTGGTTCGTCGGCGCCAAGACGAATCTCTCGTACAACTCTCTCGATCGACACATCGAAGCAGGCAAGGGCGACAACGTGGCCCTCATCTGGGAGCCTGAGCCGATCGACGAACAGGCCGTGAAGCTCACCTACAAGGAGCTTCACGTTCTGGTCTCCAAGTTCGCCAACGTCCTCAAGGGCCTCGGCGTCTCCAAGGGCGATCCCGTTGGCATCTACCTGCCGATGATTCCGGAGGCGGTCATCGCGATGCAGGCGTGCGCCCGCATCGGTGCTCCGCACTCGGTCGTCTTCTCGGCGTTCAGCCCGGACTCGCTCCGGGACCGCATGGCCGACGCCGGCGCCAAGGTCCTGATTACTGCCGATGGCTACTTCCGCCGAGGCAAGAAGATCAACCTTCTGTCGAACGCCAACAAGGGTGCCGAGAACTCTCCGGTCGAGACAGTCGTCGTCGTCAATCGACTCGGCGATGAACTCCAGATGACCGACGGTCTTCATGTCGACTACAACGCGCTGATGGCTGAGGCCTCGCCCGATTGCCCAGCAGAGCAGCTCGACTCCGAGGATCTCTCTTTCCTCCTCTACACGTCGGGCACGACCGGCAAGCCGAAGGGGATCATGCACACGACGGGTGGCTATGCCGTTCAGGCGTACACCACCGCCAAGTGGAACTTCGACATGCATGAGGGCGATGTCTTCTGGTGCACGGCTGATGTCGGCTGGATCACCGGCCATACGTACATAAACTACGGCCCGCTGATGAACGGCGTGGCGACGCTGATCTACGAGGGCTCCCCTGACGCCCCCGACTTCGGCCGCTTCTGGGCCATCATCGAGAAGCACAAGGTCACACAGCTCTACACGGCTCCCACCGCCATCCGCATGTTCATCAAGTGGGGCGACGAATGGCCGAAGAAGTATGACCTGTCGAGCCTGCGCCTTCTGGGAACGGTCGGCGAGCCGATCAACATCGACGCCTGGCTCTGGTACCACGAAGTCATCGGCGGCGGACGCTGCCCGATCATCGACACGTGGTGGCAGACGGAGACCGGTGCGAACATGGTCAACAACTTGCCGGGCATCGGCCCCTTCGTGCCGACGGTCGCCGGGAAGCCGTTCCCCGGTGTGCTTGGCGACATTCTTGATTCGGGCGGCTCGCCCCTTGCTCCGGGTGAGGGCGGATACCTTGCGATCATGAGCCCATTCCCACCGGCGTTGACGCGAGGAATCTACGGGGACATGGAGCGCTTCCAGATCCAGTACTACAACGAGTACGGACCGGAGAAGTACTTCACCAGCGACGGCGCACGGAAGGACGAAGACGGCAACATCCGAATCACCGGCCGCGTCGATGACGTCATGAATGTCGCCGGCCACCGTCTCGCAACCGCCGAAGTCGAGAGCGCGCTCGGCCAGAACGAGAAGGTCAGCGAAGTGGCCGTCGTCTCCCGTCCGGACGATCTCAAGGGTGAAGTCCCGATCGCCTTTGTGCTTCTACGCAAGGGGATTGAGGCATCCGACGACATCGTCAAGGAGCTGATGGGGACGGTCAATCAGGTCATCGGTCCCACAGGGCGCCCTGACCGCATCATCTTCGCACCTGACGTACCGAAGACGCGAAGCGGGAAGATCATGCGCCGCGTGCTCAAGGCCATGGTTCGGGGAGAACCCGTGGGTGACTTGACGACCCTTCAGAATCCTGAGAGTGTCGACGTCCTGAAGACGCTGGTCGAGGGCGGATCGTAGGATTCGCCACTTCCAGGATCGCACATCCCTCGGCAACAAGAACGCGGGGCGGCCAATGGGCCGCCCCGCAACTCGCTTTCACAGAGCCTCCGCCTGGCGCATCTCGGCGCCAACACGCGGCACAGCGCGAAACTAGGACTTGCTTTCCTCGCGCTTCAGGTAGTCGATAATCGCCTCGACAACGAGGTAGTTCACCGAACGATCCCGCTTTTCGCCAAGTTCGATCAACCGTTCCACCGGATTCTGTTCGAGCTTGCTCTGCGGAATGTAGATGCTCAACTTGTCCGTCGGCTTCTTGATGACCACAGGCCACCTCCCTTCTTCCCCCACCGCTGTGTGGTGTCTCTAAACAGTCTGAAGATTCACTATAACATCGTCGCGTCCTGTCTACAAGATGGCATCGCGCAAGACGGTGTGAGAAGAGCAGTGTCGAGACCACATCCAGATCGGCGCTGATGCAGTGTCACTTCACGAACCGTGTTGGTCGAAGGGCGACGCCGAAGCCTGAAGGTGCGAGGCCAGGGAGGACCGGCCTCGCACCTCTCTCCACTGCTTGCTGTTAGGAGCGCATCCTGCGATCGGTAGCAGAACCATTTGACGGTAGCCGGCCGGGGTGGACTCCAGGTGATTCGTTCTTGTCAGGCACGCGTGCAAGTCATCAAGAGACTGTGAGTGTCTTCACGAACCTTTCCACAGAGAGTTGGCGAATCCCCATCCAAAGGCGATTCCTGCAACGAAGCCAAGAGGAGAGGGCGTGCCAGTCCTGTGAGGGCACTCGAGGTCTCCGGCTGACCAGGGCAAGACTTCCTGAGGCATACTCGTCCGTGGTGGGTCTCTCTCGTACGGAGACACGGGCGGCCTCAGGCGCTCTCCACGCCTCTCGCGCACTGCGGGCGCCCGACCACCCTTCTCCGGCTGGACGTCTCGTTGGATTGTCTGGGCCGTCAGCCCGCGGACAGCCTTGTCAGGCTCCCTAGCGCTATCACGTTGACGTGGTTTCGCGGGGCTGGACGTGCCCGAGAAGGCAACTGGACTGTGTTGTCGGCCTCAAGTTCCTTTCGCGGGGATCGCCCTAGAACAGCCCGGTGATCTCTCCATTCTCGTCGAGATCGATCGACATGAAGGCTGGATGGGTTGCCAACCCCGGCATGGTGCTCATCGATCCGATCAGAGGGTAGATGAACCCGGCCCCGACGCTTGCTCTCACTTCGCGCACGGGAAGGGTGAAGCCTTTCGGTTCCCCCTTGAGGCTCGGATCGTGAGACAGTGAAAGGTGTGTCTTCGCCATGCAAATGGGGAGTCCGCCGAAGCCGGACCGTTCGTAGCCGGCAATCTGCCGATCGGCCAGGGGCTCGTAGGTCACTGCTTCGGCCCCGTAGATGTCGACGGCGATCTTCTCAATCTTTCTCTTGATGGGCCAATCCAGCGGGTAGAGGAAGCGGAAGTCGGACGGCTTCTCGCAGGCGTCGACCACGGCTTCGGCCAGTTTGGCGGCGCCTTCGCCGCCGTCCGCCCAGTGTGTCGTGACCACCGAGTCTTCCGCACCCTGTCCGACGGCGTACTCGCGAATCAACTCCAACTCGGCCGGGGTATCGTCCTGGAATGCGTTGACGGCGACGACCACCGGAATCCCGAACTTCAGGGCGTTGCGGATGTGAACGCCCAGATTGCAGAGCCCCTTCTCGAGAAGGCCGAGATTCTCCTCGGTGTACTCCGGCGCCAGAGGCGCGCCCGGCTTCACGGCAGGCCCCCCGCCATGCATCTTGAGGGCGCGAACCGTCGCTACGAGAACGACGGCATGCGGGACCAGACCCGATGTGCGGCACTTGATGTCGAAGAACTTCTCCATGCCGATGTCGGCCCCGAAGCCCGACTCCGTCACGACGTAGTCGGCCAGCTTGAGAGCGATCTTGTCAGCGATGATCGAGCTGTTGCCGTGAGCGATGTTGGCGAACGGCCCGGCATGAACGAACGCCGGCTGCCCTTCGAGTGTCTGCATCAGCGTGGGCATCAACGCATCCTTCATCAGGACGGCAACCGCGCCGGCGACGCCGAGATCCTCCACGCTCACCGGTTTCCCAAACCGGTTCATCCCGACGACCATCTTCCCGAAGCGCTTGCGCATGTCTTGAAGAGACGCGGCGAGCGCGAGGACGGCCATGATCTCTGAAGCCACCGTGATGTCATACCCGGTGCGTCGGGGGAAGACAGGACTTGGGGAGCCATCCTTCATGGCGTTGTCGTTGAGTCCCACCTGGATGTCCCGCAGGCTCCGATCGCAGATGTCGACCACTCGGCGCCACGTGATCGTCTCCGGATCGATGTCCAGGCGCTGCACGCCACGCTTGGCAAGGGCCGCATCCGATTGGCGCGACTCGTGGTAGAGACGGGTGTCCAACGCCGCCGCCACCAGGTTGTGCGCCACGCTGATCGCATGGATGTCTCCTGTCAGATGGAGATTGAAATCCTCCATGGGAACGATCTGCGCGTAGCCTCCCCCAGCCGCGCCCCCTTTGATGTTGAATGTAGGCCCCATGCTCGGCTGACGGATGCAACAAGCCACGCGCTTGCCAAGGACGGAACCCAACGCCTGGGTGAGGCCAACCATCGTCGTCGACTTCCCCTCACCAAGAGGCGTTGGTGTGATGGCCGTCACATCGATGTACTTCCCGTTCGGCCGCTCCACAAGCCGATCGAGTGCATCAAGGGAAACCTTGGCCTTCCATCGGCCGTAGGGAACTAGCTCGTGCTCCTGAATTCCCAGAGTTCCTGCGATATCGGCAATCGGTCTTGGCTTTGCCGACCTTGCGATCGACAGGTCGGATGGAACGCGTCTGGGCATGAGGCCTCCTCGCATTGGCCTGGGATTCGGCCCAAGTATCCATGCCCCCGGAGGGTTCGTCGAGGAGGGGACCGCGGAGAGATCTGCTCCATCCCACCTGTCCGGAAGCGCATTCTCGCCACCTCACGCACCTGGCAAGGAAACGCCAGACTCAAGGATCGGAAGGCCTTGACGCCAACATGGACGTTGGCTAGCCTCTAGCGGTTTGCACTGCTGGAGGGGGAATCCCAGTCTTTGATCAGATGCATGTGTCGAGTGGCGCCTGCCTCTAGTCGCAAAACGTGGGTTCACGGCTTCGGGTGAGGAGCGATCGGGATTCCTGTGTTTGGTTGTGGGCTAAAGCGTAAGTGGAGGTAGCATGAGCAGTCAAGAAGGTGGATTGGCGAATGTTGGAGCACTCGGTCTTGGGGCGTTCGCGCTCTCGACGTTCATCCTCAACATCGTAAACGCCGGGTTGGTCGATGCGGCCACCATCGGAATCGTCATGCCGGTCGCATTCTTCTACGGCGGACTCGCCCAGTTCATGGCCGGCATGTGGGACGTACGTCGAGGAGACACGTTCGGAGCCACTTGCTTCACATCCTATGGGGCCTTCTGGATGGGATTGGCCGCATTCTTCTTCCTTCGGCTGGCCGGAGTCCAGGCGTTTGCCGACGTGTCGCCAGCAGGAATTGCCGTCGTTCTCGTCGCCTGGGGCATTTTCACGTTCTACGCGACCATTGCATCCCTGAAGCTCCCCAAAGCGATCACGATGGTCTTCATCACTCTCACGATTCTCTTCTTCCTGCTTGCCATCGGTGAGTTCATCCCGGTCGTTCACACCATTGCCGGATACGAGGGGATCCTCTGCGCGCTGATTGCATGGTATGCGTCAGCTGCCACACTGATCAACAACACGCATGGCCGAACTGTCTTGCCGATGGGTTAGGCAAAGAACGAAGCTGTTGCGAGACCGAAGGCGCACGACGAACTGTGCGCCTTCGGTCTTCTTCTTGGACATGAGGTGTTTGGGCACCGGCCGTGCGATCGTCTGGGGTGTAGACTCTCGTGCATGCACGGAGGTAAAAGGAGCCGATGAGTAAGGATCCGCTGGCGCTTGTCTGGATCGATCTGGAAACGACGGGCATCGACGATCGGACATCTCACATTCTGGAGATCGCATCGATCATCACCGACAAGGACCTGAATCTCATCGCCGAAGGACCGGACCTGGTGATTCATCAGCCCGATGAAGTCCTCGGCAACATGGATCCCTGGTGCATCGATCAACATGGCCGCTCCGGGCTGACCGATGCCAGCCGAAACGCCGGCGTGCCGCTCGGCGTCGCCGAAGCGGAGACCTTGCGCTTCGTGCAGGGATACTGCCTGCGCAACATGGCCCCCCTCTGCGGGAACTCGGTCGGTTTCGACCGCCGATTCTTGATGCACCACATGCCGTCGCTCAACAACTACCTCGACTACCGAAATGTCGATGTGAGCTCGATCCAGGAGCTCGTCCGCCGCTGGTTCCCGAAAGCAATTGCTGAGATCGAGAAGACGGCGACACATCGAGCACTCGATGACATCCGGGAGTCGATTGAGGAGCTGCGTATCTATCGTCAGCGTGTCTTCCGGGAGGCTTCGTGACTGGCGTCACGTGGCAGGCCATCCATGAGGCGCGTGCTCGAATCGATGGGATCACACACAAGACGCCGGTGATGACGTCGTCGACGATTGACGCGCTCTGCGGTGGAGCCGTCTACTTCAAGTGCGAGAACTTCCAGCGCACCGGATCATTCAAGATGCGCGGCGCGGCCAACGCCGTTGCGAGACTCCCCTCAGCCGAACGCGCAAAGGGAGTTTGCGCACCCTCAAGCGGCAACTTCGCTCAGGCGCTGGCGCTGTCAGCCAAGCTCGCCGGCATTCCGGCACACATCGTCATGCCGAGCGACTCGAATCCGGCCAAGGTCGAGGCAACGCGCGGCTACGGGGCGACCGTTCACTTCTGCGAGCCAGCACATGAGGCGCGCGAATCAACCGTCGCCCAGTTGCGCGATCGGCTCGGCCTCACGCTCGTCCACTCGCACGACGACTTGGCCGTCATCGCCGGCCAAGGAACGGCCATCTGCGAACTGATCGACGAACGGGGCGAACTCGATCTGATTCTCGCGCCGGTCGGCGGCGGAGGGCTGATCGCCGGCACGCTCGTCGCCGCCAGGCATCTGCTTCCGGATGTGGAAGTCATCGGTTGCGAGCCGGCCGGCGCCGATGACGCCGCGCGATCGCTGGAACGAGGCGAACGCATTCTGGACTTCACGCCGGACACGATCGCCGATGGACTGCGCACGCCGCTGGGCGAGAACACCTTTGCCATCATCCGGGAGCTGATCGATGAGATCGTCGTCGTCCCGGAGAAAACCATCCTGCCGGCGATGCGCTTCATCTGGCAGCGAATGAAGCTCGTCATCGAGCCCTCAAGCGCCGTAGCCGCGGCGCCTCTTCTGAATCGGCAGATCGACGTCGCCGGGAAGAGAGTTGGTGTCATCCTCTCCGGCGGCAACACCGATCTGTCGAACCCCTTCTAGCTCGGACTTCGGGACCTAGGAGCGTTCCCAGACCGTTCTTCCTTCGATGAGGACGCGCTCGATACGGGCGTGAGCCATGTCGAGTGGATGGCCCGAGAGGATGACGACATCGGCGTCTTTGCCCGGCTCGAGGCTTCCCACTCGGTCGTCGACCCCGAGAACTTCCGCCGCCGTCTGGGTGATGGCTCGAAGCGCATCGGCCGGCTTCATCCCCTCACTGACGGCCAACACGGCATTCAAACGAAGGTAGCGCGTGGCAGATCCCTCGTCGGTCTGAATGGCCACCTTGATGCCGGCATTGGAGAGGATGCCGGCATTGGCCGGCGTCATACCGGAGAGCTCGAGCTTGCGGCGCGAGAAGAGAACCGGCCCCGGAATGCACGGCGCGCCTTTCTCGACCAGGACATCGACGATCTTGTAGCCCTCGGTGGCATGGATGAGTACGTAGTCGAGGCCGAACTCCTCGGCAATGCGAATGCCGGTCAAGATGTCGTCGGCGCGGTGGGCGTGGATGTGGGCCTTGAGCTCCCCGGTGACGACAGGAGCGAGCGCCTCCAGTCGCATGTCGGCCTCAAACGGTTCGGGACGCGTTGCACCCTCTTCGCCACGCTCGAACGCCTCCGCCTTCTCGGCATGCCTCGACTTCTTCTCGACGTACAGCTTGGCCTTCGTCAGCCATTCCCGCAGGACGGCTGCATTCCCCATCCGCGTCGAAGGAAGCCGCTTCTGCTCTCCATACACGCGCTTGGGGTTCTCGCCGAGGGCCATCTTCATCGCGCCAGGGGCCAGCATCAGCATCTCATCGGCCGAGATGCCGTCCGTCTTGACAACCGCGGTCTGGCCGCCGATCACGTTGGCACTTCCCGGGCTGATGTTGATGGTGGTCACGCCCGACTCGCGCAGATCGGCAAAGGCCAGATCCTCGGGATGGATGGCATCGAGAGCCCGCATCTGCGGCGTCGCTGGATCGGTCATCTCGTTGCCGTCGTAGAGCCGGTAGTCAATTCCATCGGCGAACAGGGCGACATGGCAATGCGGTTCAACGAGTCCGGGGATGACGTGCTTCCCCGCCGCGTCGATGACCTCCGCCTCGGCAGGAACCTCCACGTCCGGACCGACGTCGAGGATCCTCCCCTCATCGATCAGCACAACCCCACCTTCGATGCACACATCGGGCGTCAAAATCGTTCCCCCACGGATCGCCAGCATCGTCTCGTCCTCCTTCATCATCTACAAGGTTTGCGGCACTCGTGAGTCTACCAGACGGTCAAGACATCCCCACCCCATCGCACCGGCACAAGATGCCCGGCGGCTCAGGTTCCGCAACCCAACTCTCCTGCCACCGGACATGGGCCCCACGCCAGAGTGCGTCAACGGGCACCTTGGCGGATGGACGGTGTCCTACACGAACACTGCGTGGCGCATGATAGAGTGGATCTGGAGAGCCAAAGGGGGTCCCATGAATCATCGACAGAAGCTCGTAGCCCTTGGTCTTGTTGTTCTCGTCTTCGCTGCCAGTCTTGCTGGATTCGCTCAGGAGCCAACGAGCGTTCCGGAAACGGTTCGTCAGTCGGCCGGGTCGGCTCTCGACCAGGTCCTGACGTTCATCGACAGCGCATCGAACTACCTCGGGCAGGGTGTCGTCTATCTCCTCAATCTGGTGACAGGCGATCGCGTCTCTTCGGATCTCGAGAAGCCCATCGGCTATTTGGCGCTGATCACCGTGATCCTGCTCGTCTTCGGACTCCTCGATGTTGCGCGCCGGATCATCTGGATCGGCATCATCGTCGGTTGGGCGCTGCTCGTGGTCCGAGTGATCCTTTACGCGCTCAATCTCTAAGCGATACGACGCCGCAGAGACTCAAGATGTGCTTTGACGGAGGGGCGGCTCTGAGAATGGGAGCCGCCTCTTCGTCTCGGCTTCCGCGGGGGCTTCACATCGACTCGATCCGATCTTCCCACTTCCTTCACGCCGATGCCGGACGGTGATAGGCTGAACAGTCGAAGGGAGGCCCTATGAAGGCGATCTGGAATGGAAGAACGATTGCGGAAAGCGACCAAACCGTGGTGATTGAGGGGAATCACTACTTCCCGCCCGAGTCGGTTCACCACGAGTACTTGCGTCAGAGCAAGCGCACGTCGACCTGCCCCTGGAAGGGTGAGGCGCGCTACTTCGACGTGGTGGTTGACGAGGATCAGAACCGCAATGCTGCCTGGACCTATCCCGAGCCCAAGGAAGCGGCTTCACAGATCAAGGATCATGTCGCCTTCTGGAAGGGCATTGAGATCGTCGCCTAGGTTGACGGGAGGCCAGAGCGAGGCGGAGCAGGTGCGCGGAACCGCTCGCGGAAGACGCCCCACACGCCAACCAGGATGAACGCCATCCCGCCGAGAATCGGCGGAGTGATGGGTTCACGCAAAAGCAACCATCCGAGAACGACCGCGATCACGGGGTTCACGTACGCATACGTCATCGCAACACTCGTCGGCAAGAGGTGCAGCGACCGGATGTAGGATGTGAAAGAGATGATGGAACCGGCCACGATCAGGTAGCCGAGCGCACCCCAGGCTTCCGGAGACGGCCGGGGCGATCGCTCCCCAGCGATCCGGGCGATCACAATGAGGCCGACCGCGCCAAACAGGTGAAGATACGCCGCGTTGACCAGTGGTGTGACGCCAGTCGGACGGCGCAGCTGAAGGACGGAGCCGGTGGCCCAGAGAAACGGAGCCGCCAGAAGGGCGAGAATCGCCAACATATCAGGTCCTGCAGCTCCGGCAAGTCGAGGTGCCGTGAGAAGGCCCACGCCTGCAAATCCCACAAGCAGTGAGCCGATCAGCAGCCAGGACGCCCTTCGACGATCGAGAATGGCCTCGATCACGGCTCCCCAGATCGGTACCGAGGCAACGAGCAAGGCCGCGTAGCCTGAGTCCGTCCGCTGCTCGGCGAAGTTCACCATGCCATTTCCACCGAC
>Ga0180429_10004181_pt1 | contig 11589 bp, 10 predicted proteins | sample SS_ome_FD_132428 | JGI IMG/M metagenome (GOLD analysis project Ga0180429, IMG submission 132428) | Hypersaline lake sediment archaeal communities from the Salton Sea, California, USA - SS_1_S_1 metaG | ecosystem: Environmental > Aquatic > Non-marine Saline and Alkaline > Hypersaline > Sediment ... | reverse complement strand
GCCTGCGTCGCGGGTTTGCCGCCGGCGGGTGGATAGGCCGCCGTGATCCAGGCCGCGGAGCAGTTCCCGCTCTCGATCGCTTCGAGCAGTTCTCCCCAGCGTGGAAGCTGGGAGTCGAAACATGCCACCACGTGCTCCACGCCCACGCGGTTGGGACACTTCTCGGCCCGGATCGTGAAGCCGCTTGGGAAGGTTTCGTCTTCGCCCACGACCGGCACCCAGCCGACGGCGAGCAGGGCCCGGGGGTCGATCTCACGAGCCACGCTGCAGAGCATCCAGGCCTCTTCGACCGTCAGCATCGGCGAGACGGCGACGGCCAGCCGTCCGCCGCCGACGGCGGCCGCGAGATCCTCCCGCAGTCGGCCGACCACGTCGGACCACTCCGTGACGGTCTCTCCATCCTCGCCGCGTCGCACCGCATCAACGAGCCGCGACGGATCATGAATGTGGTGCCAGCCGTAGCGGCCCTCGTCGCAGATCCACCAGGTGTTGACCTGCGGGTTCTCGCGGGGCTTGAGGCGATAGACGGTGTCTTGATTGTGCTCGGTGAAGATCGAGCAGCCCGCCGAACAGCCGCCACAGACATTTTCCTCCCTCTTCAGGAACCAGACACGTTGCTGGTAGAGAAAGTCGCGATCGCCGAGAGCCCCCACCGGGCAGAGGTCGACGACGTTGCCCGAGAGCTTGTTGGCCAGCGGATGGCCGGGAAAGACATCGATCTCCTCCTTGGCACCGCGGTTGACGACCATCAATTCGGCGGTGCCGGAGACCTCGCGGGTGAATCGCACGCACCGCGAGCACATCACGCAGCGGTCGACGAAGAGCGTGACGGTCGGCCCCATCTCCCGCTTGCGGCTGGTGAAGGGCTTGATGTCGGCCCGCCGCTCGGGCTGGCCGTGCTCGAAGTGGTAGTCCTGCAGCAGGCACTCGCCGGCCTTGTCGCAGATCGGGCAGTCGATCGGATGATCGATCAGCAGGGCCTCCTCGACCCGGGCCCGGCTTTCCCGCACCTTCTCACTCTCGGTCACGATCACGGTGCCGTCCTTGGCGGGCGTCTGACAGGCGGGCACAAGCTTGGGGATCATCGAGATCTTGCCGGTCTCCGCGTCGCGGCTGCCCGCCTCGATGAGGCACATCCGGCAGCTGGCCACGACCGAAAGTCCCGGGTGCCAGCAGTAGTGGGGGATTTCCGCCCCCGCCAGCCTCGCCGCCTCGATGCAGTTGAGACGCGAGTCGTCGGAAATCTCGATCTCACGGTTGTCGACGTAGACGACTCCCATCAGTGGGCCCCCACGATTTCGAGGGCCGGCACGGCTTCGGTGACCATCCAGCCCTCGGGGTTGGTCCGCTTGATGTAGTCCTCGAACTCCCCGCGAAACTTGGTGATTGCGTTCTTGATCGGCCAGGCGGCACCGTCGGCGAGCCCGCAGATCGTGCTGCCGGGCATCATGCCCATGGTGCTGCCCATCTCGAGGAGAATCTCGAGGTCCTTGAGCCTCCCCTTGCCGGCCCGAATCCGCTCGAGAATCCGCAGTGACCAGCTCGTGCCTTCGCGGCAGGGGGTGCATTGGCCGCACGATTCGTGGGCGAAGAAGCGGCAGGAGTTGTGGAGGTAATCGACGATGCTCACCGTCTCGTCGAGCACCACCACCGCCGCGGTGCCCAAGCCCATGCAGCCCACGCTGCCTGGACCCTTGAAGTCGAGGGGAATGTCGAATTCCGCCTCGGTGGCCAGGCCCATCGAGATCCCGCCGGGGATCGCGGCCTTCGCCCGGCGGCCCTTCCAGACGCCGCCGCCGTAGTCGTCGATCAGTTCGCGGAGGGTGATGCCCAGCGGGGCCTCGTAGCAGCCCGGCTTCTCGACGTGGCCCGAGAGACAGTAGAGCTTCGGCCCGTAGCTGCCGGGGTCGCGAGGATTCTCCGGATCGGCGGGCACCCCGATCGAGCGAAACCAGTCGACCCCGCGGCGGGCGATCTGGGCGACGCAGGCGACCGTCTCCACATTGTTGACCACCGTCGGCTTGCGAAACACGCCCTCGATGGCCGGGAAGGGCGGCTTGATTCGCGGCCAGGCCCGCTTCCCTTCGATGCTCTCAATGAGGCCCGTCTCCTCACCGCAGATGTAGGCCGCGGCGCCGCGATGGAGGTAGATGTCGAGCGAGAAGCCGCTGCCCTTGATGTCTCCGCCGAGGTAGCCGGCGGCATAGGCCTCGTCGATCGCCGCCTGCAGCCGCTCGAGGCTCCGCGGATACTCATACCGCAGGTAGATGTAGGCCGTCGTGGCTCGCGTGGCATAGCAGGAGATGATCGTGCCCTCGAGCACCTGGTGGGGATCGTCCTCCATCAGGAAGCGATTGTTGAAGGTGCCCGGCTCGCTCTCGTCGGCGTTGACGCAAAAGTAGATCGGTCCGGGATGGTCCTTCGGCAAAAAGCCCCACTTCACGCCGGTCATGAAGCCCGCCCCTCCGCGGCCGCGAAGGCCCGAACTCTTGACCATCTCCACGACCTCGGCCGGCTGCGACTCGGCAAGCAGACGCTCGAGGGCCGCATAGCCTCCGCGGGAGCGGTAGCTCTCGAGCGTGTGGCCCTCGGCAACACCCACCGCTTCCATCAAAACCGGCTCGAACTTGGCCATGCCCATTGGTGTCTCGCTGGAGTCTGGGGAAAGGGGGATGGGGTTCAGCCTGCCACCGAGGGCTCGGGGCCGGCGGCCTGTCGCAGAGTCTCGAGAACCGCCCCGGCCTCGGCGGGGTCGAGTTTTTCATGCAGCCTGCCGGCGGCGAGCAGGCAGGGTGCGTGGTCGCAGCCACCGAGGCACTCCGCCGGCTCGATCGTGAGCCCGCCGTCGGCCGTGGTGCCTCCCGGCTCGATGCCCGCGGCGTCGCACAGCCCGGCGAGAAGCTCCTCGCCTCCCCGCAGGCTGCAGGATATCGAGCGGCAGACGAAGGCCCGCACCCGCCCGCACGGTTTTTCCTGCGGAAAGAACTGATAGAAGGAGAGGGTGTCTTGCACCTCGGCCGGAGCGAGGCCGAGCAGTTCGGCAATCTCGGCGACCGCCCCGAAGGGCACGTGCCGCAGCCGCTCATAGACGACATGCAACGCCGGCAGCGTGACCGCCTGCCGGCTGGGATAGCGGGGAGCGAAGGCCTCGATCTCGGCGACCATCTCGGGAGTCAGGTGGGTGAAGGCCCGGCTGTTCATCGGTCGAGCTCCGCGGCGATGATGTTCAGGCTGCCGAGCACCGCCACCACGTCGGAGAGCGTGTGGCCGCGGATCAGGTGCGGGAAGACCGCGAAGTGCAGCAGGCTGGGCGGACGGCAGCGGGCCCGGTAGGCCGTCTCGTTGCCGTCGCCCACGATGTAGAAACCGAGTTCGCCGTTGGGAGCCTCGATGGCGGCGTAGCTCTCCTCGCAGGGCACCTCGAAACCGCGGTTGCTCATCGAGAGCTCGAAGTGCGAGATCGTGCCCTCGATCGTCGAATACACCTGCTGCTTGGTCGGCAGGGCCGTTCGCTGGGCGATGCCCACGTCGACCTCTCCGGCGGGCAGGTTTTCCACGGCGGCCTCCACAATCCGCATGCTCTCTCGCATCTCCGCCATCCGCACCAGATAGCGGGCGTAGCAGTCGCCGGCGGTGGCACAGGGCACCTGGAAGTCGAAATCGGCGTAGGCGAGGTAGGGCTCGTCCTTGCGGAGGTCGCGGGTCACCCCGCTGGCCCGGGCCACCGGCCCGCTCGTGCCCCGTGCAATCGCCTCCTCCCTGGAGAGCACGCCCACGCCCTTGGTGCGGTCGACGAAGATCCGGTTGCGATTGAGCAGCCGCTCCATGTCGGCGAGGGTCTTGGGGAAGGTCTTGAGAAAGCCGCGGATCTTCTCGATCACCAGCGGCGTGATGTCCTGGGAGACGCCGCCCACGCGGGTGTAGCTGTTGGTGAAGCGGGCGCCGCAGAGCGTCTCGAAGATGTCGTAGATCACCTCCCGCTGCTGGAAGGCATAGAGAAAGAAGGTGAAGGCCCCGGTGTCGAGGCCGACGGCCCCGTTGCACAGCAGGTGGTCGCTGATGCGGGCCAGTTCCGCCACGATCGTGCGGATGTAGCGGCAGCGGGGAGTCAGTTCCAGGCCCAGCAACGTCTCCACGGCATGGTGCCAGGCCACGTTGTTGGCCATCGGAGAGATGTAGTTCATGCGGTCGGTGACCGTCACGTACTGGTTGAAACTGAGGTGCTCCCCGATCTTCTCGAAGCCGGAGTGGAGGTAGCCCATCTCGGGCATCGCATCGACGACCCGCTCGCCTTCGAGGGTCAGCACCAGCCGCAGCGTGGTGTGGGTGGCCGGATGCTGGGGGCCGAAGTTGAGGGTCCAGAGATAGTCCTCGCTCCGCGGGACGGAGGAGGCGGGCTCGGCGGATGGTGGGGCGAGAGACATCGTCAGCTGTGGTCGCGGGTGAGCACGGGGAAGTTGTGCCGCTCACCGCGGCCCTGAAGGGGGTAGTCTTTGCGGAGCGGGTGGGCGGTGAACTCCTGCGGCATCACCAGCCGCCGCAGGTCGGGGTGGCCCGAGAAGCGGATCCCGAAGAGATCCCAGACCTCCCGTTCGAGCCAGTTGGCCGCCTCCCACAGCGGAACCATGCTCGGCACGGTCGGCTCGGGATCGTCGACAAAGCAGCGGACGGTGAGCCGCTCGTTGGTTCGCGTGTCGGCAAGCAGATAGATCAGCCCGAAGCGGCTGGTGGCCCCCCGATACTCGAGGTAGTCGACGCAACTGACATCGACGAGCAGGTCGAAGCCCTCGTCCCGCAGGAGGGCCATCGCCTCGGCAAGCTGCTCAGCCGGCACCACCACCCGGTCCTGCCCGCGGAAGGTCGATGCGGTGAGGCCCTCGAATCGCGACTGCAGCAGCGTGGCCCCGCGGCTGCGGGGCTGGGCGGTGTCGGAATCAGGTGCGGTGGGCATTGCGGCGCGAAGGGGCGTGGAGGCAGGTCGGGGAGTATCGCTTCGGGCAGGTCGAGGGATCAACCGGGCGGGGTGATGGAAAATCGCTCGGCAGCGAGTCGCCGCTGCACAACGGGGTTGCGGGAGGCGTCGATTGTGAGCGGGTCGTCGTGCTCCACGAGGGCCCGCTTGCGGAGCTGGCGGGAGGCCGTCTCAAACTCGCGGCCGGTGATCGTGCCCTCCTGCTGAATCTTGTCCTGCAGGTCGATAATCGCCTGGATCAGCTGCTCGGGCCGTGGCGGGCAGCCGGGCACGTACATGTCGACCGGGATGAAGCGGTCGATGCCCTGGACGACGGCGTAGGTGTCGAACACGCCGCCGGTGCTCGCGCAGGCTCCCATCGAGATGCACCATTTCGGCTCGCTCATCTGCAGCCAGATCCGCTGCAGTACCGGAAGCATCTTCATCACCACCCGGCCGGCGACGATCATCAGATCGCACTGCCGGGGGCTGAAGCGGAAGACCTCCGCCCCGAAGCGGGCCAGGTCGTGCTTGGCGGCACCGGTGGCCATCAGCTCGATGCCGCAGCAGGCCGTGGCGAAAGGCATTGGCCAGAGGCTGTTCTTGCGGCACCAGTTGGCCAGCGAGTCGAGACGACTGACCACGACGTTTTCCGGAAGCGAGACGTTCGGCTGAGTGCTCATCGCCATTTGAAAACCCCTTTTCTCCAGTCGTAGGCGAAGCCGACCACCACCATGGCCAGGAAGACCATCACCGCGGCAAAGACCAGCCCCCGGCTCGAAACATCCCCTGATGCGACCGCTGCGTCGATGCCCGCCTGCGAGCGGCTTGCCACCGCCCAGGGATAGAGAAACAGCAGTTCGACATCGAAGACAAGGAAGGTGATCGCCACCAGGTGGAACCGCACGTCGAATCGTCGCCGGGTGTCGTGCGCCGGGTCCATGCCGCTCTCGTAGGGCATCGCCTTGACCGGCGTGAACCGCTTCGGGCCGATCAGCTGCGAGACCACCACCAGCCCCACCGAGACCGCCGCGGCGATCGCCACGAACAGCAGCACCGGGAGGATTGGATTCATCGCAGGCCTCCGTGGGGCTCGCGGCGGGTGTGCGCACGCCGAGGGCAACGAAATACTGAAAATCTGGCCGTCGCAGCGGACTTCGTGAAATTTGTCACGAAGTCCACTCCCCCTTTATACCGCCCGGCCGGTCCCGCGACGAGGCGGGTGTTCTGCCGCGAGCCGGGGCGGCACACAGCGACCCCGCCGGGCGGCCGGGGGCCGATTGCGTCGGGGGGGCCGAAGGGATAGGTTTCGGCTCCCGCGGCGGGCGAAAGCGGGTGAACTCTGTCAGAATTCCGCGAGCACACACAGGTCGGCGAATGGCACAACCAGCGAGGATCAGGGTCGAGGGCCCGGTCGTCGAACTCGACGGCGACGAGATGACCCGGATCATCTGGGAGTTCATCAAGGAAAAACTGATCCTTCCCTACCTCGACCTGACCCTCGAATACTTCGACCTCTCGGTCACCAACCGCGACGCCACGCTCGACCAGGTCACCGTCGATGCGGCCAACGCGATCAAGCGGGCGGGCGTGGGCGTGAAGTGCGCCACGATCACCCCCGACGAGGCCCGGGTCGAGGAGTTTGGGCTGAAGAAGATGTGGCGGAGCCCCAACGGCACGATCCGCAACATTCTCGGCGGTGTGATTTTCCGCGAGCCGATCATCATCTCCAACATTCCCCGGCTGGTGCCCGGATGGACGAAGCCGATCGTTGTCGGGCGGCATGCCTTCGGCGACCAGTACCGCGCCACTGACGTGAAGATCCCCGGTCCGGGCTCGCTGACGCTCACCTACACCCCGGCCGACGGCTCGCAGCCGGTGGAGATGGAGGTCTACGAATTTCCCTCCTCGGGTGTGGCGATGGCGATGTACAACCTCGACGACTCGATTCGCGACTTCGCGAGGGCGAGCTTCCGCTACGGTCTCTCCCGCGGCTTCCCGGTCTATCTCTCGACGAAGAACACGATCCTCAAGGCTTACGACGGCCGTTTCAAGGATCTTTTCCAGGAGGTCTTCGACGAGGAGTTCGCCGAGGAGTTCGCGGCCCAGGGGCTGACCTACGAGCACCGCCTGATCGACGACATGGTCGCCTGCGCGATCAAGTGGGAGGGGGGCTACGTCTGGGCCTGCAAGAACTACGACGGCGACGTGCAAAGCGACATCGTGGCCCAGGGCTTCGGCTCGCTCGGTTTGATGACGAGCGTGCTGATGACCCCCGACGGCAAGACGGTCGAGGCCGAGGCCGCCCACGGCACCGTCACGCGGCATTACCGTCAGCACCAGCAGGGCAAGCCGACGAGCACCAATCCCATCGCCTCGATCTTCGCCTGGACCAGGGGTCTGGCCCACCGCGGCAAGCTCGACGGCACGCCCGAGGTGACCCGCTTCGCCGAGACGCTCGAGCAGGTCTGTATCTCGACAGTGGAGCAGGGCCGGATGACCAAAGATCTGGCCGTTCTGGTCGGCCCGAGCCAGCCGTTCCTCAACACGCAGGAGTTTCTCGCGGCCATCGACGAGGGGCTCCGCGGTACGGTTCGATGAGGCCGCCGGAGAGCCCATGAACGACCACGTCGCCACGCTTGCCGATCTTGTCCGCCGGCCGAGCGTGAACCCGATGGGCCGCGACGTCTCCGGGCCGGAATACCTCGAGGGCCGCGTGGGCGACTACCTTGCGGCCCGTTTCGAGGCGGCCGGTGTTCCCTGGGCTCGGCAGCGGGTCGCACCCGGCCGCGACAACATCCTGGCGGTCGTCGAGCCGACCGAAGCCGGCGGGCCGACGATTCTCTGGGACGCCCACCAGGACACCGTGCCGGTGGAGGGAATGTCGATCGAGCCGTTCCGGCCGAGCGTGCAGCAGGGCCGGCTCTACGGCCGCGGGGCCTGCGACGTGAAGGGAGGCATGGCGGCGATGATTGTGGCGATCGATCGGCTCAGCCGCCTGCCCCGCCGGCGGAGCCGGGTGGTCTTCGCGGCGAGCGTCAACGAGGAGTTCGGCTTTTCAGGAGCCCGGGCGGTGGCCCGGCTCTGGGAGCAAGCCGCCAGCGACCTGGCCGAGTCGGACCGGGCCGCGGCGACGCTCCTCGGCGGGCGGCCCGATGTGGCGGTGATCGCCGAGCCGACGGGCCTCGATATCGTGACCGAACACAAAGGCGCGATCCGCTGGCGGGTGCGGGTGCGGGGACGGGCCTGCCACAGCGCCTTTCCCGAGGAGGGCATCAACGCGATCTACCCGGCCGCCCGGGTGATCGCGGCGATCGAATCGCTCGCCGGGGAGCTGCTCCACCGCGATGTGACCCACCCTTGCGGGCCGCCGACGCTGAGCATCGGCACGATTCACGGCGGGGTGGGGGTGAACCTCGTGCCGGACGAGGTCGTGCTCGAGATCGACCGACGCATCGTTCCCGGCGAGTCGCCCGCCGCGGCCAGAGACGAGGTCATCGCGCGGATCACCGCGGCCATCCTGCCGGCCGACACCGTCGAGCATGAGGAGCCGTTTCTCGAGTCGGGCGGGCTGACAGTGGCCGATGACTCGCCCGCCGGCATGATCGAGGCGGCCGCAGGCACGCTGGGGCTCGGGCCGAGGCGGCTTGCGGCTCGTTATGGAACCAATGCGGGCATCTATGCCTCGGCGGGGGTGCCAAGCGTGGTCTTCGGGCCCGGCAGCATCGCCCAGGCCCACACGGCCGACGAGTGGATCGATCTCGAAGAACTGGCCACCGCCGTCTCGATCCTCGAGCGGTCGGTCGGCTGAGCGGTCCCGTCGCCCGCTGCGTCCCGCAGCTGCCCCGGCGTCCCGCACGCCACGGGAGCCGAACAACGAGGACTGTTTCCCAACGAGCTAAAACACGTCGAGATTGAAATGGTGGCCCTGGTGATACCGCCGGCTCTTCGGGTAATAGTTCTGCCAGGAGCGGTTGTAGACCGGAATCCGCATCTCCTGCGGATAGCGGTAGTAGAGATCGTCCGCTGAGCGGAGGTAGCCGTCGGAGTAGTAGTTCTGCGGATAAAAAACATACGGATAGTGGTAAAAGCGGTTCCAGTCGTGGCTGGTCTGCGAATACGCCCACTGGCGGCCGAAGGCCTGCGTGCCGCCGAATCCCTGTTGGGCCTCGCTGACTGAGCAGCAGGCGAGTATTCCGGCCCCGAGGGCCGCGGCCAGCAGGCCGTGCCGAGTCGTCATCGCGTGTTCCCCCCTGAAGCCCGGGCGAATCCGGCGGCCGGGTCCGCCTCTCGATCACTGGGCCAGCGCCCCACATGGGTGTGATCGGCAGCCGGCACGACCGTTCTTCACCGGATTTCCGGCATGACCCGCAGTTTTTACAGAACCGGTAGCGAGCCCCATCAGGCCCGCCTCAGCGGGCCCCCGCCCGCTCCTCCCGCTCCGCCGGCAGGAGCCCTTCGGCGAGTTCGCGATCCCACTCCTCCATGAGGGGCCATTTCGGGGCGCAGGTGCCCAAATCGGCAAGGGTCAGGTAGCCCTCGAGCCGTTTGATCGTGGCATCCAGGAGAGCGTCGTCCTTGCGGAAAATGGGGCCATGGCTCGGCAGCAGCCACTCCACGTCGCTTTCGCGGATTCGCTCGAGTGAGCGGATGAAGGCGGGAATGTCGCTGCCGTGATGGGCGTCGATCGCCCCCACCGATCCGTCACGATAAATGTTGTCGCCCGAGAGCAGCAGATTCCCGGTGCGGAAGGCGAGCTGGCTGTTGGTATGGCCGGGCGTGTGCCAGACCTCGAGACTGCGGCCACCGATTTCGATCGTGTCGCCGTCGTCGATCGTGCGGTCGATTTTCACGGCAGGCATCTCGAGGTGCACGCCCTGAGCCGCGATCTCGGCGAAGGTCGAGATCGTGTCACCTTGCTCGATCGCCGTCACAGCCCGCGGGTGGGCGAGCACCGGGCACTTGAGCACTTCCTTGGCCCGGGCGAGGCCCTGGATGTGGTCGACATCGGCGTGGGTCGCGACCAGTGCCTGGCAATTGGAGAGTGGGAAATCGAGCTGCCGGATCATCTCGATGATCTCGTCGACCGTCTCGGCATAGCCGATGTCGATCAGGGTCCAGGCGGCATCGTCATAGACCAGGTAGACGTTGCACCCGATCCGCCAGCCGGCCTGGTAGTTCATTTCGATCACACCGGGAAAGACGGGGCGTCGGTCGAGCATGATGGTCTCCTGGGTGTTACCTTGGAGCGGCGTGCCCCGCGATCGCCGGCGGCCACGAAAACCGCCGCCTGTCGCGAGGCTCGCCGGGATTGTGCCCTCCTGCCGTCGGCAGGTTTGCGGGATTCGGTCGGGCGGCGACAGACTCAACCCACGCGAATCCCGGTGGGCGTCGTGTCGCCTGCGACTCATCCTGTCCCGGAAAGCGGAGTGTAGGCCGTCAGGCGTGAATCGGCAAACCACCGAGCAACCCCCGAGATTCCCCGATGCACGAGCCCCCAACAATCCGAGGCTACGCGAGCTGGGCCACACGGATTGCCGAACTTGCCCGGGCCGTCGAACACCTCGAGGGGGTGGCGGCCGAACTGGGCGTCGCCGCCTCGGACGAGGGAGGTTGGCACGGTCAGCTCTTTGACAAGCTGCGGCCCCAGGTGGAGCGGGAGGCGGTGCTCGTGGCGGCTGTCTGTGGCGGCACGAACACCGGCAAGAGTCTGATCGCCAACGCCCTGGTGGGCCTGCCGCTCTCGCGGTCGATCCAGGAGGCGTCCCGCACCAGGCATCCCGTGGCCAGCGTGCCGGCCGGGCTGCTCGCCCGCTGCGATCCTGGCGAACTCTTTCCGGGTTTCACGGTGCGAATCTGGTCCGATGATGACGACGCGATCGATCCTTCCGCGGAGCATCGCCTCATCGTGCGGCCTGAAACAACCGGCCGCCAGCCGGAGCGGCTGGTGATCCTCGACACGCCCGACATCGACGGCACGCTGCAGGACAACTGGCAGCGGGCCGAACTGGTTCGCAATGCCGCCGACCTGCTCGTGGCGGTGCTCACCCAGCAGAAATACAACGATGCGGCGGTCTGTGAGTTCTTCACGGATGCCGCGAGGGCCGGGAAATTGGTGGTGGTGATCTTCAACATGCTCGAATGGCCCGCGCAGCGCGGCCGCCTGCCCGGCTGGCTGGAGACCTTCACCACGAGAACGGGCGTGCGGCCCGCGGCGGTCTATGCGATCCCCTGGGATCGGGAGGCCGCGGAGGCGGCGGCGCCACGCTTCCATGAAATTTTCGGCCGCGACGAAGGGGAGGCTGCCGTGCCGCCACTCTCGGGAGCCGAACTGGTCGCGAGGCTCGCCGAGAGCGACTTCGACCGCATCAAGCTGCGGGCGATGGAGGGTTCGCTGCGGGTGGTCGTCGATCCGGAGTCAGGGCTGCCCGCCTGGCTGGCCGGCTTCGAGGCGACCGCGGAGGCCTGGGGGCGGGCCCGCGAGCAGCTCGCCGAAGGGTGCAGCGTGGAGCTCGAATTGCCGGCGGTCCCGCGGGAACTGGTCTGGCGTGAGGTCTGGGCCTGGCTGGAGCCGAAGCGATCGCGGCTCGACCTGGCCGTCAGCGGTTTCTACCGCTTTGTCGGCGGATGGCTGGCGG
>Ga0180429_10004176_pt1 | contig 11598 bp, 10 predicted proteins | sample SS_ome_FD_132428 | JGI IMG/M metagenome (GOLD analysis project Ga0180429, IMG submission 132428) | Hypersaline lake sediment archaeal communities from the Salton Sea, California, USA - SS_1_S_1 metaG | ecosystem: Environmental > Aquatic > Non-marine Saline and Alkaline > Hypersaline > Sediment ... | reverse complement strand
CCCGTTATTACAACGCGGCGTCTGGCCATCCGAAAAGCTCCTTACTGGAGTTAGGTCAGGCTTAAGCGCTGTGTTCGGTGATGTAATCGATAGCCTGTCCGACAGTCTGAATCTTCTCGGCTTCTTCGTCCGGAATGCTCAGCTCGAACTGGTCTTCAAACTCCATGACCAGCTCAACGGTGTCGAGACTGTCGGCGTGCAGATCGTTTACAAACGATGTTTCGCGAGTAATCTCGCTGGCGTCTTTGCCCATCTGCTCGGATACGATTTCGATTACTTTGGCTTGGATATCGTCTGCCACTTTTGCGACCTCCATATCTGGAAGTTCAAGAACTTATGGTTAATGCTTAACGTTACGTCAACAATTTAGTCGCGGTACTATATCGCGGCGGCCTGGACCTTGCAAGCGAATCCTGGGTCCGAGCCGCGAGTTTCTTCTTCATTCGGTCTGACCGATCTTGCGAATTGCAGCTACGTATGCATTCCGCCGTCCACGCTGAGGACCTGGCCGGTGATGTAGTTCGACTCGTCCCGGGCCAGGAACGCCACTGCACAGGCAATATCGGACGGTTGACCAAAACGCTTCAGCGGAATCTGCGCCAGGGCCATGTCTTTTGCCTGCTGGGGCAGCACGTCGGTCATCTCGGTCTGTATGAATCCCGGCGCCACGGCGTTGCAGCGTATGTTCTTGCCGGCCAGTTCCTTGGCGGTCGTCTTCGTCAGACCGATCATGCCGGCCTTGCTGGCGGCGTAGTTGGCCTGGCCTCGATTGCCTTCAACGCCGGAGTAGCTGGCCATGTTGATGATCGAGCCTGATTTCCGGCGGACCATGTATCTGCAGACCGCCCTGGTGCCGAGAAACGCGCTGGTCAGGTTCACGTTCAGCACGAGATTCCAGTCTTCATCGCTCATCCGCATCAGCAGCCCGTCGCGGGTGATGCCGGCGTTGTTGACCAGTACGTCAATACTACCGTGCTTCTCGGCGACTTCGTCGACCAGGGCGGCGAATCCCTCGCCGTCGGTGACGTCCAGAGCCCTGGTTTCAAGCTTATCGCCGGGTTGCCCCAGTGCTTCGGGCAGTTTCTCCAGCAGTTCGGCGTTCAGGTCGACGGCGACAACCGTCATATCATCAGCCAGCAACTGCTTTACAATCTCCAGCCCGATCCCGCGAGCGGCGCCGGTCACTATCGCAATCTTGTTGTTGTCAGCCATTACAATCCTCTGTTTACCACGTATTAGTTACTTCCGGCGAGTTTTTCCACTGCCTTTTGGGAATTAAGGCTGGTGAAATCGGCCCGTCGGTGAATTCTGCGCATCAGCCCGGCGAGCACTCGGCCCGGTCCGATCTCGAAAAACCTCTCAAATCCGTCCGCCAGCAGCGATTCCATAGACTCTTGCCACCGCACCGGGGATACCAGTTGGGCCAGCAGTTTCTCGGCGATTTGCCCCGGTTCGGAGTGCGGTTTTGCGTCGACATTCGATATCACAGGCGCCGTCGAGGGGGCGAAACTCACCTCGGCAAGCGCCTCTGACAGCTTCTCGGCCGCGGGGGCCATGTACTGGCTGTGGAACGCGCCGGCCACGCTAAGCGGCACGCAGCCCGAAGCGCCGAACTGCTCTGCGATCTCCTCGGCACGCCTGCAGGCCTCAACGCCGCCGGAGATAACGACCTGTCCGGGGCAGTTGAAATTGGCGGCGGTAAGCGGCTGATCGCCCGCGGCGGCGCGGCAAAGCTCGCCGGCCTGGGCCTCATCCACGCCGAGCACGCACAACATGCTCGAAGGGGCGGCTTCTGCGGCGGCCTGCATCGCCCGGCCCCGCCTGGTCACGAGCGTCAGGGCGGTTTCGAAGTCGACCGCTCCGGCGGCGTAAAGTGCGGTGTATTCGCCCAGCGACAGACCGGCGAAACAGTCCGGGGCGATATCCTGTTTCTGCTGATCGCTGAGCAGATCGTCCATAACCGCCAGGGTCGCCGCCGATACGGTGAAAATGCACGGCTGTGCGTTGTCGGTCCTGTCAAGCGTCTCCTGGGGCCCCTCGAAGCACAGCTTGCGGATGTTCATGCCGGTTACGGATTCGGCGCGGTCGAATATCTCGCCCGCCGACGGAAAAGCCTCGCACAGGTCGAGCCCCATGCCGACTTTCTGGGCGCCTTGTCCGGGGAATAGATAAGCTGTCTTCATAGCGATTGCACTTTCCAAATCCCAGGGGTATCAGAGCTTAATGACGGCTCCAGCCCAGGTAAGCCCCGCGCCGAACGCCGCCAGAATAACAGTTGAACCCGGTCCGATGGATCCCTGCCGCCACGCTTCATCCATAGCCAGAGGAACCGAGGCGGCCGAGGTGTTTCCGTACTTATCGATATTGACAAAGACTTTTTCGAGCGGGAAGTTGAACTTCCTGGCCGCTGAAGTGATGATTCGCAGGTTGACCTGGTGCGGGATCACCATGTCAACGTCTTCGGGGGTCAGGCTGCACTTTTCCATGCAGTCGCCCAGCAGCCATTGCATTTTTTCGACGGCGAACTTGTATACGTCGCGTCCGCGCATTCTTATCAGGTGTTCGCCGTTGGCGATCGTCTCAAGCGTGCCGGGTTTTCTTGTTCCGCCGGCGGGCACGTGGATATAGTCCCACCCGCTGCCCTCGGCGTGCAGAACGGTGTGAAGCACGCCCTTTTCCTGGTCGTCACCGGCCACAAGCACCGCCGCGCCGGCCGCGTCGCCGAACAGGATGCAGCTTCCTCGATCCTCGTAATTCGTGATGGAACTGAGCACATCGACGCCAATTATCAAAATGCGTTTGTACGTTCCGGTCCGTATGAACTGTTCGCCGATCGACAGGGCGTAAACGTATCCGCTGCACGCGGCGACAACGTCGAACGCCGGGATTCCCTTGACGCCAAGCTCCGACTGAATAACGCACGCCGTCGTCGGCAGCGGCATCTCAGGCGTAATCGTCGCACAGATAATAAGATCGAGATCGGCGGCGGTCATGCCGGCCTGATCGAGGGCTTTTCCCGCGGCCTCGACCGACAGGGTGACGGTGCTCTGACCGTCTGAGACGATGCGGCGCTCCTTGATGCCGGTGCGCTTTGTAATCCACTCGTCGTTGGTGTCGATCATCTTCTCGAGATCGGCGTTTGACAACACCTTCTCGGGAACGGCCGAACCGAGCCCTGCGATTACTGCACGTGGGGAACTGGCCATTAAATGTCCTCGGGGCCGTGGGCCAGAATATCCACGATTCGTTCGTTCATCTGGCGATTGGCCAATTCTCTGACGACAGTGACAGCGTTCTTGATGCCCCTGTGGTCACTGGCGCCGTGGCATATGATGCAAAGCCCGTTGACCCCCAGCAGCGGCGCGCCGCCGTATTCGTTGAAATCGTATTTGGCGAAAGTGGACATCCCGACCTGCTTCAAAGCGGCGGCCTGTCCGGGAAGCATCTGGCCTAACTCGCTGAACATGGACGACATGAGCCCCTCGACGAGTCCTTCCATGAGCTTCAGAACAACATTGCCCACAAACCCCTCGCAGATCATCACGTCGCATCTGCCGCTGAACAGGTCGCGGCCCTCGACGTTGCCGACAAACGGTATCCGCGAGTCGCTTTGGAACAACTCCCGGGTCAGCTTTACAAGTTCGTTGCCCTTGGCTTCCTCGGTGCCGATGCTGAGCAGCCCCACGCGAGGCTCGGGAAGATCGCACATGGCGCTGAGATAGACAGAGGCCATCAGACCGTATTGGTAAAGGTGCAGCGGGCGGCAGCTTACATTGGCTCCGACGTCGCAGACCGCCACCGGGCCGCGAGGGGTCGGGGTGACTATTGCGATTCCAGGGCGATGAACGCCCTTGAGGCGCCGCAGCAGCATTTGACCGGCCGCGGCGAACGCTCCGGTGTTGCCCGCGGAAATGCAGGCGTCAACCGCTCGCTCCTTGTGCAGCTTGACCAGCACGGCTATCGAGGAATCCGGCTTGGAGCGGAGCGCTTCGACCGGAGATTCGTTCATCCCGACCGCCTGGGAGCAGTGGTGGATTTCGATGTGCTCCTCCCATCGGTCTTTCCCGTCAAGATGCTGGAGAATAATCTCCTTGTCGCCGACAAGAACGATCTTGTCGTCTTCGCTCAGCAGCGCGCAGGCATCTAAGGCGCCCTGGACTTCGGCCTTGGGCGCTCCGTCTCCTCCCATGGCATCGATGCCAATACGCATCGATTAACTCCCTTTTTCTATTTTCAAACTCAATCCGGGACGAACGTAGCCGCAATTCTCGCAGGCCGCGTGGGGCAGCTTCGGCGAATTGCACCGCGGGCAATCGGCGATATTCGGCGCCGCCTTGGCGTGATGACTGCGGCGCTTACGCGTGCGGGCCCGGGAAATTTTCTGTTTGGGAAGCATCGATAAACTCCATACCAACAACTTTTTGACGGTTCTAAAGCAGGACACCGGCAGGGGCGTATATCCTAACCACGCTCACTGCCGGCAATTCGGAGAAAGATAGAAACCAGCGGCGGGTTTGTCAAGGAAAAATCTTTCCCAGCAACAGCTAAGCACGGCGAAAGTCAGTTCAATTGGTCGCCGACCCACTTGCCGGCGGCCTCGAGAGCTTCGGGGAGCCTGGAAGGATCCTTGCCGCCGGCCTGCGCCAAAGTCGGCTTCCCGCCGCCTCCTCCGCCTACGGTCGGGGCGATGGTCTTGACCCAATCGCCGGCCTTTACGCCGCCGGCGTCAACCATTTCCCGGCTTACCATCGCTATAAGAACGACCTTCGGACCGGCCGCTCCGCCGATAAAGACCGCCGCGGCGCCCTTCTGGCGCTGCTGGTCGCAGAAGTTCCGCATGGCGCCCGGATCGCCGCAGTCGGACGAGGCGATCACGATCTTGCCATGGGCGCTGTCGATCTGGCTGACTACCGAGACCGCCTGGCCTCCGCCGCCGGTCGGCCTCTTGCGCAACTCCTTGATTTCCTTCTGCATGGCGGTCACGCGATCGACCAGCTCGTCGACCGGAGCACGCAGAGCGCCCGACAGGCCCTTGACCACCGCGTCGATTCGCTGGATCTGCTCGACAGCCTTGGCGCCGGTAAGCGCCGTGATGCGGCGCACGCCTTTGGCGACCGATTCTTCGGAGACGATCTTGAACACGCCGATACCGCCTGTGGAGGGCATGTGCGTCCCGCCGCACAGCTCGACGGCGCAGTTCTCGTCGGAGTTTTCGATCTCGCTGGCCGCTCCGATCGAAACCACGCGCACTTCCTGTCCGTATTTCTCGCCGAACACCGCTCGCACGCCGGGGATCTTCCCGGCGTCGTCGAGCGACATGTTCGTTACGCCGACCTGCTCGTCGGCCATGATCCTGTCGTTGACCAGCCGCTCGACTTCGGCCAGTTGATCGGCGTCGACCGCTTTGCCGTGCGAGAAGTCGAATCGCAGGTGATCGGGTCCCACTTCGCTGCCGGCCTGGTTGACCTGATCGCCGACAACCTTCCGCAGCGCCCAGTTAAGCAGGTGCGTGGCGGTGTGGTTGCGCATCGTGGCCACTCGGGCGACATCGACCCGGCACTGCACGACCTCGGCGACCTGGAGCGATCCTTCCTCGACCTGGCCCACGTGCAGCACACAGTCGCCTGCGATTTGCGTGTCGCTCACGGCGAACCTGCCGCCGGGCCAGACCAACCGGCCCGAGTCGCCGAGCTGGCCGCCGGACTGACCGTAGAAGTTCGTCCTGTTCAGGACAACCGCAGCCTCGGCCCCGGCGGGGAGCTGGCCTTCGGTAATGAAATTCTCGCCGTCAACCCAACCGACAACAGCGGCGTCGATCGGTGCGTGAGTGTATTTGCCTATGTCGTCGCAGGCCGGCAGACCGGTTATCGCCTCGACTTTGAACGTCGAACCGTCGCCCTTGCTGGCGTCGCGGTGGGCGTCCATCTCGGCGCGGAAACCGTCCATGTCGACCTGCATGCCCAGTTCTTCGGCCATGAGCTGCGTAAGGTCGACCGGGAATCCGTAAGTCGCGTACAGATCAAAGGCTACGTCGCCGCCAAGAATGCTCTGTCCAGCGGCTTTGACCTTGTCGGCCTGGCGATTGAACAGTTGAATTCCGCGATCTAGCGTGCGTCCGAACGATTCTTCTTCTTCGGTGACGGTGGCGATGACGTAGTCTTTCCGCTCGACGATCTCGGGGAAGACGTCGCCCATGAGTTCGACCACAGTCTCGACCAGCCCCGCCAGAAACAGCCCTTCGATATTCAGATACTGCCTTCCGTATCGAGCCGCCCGCCTGAGGATTCTGCGGACCACGTATCCGCGTCCCTCGTTGGAGGGGATTATCCCGTCAGCGATTGCGAAAGTCAGCGTACGCGCGTGGTCGGCGATGACCCTGCACGCCACGTTGCCGATATCGTCTGCGTCGGCGACGTCGAATCGGTCGGCAATGCCAGCCGAGGCCCCGTAGCGGTGCTCGGTCAGCGTTTCGATCTTCTCGATGATCGGCACGAACAGGTCGGTGGCGTAGTTGCTCTTCTTGCCCTGCATCGCCATGCCGACGCGCTCCAGGCCCATGCCGGTGTCAACGTGGCGGGCCGGCAGCGGGCTGAGCTTGCCGTCGGCGCCGCGATTGAACTGGATGAACACCAGGTTCCATATCTCGATAACGCGTGCGTCGTCGGCGTTGACCAGCGATCCGCCCGAACCGTCGGGGGTCATGTCGATGTGCACTTCGCTGCACGGGCCGCACGGACCGGTGTCGCCCATCTCCCAGAAGTTGTCCTTCTTGTCGCCCAGCAGGATGTGCGACGGGTCGATGTCGGTCAGCTCGGCCCAGAGCTTTTTGGCCTCGTCGTCGGGCGCCAGGCCCTCGGACCGATCGCCTTGGAAAACCGTGGCGTACAGCCGGTCCTTCGGCAGGCCCCAGACTTCCGTCAGAAGCTCCCATGCCCACTTGACGGCGTCTTCCTTGAAGTAGTCGCCGAAGCTCCAGTTGCCCAGCATCTCGAAGAACGTGTGGTGGTAGGTGTCGCGTCCGACATCTTCAAGGTCGTTGTGCTTGCCGCCGGCGCGGATGCATTTCTGCGTGTTGGCCGCACGCACGTAGTCGCGAGTCGCGGTCCCGAGGAACAGCTCCTTGAACTGGTTCATGCCCGCGTTGGTGAACAGCAGCGTCGGATCGTCGCCCGGAAGCAGCGAACTGGACCGTACGAACGTATGTCCGCGGTCCTCGAAGAACTTTATGAAATCGGCTCGGATCTCTTTGCATGTGCGACTCATCATCACATCCTTACAAGTGAGGCTTGTTTTCAAGTTTCGGTGTCTTCAGCAGCTTGGAATCGGGCAATTCTATCGCCCGGCGAGAATTGCTGCAAAGTTTTTCCCGGCGCGTTCGCGGAATCCGTTATTCGACACAGAGACTCAGAGGCTCAGAGAACGGCGAAAACCCCCTTCTTAGTTACGACAACGGAAACGGCGGGGAAGCAGAGGCCAGCCTGGACAGAGGTTTAACAGAGCCCGCGCCGTTCGCCGTTCTCTGAGCCTCTGTGTCTCTGTGTCGAAACCCAGACCGCCCGAAAACACCGCCCCTCAGGCGTAGCCCTGACTCCGAGCGGCATCCCGCACTTCAGCTACGACCGCATCGACAATCTCCCCCGCGGCCACCGTCCCGATGCGCTGCCCGCTGCGGTAGAGAACCGCCTTGTTCTTGCCGGCGCATATCGCAACGTCGGCGTTCTGGGCCTCGCCGGGTCCGTTGACCACGCAGCCCATTATCGCAACAGTGATCGGCTCGGTCACCTCGGCCAGCGCCGTCCGAACATCCTCGACGATATCGGTGATGTCGGTCTCCAGCCGCCCGCAGGTCGGGCAGGCGATCAGTTCGACGCCTTTTCGCTTGCGAAGACGCAGGCTGGCCAGCAGTTCGCAGGCCGCCTGGACTTCCGCGACCGGATCGCCGGCGTACGAGATTCGGATCGTGTCGCCGATTCCCTCGCACAGCAGCGCCCCGAGAGCGGCGGCCGATCGGATCGCGCCGGTCTCGGCGGTCCCGGCATGCGTAACGCCAAGATGCAGGGGCCAGTCCCAGCGGGTCGACAGCAAGCGGTTGGCCGCCACGGTAGTCACCGCATCGTGACTCTTGACCGACAAAACGAGTTTCTCAAACCCCGCGGCGTCAAACAGTTCCAAGTATTCAGCCATCTTGGCGGCCATCAGTTCGGCCAGCGGAGCCGCAAGATCACTGTCGCGCTGCTCGCCGGGTCGACGCTCAACAACGGACCCTTCATTCACTCCGACGCGAATCGCAACTCCCGCCGCGCCCGCGGCGTCGATGATACGCAGCACCTGGTCCCGATCGGCGATATTCCCCGGATTCAGACGGATCTTGGCCGCACCGGCCGCTATCGCCTCAAGCGCCCTGTCGAAATGGAAATGCACGTCGGCGATTATCGGAACGGGAGATTCAGCTACGATCTGCGGCAAAGCGGCGGTGTCGTCAGCCCGCGGGACAGCCACCCGCACCAGTTCGGCCCCAGCACCCGCCAGCCGGACGACCTGGGCGACAGTCGCCGCCGCATCGCGCGTAGGGGTATTGGTCATTGACTGGATGCGGACCGGGGCGTCGCCGCCGATCACAACGCCGCCGACGTCGACGGGGCGTGTTTTTCGTCGAGTAATCTCAGGGATATTCACGCCGCCATTGTACCCGAACGCGGCGATCGAGCAACAGGGATTGACTTTCGGCGGCAATAAAGCGACAATCGCGCGCCGATCAGCCGCGCCCGTAGCTCAATGGATAGAGTGCCTGCCTCCGGAGCAGGAAGTTGGAGGTTCGAATCCTCTCGGGCGTATTTCAGCAAGCAAGATGGCGGACAACCGGGCAAGATGGTTCCGAATACCCATTACTCCTCGTGTTCACCAGTCCCACTCTAACGGATTACCGTCCTCGGCGTTGCTCTGTACTGCATTGGGATATGCAGCACGGTGGGCGGGGCGATGAGGACTGGAAACTCCCAACCGCCGCCTCACATTCGGGCCAGTAACTTCTTCTTCTGCTCGGCAAACTCACTCTCGGTAATGACGCCTCGTTGATGCAGTTCAGACAACTTCTCAATCTGTTCCAATACAGACGGCTGCGTAACGTCGCTCGCCTGGGCCTGCGCAGCTTGCTTGCCCCGTCTGACCTTGTCGCGAATCAAGGTTGCAATTTGCTCGGCCTCCTTCTTGTTCATTTCAGCAAAATTCTCCGTCTTCCCGTAGATATTCAAGACGATCGCCCCGAACATGATTCCTCTTTGCACTTCAACGCTCTTGATGTCTGAGAACTCAAAAGCATCGGTTGACTTGTTGAATACTCCTCTGGCCCACAAGATCACACGTTGGTCCGTGACGAGCAGGTAGTTCTTCAAGAAGCTCCCGCCTTTGTCCGAATCACCGTCGAGGATGCTGAAACGACCTTTGGTCTTTGTACTGACCTCTTTAACTCGTCCAGCCACTATTGCTTTCAGGACCTCGCCCGAGAACAGAAGCTCCTTGGCTTGTGCCACGTGTTTTCCGGAGACTCCTCGCCCAAGAAAAGCCCTGTCAGAACGTGTTTTCTTGGGAACGCGCTTAGGCTCAACCAGCTTTGCCGGGATGTTGGCCCTTGGCGGGGCGGGCCTGGCGGGAGGCGATAAGAGTGACGCTGCTTTCTTAGACAACTTCTGCAAGGTGTGTTTCTGTTCCGGGACAACATGCGTTTGGCCGCAACTCGGACAAACGTCATTCCGTCCCGCCAAGGAGTTGTCATTCTCCAACCTCTCACTACACTTCGGACACCTGTACTTAATCAAGCCGCCCTTTCATGTTACTTGACCCTGAAGCCCAAAGGCCCTGGCCACGGTCGATCAGTATACCTGACTGGGGGGATGGGTTCAAACCCAGCCCTCTTTTGTCCGGAAATGACCGTGGATCCCGTTATGGCGCCACAACAGAACACACTGGATCTTCAAAAGCAACACCTTACCGCATACACGGTTAAACTGAGTTCAATCGTTTGCTTCGGTTATGTTCAAGGGTTCAACCGCGATGTGGGACGGGCCAGGAAGCGAACGGCGAAAGCCCCGAACAAGGTGATGCGCCGCGGATCGTGGAACGAGACCGCCCGCTTCGCAATGTCAGCATCACGCTGGCGATACGCCGAATACAAGCCGGTATACAACGTACGTTTCCGGACGATCGTGCTTGTCCAGGATTAGGCGACCCGATCGTCGAGTAAGCTGTCAACCGGCCAGGGCTCCGGAACGTCGACACTGAAGCGATTCCCGCACGCGACGGACCTCGTGTGCGATGGTTTCGGAAGCGACGGGCGACTCAATAACTGCAGGAGCGTCTTCAGGAAGCATGGCGGCGATATGTCTGTAAGACATCATCGCCATACGACTCAGAAGCTGGTGCTCGCCAGTGAGCGACACTTCGCTGACATGCAGCATCCTGATCCGATCACCAAACGCCTGAATCATCTCCTCGGCATGAGTCATTGTTCTATCTACTTGCCTTGCATGTCCAATATCGAAGCAGAAGCTCGCTTCCGGGAGCCGGCGGAACACTTTTTCGAGCTCCCTTGCCGTCCGCCCGATTTTCTTTCGCGAGTCCATGTTCTCTATGCACACCAGATTTCCTAATCCCGACCAGCAGTCCGGACGCACAATACTATCGGCATGCACCACAACCGGCCAGTTTCTGGCGAACACCGGCTTGAGAAGCTCCACTGCTTGTTCTTCTGTTATGTTCGAAAAGCTCTTTGGGGCATGAATGGAAACAACAGAGAAGTCCTCCATTATGCCGCAATCGCCCTCAAGAAATCGCACGAACGGCATTAACTCCTCTTCGCGAAGCAGGGAAACTTCCACAACATCGATTCCCTGAGAACGCAAGATATCCAAGGCCGAAGAAAAATCACCACGGGCAATGGCGCCGGTTGAACAACCTACAAGTCTCATCAAAACACTCCAAACTTCCTGGTAAGAACTCTGAGTTCATCATACTCGTCGAAAAACAGCTTCGTCAGAGACTCCTGGAATCCGTGACTCTGCTTTCGCATCTCCTGAAACAGCGGGTCGGCGTCAGACAATTCCGGATCAAGTGAATCCAAGTGCTTCCGTTTACCCCCATCGTCAATGCAGCCAAGGAATTCATCGTAGGCGCCCATAGCATCTCGGGCAGTTTCGTCGGATGCATACTTAAGCAACGCCTCGGCCAGCACCTCAAGGGGACTCATCTGAGTATACTCCATCAGATGGTTTACCGTGGACAGTTGGATCTCAGACTGACCACACAGATTCCTCCCATCCTCCTTCATGGGATCCAGATGACAGCTAAAGCAAGTTAGCATTCCGGAGACGAAGATCAGTTTCCTTGAGAAACGAAGTTTCACGTTGCGGGTAGCCCATCCCAGGCCAGCTCTGGCCCGTCGCTTGTGCGCATAGTCCACAGCCATAGTTCGCCAGTATCGCACAACATCATTGAGCAGGAATCGCGGTATGTTGTACTGTCTCTTGCTGCTGCCCTTCGTCCGGCTTACATCATCCTCCAGGTATCGTTTCAACACGCTTCGAAGCACACGATCGTACGCCT
>Ga0180429_10004175_pt1 | contig 11598 bp, 9 predicted proteins | sample SS_ome_FD_132428 | JGI IMG/M metagenome (GOLD analysis project Ga0180429, IMG submission 132428) | Hypersaline lake sediment archaeal communities from the Salton Sea, California, USA - SS_1_S_1 metaG | ecosystem: Environmental > Aquatic > Non-marine Saline and Alkaline > Hypersaline > Sediment ... | reverse complement strand
GCCAAAATGTCATAACGCCGCGCCCGGTCCAAGCTTGCATTCAGCGGGACCGCGGGAAAAAACTCCTTGTCGCAAATCGGCGGTCCGGCGATTATACTCATCCGCACGTGCAGGTTCAAACCAGGCGAAAGGAATCGTTTAATGGCGAGACAGCGTGATAGATGGGGGACTCGTATCGGCGCGATTCTGGCGGTGACCGGCAGCGCGGTGGGGCTTGGCAACTTCCTGCGTTTCCCCGGACAGGCCGCCCAGTACGGCGGCGGCGCGTTCATGATCCCCTACATAATCGCTTTCCTGATAGTGGGCCTGCCGCTTGCCTGGGCCGAGTGGGCCCTGGGGCGATACGGCGGGGCGATGGGACACAATTCCGTACCGGGCATCTTCCGATCGTTGACCGGGCGGCGGTCCGGGGCCTACATCGGGCTGCTCGGCACGTTGATGCCCGTGATGATCTACATGTACTACGTGTTCGTCGAGGCATGGTGCCTGGCGTACGCCTGGGACTTCCTGGTGGGAAATTTCGCGGTATTCGGAAGCGACGCAAAATTGATCGGAGATCACTTCACAGCCTCGGTTGGAGCGGCCGAAAATGGAGACGTGTTCTCCGGACCAGCGGCCCGGATGCTCTTGTTCGTTATCGTATGTTTTATCGTGAACTTCGTGATGATTTATCGCGGTGTCTCCAAGGGTATCGAAAAGTTCTGCAACATCGCCATGCCCCTCCTGGTGATCTGTGCGATCGTGGTGCTCGTGCGGGTCCTTACGCTCGGTTCTCCGGTGCCCGACAAGCCCGACCAGAACGTCATCAACGGACTCGGGGCGATGTGGAACCCGACAAAGGGGGACAAAACTCTCTTCGAAACGCTGTCCAATCCGGAGATCTGGCTGGCGGCGACGGGGCAGATCTTCTTCAGCCTGTCTGTTGGATTCGGGCTGATTCTCACGTACGCAAGCTACATGAAACGCGACGACGACGTTGCCCTTTCGTCCCTGACGGCGGCCGCGGGAAACGGTTTCTGCGAGGTCGTGCTCGGCGGGATGATAGCGATCCCCGCGGCGTTCATATTCCTCGGACAGGGTGTTGTCGACAATCCACCGGGCACGTTCGGTATGGGCTTCGTCGCCCTTCCCAACGTCTTCAACCAGATGCCCGCCGGACAGTTCTTCGGGTTCCTGTTCTTCTTCCTGCTGTTCCTTGCCGCGGTGACCAGTTCGCTGTCGATGCTGCAACCGTCGATAGCAATGCTCGAAGAGGGACTCGGGATCGGACGCAAAGCTTCGGTAACAATGCTCAGTTTCATGACGCTCACCGGCGCCGCGTTCGTGGTCTACTTTTCCAAGGGATTCACCGCACTCGACACGATCGATTTCTGGATGGCGAACTTCTTCATATTCATACTGGCGACCTTCCAGGTGATCCTGTTTGGTTGGATCGTCGGGATCGACAAGGGCATGTCCGAACTGAGGCGCGGCGCCGAAATCCGCTTGCCTAATTTCCTGAAGATCGTGTTGAAGTACATCTCGCCGCTCTACCTGATCGCCGTATTCAGCTTGTGGTGTCGTTACAACCTGCCGGGACGGTTCAAGGCGATTATTTCACCGCCGAAAGGCCAACCGCCGGTGATCCTGATGTCGCTGGGACTGATCCTGGTGGTCGCCGCCTTTTTCGCGATGATCGTAAACCTCGCCAACAAACGCTGGGACAAGCAGGAGACCTCCGAATGACTACCGGCGGATGGATCATAATGATACTGGCCGTTGCGGGAATGACGGGCCTGCTGACTTGGTGCATATACAAAGTTCTCAGCACGCCCGGTTCGTCCGAACACATCCACGCACAAACCGACATAGACCCCGGCGACTCCAAAGAGGAGTAACCGCGGGCGGCGCTCGTGTCAACCGGCGATACAGGCCCGGAGCTTGTCTATGTATTTCGGGACGTTCTTGTAGGGATCTTCGCGGGCTTCATATTCGAGGGTGATATACCCGCAGTAGTTGGCGTCGCGGAGAATTTTGATGATGCGTTTGAAGTCGGCTTCTTCAGCCGGTTTGCCCGCTGGATGCATTCGGACCTTGATCTGGGCGTTGACGGCGTACGGTGCGATCCGGGCCAGGTCGGCGTAGGGATCGGCGCTGTAAAAGTTGCCCGAATCGAACGTCACGCCGAACCAGGGGCTCTTCACGCCGCGGACGACCTTCATGATCCGCCCGATATCCGTCAGGTAGTCGTGGTTCTCGATTCCCAGTATCACGCCCCTCTTTCCGGCGTAGGCGCAAGCCTTCTGCAGATTTGAGATACAGTATTTAAGGGCGGTCGCTTCGTCCACGCCTTTGGCGCTCCGACCGGCGAACACGCGAATCACGGGCGCTCCGAGGTCGGCGTAATGGTCTATCCACTTGCGAACGTGAGCGTGTTGAGCGTCGAGGGCCTTGCCCGGCGGGAGCGTAAAATTATTGGCGATCGCCCCACCGGAAATATCCAGGCCCGCCAGGTGGGCCCGGCGCTTCAGACCAGCCAGGTACTCAGGGGTAACGCTCTTGGGGAACCAGTACGAAGTCAGTTCGGTCCCGTCGAGACGGAGTTTGGCGCAGTAGTCTATAAAACCGCCCATATCCATCGCACCTTTGGTCCCCGGTTTGGCGCCCAGGTAACGCTTCATCGAATAGGCGGCCAGGGAAAGCTTCATAATCCCCTTTACAGGGCGCTTGAACGGTTCGATACCAAACGCGGGCCCCGCCAACTTGACCGCCGCGGCGCCCGTCAGACCGACCAGGAACGATCTGCGCGTAACTCTGTTTATCGCGGAATCATTGTGCATGTCTCCGAAACTCCTTCTCCAACCGCCAATTACCTGTCTATCGATATCTTCTTCCCAGATCGCGGGCCATATCGCGGGCCTGCTGACGCTTCTTGATGGCGTCCCGCTTGTCGTAGCTTCGCTTGCCCACGGCTACGCCAATCTCGCACTTGGCCCATCCGCGCTTGAAATACATCGCCAGAGGAATCAGCGTCTTGCCCTTCTGCCTGACGTGAATCTCAAGCTTGGCGATCTGGCGTTTGTGGACCAGCAGCTTTCGATCGCGGGCGGGTTCGTGCTGCATGCCCGCGGCGGCCTGCGGATACAGTCCGAACGTCGCGCCCACAAGGAACAGTTCCCCGTCGGATATCCGGGCGTGGGCCTCGTCGATCTTGGCGTTGCCCGCCCGCATCGATTTGACTTCCGTACCGGTGAGCTGGATCCCGCACTCGACGACTTCGAGTATCTCGAAGTCGCGGCGCGCTCGCCGATTCGAGATCCGCACGCCCTTGGGCGCTGAATTCCCGGTCCTGCCCGACTTGCCCGACTTTCCCTTCGATTTCGCCATCACCACAGAGTAACGTCTCGGCCGGCGATTGGCAATCGGTCAGGCTTCAAAGACTCCCATGTACCCGCCGTCGCACCATTGCGTGGGGTCTGACGCCCCTTCCGGACCTGTGACCTTCTCGCTGACGAGGGTAAGCGTATCGGTCTTGCGGGCGACATAGGCGGCGACCTGGCTGCCTTCTTGGCCTTCGAGACTGCACGTGCTGTAGACAAGGCGCCCTCCGGGCTTGACGAACGCCCCGGCCGCCAAGGCCAAAAAACGCTGATCGCCGACCAGGGACGCCAGAGACTTTTCATCGAATCGCCATCTCGCTTCGGGGCGTCTGGCCAGGACGCCGGTGTTGCTGCAGGGCACGTCGGCGACAACGAGATCGAAACTTTGCGGTTCGAGCGAACCGAGTTGCGAAGCGGAAATTGTGCTCACGATCGATATACCCAGTCGGCGGCAGTTGGTTTCGATGAGTCCGAGTTTTTGCGGCGTGTCGATCGCCAGGATTTCACCGCTGTCGCCCATCAGTTCGGCCAGGTGCGTGGTCTTCGTCCCCGGCGCGGCGCAGGTGTCGAGCACCCTCATTCCCGGCGCCGGGTGCGCCGCGAGGCATACGGCGGTGGCGGTGGCGTCCTGTGGTTGGAAGTGCCCGGCGGCGAACAGTTCGCTCGCCAGCGCCTCGGCGCGATCGTGTCTGACTATGCTCAGACCGTTGGCATGCGGGGCGGCGGATATCTCGGCTTTGGACAGTTGCCCCAGGAGCGTGGCGGTATCGGTCTTCAGCGTGTTGGGGCGCACGATCATCGCCGCGCGGCAGTTGGCGTGCATGGCGATCTCCGATGCGCCGGCGAGGCCCCCGAACGCTTCGATCCACCTGTCGGCCAGTGCTATCGGCAGGGAGTATGCCCCGGCGAGATAACCGGCCGGATCGGTCGCCGGATCGGCGAAGATCGCGCCCGGCGCGACGTAGTAGGCGTTGGGGCCCGTGGGGATTATATCGGCGCCAGGCGGCGGGGCGCCGACGACCGGATCGGGATATAACCGCACCGCCGAACGCAGCACGCCGTTAATAAGACCGACGTGTCGCCCCTGGCTTACAGTGTGGGCGAGTTTTACCGTCTCGTTGACTGCGGCGTGCTCGGGTACGCGATCCAGGAATAGAAGCTGGTACAAACCGAGGTGCAGAATGTTGGTGACGATATCCGGCAGGCGCTTTTTGGGCCTCCTGAGAAGAGGCCTGAGCACCGCGGCGAGAGTGGATCGTCGCTTGACTACTCCGGCGGCAAGTTCCATAGCCAATCCGCGATCGGCCGATCGCAACCCGCTCTCGCCGGAAAGACGCTCCACGTGCGCCAAAACGTTCCCGCCCCGATCTCGGATCGCCTTGAGCGCAACGGAGCGCGGTTTGAGTTTTCGACCGGTGGAATTTGCCATCACCTGCTCCATCGCAATAAAAAGCTGTCGCCCGCGGACAGTCGATAACCGTTGGCGAAATCGCTGAACGCCATCAAACGCTTACCGGCGGGCTTGAGTTCGAGGATCCTCACCCGCCGGCGCCCCGTCGCGGCGCACAACTCGTCATCCAGTACCCCGGGGTCAAGTGTGACAGGTCCCGGAACGACTTCCGCCCGGGCGATCACGACTGCGTATTCCTTACCGTCACTGCGTTTAAGCACGGCCTGCCCGCCCGGCCAGGGCCAGGTGCCATGTATCAAATGGTTCACAGTTTCCGCGTCGGCAGACCAGTCGATAACGCCGTCGGACTTCTTCATCATGGGTGCAAAACTCGCCTGTGAGTGGTCCTGTTCGGTTCGTTCGGCACGGTCTCCAGCCAGCAGGTCGAGCGTGCGACACATCAGGGCGGCGCCAATATCGGCCAGTCTCACTTTGAGTTCTTCAGCCGTTTCGGTCGGATCGATATCGGTCTGCGTTTGCGCGATTATCGCCCCGGCGTCGACCTCGTCGACCAGCGAGAATGTCGTGACGCCCGTGGTCGCCTCGCCGCGAATGATCGCCCAGTTCACCGGCGCCGCCCCTCGCAGCGCCGGAAGCAGCGAACCGTGCAGGTTGATCGTATCCAGCGCCGCACACTCGCGCGCGGGCGCGCGTATGATCTGACCGAAGTCGGCTACGGCGATCACGTCCGGTCGGAGCGACGTCAGCAGCGCGAGCATCTCGCCGGAGTTAATATTCTCACACTCCGTCGCGTCAACGGACAACTCATCGGCCGCAATCGCAATCGGCGTGTGGCGCAGCCTGCCTCCCCTGCCCGCCGGGCGCGGAGGCTGGGTCAGCACGCCGACAAGCTCGTGGGCGCTGTCGCAAACAGCCCGAAAGGACGGTACCGCAAAATCACCACTACCGCAAAACACAACTCGCATCATTCACCTCGCGCACTCTTATCTCAGGACTACCGCCGGGCGGCAAGAAAAAACTCAGGCCCACTCCTCGCACGGACGATTTTGTCGGGTCGACTTGCGACACAGAGACTCAGAGGCGCAGAGAACGGCAAAACCTTTTTCTTTTGTTACGGCAACAGAGACGGCAGAGAGACAAAGGACGGCGAAAGACAGAAACTTCCTTGTCTTGTCTTTCTCTGTGCCTCTGCCTTTCTCTGTCTTTTGCCGTTAACTAAGTTATCGTCGTTACCGTTCTCTGCGCCTCTGAGTCTCTGTGTCGAAATCCAAACCGCCCGATATCCGATAGTACTGGATGCGATTGTCCTGACTCCTCGCAATGTTCACAGTTGTACCGGCGGCCAACAAGTCCATAATGCATAACAACAAGGAATTGCACATGGACCGGTACAATCTAGTCAGCCTGCTGGGAATATTCGCCCTGATGGGCATCGCATGGGCAATGTCGACCGACCGGCGCCGCATAAACTTCCGCGTGATCGTATGGGGCCTGGGCCTCCAGCTTTTCCTGGGCGCGCTGGTGTTCCTCGTCCTCGGGCGGACCGGGGCATTCGACCATGTCGGCGACGCGGTCAACAGCTTCTTCAACGCGGCAATGGAGGGAACGAGCTTCGTATTCGGACGCCTGTCCGACCCCTCCAAAGGATTCATTCTGGGACTACACGCCCTGCCCGCGGTGATATTCTTCTCGGCGCTGATGTCGCTGCTGTACTACTGGCGAATCATGCCGATGTTGATCCGGGCGTTTGCCTGGTTGTTCACGCGCCTTATGCGAATCAGCGGCGCCGAGAGTCTCTGCGTGGCGGCAAATATTTTCGTCGGCGTTGAATCGGCCACCGCAGTCCAACCACACCTGGCGAAAATGACACGCTCGGAACTGACGACGATCCTTGCTGCCGGAATGGCCACCGTCGCCGCAACCACGCTCTTCATCTACGTCGGATTCCTGCAGGAATCATTCCCCATGATTGCCGCCCACCTGATATCGGCGTCTATCCTGTCGGCGCCGGCGGCCATCGTGCTGTCGAAAATACTCGTCCCGGAAACCGGTGAGCCCGAAACGATGGGCAGGCACATCGAACTGCATTTCCAAAAGCAGTCCGGCGCGATCGAAGCGATTATCACCGGCGCGATGGCGGGCGTGAAACTGCTGGTGGGTATCGTGGCGCTGCTGATCGCCTTCCTTGGTATGGTCGGCGTGATCAATCTGATTCTCGGCGGGGTCGGTTGGCACGTGGGCCAATGGAGCGGCGCCGATATCCAACTGTCGCTGCAGGGCGCCCTGTCGTACGTCATGTGGCCTCTTGCGGTGCTCATCGGAATCCCGCCCGAAGACGCCATGCAGGCCGGTCGGCTGCTCGGCGAGCGGGCGATAGTCACCGAGATTCCCGCGTACATCGACCTGAAATCCGCCATCGACGGAGGGCTGATCGAAAACCCCCGGACGGTGGTGGTGCTGGCGTATTCGCTATGCGGATTTGCCCACGTGGCGTCGATGGCGATTTTCGTGGGCGGAATCTCCGCCCTGGTCCCCGAGCGGAGAAAGGACCTCGCGTCGGTAGGCCCGCGGGCGCTCCTGGCGGCGACCCTGGCATGCCTGATGACCGGAGCGATAGCCGGAGTGTTCTATGAGGAAAGCGCCTGTCCAGGTATTCAGATACGACTTCAATAAATACTCGGGTTTTCCGGCAGTTAACGTAAAGCTCGGCGGTCGGTCGAAGCGGATCCGCTGAATCGCGTTGTTCGGTTCCCTTACGTTCGGGCCTGGCGTCGCGGGGCGCTGCGCCCCGAAGCAATATACCGTTGCAGCAATGCGTGCAGTTCGCGGGCTTTGGCTTGCGCCTCGGGCGAGCCGCCATTTTCCAGCAGCGACTTTTGTTCGCCGGGGTCGTTTGTCAGGTTGTAGAGATACAGTTGTGAAAGGTCGAAAATCTTTTTTACAGGACTAATGTTTGTACCCCTCGGTTTTGAGAATCCGCCGGATCCATTCCCGTAAATCAGCTTCCACTCATTGCCTCTTTTGTCAAACTGGCGAATCGCAAACTTCCCGGAAAGAGAATGATTGACCCCGGCTTCCCGAAGCGGTGAGGGATACGACTTTCCCTCCAAAATCGGCAGAATACTGTAGCTGTCTTCGGCAGCGTTGGCAGGCGTCTCTGCGCCGAGCATATCCGCCACCGTGGCATGGAAGTCATTGAGTTCAACATACTCGTTGCTCACCGATGCGGATTTGACACGCCCCTTCCACTCGACAAGCAGCGGGATCCGATGTCCTCCCTCCCAGATGTCCGCCTTCTGCCCGCGCAGCGGTTTGCCATTAAGAAATCCCGGAGAAATATTATCTGATGAGGCAAAGTTTTTGGAAACGCCATTGTCCGCGGCAAAGACGATGAGGGTCTTGTCGCGAATGCCCTGCGACTCAAGCGCCTCGAGCACCTGGCCCACCGTCCAGTCAACCGTGGCGATGAACTGCTCGTATTTCGTGAGCGACGCATACTTGTAGACTTTTTCGAGTTCGGGCGTGCTTTTCATGGGTACTATCGGAGCATGCGGCGCCGTTAGCGGAACGTAGAGGAAAAACGGTTTTCCGGACTTCGCCCGCGATTGGATGTACTCAACTGATTTTGCAGCAATGGTCGGCATAACGTCCATCGGGATGTGAGGGTGGTCCTTCGGATCAAGAGCCCTGTCATTTTCAATCCACCGAAAGGGCCCCCAGTTGATAATGTCATCACCGTAGTAACGATCAAAACCACGGGTGATCGGACCTTCGAGAATCGGTTTCGTAAAAACGAATTTCTTGCGACTCGCGGTGAATTTGCCTTTGGCATCCCGCCAGTTCATGCCCAGATGCCATTTTCCAATGGCTGCGGTGTGGTAACCATGGGCCTGCAACAAATGACCGACAGTCCGACGACCCGCTTCGATCAGCGCCTTCTCATAGGCCCTCACGACCCCGCTCTTAAGGCGTGTTCGCCAGGCATACCGCCCTGTAAGAACGCCATACCGTGTTGGCGAACATACGGCCGAAGGTGAATGCGCATTGCTAAAACGCATGCCGGCTTTGGCAATGCTGTCAATGTTCGGTGTGATGACCGGTGAATTGACCGGTGCGGTCTTCTTGTTAGTACAAGCACGCACATCACCCTTACCCATGTCGTCGGCCAGGATGAACACGATATTGGGCTTGCCCTGGGTTTTCCGAAGGGGCAAGCGACGTTTGGCCTTCTCCGCAGCCGTCGGCGAATTTGAACTCAAGACTGCAATCGTTCCGGCGCCAATCGTTTCTATGAATTCTCTTCTCGTCAGCATATATTTCCTCGCATAACGTTCAATCTCTGCGGTCTCGATGTACGTCGGCATCCGCTGGAGTGCCTTGTTATCACTCTCATTCGTGTCGTCCGTCGTGTCTCATGAAGCCGGACACAACGAGACATCCACCGACAATAGCCATCGCCACCAAGTAAAACCATACGATCCAATTTCGTCCGAAATCACCGACCAGAAGCTTGCCGCCGAGCACCAGAGTCGCATGATATGCCAGCGGGACCAGCAGGCCCACGGTCCACACGATTGTACCAATCAGTACTTGCTTTGTGTCCATTTTGTATTTCATTCTGTATTTCCCGTTGTTGCTACAGTTGATTGAACGGAATTCCGTTAAGGCAGGACTGTGGACCATGCTGAACGGAAAAAGTAAATTCCGCGCCGGTTCTGTTTTCAAGAAGAGAGTATCCGGCAGTCCCGAAACGAATCGGCTTGCACTGCAAGTATCCGTCGTAAATACCACCAAGGCAAAAACTTTTTTCGCCACGCGCGGTGCGCTTCGCCCGCGCAGCTTGTTAGATCGAGCCGCAAACTCAAACCGACGTGCTCGGCAGGCAGTATTCGATGGTGCTCATGGTGACGCCTTCTGTATACTTTGTTAAGTAAGATCTACCAGAACAAGAATGCGTTATCATGATGGTTATCCTTCAAGGTTTGTCGCGACTCCGTTTTGGATGAGCGGAAATGAAAACGCATGATGAAATCAAGGTCAGTAACGAGAATGCAAAACATTAAACGACTATTCATCGCTTTGACGCTCTGCGGGCTGGCTGCACAGAGGCCGGCGGCGGGCAAATCAGCTCGAGACATCATCAAAGAAAGCGGCGTCCGGGGCGGTCTGCTTGTGCATCTGGGCGCCGACGACGGTAAATTCACCGCGGAACTGCGGGCCAATGACCGTTTTGTCGTGCATGGACTATATCACAATCGACAGCAAACAGATAAGGCCCGCGAGTATATCAAGCAGCTCGACCGGTACGGCGCGGTATCGGTCCGGTACTGGGACAGGGACAAAAAATATCTCCCCTACGCCGATAACCTCGTGAACCTCGTGGTCGCCGAGGACCTCGGTGATGTCCCCATGAAAGAGATCACGCGAGCCCTGGCGCCTCTTGGAACAGCGATGATCGAATCGGGCGGGAATTGGAAGAGGATCAGTAAACCGCGGCCGAGGGATATCGACGAATGGACCCACTACCTGCACGGACCGGACAACAACGCCGTCGCGCAAGACACCCGCGTAGGCCCGCCGCGGCGCGTGCAGTGGATCGGGTTCCCGAAATTCGCCCGGAGCCACGAGCAGCTCGCCAGCGTCAGCGCGATGGTGTCGGCCGGCGGGCGAATATTTTACGTGATCGACGAGGGCCTGAGGTCTGATATCCGCATGCCGGCAAGATGGAAACTGGTGGCCAGGGACGCCTTCAACGGGGTAATCCTGTGGAAGCGCGGCATCGACAAATGGACCGATCACCTGCACGGTTTCCGCAGCGGACCTCCGGACCTGCCGTTTCGCCTGGTCACCGACGGCGCCCGCGTTTACGCCCCGCTGGGAACCGACCGCCCGGTAACCGCGATGGATGCAGCCAGCGGTGAAACCCTGACAACCTACAAGGGATCGGCCCGCACCAGGCAGATTCTTCACACCGGGGATATCCTGGTCATGCTGCTGGGGACCAGCCAGGAGGCGATTCATATGAAACGCCGCGGGGACAAAGATTCGGCTCGCCGAGTAATCCTGGCCGCCAACCGGAAAACCGGGGATATCCTCTGGCGGAAGGAAGTCAGTGTCGAGACGCTTCTTCCGCTGGCGGTCTCGGGCGACTGCCTGCTGTACCAGACAAACAAGCAACTCGTGTGCCTGAAATTGAAATCGGGCGACCAGAAATGGAACATAGCGCATCTGTGCCGGTTGGCGGCGCGGCCTCACGAGTGGCGTTGGGCGTCGCCCACGCTGACGGTTTACAACGGTATGGTGTATGTCGCCGACTTCCGCAAGCTGTCGGCGTTTTCGGTCGACGACGGAAAGGCGCTGTGGAGTTGCTCGGCGACGGCCGGTTTCTGCTCACCGCCCGACATCTTCGTAATCAACAATCTGGTGTGGCGCGGTTATACGCGCAGCCGGGGAAGCGCGGATTTCGGCGAGGGTCTCGACGCTGAGACCGGGAAGCTGAAAAAGACCGTTCCCACGAAGAAGGCCTGGGACTACGCGACGCTGGCCCATCACCGCTGCTACCGCCCGAAAGCGACCAGCCGGTTCATCATGTCCAGCCGCTCGGGCGTGGAGTTTATCGACGTCAAGTCAGGCGGAATCCACCCGAACCACTGGGTGCGCGGAACGTGCCAATACGGGATCATGCCCGCAAACGGACTCCTGTACGCCCCACCGCATTCCTGCGCCTGCAATATCAAGACGATGCTCAAGGGCATGTTCGCATTGACCTCGTCGCGCGGCGGACCGGTTATCGCAAGAACCGGCGACGTGCGTCTGGAAACCGGCGAG
>Ga0180429_10004173_pt1 | contig 11599 bp, 6 predicted proteins | sample SS_ome_FD_132428 | JGI IMG/M metagenome (GOLD analysis project Ga0180429, IMG submission 132428) | Hypersaline lake sediment archaeal communities from the Salton Sea, California, USA - SS_1_S_1 metaG | ecosystem: Environmental > Aquatic > Non-marine Saline and Alkaline > Hypersaline > Sediment ... | reverse complement strand
CGGGAGTCGGTCGTTCACTCGCTCGTCCGGCTCGTCGACGGCAGCCTGCTCGCTCACCTCGGGCGGCCCGACATGCGCATTCCGATCCAGTACGCGCTCTCCTACCCGGACGCGCCGGCGGCGCCACTCGAGCGGTGTGACCTGGCCGAGCTGGGCGCGCTGCACTTCGAGCGGGTCGACGAGCGGCGCTACCCGTGCTTCGACCTGATCCTCCAGGCGGGGAAGCGGGGGGGGACCGCCCCGGCCATCGCGGCGGCGGCCGACGAGGCGGCGGTCGCTGCGTTCTCGGAGGGCTTCATCAGTTTCGGGGACATCGCGACCGTGGTCGAGAGGACGCTCGACATGGTCGCCGCGACGTCCTCGACCGGCCTGGATGCCGTACTCGAGGCCGACTCGGAGGCGAGAGCAGCCGCGGAGAGCCTGATCGGCCGGATGGCCGGCGCCGGGGCCTGACGCGGAGACCGGAGGCGCGATGTTCATCTTCTACGTATACGCGGCCGTACTGATCGGCATCCTGATCATCGTGCACGAGCTCGGGCACTTCGTGGCGGCGCGCGCCTCGGGCGTCGTTGTCGAGCGCTTCTCGATCGGGTTCGGGAAGAAGCTGCTGTCGATACGTCGCGGCCAGACCGAGTACGTCATCTCGATGATACCGCTGGGCGGCTACGTGAAGATGGCGGGCACCGACGTCTCCGAGCATCCGGTCGACGACGAGCCCGGACCCGGGACGTTCCCGGGCAAGCCGGTGGGCATCAGGGCGCTGATCGTCGCGGCGGGGCCGATCGCGAACCTCGTGTGGGCGTTCCTCGTGTATGTCGGTATTCTGTGGATCGGGGGCGCGCCGATGTTCGGCGACGATCCGGTGGTGGGCTTCGTGGAGGCGGGCTCTCCGGCGGAGGCGGCGGGCGTAGAGGTTCTGGACCGCGTGCTGACCGTCGAGGGCGAGCCCGTCGAGACCTGGGCCGACCTGCGCGGGGGCATCCACGGCGCGGAGACGGGCGACGGGGTAGAGCTCGAGGTGGAGCGCCCCGGCGTGGACGGGACCGTGACGCTGAACATAGACGCGGTTCCTGACTCGCTCACCGGCGAGGTCACGATCGGCGTGGCCGCGTACATACCGCCTCTGATAGGCAACGTCATGCGCGGCAGTCCCGCAGACCTGGCGGGTATGCGAGAGGGCGATCGCGTGACCTTCGTCGACAGCCTTCCGGTGCGCACCTGGTACGAACTCTCCACTATCGTGTCCGAGAGGGCGAACGAAGAGCTCACCGTCACGTGGGAGAGGGGCGGCCAGACGTTCTCGGCGGACATCGTCGCCGAGGAGACGCAGGAGGCCGTCGACCCGACGGAGATCGTGACAGTGGGCACGATCGGCAGTACGGTCCCGCTCATGATGCGGGACGTCGGGTTCGTTGAGGCGGTATCTTCGGCCGCGGCGGCGACGGTCTCGACGACCTATCAGGTTCTGCGGACCTTCTGGCTCATCCTCACGCAGCGTATCTCGATGGACATGGTAGGCGGCCCTATACGCGTGGTCCAGATGGCGAGCGAGAGCGCGCGCTGGGGGCTCGCCTCGTTCTTCGGGTTCATGGCCTATCTCAGTCTCAACCTGGCGATCCTGAATCTCCTCCCGCTCCCGATACTCGACGGAGGTCACCTCCTGCTTCTCGGGCTTGAGCGCGTGAGGCGCAGGAGCCCGTCGGAGCGGGCGCTTCTGATCTGGCAGCAGATCGGGCTCATATTCTTCGTCGGACTGGCGGTCTTTCTCCTTCTGCGAGACGTGCTGCTCCTGCGCTGAGCGCGAAGCTTGAAGAACGCCCGCCCATTCTCGTCTGATCTCATGTGCCGGCGTGGTTCCCTCGGCTCGCCGGTCACGGCGAGCAGCTCGAACATCCCCCCACAAGTTCACCGGATGATCGTCCGGCCAAACCGGGCTCGGTTGACACCCCCGGGGAGGGGGCCTAGAATGCGAAGTATGAGGAGACAACGTAGCGGTTTGACATCGGCCGCGGTCGCCGCGGTCATAGTGGCAGCGCTGCTCTCCGGTGGGGGAGCCTCGGCCGGCCAGTTCGGCCGCAACAAGGTGCAGTACCGCTCCTTCGAGTGGAAGATCGTCCACACGGAGCACTTCGACATCTACTTCTACGAGGGGTGCGAGGACCTCGCGGACGCCGCCGGCGTCCTTGCTGAGGCCGCCAACGCCGACTACGAGCGCGTGCTCGACCACCGCCTCACGACAGTCATCCCCGTCATCGTCTACGCCTCTCACAACGAGTTCCAGCAGACCAACGTGTCGTACTCGCACATCGGGGAGGGCGTGGGTGGCTTCACCGAGCTCTTCAAGAACCGCGTGGTAGTCCCCTTCACCGGTTCCTACGACGACTTCAGGCACGTTCTCTACCACGAGCTGGTCCACGTCTTCATGTTCGACGTCGTGTACGGCGGCCTAGTCGAGTCGGTCGTCAGGAAGGCGTACACGAATCCGGTGCCGCTGTGGTTCACCGAGGGCCTGGCGGAATACGTCTCGCAGGGTTGGGACACAGAGGCCGAGATGATCATGCGCGACCTGACGATCGCGGACAGCATCGTGCCTCTCGAGTACCTGTCGGGAGGCTACCTCGTATACAAGGAGGGACAGGCCGTCCTCAACTTCATCGCCGAACGCTACGGAGAGCAGAAGGTCGCCGAGATCGTGAGGGGGCTGGCTAGAAGCAAGAGCCTCGATCACGCTCTCAGGGAGGGTACCGGCCTGACGACCCCTGAGCTCTCGAAGCAGTTCGACCGCTGGCTCAAGGCGAGGTACTGGCCGGAGGTGGCCGAGAGGCAGCGCGGCGAGGACGTGGCGACACTGATAACCAACCACGGGCGCGACGGGTCGTACCTCAATCTCGGGCCGGAGATATCACCGGACGGCGGGCGCGTGGTCTACGTGTCGGACCGCAGCGGATACGCGGACGTCTACGTCGCGTCGGCGCTCGACGGCGAAGGCAGGCACAAGCTGGTCGGCGGTGAGCGCTCGCAGGAGTTCGAGGCGCTGCATCTGCTGAGGGCCGGCTTCGCGTGGTCGCCGGACGGGTCTACGATCTGCTTCGCGAGCAAGGCGGGCGCCTCGGACGCCCTCAACTTGGTCGACTCGGAGTCCGGACGCGTGGTGAGGACGCTGCGGTTCCCGCTCGACGGCCTCTTCACGCCGGCCTGGTCGTCGGACGGCGAGAGGATCGCCTTCATCGGCACGAAGAACGGAGCCTCCGATATCTACGTGACCGACGTCGAGGGTCGGGAGCTCAGACGGATGACGGACGACTTCCACGACGAGAGGGACCCCGCGTGGTCGCCCGACGGGACCCTGATAGCGTTCTCGTCTGACAGGGACTCGCCGCAGGAAGCGGGGCTCAAGAGGAGCTACGACCTCTACACGGTAGATACCGGCAGTCTGGACATACGGAGGATCACGGCCTCGTTCGGTAACGAATCGGGTCCGGCATGGTCGCCCGATGGCTCGAGGCTGGTCTACGCGTCGGACCGCTCGGGCTCTCCACAGCTGTACGCCGCCGACGTCGAGGACGGCCGCGCCGCGATGCTGACCAGGTTCATAGGCGGAGCCGAGGCGCCGAGCTGGTCGACCGACGACCGGCTGGCCTTTTCCTACTATGGTGACGGCGGGTGGGACGTCGCGACGGTGAAGAGCCCTCTGGAGGCATTCTCGCACGTGGTGGAGTCGACCGGCTGGTTCTCGACCGAAGACCCGCTTCCGGCGCCGGAGGCCGTCGTGGCCAGGCCCGGCTGCGGTGGTGTCGTCGGTGAGCTGGAGGAGGTCGGCGCAGAGCCGGAGGCAGCCGGCGTCGAATCGCCCGACGACGAGTCGGGTTCCGACGTCCCGCCGGAAGAGGTCGCCGCGGCCGGCATCTCGGTGGACGAGGCGACGGACGGCGACTCGGTCGACCTCGTAGCGAGCGCCGACGCCCCGGCAGAAGGTCTGGCCGGCGTGGAACCCCCAGACGACGAGACCCGCGGGGAGCGGCCCGCGAGGCCTCCGGAGTCTGACTCGGTGCGCAAGGTGAGAGAGGCATTCCGTACCGCTCACGGCGTTCAGCCGGCGCCGCTGGCCGAGGACGACGAGAGGGTGCCCGGTGCCGTGGAGCGCTACAGACCGCGATTCTCGCCCGACTGGATCAGCGGAGGCATAGGCTACACGTCCGGATACGGGCTGTCCGGAGGAGCGCAGATAGCCATCAGCGACGTCCTGGGGAACCACCGCTTCTATCTCGCGTCCGACTTTTTCTCCAGCATAGAGACGAGCAACTTCTACGTCCTCTACGAGCACCTGGCGCGGCGCACCAACTACTCGATAGGCGTCTACAACTTCAAGGAGTACTACTACTCCGATCGGACAAGGCTTGGCGAGGACCTGGGCGAGAAGAGGTACTTCACGGAGCGCAGCTACGGGCTGTCGGCCGGTCTCTCCTATCCGTTCAGCAAGTTCACTCGCGTGGAGTTCGACATCTCCGCCCTGTCGCTCGACAGGCAGTATGCGGAGGAGAACGAGACAGGCGAGGTGGAGCTGACCGACGAGAAGGTCGCGCACTCGCTGGCGGTGCCGAGCGTCCGCCTGGTCAACGACACTACGCTGTGGGGCATGGTAGGCCCGATAGGCGGCGGCCGCTCCTCGATCGCCGTCTCGCGCGCCTGGGACACGTCGGGCGACGGCTTCGAGTACCTGACTGCCATAGCTGACGTGAGACGCTATCTGCGGATGGGCTCCAGGCACACGCTGGCCCTCAAGATCGTGGCGGCGCGTTCTTCCGGCGCGAACGCTCAGAACTTCTTCGTCGGCGGTGTCAACACGCTGCGCGGCTACGACGACTTCGAGTTCAGGGGACGCAACCTCGCTCTCGCCAACCTGGAGTTCCGCTTCCCCTTCATAGATCATCTTCAGATCGCTTCTCCGATACCGATCACACTGTGGGGGCTTCGCGGCGTCGCCTTCCTGGACGCGGGAGCCGCGTGGGACGACGACTTCAGAGGAGTACGCAAGACCGACGCCACCAGGCTCGAGGACATCAAGGCGGGCTTCGGATTCGGCGTCAGGATGCGTCTCGCGTTCTTCGTGATCCGCCTCGACCGCGCCTGGCAGACCGATTTCAACGAGACAGGCGCCGCCATCACCCACTTCGCGCTCGGAGCGGAGTTCTGACGGCACAAGACCCTCGGCGGCCCCGCGGCGCGACCCGTTGCCGCCCCTGACCACAAGAGGTCCGACGACATGCCCGACGCCCCGTCAGGACGGCGGAAGCGGACGACCGCATCAGACTCTCTCAGAGGGCTCAATACGGTCCAGCGTACGGCAGTGAGCCACCCCGGCGGTCCGCTTCTGGTGCTCGCGGGCGCCGGCAGTGGCAAGACACGCGTCCTCACTCGTCGCATAGCCTGGCTGATCTCCGAGCGGGGAATCTCTCCGCGGCGCGTGCTGGCCGTGACGTTCACGAACAAGGCTGCCGACGAGATGAAGCGCCGCGTGGCCGACCTCGTGGGCGACGCGGCCGGCATGGTGTGGATAGGCACGTTCCACTCGATCTGCGCGCGGATCCTCAGGCTGGAGTCGAGCTGGGGCTGGTGGACACCGTCGTTCTCGATCTACGACGAGACCGACCAGCTCAACCTCGTGAAGGACTGTATGAAGAGAGCCGGCGTCGCCGAGTCGTCGTTCTCCCCGAAGAGCCTGTTACACGCCATATCGCGCGCGAAGGACCGCCTGCTGTCGGCCGATTCGTATTCCGGTCGACAGGGAGGCTTCTTCGAGGAGTGCGTGACCAGTGTCTACCGCGAATACGAGCGGGCCCTCAGGGATAACAATGCGTTCGACTTCGACGACCTGATCATGAGGACCGTGGAGCTGCTGAGACGCAACCCGCCGGTCCTGGAGGCCTACGGCGACAGGTTCGAGCACGTCCTCGTCGACGAGTACCAGGACACGAGCCACGCCCAGTATGAGCTCGTCAATCTCCTCTCGTCCCGTCACCGCAACCTGTGTGTAGTCGGCGACGACGACCAGTCGATCTACGGATGGAGGGGCGCCGACATCACGAACATCCTCGACTTCGAGCGCGACCATCCCGACGCGGTCGTGCTGCGCATGGAGCAGAACTACCGGTCGACCAAGCGAATACTGGCGGCTGCGCACGACGTCGTTTCTCACAATGAGCGGCGCAAGGACAAGGAGCTGTGGACCGAGAGGGAGGAGGGGCCGAGGCCCCGGCTGACGATCACGGCGAGCGAGTACGGGGAGGCCGACGCGATTCGAGACACGATCACCGAGATGATGAGGACGCGTGGGCTCCAGTACCACGACTTCGCCATTCTCTACCGCACACACGCTCAGTCGCGGGTCATTGAGGACTCGCTAAGGCGGGCGGGTGTGGCGTACGACATCGTCGGAGGGCTGCGATTCTACGAGAGAGCCGAGGTCAAGGACGTGCTCGCGTATCTGAGAGTCGTCGATAACCCCGCCGATCAGGTCAGTCTCAAGCGGATCATCAACGTGCCGCCGAGGCGCATCGGAGAGAAGACGCTGTCTCTTCTGGAAGAGCACGCCGAGGAGAGAGGTTCAACACTCCTTGATGTCGTATCGAACGCCTCGGAGATCGAGGGCGTTCCTCCGTCGGCCAGGGATTCGCTGTCGGCTCTCTCGGGTCTCTTCGAGAGGGCTCGTGCCGCGGCGGCCCGAGCGCCCGTGGACGAGGTGATCAGGAAGCTGCTGGACGGCTCGGGGTACGCGAAGTGGCTGGAGGACCGGAGAGGCGAGCAGGCCGTCGAGAGACTCGCGAACGTCGAGGAGCTGGTCTCGGCGGCGGCCGAGTTCGTGGAGATGAGCGACGATCCATCTCTGGGGGCATTTCTCTCGCAGGTGTCTCTTGTCGCCAACATCGACAAGTGGGAGGACAGGGCGAACGCGGTCTCTCTCATGACGCTTCACAACGCGAAGGGACTCGAGTTCACGATCGTGCTGATCCCGGGGCTCGAGGACGGGCTGCTGCCGCACGAGTCTGCGTTCGGTGACGAGGAGGAGATGGGGGAGGAGCGCCGGCTATGCTACGTGGGGATGACGAGGGCCATGGACGAGCTGCACATGTTCTCGGCCGGGTCCAGACGGCGTGGCGGCCTGATGGACGTCCGGACGCCTTCCAGGTTCGTCGACGAGATGGCGCCGGGGAGCGTCGAGGTGAGGAGGGAACGGCACCGCGCGCGCTCCGGCCGGGGCGCCGTCCGGCACGGTGGGCTGGGAGGAACGCGGTCGGCGGCCGTGAGCCGCGATGTCTTCCCCGACTACGAGAGCATGTCGCAGGAGAGGTCCGACCTGGGGCCGGGGACGCGCGTCGCGCATCCGACGCTAGGCGAGGGTGTCGTCGCCGACGTCTCGGGTTTCGGTCTGGACGCGATCGTCACCATACGTTTCGACAACGGCGTCGACAAGCGGATCATGGCGCGCTACGGCAAGCTCAAGGTGCTGGACGACTAGGCGCTCGGGCGCCGGAATGGGGTCGCTCTTGGCCGTATCTCGCGAAACCGTTCTCAGGATGGCGGACCTTGCGAGGATAGCGCTCGACGAGGACGATGTCGACCGTCTCGTCGTCGACCTCGGGCGTGTGCTCGACTACGTGGAGATGCTCGCCGATGTCGAGACGCCGGACCTGAGCGCCGCCGGGCGGGCCGCCGCGCACCTGCGCCCCGACTCGGTCGGAGAGAGCCTCGCCACTGAAGACGCTCTGAGCAACGCCCCGGTAGTAAGACACGACCATCTGGTCGTGCCCGCGTTTCTTCCCGAGGAGAGCTGAGGGCGCCTGCCCGGGACCTGGACCAATGGAACCGTACGAGCTGGGATACGCGAAGGCGATGGAGCTGATGCGGTCGGGCGAGCTCTCCTCACGCGATCTCTGTAGGTCGGCCCTCGATCGGATGGCGGAAGTAGACTCAAGGGTCGGGGCCTTCCTGACGGTCAGGGAACCGGCCGACGTCCTGCGCGAGGCGGACGAAGTGGACGCGGCCCGCTCCAGGGGCGATGAGCTCGGACCGCTCGCCGGCGTTCCCGTGGCCGTGAAGGACAACATCGCTTGCACGGGCATGCCGACCACCGCGGGCTCGAGCTCGCTCTCGAACTACCAGTCGCCCTACGATGCCACGGTGGTCCGCAGGTTGCGGGAGGCGCGCGCCGTCGTCACGGGCAAGACGAACATGGACGAGTTCGCCATGGGCTCTTCCTGCGAGAACTCCGCGTTTCGCGTCACCAGGAATCCCTGGAACCTCTCTCGCGTGCCCGGCGGTTCGAGCGGCGGGTCGGCCGCTGCCGTGTCGGCCGGCATGTCCACGTTGGCCCTCGGGTCGGACACGGGCGGCTCCGTACGACAGCCGGCCGGGTTCTGCGGCGTCGTCGGGTTCCTGCCGTCCTACGGAGCCGTGTCCAGGTACGGTCTCGTGGCGTTCGCCTCCTCGCTCGACCAGATCGGGCCCATGTCGAGAGACGTCGCCGGCGCGAGCGCTCTCTTCTCGTCGATCGCGGGTATGGACCCGCTCGACGCAACGTCGGTAGCCGCGACACCGGTACGCGGGCTCGGCGGCTCCGCGCGGGGTCCATCCGACCTCGCGATCGGGCTCCCGGTCGAGTGCTTCGGCGACGGAGTGGACGCGGCGGTGGCTACCCGGGTGCGCGCCGCCGCAGGGGCCGTGGGCGACGCGGGGGCCCGCGTCGTCGAGCTGAGCCTTCCATCGATCAGGTATGCTGTGGCCGCCTACCACGTGGTCGCCGACGCCGAGGCGTCGACGAACCTGGCGCGCTACGACGGGGTCGGCTACGGCCTCAGAGGAAAGGGCGCGCGCGATCTCGACACGATGTACCGCCGCTCGCGCAGAGAGGGATTTGGTCTGGAGGTGAAACGGCGCGTCGTGCTGGGGACGTTCGTGCTCTCGGAGGGCTACCGCGACCGCTACTACGCGCTGGCGAGGAGGGTCAGGAGCGCGATCGCCGCGGAGCTGGCCGCCGCCTTCGAAGACGTCGACCTGCTTGTCATGCCCACGTCCCCGACAACCGCGTTCGGCGTAGGGGAGAGGATCGACGACCCTCTGGCGATGTACCTCTCCGACGCGCACACGGTCGCGGCCAACCTAGCGGGGCTGCCGGCAGTCTCGCTGCCGTGCGGCCACGACGATAGCGGGATGCCGGTCGGCCTTCAGCTGATAGGCCGGAGGATGGCCGACGGGGCAGTCCTCGACGGGGCTCGCATCTTCGAGGAGGTCGCTGGCTGCGCTTGCGAGCTGCCCGAGATCGGTTGACCGGGCCCGGGGCCGCAGGCGTCCATGGAGGCGGCTGCGGCGGGCGGGACACCGACCAGCGGAGTGAAGGAGGAGCGTCCTGGGCCAGCTGCCGGCGATAGGCTTCGAGGTTCACGTCCAACTGTCGACGCTGTCGAAGCTCTTCTGCTCGTGTCCGAACGGTCGGGGAGGCAGGCCGAACTCACGCGTCTGCCCCGTGTGCCTGGGGCTTCCCGGCGCGCTTACCGTGCTGCACGAGAGGGCCGTCGATAGCGCTCTGGCGGTCGCGGGGGCGCTCGGGGCCGATGTGTCGCAGACGACGGGCTTCGCCCGCAAGAGCTACTTCTACCCCGACCTTCCGAAGGGGTATCAGATAACGCAGAAGGAGCAGCCGCTCGCCAGGGGAGGCGTCGTCGAGCTCGCGGGCGGGGCGCGCGTGCGGCTGCGTCAGATCCACCTTGAGGAGGATGCCGGCAAGGTCGTCCATCGTCCGGACGGAGACCTCGACGTCAGCCTGATCGACATGAACCGATGCGGCGTGCCACTGGTCGAGATAGTGACCGAGCCGGACATCGACAGCGTGGAGCAGGCGGACGCTCTCCTCCACGAGCTGAGTCACCTGCTCGTCTTCCTGGGCGTCACGGACGGGCGAATGCACGAGGGGGCGCTGCGGTTCGACACGAACATGTCGTTGCGAGACGGCCCCGAGGCCGCACTGGGCGTGCCGACCGAGATCAAGAACCTGAACTCGTTCCGTTCGGTGAGGCGTGCGCTGCGAAGCGAGATCGAGAGGCAGGAGCTGCTGCTGGAGCAGGGTGGGAGCGTCACGCGCGAGACGATGCTGTGGGACGAGGCGGCGGAACGTGTTCTTACGATGCGGTCCAAGGAAGAGTCGAACGACTACCGCTACATGCCGGAGCCGGACCTCCCGGTCTTCACGATCGACACGGCGCGCGTCGAGCGAGTGAGGGCCGAGATGCCGGACACACCCGACGCGATCGCCGAGCGACTGGATTCACGCTACGGCCTCGGAAACGCCCTGGTGGCCGCCGTCACTGCCTCGCCGGAACGCGTCGCGCTCTTCGAGCGCACTGTCGGCGCGCTCGTCCCATCGGCCCTCCGCACTCCCGCGGAGGTGGCGCACTTGACGGCCGCATGGGTAGCGACGGTCGTTCCGGGAATCGTTGTCCGCGCTGCACGCGACGCGAGCGTGGCAGGCGGCGAAGATGCTCTCTATGGGGATGAGCTGGCGAGCGGGCTGGCGGCCGTGCTCGCCGCTCGCCTTCGGGGCGAGCTGACCGAGGCGACGGCCAGGACGCTGCTCGAGCGGTCGCTGCGGGACGGTGGGCCGGTTCAGGCCCTGATCGGCGACGTTTCGTTGAGCCGTATAGACGACCTGCCATCGCTCCGGGAGACCGCCCGTCAGGTTCTTCGGTCACACGAGGACGAGCTGCGAAGGTACCTTGCGGGCGAGCGCAGGCTGCGTAGATTCTTCATGGGTGAGATCATGCGCCTGACTGAGGGCCGCGCCGATCCGGGGGTGGCCTCGGCGGCGCTCGATGAGGAGCTGAGCGCGGCAGGCGGTCGAGGCCGCTGATCGCCTTGGCTCAGGGCGCGCTCCGGTGGCTTTCCGGATCCGCAGGCCCCTAGCACAGCTTCTGTACGTTGACGAGGAGTCGGATGTGAGCACTGCGACGTCGCGTAAGGGCCCCGAGGGTCCCGTCCTGGCCTCCTCTGAGGTCTGCCAACTTGTTACGCAGGGCGCTGCTCTTGAACCACTGACCCCACTCGAGCACTTCCTGAGGAACGCGAAGCGCAAGGCGCGGGGCATGCTGAGGAGGCTGGGGCTGGTGCCGACGCACCCGCTGGATGCGGAGCACGCCCCGCCGTGGCGCCGGCCCGGGACTCCGCCGGCCGCCATGAGCAGCGCGCCCGACGGCGCGGTGCCGGCGGGCGGTACGGCGGAGAGTCCGTCGGGGAGCGAGACGGGGGCGCGCGCGCGTGGCGCCACTGGCCGGCGCGGCCGCCTGCAGGCGGGCGACCTGGTCCGTGTGAAGCCGCTCGCGGAGATCATGCAGACGCTCGACGGGACCAACAGGCTCAAGGGGCTCAAGTTCCTGAACCCGATGGCCGAGCACTGCGGAAAGACATACCGGGTACTGAAACCCGTCAGGCGGATCGTCAACGACATGGATCACACGGTCAAGAAGGCCAGGGGTATCGTTATCCTCGACGGCGTGGTGTGTCACGGTAAGGGGATCTACGGCAGAGAGGACTGCGACCGCACCTGCTTCTT
>Ga0180429_10004172_pt1 | contig 11600 bp, 9 predicted proteins | sample SS_ome_FD_132428 | JGI IMG/M metagenome (GOLD analysis project Ga0180429, IMG submission 132428) | Hypersaline lake sediment archaeal communities from the Salton Sea, California, USA - SS_1_S_1 metaG | ecosystem: Environmental > Aquatic > Non-marine Saline and Alkaline > Hypersaline > Sediment ... | reverse complement strand
TCGGCGCCGCGCTGTGCGGCTTCCCGATCGTGGTGGGCGAGAACGTGGTGGGCATCGATCGTGAGGCGGTTCTCGATAACGGCCGGATCAAGGCCGCGCCCGAACTCGACCGCCGCGTCGATACGTTCCTGCGGTATTACGACGGGTATGGCGCAATCATCGTCCAGATAAACGTCGAAGACACCCGCAACGGCGTCGCCGAATACCTCGCCGAAAAATACGGCGACAAGATCATCCTGGAACTGAAATGGGGCCAGGGTGCGAAGTCGATCGGCGGCGAAATCCAGGTCGCCAACCTCGATTACGCCCGGTTCCTGAAAGATCGCGGCTATATTGTTGATCCCGATCCCTACGACGAGACGGCGGTGGCCGCCTTTGAATCCGGAGCCATCCGGGCGTTTGCGCGGCACAGCCGGCTGGGCTCGACGGATCTGTCCTCCGAGCCGCAGGTGCGCGAGATGTTCATGAAGTCCGTGGAACACCTCCGAAGTCTCGGATTCAAGCGAATCTCGCTCAAGACGGGTTCCTACGGCAACGAAACCCTCGCCATGGCGATGCGGTACTCGGCCGATGCCGGGCTGGATCTGCTCACCATCGACGGGTCCGGCGGCGGCACGGGCATGAGCCCGTGGAACATGATGGATCACTGGGGCGTGCCGTCACTGCCGCTTCATTCAAAGGCCTACGAATACGCCAAGGTGCTCGAAAGCCAGGGCAAGAAAGTGCCCGACTTGTCGTTCGCCGGCGGATTTGCCCGGGAAGATCACCTGTTCAAGGCAATGGCGCTCGGTGCACCGTTCACCAAGTTGGTGTGCATGGGTCGGGCGCCGATGATTCCCGCGTTTGTCGGGTCCAACGTCGAGGGCGCGATCTTCCCCGAACGGAAGGAAGACCTGAACGGACACTGGGAAGACCTCCCGAAATCGGTCGGGGTCTTCGGGCATCAACCCGAAGAAATCTTCGTTGGATGGGAGAACGTCCGGGAGAAAGTGGGCGCGGCGGAGATGAAGAACATCCCGTATGGGGCGGTCGCATTGTATTGCTATGCGGACAAACTCGGATGCGGGCTGCAACAGTTCATGGCGGGCGCGCGGAAGTTCTCACTCGCCGAACTGGACCGTTCGGACATCATGTCGGCGAACCGGGAAACGGCCGAGGTGACCGGGATCCCGTTCATGAACGACATTGGCAACGAGAAGGCGTTGCAAATCCTGCAGTCGTAAGCAAGCCGCATCGAAGCGGCCGGTGCGCGGTCAACCCTCGCCACCGCCGTCAACCAGAGGCGCCCGGCAAAGATCCGGGCGCCTTGCGGAGTGCCACGGCCCGGTTCGATGGTCAGGGCCGGACTGTCGTCGCGCCGGAAGGGCAGGATGAGCCGTTGCGTTCGCAACAGGCTCGGATCAAGCGAAACCACCGGCAATCCCCTGCCTTGCCTCGCTGCGAGGATGGCCTACCCGACGATGGCGAGGAGGATGCCGGCGGCGACGGCGGAGCCGATGACGCCGGCGACGTTGGGCCCCATGGCGTGCATCAGGAGGTAGTTGTTGGGGTTGGACTCCATGCCGACACGGTTGGAGACGCGGGCCGCCATGGGGACGGCGGAGACGCCGGCCGAACCGATAAGAGGGTTGATCTTCTCCCGGAGGAAGAGGTTCATGATCTTGGCGAGGATGACGCCGGAGGCGGTTCCGATCGCGAAGGCGACGAGGCCGAGGGCGAGGATACCCAGCGTTTCGGCCTTCAGGAACTGATCGGCGGCAAGTTTGGATCCGACGCCGAGGCCGAGCAGGATCGTGACGATGTTGATGAGTTCATGGCCGGCGGTTTTCGAGAGGCGTTCGACGACGCCGCATTCGCGGAAGAGGTTGCCCAGCATGAGCATGCCGACCAAGGGGATGGCGGAGGGGAGGAGCAGGAGGCAGATGATGACCACCATGACGGGGAAGGCGATCTTCTCGATGCGCTTCACCGGCCGGAGCTGTTTCATGGTGATCTGGCGCTCATGGCCGTTGGTCAGGAGGCGCATGATGGGGGGCTGGATGATGGGGACAAGGGCCATGTAGGAATAGGCCGCCACGGCGATGGCGCCGAGGAGGTCGGGGGCGAGTTTTCCGCCGAGAAAGATGGCGGTGGGGCCGTCCGCCCCGCCGATGATGCCGATGGCGCTGGCATCCTTGAGACTGAAATCGATGGCCTCGAAGGTCCCGGAGAGCCAAAGGGCGCCGATGAGGGTGGTGAAGATCCCGAGCTGTGCGGCGGCCCCGAGGAGCGCCGTCTTCGGGTTGGCGATGAGGGGCCCGAAATCCGTCAAGGCGCCCACGCCAAGAAAGATGAGAAGCGGGAAGAGGCCGTTGTAGATGCCGAAGCCGGTGATGATGTAAAGGAACCCGCCGGGCTCCGCGATACCGGCGTATGGGACGTTGGAGAGGATGCCGCCAAAGCCGATGGGAATCAGGAGCAACGGCTCGAACCGCTTCGCGATGCCCAGATAGATCAGCCCGATTCCCACGAAGATCATGAGGGCCTTCAAAAGGCCGTCCTTGCCCCGGACGAAGAACCCGTGCAGGCCGGTTCCCTCCCAGAGGCTCCGGAGCTTCGAGGAATCGGCAGCAGCGCCGGACTCGGCGGGCGCGATGGCGGTGACGGCGGCCCGACCGGCGGGACCATCCGCGGCAGCAGCGTCCCCCGGCAGGCCGATCAGGAAGGCCGCGGCCGCGAGAGCCGCCAAGGCCGGAGCGCATCGGGATTTTCCGTGGTTCATGTCCATGCTCGTTGGGCGATCGAGAGGGTCAGGCAATGGTGACAAGGACCGTCCCGGCCGGGACCTGGTCGCCTTTCTTGACGAGGACCTCCTGCACTTTGCCGCCTGCGGGGGCGGCGATGGCCATTTCCATCTTCATGGCCTCGAGCACGAGCACGGTGGCGCCTTCAGCGATGCTGTCGCCGGGGTTGCATTCAATCTTGATGACGGTCCCCGGCATGGGCGCTTCCACGGGAGTTGTTTTCGCGGCGGGGGGCCGGCCCCCGGGGCTGGACGGGGGGGCGGCAGGGGGACGCTCCGCGGCGGATTCGCCCTCCTCGACGGTGATGTCGTACGGAGCGCCGTCGACGGTGACGCGGTGGTCGTCCTCGAAGCGCACCGTGAACAGCTCGGCGCCGACGCGCACCGTGAAGGTGTCGGCTTTGGCGTTTTTGGCGGCGGCGGCCGGAGCGGGGGCTTCCTTTTCGATCTTGCGGACGTTGGGCTTGGCCTCGCCCTTGAGGAAAGCGATGCCCTTGTCGCGGCAGGCGGCGGCGATGAAGATGTTCTCGTCGGTGACCGGGAGCCCTTCGGCTTCGAGGCGGGCCGCGGCGGGGGCGACGCCCTTGTCGGGGTTGGCTTCGTCGAGTTCGAGGGGGCTTTCGGTGGTGGGTTCGAGGCCCATCTTTTCGGAGGCGCGTTGGACGATTTCGGGGTCGGGGGGCACGGGGGTTTTGCCGAAGTATCCGAGGACCATCTTGCCGTATCCCTCGGCGAACTTTTCCCACTTGCCGAACATGACGTTATTGAAGGCCTGCTGGAAGTAGAACTGGCTGACGGGGGTGACGGAGGTGCCGAATCCCCCGAGACGGACGACTTCGCCCATGGCCCTGATGACCTCCTGGTAGCGGTCCATGATGTTGTTGTCGCGCATCATCTGGGTGTTGGCGGTGAGGGCCCCGCCCGGCATCGGGCTCCACGGGATGAGGGGCTCGACGGCCTTGGCCTCGGGCGGCATGAAGTAGTCCTTCATGCAGTCCTTGAAGACCTCCTCGGCCTGCATCACCTTCTCGATGTCGAGATCGAGATCGAATCCGGTGCCGCGCAGGGCGTGCCACATGCTGGCGACGTCCGGCTGGCACGTCCCGCCGGAACACGGGGCCAGCGAAAGATCAATCTGGTCGGCCCCGGCCTCGATGGCGGCCTGGTAACAGATCACTCCGGTCCCGGCGGTGTCGTGGGTGTGAAAGACGATTTTGGTGCCCTCGGGCAGCATCCTGCGGGCGCGCTTGACGGTTTCGTGAATAACGGACGGGTAGGAGGTGCCGGAAGCGTCCTTGAAGCACACCGAGCTGTAGGGAATCCCGGCGTCGAGGATCTCCCTGAGGGTCCTCTCGTAGAAATCCGGATCGTGGGCGCCCTCGCATCCGGGAGGGAGGGCCATCAGGGTGACACACACCTCGTGGTTGAGCCCGGCATCGGTGATCGAGCGCCCGGAATCGATCAGGTTGTTGAAGTCGTTGAGGGCGTCGAAGTTCCGGATGGTCGTGATGCCGTGCTTCTTGAACATGCGGGCATGGAGATCGATGACATCGCGCGGCTGGGAATCGAGGGCGACGACGTTGATGCCGCGGGCGAGCGTCTGGAGGTCGGCGTCCGGGCCGGCCTTCTCGCGGAACTCGTCCATCATGTCGAAGGCGTCCTCGTTGCTGTAGAAGTAGAGGCTCTGAAAGCGGGCGCCCCCGCCGGCTTCGAAGTGCGTCAGTCCGGCCTCGCGGGAGGCCTCGACAGCCGGCATGAAGTCCCTGGTGAAGACCCGGGCGCCGTAGGCGCTCTGGAACCCGTCACGGAAGGCCGTGATCATGACATGAATCTTCTTGCGCGGCATCTTGGCTTATCGGTCGAGTCGGTTCCGGGAGAGGGACGGCATCTCGGGCATGCGCGGAATGGCTTGGTCAAGGGCGGGGGCGCGGGTCATTGGCGGGCGCGGCGAGCGGCGGCCACGGCGGCTGCAAGAGCAGCCGGCGGGCGGGGCGGCGAGCCGTTCGGCGGCTCAACCGGGCTCTCCTCGCGGAAGAGGTGACTGAACCGCTGGAAGAACATCCCGCTGCAGGTCATGCAAACGACCAGCAGGACGAGAAAGGCGAACACGACGCCCATCCCGATGACCATGAGTTCGAAGCCTTCCTGTATCATGAGAAGAAGCGGAGCCGGGGAGCCATGAACAGGCTGCACGAACCAGCCGTGTGTCGGGAAGCAACCGGGATCATGGCGGGCGGATCGTAGAATGCAAAGAGGGTTGGGATCGAGCCGGCCCGGTGAGGGACCGAATGGAGCCTATGCCGGGCGCGGGATTTCGGCACTGCGTATTCCGCTTTCTTTCGCTCTGATTTTGCTCGGATTCGGAGAATTCGCGTGCATTGTGGCGGGTTGCCGGTTTCTGATCGCAGCCACATGACGGCGGCAGAGATTCGGCAGAGCTTTCTGGACTATTTTGCGGAGAAAGGGCACACGGTGGTTCCCTCGGCGTCGCTTCTGCCGCAATCACCGGGCTTGCTCTTCACGAACGCAGGGATGAACCAGTTCGTGCCGTACTTCCTTGGGACGCAGAAGGCGCCCTATGATCCCCCGCGGGCGGTCGACACGCAGAAGTGCATTCGGGCCGGAGGCAAGCACAACGACCTGGAGGACGTGGGTCAGGACTCCTACCACCACACCTTCTTCGAGATGCTGGGCAACTGGTCGTTCGGAGACTACTTCAAGGAGGAAGCGATCCACTGGGCCTGGGAACTGCTCGTCGAGCGCTGGGGGCTGCCGCCGGGGCGGCTCTACGCCACCGTCTACCGCCCCGGCCCCGGCGACCCGAGCGAGTTCGACCATGAGGCCTACGATCACTGGCGGCGCCTGTTCGAGCAGGCCGGCCGCGACCCGCGGGTGCACGTGGTGGACGGCACGGTGAAGGACAACTTCTGGATGATGGGAGACACCGGGCCGTGCGGCCCGTGTTCGGAGTTGCACATCGATCTGACCCCGGCCGGGGACACGCGCGGGACGCTGGTCAACAAGGACACCGACGACTGCATTGAGATCTGGAACCTCGTCTTCATCCAGTTCAACGCCGATGCGGACGGGACGTTCCGGGAATTGCCGGCGCGGCACGTCGACACGGGAATGGGATTCGAGCGGGCCTGCTCGGTCATCCAGAACACGGAGGGGTTCACGGACTTCTCGCGGAAGCCGTCGAACTACAACACGGACTTGTTCCGGCCCGTCTTCGCCCGGCTGGAAGAGCTTTGCGGGGAGCGCTACCTTGACGTCTACCCGGAGCCGGGGCGGGCCGGGCATCCCCGCGAGCTGCGGCACGCCATCGCCTTCCGCGTCATCGCGGATCATGTGCGCACGCTGGCGTTCTCGATTGCGGACGGCATCCTGCCCGGCAACACGGGCCGCAACTACGTCCTGCGTCGTATTCTGCGGCGGGCGGTGCGGTACGGGCGCGAACTCGGCTTCACCGGCGGGAGGACCTTCCTGCCGGAGCTGGTGGGGACGCTGGCGCGGGAGATGGGCGGCGCGTTCCCGGAGCTTCGCGACCGGGCCGGCGTGATCCGGGACACGCTCGAGCGCGAGGAGAACAGCTTCAACGAGACCCTCGACCGGGGACTGAAGCTGTACGAGGAGGAGGCCGCGAAGGTTGCCTCCGTTTTTCCCGGCGAGACGGCGTTCAAGCTTTACGACACCTATGGGTTCCCGATCGACCTGACCCAGTTGCTGTGCCGGGAGCGGGGATTGCGGGTCGACATGGAGCGTTACGACGAGCTTCTCGACGGGCAGAAGCGGCGGGCCCGGGAGGCCCGCGAAAGCGAAGGCGTCTCCGCCCTCGAGATCGCCACCAAGGCTGCCACCGGGTTCGTCGGATTTGCGGAGGACGAATGCGAGGCCACCGTCCTCGAAGAGCACAGCGACGAGGAGCTGCTCTGGATCATCCCGGATCGCACCCCGCTCTACGCCGAAATGGGCGGCCAGGTCGGGGATACGGGAACCATCGTTGTTCGCGGGAACGAGATCCCGGTCGTGGCGGTCCGGCAGATCGGGGCGGCGCGGGCCCACGGCGTGCCGGGAAACCTGGTGGGCAGGGTGAGGCCCGGCGACCGCGTTGTCCTGAAGGTTGACCCGCGGCGCCGCCGCCGGATCGAGGCGCATCACACCGCCACGCACTTGTTGCACTGGGCGTTGCACGAGGTCGTCTCTCCCGATGCGTCCCAGCAGGGGTCACTGGTGGCCGAGGACCGGCTGCGGTTCGACTTCAGCTCCGGTCCGGTGGACGCCAACGAGGTTGCCGCCCTGGAAGAGAGGGTCAACGCCTGCATCGCGGCCGACGACGCGGTGAGCTGGCGGGAGGCGCCGTTCGCGGAAGTGCGGGCGCGGCGCGACATCATGCAGTTCTTTGGCGACAAATACGGGGAAAACGTGCGGGTGGTGCAGATCGGAGGCGCCCCGCAAGCCCTCGATGGATACTCGATGGAACTCTGCGGCGGGACCCACGTGCGCCGGACCGGGGAAATCGGACTCTTCAAGATCCGGAAGGAGGAGGCCATCGCGGCCGGGGTGCGGCGTATCGAGGCCGCTTGCGGGGAGGCGGCCCGGTCGCTCCTCGAGGAGCAGACCCACGCCTTGGCCGGGGAAATCAAGGCCGCCAAGGCGAAGCTGGCCGCCGCCAACGCCCGGCTCGAAGAAGCGGGAGCGCCCCCGGTGGTGGTGGGCGAGCTCCCCCCGCACACTCTGTCCGCCGTCGTCGAAAAGAGCGACATCCGCGAGATCAACGCCCTCCTCGACCGCATCGAAACCCATCGCAACGAACTCAAGCAGGCCGCCGCGGAGGCTGAGAAGCGACTGAAGAAGGCTCAGGCCGCCGCCGCCGGCCGGCTCGCCGAAGCCCACCTCGCAAAGTTGCTCGACTCGTCCACCACCCACCTCGCGGCGGATTTCGAGGGCCCTCCGAACCTCCTGCAGGAACTCCTCAACGGACTCAAGAAGCGCGGATTCGCCGGCGCCGCCTTCCTCGTGGTGGATGACGGGGAACGCCTCCACCTCGGCGCATGGTGCGGACCGGAAACCGCCCTCGAGGCCGGCGCTCTCATCCGCGAGCTCGCGCCCCTCGCGGGAGGCAAGGGCGGAGGCAAACCGGACCTCGCCCGCGGCGCCACCCCGCAACGGGACCAGAGACACGCTCTGCTCGAAGCGGCACGCACCATGATCTCGCAGTAGGTCCGCAACAGCGCATGTGATGGAGTGCCCCCCCACCGTCATGGGTCCCTCCCCCCCATGGCCGTCTCTGAGAAAGTCCGTCGCCTGGCCGAAAGCCAGCGAGGCAAGCCTCGGACCATGATGCAGGATTCAAGATGCAGGATGCAGGATGCAGGGCAACCTTGCTGCCGGAAAACTTGACTCATTTGTGACGAATTCTGGATTTCAAGGACGCTAGCGAGGCAAGCCTCAGTGCCGAAGAACGGCACGAGTTCGTCGGCCCCGTCGCTCCGATCGATGAAAGCGGGCTCAGTCCGGAATGGCTCGCTGAGCTCCAGAGCCGCGCCGATGACATCGACTCCGGACGAGTACAACTCGTCGATGGCGAGGACTTCCTGCGCCGTCTCAACGCCATTTGACAATGCTCCAAATAGCATTATGCTACCACTATGAAATCGGTCCACATCCGGGATGTTCCGGAGGAGACGTTGGAGCGGCTGAAGCGATTGGCGCGGCTGCACCATCGGTCGTTGCAGGGCGAACTGCGGGCGATACTGGAGCAGGCGGGGCGCTTGGCGCCGCCGGCGGCGGAGGCCGGCGGGCTCGATCTGATCACGGTGGATACGGGTGGGGGTTCGAATTGGCGACGGGAGGAGATCTATGGAGCCGGCGGCCGGTGATCGTTTGTTCGTCGATACGAACATTCTTCTCACCGCGACAGACCGTGGCCGGTCATTGCATGCGGAGGCCCGGGAGGTGCTCTCCACGGCGGGTCCCAAGGGGCTGCACATGGTCGTGAGCGGACAGGTCGTGCGCGAGTATCTGGTGGTGGCCACTCGTCCCCTGGATGCCAACGGGCTCGGGATGAAGCCGGCGGACGCGGTGAAGAATGCGGATGCTTTCCTGCAACGCATGATCGTTCTCGATGAGACGGAGAGGGTTTCGGAACGGCTGTGCAAATTGACCCGGGCGCACGGACTGTGCGGCAAGCGGATTCATGACGCCAACATTGCGGCGACCATGTTGGTCCACGGGGTCGATTTTTTGCTCACCGCCAACCCGGAGGATTTCCGGGTCTTGCCGGAGATTCAGTTGCTCGACGTGGCCGCTCTGGCGCGGCTGCTGGCGGAGTGACGGACGGCATTCCCAATCCACAAGTGGAGGAGACAGCCAGAAGGACCGGCGCATAGGGCTGGTGGCCGGGCTGATCCGGGAACCCGCCCAGAATGTTCAACCTTCCTGACCGTCCCCTTTGGCCTCCTGTGCGCAGGGGTAATGATAAATTCCAAACCAGCGCTGGCTTCCGGTTTGCGGGGCGACCACCCGCAGCCGGGCTTTCTCGCCGGGTTTCAGCATGGCGGCCGGCAGGGACAGAACCTTGACTGACCTCTTCGCGACGAGGAATTCGGCGCGAGAGTTCTCGCCGCGGTGGCGGAGCAGATCCGGCCGAAGCGCGCCGGAAGGGAAGCGGCGCCGGGGCCGCCTGATCCGGCAGTCAGAGTCCCGGGGGGTGGCGCGGGGCGTGGCCGCGGGTGGAACGGAGCTTCGGGCGCCACCTTGGCCCGTCGCGCCGGGTGGTGCCATGGGTGTCGAAGCGCAGGCCCGCGATGACGAGGAAGACGTGGCCGTTGCGGGCATAGACGGTGATCCACTTCCCGCGACCGCGCCGGCCGTAGCGGAGGAATCCGCGCGAGGGCATCTGGTCTTCGAGGAGGCCGGCGTGGCGCAGCACGTAGGAGGCGGCCCCCGAACAATCGTAGCCGTTGTCATTCAGACGGGCGTGTCCCCCGCCCCACTTGTAAGGGAGGCCCACGAGGCGGTTGGCCGCCGCAATGGCCCGCTTCACCTCCGGCGGGGCCTGCCGGGGCGCCCTCGCGCGCCCGCCCACCAGCACCGCCCCCGGACCCTCGACGGAGCGGTAGGCCACGGCGTACCTGTCCTCCCGGTGCTGCGAACAGGAGACCCCCAGCACCACCAGCGCAGAAAGAACAACGGCCTTCAAGAGGCTCGAAAAATAAGTTCGGAAATTATTGATATCAAGCATTCTGAACTGATTGCCGGGTGATGTCGATCCCGAAATACCCCGGGAGGTCACGGCTCGATCGGAAGACGGGAGCGGGCCCAATCGATAAAGCTCCGCAGAGCGCGAGCCCGATGACTCAGGGCGTTCTTGGTTTCGGGGCCGAGTTCGGCGAAAGTTCTGTCTTCGCCGTCCGGGACGAAGAGCGGGTCGTATCCGAATCCGCGTTCCCCCTTCGGTTGTTCGATGATCCGGCCTTCGACGGTTCCCTCGAATTCCGCTTCGATCCTGCCCACCCGGGCCAGGACGAGGGCGCAGCGGAAGCGCGCGGTTCGGTCCCCGGGCGGGATGCCCGCGAGGGTGGCGAGCAGTTTCCTGTTGTTGGCCCCGTCTTCGGCGGACGGTCCGGCGAAGCGTGCCGAGTGCACGCCGGGTTTCCCGCCGAGAGCGTCCACTTCGAGGCCCGAATCGTCCGCGAGGACCAAGGCACGGGTGAAGCCGCTGACCGCCAGCGCCTTGAGCCGGGCGTTCTCGATGAAGGTGGCGCCGGTTTCTTCCACGGCGGGCGCGTCCGGGATCCCCTCGAGGCCGGACACCTCGAACAAGCACCCCACCACGGCCGCAATTTCGGCGACCTTATGCCGGTTGCGGGTCGCCACGACGAGGGATGGTGTCTCGTTCACAATCGTCCCGCTAACACGCTCGCGGCTGATTCCCGAGAAAAAATCGGGCCAGCCTGCGCCACTGGATTTTTTGTTAAGCGACCCTGAATTTATTCAGTGCATAATTTTGGAGGGCAGCTATCGTTGATGAGTCTTGCGGGTTCGAAGGATAGGGGCGAGCGAGCTGCGTCCGAGGCCGGGGCCGGTGACGCCGGAGCGGTCTGGCGGCTCTCTGATCCAGTGTCCGTGGTGCGATGCGACGCTTCGGATCAAGGACCCGCACAGCACGGGGGGTCCTTGTCCGATTTGCCGGAGAGACATTCGTTTGACGAGGCGGGGAAGCGGAGGAGGCGGCGCGGCGGACGGGGCACGGCCGGCGCAGAATCTCCCGAGGGGGCGCGGTCGAAGGGAAAGTCCGTCATGGAAGAACCGGCCGGTGCGCCCGTCCATGTTTTATCCCTGGTCGAGCGCGGGTGATTTTTTCGCCTCGCGGGGTGGGCGGGCCTTGTTGGCGGCGGTGTTCGTCATGACCCTTGTGATCCTTGTTTTTCAGTTTTTCCGATGGGACGGGACGCGGCGGGAGGCGGTGGTCCCCGGAGAGGGCTCCCGGAGCGGGGAAACGGGCTCCGGGCGGCCGGCGGGCCCGGTGGGTTCCGCCTCCTTCGAGGGGCCGGACCTCTGAAATCGATTGCATCGCGGCGAGGCGCCCCTAGAGTTTTTGTCACCAGGGGCCGCGGAATGGTGGCTGGTCAATCCCGCCAGGTCCGAGAGGAAGCAACGGTAGCTTGTCCATCATTGCCGCGGTTCCCTGGCTCGACTGCGAAACGCAGGTCCGGCTGCGGTCCCGGGCGTTGCGAGGGGGCGGCGCCCTCAGGGGGAAGGCGGCGTGACCTCGAAGCTTTCCAGCCCGGCCGCGACGTGGGCGAGCGGTTCG
>Ga0180429_10004171_pt1 | contig 11601 bp, 1 predicted proteins | sample SS_ome_FD_132428 | JGI IMG/M metagenome (GOLD analysis project Ga0180429, IMG submission 132428) | Hypersaline lake sediment archaeal communities from the Salton Sea, California, USA - SS_1_S_1 metaG | ecosystem: Environmental > Aquatic > Non-marine Saline and Alkaline > Hypersaline > Sediment ... | reverse complement strand
GGGGGGGGGGGGAGGCGGGGGGGGGGGGGGTGGTCCCGGGGGGGGGGGGGGGGGGAGGGCGGGCGGGTGGGTCCGCCCCAGCGAGGGTAGGCGGGGGAACGGCGGGAGCCGTGCTCGCCCCTGCGGGGGGGGGCGGGGCAATGCTGGCGGGTGGGTCCGCCCCTGCAAGGGCTTGCCGGGGGACGGCGGCGGCCAGTCGGGCTATGGTCTGGTTTTGGAACAGGTCGAGGACCGTTGTCTGAAATCCCCGGGCGATGAGGCGTGAGACCAGGCGAATGGCCAGAATGGAATCGCCTCCACCTCGAAAGAAATTTTCGTGGACCCCGATGCCGTCCAGGCCCAGGGTGTCGCTCCAGACGCGAGCCATGAGGGCTTCGGCTTCGTTGCGGGGGGCTACATACCCTTCCTCGGCCATGGGACCTTCGGGGGGGGGCAGGGTCTGGCGGTCGATCTTGCCTCCGGGGGCCAAAGGCAGGGCTTCCAGGACGGTGAAGGTGGCCGGGACCATGTAGTCCGGAAGACGGCGGCTCAGGTGGCGGCGCAGCTCTTCCTCGATGCCCCCCTTTCTCGAGGCTTCCTCCTCGAGCACCACGTAGGCCGCCAGCCGCCCGTGTCCGGGACGGTCCTCCCGGAGGACCACCACGGATTCCCTCGCCAGAGGGTGGTCGGCCAGGGCCGCCTCGATTTCCCCCGGCTCGATGCGAAACCCCCGCACCTTCGTCTGGCGGTCCAGTCGTCCCCGAAACTCGATGCTCCCGTCGGCCAGGAATCGTCCCCGGTCTCCGGTCTTGTAGAGCCTCGCCCCCGGCTCCTCGCCGTAGGGGTCGGGGACGAACCTCTCGGCCGTCAGGGCCGGTCGTCCGAGATACCCTCTCGCCAGCCCCGCGCCGCCGATGTGGATTTCCCCGAAAACGCCGGGAGGCACGAGGCTCAGGTGCTCGTCCAGGACGCGGACGACCATGTTGGCCCCGGGGCGGCCGATGGATTCCGCATTCTCAGGGTTATCGCGCGTGACGATGTTGACGGTGCATCCCACCGTGGCTTCGGTGGGCCCGTATTCGTTGACGATGCGCAGGGACGGCCTGGCTTTCAACGCCTGCTTGACGGCTTGACCATTGACGGCCTCGCCTCCCAGGATGATCGTGCGCAGGGCCGTGCTCGCAAAGCCCTCCGTGGCCTGAAACACGTTGAAGTAGGCGGGAATGTCCTTCAGGAGGGTGACGCGGTTTGCGACGACGTAGGCCATGAAGGCGGTCGGGTCCCGCTTGATTTGCGGAGAGCACACGCTGATGCGGGCCCCCGCCGCGAGGGGGGGAAAGAGGGTGGAGATGGAGCCGTCGAAGCAGTAGGAGAGGGAGAAATCCACCGTGTCTTCGGGGGAAAGGCCGGTGTAGTCGTTGAGCCACCTGACGTAGTGGGTCAAGGCCCCGTGGGAGACGGCCACTCCCTTGGGCCTCCCCGTGGACCCCGACGTGTAGATGACGTAGGCCAGGGAATCTGTCGAGATGCGGGGCTCGTCGGGGCCTTCGCGGGAAAAGCCGTCCTCGGCCGGGGGCTCGTCCAGATAAAGGACCCGGACGGGACGCGAATCAAGGATTCGGGAAACGAGAGGCCCTTGCCGTTTGGTGGTCAGAACGATCTCCGCTCCCGAATCCTCGATAAGAAACGCCAGACGATCCTCGGGGTAGAGGGGGTCCAGGGGCAGATAGGCCCCCCCGGCCTTGAGGACGGCCAGCAGGGCGACGAGCGTTTCGGGGGAGGGGGACAGACAGACGGCCACGACGCTTTCCTCCCGAGCAGGGGGCGGACATGTTGACAAGGCGGAAGGCGGAAGGCGGAATGATGAAGTGCGTTGATTTCCGCATTCATCCTTCATCCTTCTTACTTTGTTTGCGGGTCCGCCCGTACGGTGGTCGTCTTGGCGGATCAGCCGTTGCGCCCATCGGTCGGAGAGGCGGTCCAGTTCCCCGTAGGTCAGCGTCCGGCCTTCATGCACTACGGCGACGGCCTCGGGTGCTCGGGCCGCTTGCTCCCGGAAAAGGTCCACCACGGTCCCGTCTCGAAAATCGTCCCGCCCCTCGCCCCTCGCCGTTCGCAGGATTTGCCGAGCCTCCTCGGGGGCCAGGAGGGGCAGTTGCGAAATGCGCCTGCCGGGGTCCTCGGCGATCTGTTGGAGCAGAAATCGAAAATGGCGGCTCATGCGGTCCACGGTGGAAGGATGGAGCAAATCCGTGCTGTATTCCCACAGACCTCGCAGACCGTCTTCCCTTTCTTCCATGAAAAGAGTGAGATCGAACTTGGAAGTCCCGTTGTCCAGTTGCAGGGGAGACAACGTGACGCCCGGAAGTCGAATGTCCCGCACGGGGGTGTTCTCCAGGGCGAACATCGTCTGGAACAAGGGGTTGTGGGCGGGGTCGCGGTGGAGCTTCAGATGGTCCACGAGAGTCTCGAAGGGCAGGCTTCCGTGGTCGAAAGCGTCGATGGAAGCCCGTCCCAAGGCTTTCAAGAGGTCCGGAAAAGCAGGGTCTTCCTCGATCCTCGCCCGGATGGCCAGGGTGTTGACGAAAAAGCCGACGAGGGGCTCCAGCTCCCGCCGGTTTCGACCGGCGTTGGGCGTGCCCACGAGGATGTCCTTTTCTCCCGTGTATTTGTGGAGCAAGAAGACGAAGGCCGCCAGGAGGACGGTGAAAAGGGTGGTCCCGTTGCGCGCGCCCAAATCCGCGAGCTTATCCTTGCACGCGCCGGGGACTTGGAAGGATTCCCGGGAGCCTCGCCAGCTTCTCACCGGCGGCCTGGGGTAATCCGCGGGGAGGTGCAAGAACGGCGGGGCCCCGGCCAGTTGCTTCCGCCAGTACTCCAGGTCCTTTTCATATTTCTTTTCCCGCATCCATCGCCGGTGCCAAAGGGCGAAATCCGCGTACTGAAGGGACGGGGCGGGCGGAGGGGGCGTCTTCCCGTCGGTCATGGCTTGGTAGAACGTCGTCAGCTCCTTGGCGAGAACCCCCATGGACCAAGCGTCGGTGACGATGTGGTGCATGACCGTCAGCAGGATGTGATCGTCGGCGTCCAGTCGATACAGGACGGCCCGCAGCAAGGGGCCGCGCTCCAGGTCGAAGGGCTTGCGAATCTCTTGGTCCATCATGCTTCGAGCGGCGGGGAGCCTTTCTTGCCAAGGCAGGGAGCCCAGGTCCGTCATCGACGGCGCGGACGCGCTTTCTTCGTGGACGATCTGCACGGGCTCTCCGTCGGCAAAGGAAAAGGTCGTTCTCAGAGATTCGTGCCTCTCGACGATCTTTTCCAGACATTGCAGCAGGACTTTCGTGTTCAGGGGGCCTTGCAAACGGGCGGCGAGCCATTCGTTGTAGGCCGGGCTTTCGGGGTCGTAGCGGTGAAGGAGCCACAGGCTCCGCTGAGGGAAAGAGAGGGGCGCCGGCTTGGTCGAGCCGCGAGGGGCGATGGCGTCCGGGGGCCGGGCGGGGGCCCCTTTCATCCTTTCCTGCAATCGCCGCTTTTCCTCGGGAGTCAGCTTGGACAGAATTTCCTTGATGTATTCCTTTTTCAGGGCCACCTATCGTCCTTTCGGTTTATACAGGTCGAGGATTTTCGACTCACTCCCTATCATCCTCCCGCTCATCCAGCGCTTCGCTGATTTTCATTGCATTTCGACTTATTTCTTCGATACTTAGGCCTTCCCATAATGTTCTTTGCCATTCGGTATAGTCGAAAGGTTCTCGCTGGATTAGGGCAATGAATCTCTCCGCTCCCACTTTTCCAAGAGATTCCATAAGCACCTGAATACCTTTGATTTTAAGCTCCGTGTCAGTAATCATAAATATATCTCCCTCACAAATTCAATCGGATTCAAAATTATAATATTTTCAATAAACTTACCTTTTTTTATGATCTTATCATCAGTAGTTAAAAAGTATTTGCTTTTTTCCGATAATGCACATGAAACATGCAAGGCGTCTTTATCTCTCAATCCTAGGCGACTTAAATATTTCGCTCCTTCAAAAATCGTTGAATTGTATCTAACGTTAATGATGGCACTTTCTCTCCATTTCCAAATCAATCTCCTTCTTTCCTTAAAAGGATTTTCGGAATTTTCTGCATCAAGAATATATGACCAAACAAGCTGAAATTTACCTTCGAGAATATCGTCTTGAATTCTCAATTTTGCTTCCGACTCAAGCCTTATTCTGGTTTGAGATTGATTGTCGAAGGGTCGATTGAAACAACAGATATCCAAATAAATTTTCATGGTCAATTCCGAAAGTTAGCTCGCGCATCCATCAATATTCTTCCCGCAAGGCGTAAACATTGTGGATGACGGAGCCTTGGTAGAGATCGTCCTGTTCCACGCAAACACGATAGCCTTTCGCTTGGAGGAGATCGCGCACCCGTTCCAGGCGTCCGTCCGTGTCGTGGACCTCCAAAACGATCTGCCGGATTTTTCCCCAGTCCTCCTCGTCGATGCCTTCCAAAACGTGCAGCTCGCTTTTTTGAACATCGACCTTCAAAAGTCCGACCTCGGGGATCTCAAGGTCCCTCATCACTCGCGACAGTCCCTCGAGACGGCAGGTGTAAGGGATTTCCCTGAATCGCTCCTCCATCAGATCGTCCGTATGGGCTGCCACCAAGTCCATGCCTTCCATGCCCATGCGTTTTTGGTTGGCCAGGATCGTTCGCAGGACTCGGGTTTCCTCTCCCTTGTCGGCGTAGAAGGAGGACATGCCCGTGGAGGCGGGATAGTAGGTGAAACGGGCTTCCCCCGAGCGGTTGGACAGCCCGAGGTTGAAGCAGCGGCCTTTCACTTGGTAACGCGCGGTGTTGGCTTGAAGAAGCTCGAAAAGGGGCGGGGCGGGCTCGAAGGCGTACACGGAGACCCCTTTCCAGCGGTCGTGGGCGAAAAGGCTGAACAATCCGATGTTGGCCCCCGCGTCCAGGACGACATCCCCTTCGCGGAGCTGGATTCCATGTCGGCAATACACCTCGTCCACGAAGATATCCCGGTAGAAGTGGTCCGTTTCCGCCTTGTTCACATGCTGGACGACCATCCCGTTGGGGAGCCGATACGTCGTCTTCCCTCTCTCCATGCCGGCATGGGCTTCCTCCTTGGCCCCTTCGCCCATGATCCGCTCGCGGACCTCTTCGCTGCTCAGCCCTTGCATCTCGAGGACCATCATGGCTTCCACAAGCTCGCCGATCTCCCTGACCGTAGGCGCGGCGAACAGTCCTCTCAGGGGAATGTCCACCTGAAACGCATCGCGCAAGCGGGAAAGAAGCTGAATGCCCAGCAGCGAATGCCCTCCCAGTTGGAAGAAATTGTCGTGAATCCCCACCGGGTCGATCCCCAGAAGCTCCCGCCAGATGCCGGCGATCCTTTCCTCGCTTTCGCGCTCCGGCGGCGCGAAGGGGGTTGCCAGGTCGGGTCGGGGATGAGTCGCTTTCGAGCCCCGCTCTTTTTGCATCTCCTGGAGAATGTCCGTGCGGGAGGCGGCCCTGCGGGCGTCTTGGAGCACCTCCTTGAAATCGCGCTTGGAAACGACCACTTGGGGCTCTCCGGTCGCCAGGGCGTCCACCAGGGCCCTCGCCCCTTCCTCCATGGACAGACCGTACCGCTCGCGATTTTCCTTGAGATGCCGGTGGAAGTCGGGAAAGGCGTCCTTGAGGGGGTCCAGCCAGACGTCCCATTTCCAGGCGTCCCAGTTCACGCAGAGGGTCCTTCGGTTGCGCCCCGGGGACCGCTCCCGGGCCCATGCGTCCAGGAAGGCGTTGGCGGCGCAGTAATCCACTTGGCCCAATTCCCCCATGAGGGAGGAGACGGAGGAAAAAACCGCCAGGAAATCCAGAGGCACGTCCTGGAGCAATTCGTCCAAAACCAGCGCTCCTTGAACCTTGGGGCGGAAGACTTCCTCCACCATTTCCGGGGTTTTCACTTGCATCAGGCCCGCGCCGGGGACCCCGGCCGCATGGATCACTCCGTGAATTTCCCCGAACCGGTCCAGCACCTCCCTCAATACCTGTTGCATTTCCCCCCGCCGGGAAACGTCGGCTTGGAGGACCAAGACCTCTCGCGCCAGAGCTTGCAGCTCCCGGACTTTTCGGATGCGTCGGCAAAGAATCTCTTGGGAATCGTGCTCCTTGAGAATGTCGTCCCATCGATCTTCGGGCGGCAATGGGGACCTTCCTACGAGGGCCAGCCTCGCCCCGCATCGCTGGGCCAGATACCGGGCCACTCCCAGGGCGATCCCCCCCAGGCCGCCGGTGACGACGTAAACCCCCCCGTCGCGCAAGACCGGTGTTTCCTCATCCTCGTTGTTCACGGGAAAAGGCTCGATACGCCGCACCCACCTCTTCCCGCCCCGGAAAGCCACCGTTTCTTCGGGGAATCCACAGGAAAATTCGGAAAGGATTCGGTCCGCCACCGGGGAGGGACTCATGGATTCGGGATCGGGAAAGCTCGCGTCCATGGCGCAGCATTTCACGCGAGGGTATTCCACCGGGATCACCCGGCACGGCCCCAGGGCCGTCGCACCGGCGGGAAGCAGCGCTTCCTCTCCCGTAACGGAATGAACATTGTTGCCGACGACCCCCAGGGCCACGGGACTTTCCAGGTTTTCGTCGCCCATGGCCTGAGCCAGAAAGAGCAGGCTGTAGAAGCCAGATTCCCGGATGTCGGGCGGCAAGGGAGAAGGCAAGGCCGCCTCTCCCCCTTCCGGGCCCTTACCGGAGAGGGAAGGGAACAGCAGGCCCCACAGATGAACGATATTTCGGGGAAGCCGGTCCTCTCGCTTCAAGCGGGAAAGCAGTCGCCTGTAATCCTGCGGCCGCCCGGGATGGAGAGTGAAGGTCCGGGGCGCTCCCCGCTCTTCCTGGAAGGAGAAGGCTTCTCCCCGTTTCACCAGGACGACGTCCCGTCCGGCTTCCATGATCCGTTGCGCCAAGGCGTCTCCCAGACCGTGGGGGTCGGAAAAAATCAGCCAGCTTCCTTCCATCCCTCCGTCGCCGGGACGAATCGTCGCCGGTAGAGGGACGCTCGTCCACGCGGGGACGGAAAACCAATCCCGGTAGGGACGCTCCGGCGCATGGACGGCGGGAACGGGCGGTCCCTCGCGGTTCTCCTCGGGACGGGTCTGCGGGTCCGCCGGGGCTTGACGACGCTTGGGAGGGTCGATCCAGTACCGTTTTCTTTGGAAAGGATACGCGGGCAGGGGGACCCTGTGGCGTCGCTCTCCCTCGTAGAAGGCCTTGAAATCCACATGGACTCCCGCCAGCAAAAGGTCCCCCAGGGCTTTCGTCAAAAAGGCCGGGTCGGATCGGCGGTCGTGGCGGCCGCGCAGGGACGGAATTGCGGGGCCCGTGCAACCCTCCCCCTGGTGCTGGACGACAAGCCCCGACAGGGTTTGCCCCGGCCCGCTTTCCAGAAAAACCGTGCGGGGATCGTGGTCCAGAAGGGTGCGCAGACTTTCGCCGAACCGCACCGTCCCGCAGGTGTGCCGGGGCCAGTAGGCCGGGTCCGCGGCGTCCCGGGCGTCGATCCACGTTCCGGTGACGTTGGAAGCGTAGGGGATGCGAGGATGGTTGAACTTCACGGTTTTCAGAAACGCCGTGAACGCCTCCTCGACGGGGGCCATCATGGAGGAGTGGAAGGCATGGGTGGCTCGAATTCGTCTGGAAGCGGTCCCGTTTTCTCGCAGCGCGTCTTCCAGCTTCGCCATGGCGTCTTCGGGACCCGCCGCCACGCAGAAGGAAGGCCCGTTCACTGCCGCCAGGGAAAGGTCTTCTCCCATGAGAGGCATCAAATCCTCTTCGGCCAGAGGCACCGCCAGCATGGCCCCCCCGGGCAGGGCGTCGATGAGCCGGGCCCGCTCCACCACCACGCGCAAAGCGTCTTCCAGAGCCAAAACCCCCGACAGGCAGGCCGCCACGTATTCCCCCAGGCTGTATCCCGCCATGGCCGTGGGGTGGACGCCCCAGCGCATCCACAGCTTGGCCAGGGCGTACTCGACGGCGAACATGGCGGGGTGGGCGAATTGCGTCCGGTCGAGCATGGAGAGCGCGGCGCTCTCGTGCCGATGGGACTGGAGCAGGCCTTTCAAATCGAGGGCGGGGGATGGGGAGGGCGCATCCGGCTCGGCATGTCCCTCGGCGAACAGAATCTCCCGAATGTCCCGTCCCAGCAGCGGTTGCAGGACCTCCGAGCAACGGTCCATCTCCTTCTTGAAGACGGGCTCGCTGCGGTAGAGACCCCGGGACATGCCGGGATACTGCTCCCCGAGGCCCGGAAACAGGAGGACCACGGGCGGGCCGTCTTCCCGGGCGTGCCGAGTGGCCACGCCCTTGGGGTCCCGCTCTTTCAGGGCCTTGGCCACGTCGGCCGTGTCGTTGCCGACGACCATCCTGCCGTACGGGAGGCGCTTTCGGCCCGTGTGCAGGGTGTAGGCGACATCGGCCAAAGGGAGGTGCGGGCTCCCCTCCAGGTGGTGCGCCAACCGGTCCGTCATGCTTTCCAAGGCCGACTCCGTTTTGGCCGAAAGGAAAAGGGCGTGCCAGGGCCTCGAAGGACCGGAAGCTTCCCTTGGCGGGCTTTCCTCCATGATCGCATGAGCGTTGGTGCCTCCGATGCCGAAGGAGCTCACCCCGGCCCGGAGAGGCTTTCCCCCGGCTTCCCAGGGCGTCGTGGCGGTGTTGACGAAAAAGGGGCTGTTGGCGAAGTCGATGCGGGGATTGGGCTCTTCGAAGTGCAGGCTTGGCGGCAGCGTCCGGTGCTCCAGGGCCAGGACGGTCTTGATGAGCCCCGCCACGCCGGCGGCCGTGTCCAAGTGCCCCACGTTGGTCTTCACGGAGCCCAGGGCGCAATACCCCTTTTTCGAGGCTCGGGAGCCGAAGGCGCGGGTCAGGGCTTCCACTTCGATGGGGTCTCCCAGCAGAGTGCCCGTGCCGTGGGCTTCCACGTAGGTGATGGCTTCGGGGTCCAGGTCTCCCAGGGCGGCGGTGACGACCTTGACTTGGGCATCCACGCCCGGAGCCGTGAAAGCGGCCTTCATGGCCCCGTCGTTGTTCACGGCGGAGCTTTTGATGACAGCGCGGACGCAGTCCCCGTCTTCCAGAGCGTGCTTCAGTCTTTTCAGCACCACGACCCCCGCGCCGTTGCCGCTCACCATGCCGGCGGCCTTGGCGTCGAAGGCGCGGCAATGACCGTCGGGAGAGCCCACCATTTCCGGCTGGTGCAGGTAGCCGGTGATTTGAGGGGTCTCTATGGTGACGCCACCCGCCAGGGCCATGCGGCATTCGCCGTCCAGAAGGCTGCGGCAAGCCAAATGAACGGCCACGAGGGACGTGGAACAGGTGGTTTGCACATTGATGCTCGGCCCCCTGAGATCGAGCTTGTAGGACACCCGGCTGGTGAGGGCGTCTCCGTTGGCGATCCCCAGTTGCAGGCGGTCGGTGGATTTCATGAGGGCTTCGTTGGGGGCCAGATGATTCAGCAGGTAGGTGTTGAAGCCCGATCCCGCGTAAACCCCCACGTCCATCTCCATGCGGTCCCCGCCGTAGCCGGCGTTCTCCATGGCTTCATGGGCGCATTCCAGAAAAACGCGGTGCTGGGGGTCCATGATCTCGGCTTCCGCGGGCGAATACCCGAAGAAGGAAGCGTCGAAAAGATCCGCTCCTTCCAGCACTCCGTTGGCCCGGACGTAGCGGGGATCGTCCAGCAGCTCGACGTCCACCCCCGCCGCCAGCAATTCCTCGCGGGAGAAGAACGTGATGGATTCCACGCCGTTGACAAGGTTGCGCCAGAAGTCGTCCACGTCTCCCGCGCCCGGAAAGCGCCCGGACATGCCGATGACGGCAATGTCCTCGAAAGAAACGGCCCTCCGGCTTTCCTCGAGGGACGCGGCGGATTCGGCCGGTCGCCTCTTCCCGCCTTGGGCTCCCGGTTCTGCATCGTCGGCCCTTTGCTCTTCCGTTTCCGCCAGAAAGCGGGCCAGAGCGGACACCGTGGGATGCCGGAACAATTCGGCCACGGACAGGGAGCGGCCGAAGTCCTTCCTCAATCGGCGCTGCAGCTTGAGCATCAGCAGGGAATGGCCGCCCAGCTCGAAGAAATGGTCGTGGACCCCCACCTTCTCCATTCCCAGGAGCTCGGCCCAAATGGCCGCCACCGCGGATTCCCGGGAAGTGCGGGGGGCGACGAGCCCCTTGACGGGCGCTTCGTCGCGCTTCAACGGCCTTCGAGCCAGCGCTCTCCTGTCCGTCTTTCCATTGGGCGTCAAAGGCAAGGCGTCCAAAACGACGAAGAAGGACGGGATCATATGGGCCGGGAGCCTGCCCTCCAGGTATTCCCGACATTTCCGGCCGGTCTCGTCGCTTTCCCGGTTCCCCTCGATCACCAGGTAAGCCGCCAGTTGCTGCGAGAGGGCCCCCTCTTCCCTGGCCACGACGACGGCTTCGGCGACGAAGGGAAGCTCCTTGAGCAGGAGCTCGATCTCACCCGGCTCCATGCGGAAGCCCCTTACCTTCACTTGCCGATCCATCCTGCCCAGATACTCGATGGTCCCGTCGGGGGCGTAGCGGCCTGCGTCGCCGGTCTTGTAAAGGCGTTGGCCGGGAGAGGCCGAGAAGGGATCGGGAATGAAGCGGCGGGCGGTTTCCTTAGCCCTTGCCAAGTATCCCCGCGCCAGGGCCGCGCCGCCGATGTGAATTTCCCCCGAGACACCCGCGGGGACGGGCTGGAGCCGCTCGTCCAGAATGTGGATTCGAGTGTTGGCCACGGGGGCGCCGATGGGAACGGCGGGCTTCCGATGGCCCCTTTCGCATTTCCAGCAGGTGGCGTCGATGGTGGCTTCGGTGGGACCGTACAGATTGTAAAGCTCCGTGCGGGGCAGAATCGAAAAAACGAGGTCCCGCAAATCCCCGGAAAGGACCTCCCCGCCGCAGAAAATCTTTTTCAACGACCGGCAATCTTCGAAGCCTTCGCTCTTCGCCAGGGCGCTCAGCAACGAGGGGACGAATTGGCAGACGGCGACATCCTGTTGGACGATGGTCCCAACAAGGGCGCGGGGGTCCTTGTTGCCTCCGCGAGGCGGCAGCACCAGACGGGCCCCCGACAGCAGGGGCAGGAAAATCTCCCAGACGGAGGCGTCGAAGCTGAAAGGGGTCTTGAACAGGACGCCGTCCCCTTCCGAAGGCTTGGTCAAGTCCAGCATCCAGCACATGTGATTGTGCAGGGCTTTGTGGGGGACGGTCACTCCCTTGGGCTTGCCCGTGGAGCCGGAGGTGTAGATGGCGTAGGCGGGGGAATCGGGGCACAAGTCCCAAGGACGCGGAGGGGGGCCCGAAGCCGGGGGAGCTTCTTCCGAAAAGGCGGGATCGTCCAGGTAGAAAACACGCGGCAAGTCTCCGCCCACGCACCGGGAGACAAGCTCGCGGTGCCTGGTGGAAGAAAGGACCACCCGAGCCCCCGAATCCTCGATCATGAAAGCCAGGCGCTTGGGGGGGTAATCGGGGTCCAGAGGCAGGTAGGCCCCCCCGGCTTTCAAAACGGCCAGAATCGCCGCCACCATCTCGGGGGAATGCTCCAGGCAAACGCCCACCAGG
>Ga0180429_10004170_pt1 | contig 11602 bp, 7 predicted proteins | sample SS_ome_FD_132428 | JGI IMG/M metagenome (GOLD analysis project Ga0180429, IMG submission 132428) | Hypersaline lake sediment archaeal communities from the Salton Sea, California, USA - SS_1_S_1 metaG | ecosystem: Environmental > Aquatic > Non-marine Saline and Alkaline > Hypersaline > Sediment ... | reverse complement strand
TGAACACCAGGTTGCTCATCATCCCGATGACGCTCCCCGTGTTCAGGATGATCCCGATGCTCGTCTTCGTGTGGTCGCCGATCATCGAGCCGACGAACTGCGCGCCCGTGTCCATCAGCTCGCCCTTGTAATACACGCTAACCGGCGTGTAGTCGTTCTTCAGGTCGCTGTTCGTCGTCAGCGCGCCGAGGTTCACCCACTCGCACACGTAGCTGTGCCCGAGAAACCCGTCGTGATACTTGTTCGAGTACCCCTGCATGATGGTGCACTCGACCTCGCCGCCGACGCGGCAGACCGGGCCGAACGAACACGCCTCGCGAATCTTCCCGCCGACGAGCCGGCACTTCGGACCGATGTACGTCGGCCCGTCGACCCGCGTGTGCGGCAGGACCAGCGCGTCCTCCTCGATGACCACCGGCCCGCCCGTCGCGTCGATCACCACCAGCGGATGAATCCTTGCGCTCGGCGCGATATACACGTCCTTCGCGTCCCCGAGCACACAGCTCAGCGGATGAAGCTCCGCGTGCACGCCCGGGTTCGTATAGAGCCGGCGGAAGTCGCTCTCGATCATCCGCGCGTTGTGATAAATCAGAAGCCACGGATAATCGATGACCGTCGCCTCGACCTCCCTGATCTTGAGGTGCGGCCCGCAGGCGGTGTACGTCGCGTCCAGCAGGCCGAGGACCGGGTCGGCCAGCGCCTGCTGAGCCGCCTTTGCCGCCGCCTTGCCCGCGGCGAGCGTCTGCGCCCGGATGCGCCCGGCGACGAACGTGTCGCCGCTCCGCAGTACCTCGTCCGGCCCGATGGATGTCAGGTCGACCGAGCCGTCCACGAGCAGGCGACCGTTCACGATCATCACGTCGCCCTCGAGCTCGTCGAAGTCGTTCACCGGATGGTCCGTCTTCTCCGAGTACGATGCGGCCAGCCAGTCGCGCACGAAATAAGCGACCGAGTCCGCGCCGGCGGCGTGCGTTATCTTCTCCGCCAGCGAGGTCGCACCGCACCGCAGTTCGAACGACGGCCGCATATACGTCAGCGGATACAGGTTGTCCGACCGATTGTCCTCGACGATTATCAGCTTGTCCGGCATGCGATTGTCCTCACCATAGGTTGCCCGTTGTGGAGCCGGAATCTTACCCGCACCGGCGGCGGCAGTCAAGAGCCGGCGCCGGCCAAGTTCATCCAGGTTGGGCGCCCGACCCTATGCCACGTCATCGCAGGACCGCAAAACCCCTTTCCGCGCTTGTCACAGGGAAACTCGATGCCCGAGGTCGCGCCGCCGTAATTCCAGAAACCACCAGGACAGGATAACAGGATGAACGGGATAGTGGCGGCCGCACGGCCGCCACAAATGCTCTTCATCAAAGTGGATGTTGCCGATGTAATCTGCGAAGCAGCTCTGCTACGTAGCACGGGGGCAACCCCCAGCGGCTGTCTTCAGCCGCCGTGGTCCTGTCAATCCTGTGAATCCTGTCAACGTTCTTTCTGAAATGCCCAGCGGCCGCTCCCAGGGGCCATCCCCTTCGACCTGCAACGCCCGCTTTCAAACATACACCCATGTACAGAAACACAAAACAGCCAGACCGGATAACAGGATAGACAGGATAGGAGAATATGCCACGCCCCAAAATGTCGGGGAAAGGCCGTTGCGGCTCCGCCGGAACGGCCTTTCCCAAGGAAAGTTCTTGGAAGGGGCGCGGGGGAACACTTCCTTCCAAGAAGGTTCCCCCGCATCTTGTCCTCTCTATCCGGTGGATGTTGCCTCCGGCAACTCCAAGCCGCCGTCCTCGGCGGCCGTGGTCCTGTCAAAATCCGTTCTTCTCTTACGCCGCTTCCGGCTTCGTGTCGCGCAGAAGGTCCTTGAACGGCGAGACATCAATGCCCAGCGACCGCGCCTCCGCGACCAGTTCCTCGTTCGACATCCACTCATACGGGTCCACGTCGCTCGTGTCCCGATTCTTGCGCGTCGCGGCCAGCTCGCGCCGGATGACCATCATCTCCTGAATCGTCCTGATCTCCAGTTGCAGGAGCCCGCGGTACGTCGGCTTGTCGGGGTCCGTCTGGCGCAGCGCGGCCCGTACCTTCTGGAGCGCGAGTTCGAGCCCCTCGACAAGGTCGCCCGTATCGCGAGCGCCCGGGCCCCATTCGGCGACGGCCCGGCGCTGCGCCGCCTCGCGGAGCGCCGTCGCGTGCTGTCGCACGGTCGTCTCGTCACACTTGAGTTCACGCGCGACCTGCGCGACCGACCGGCCCGCGTCGAGAAGAGATTCGACCGCGGTCCGCCGGCACCTCGTCAGGCGTTTCCGTTCGCCCTTCGTCCGTTCGCGGCCGAGCGCGGCCGGGGCGGACTTCTTTTCGCCGCGGTTCTTGCGGCCCTTACGCATTTTGCGTCTTCGGCGTCGGCTTCGTCTGCTCATCACCCACCTCCTTGTCTAAGAGAGATTCACCACTGATAAACACAGATGAACACGGATGTTATCTTGTCCGCGTGTGTCCGTGTCCATCCGTGGTAAGTGTGTTGTCCCCCTGCATGAACTGTTCCAGAATGCCCCCCAGATTAGGAAACGCACATGTCGATTTTTCTCGGGGACCGCCTCGCCCGCGCAGTCCCCCCTTAACATGTAACACAGGAAGGGGGCCGAATTAGGAAACGGCCATGTCGATTTTACGAAAAAAGCTCACCACGGATGGACACGAATACACACGGATACCATCCTGTCTCGGCGGACGTTGCCGAAGGCAACACCAGGCGGCTGTCTGCGGCGGCCGCTGTCCCTGCCTGCCGCTGTCGGCGGGCAAGCACAGCCGCCACTATCCCGTGTTCATCCGTGTTTATCCGTGTTTATCCGTGGTAAAGATCTTCCTCCGTGGTGACTTCTTCATCCCCCTACAAGTATACGCCAGAAAGGGGGCCGAATTAGGAAATGGCCATGTCGATTTTACGAAAAAACCTCACCGCCGAGCGCGCAAAGTGGCCGCTGATGACAGCCGCTTGGAGTTGCCTTCAGCAACATCCACGCAGAGAGAAGAAGCTGTAGCCGGCCTCGCTGAGGCCGGAGATGCCCGCCGTCACCGACGGCGGCTACAGAAGAGCTTGTCCGCCGTTCATGTGCCGGCCGGCTCTTGGCCCGAAGGTGTTGGTCCCCGAAATAAGTAAGGCGTCCCCCGATTATCGTCCCCCGATTATCCGTCCCCCGATTATCGGGTCTTCCAGCCCGCGAAGCGGGCGGTAGAAAATAGCCCAGGGCGTCAGCCCTGGGAAACGTGGTGCGATAATGACAGAGAGCCCCGTAGGGGCGAAAGACCTTCTGCCGCCCCTCCGGGGCTGGGTCGTTACGTCGCCGGGTATCCCCACGGCTCACGCCGTGGGCTATAATCTATCGCCGCTACCGCGGCTCTTATCCCGTCGCCGTTGGCCCTGAAATAGGTAAGGCGTCCCCCGATTAATCGGCGAGGCGCCCTTATGGAGTGCGGCGGCAAGACGCCGCTTTCACGGTCTGCGGAGCAGACGGGTATCGCCTTCATCCCCCGCGGAATGGGTCCGGCCTCCAGGCCGCTGAAGACAGCGGCTGGGAGTTGCCGCAGGCAACGTCCACGCCGAGACCGCGGAACGAAGAGCACGAATAGCCGAGTTGTCTATTGCCCGCGTTCCAAGCGGGCGGTAACATGGTCACCGGGCACATCAGCCCCCAGACCTTGAACCGTCACCGCGTGCATGACGGCGCCGCAGGCCGGCGGGGACGCCGAGTCCCCCCCGCTCCGCCGCCGTCCGCGGCCCGCACAACCGGAGGATGCCATGAGGTGGCTCTCGGATAACTCTGTCTCGATCATCATCTGCGTCGCCGTCGTGCATTTCCTCTTCTTCCTCGGGCTCTGGTGGCGGCACGGGAAAATCCTCAAGGGGCTGAGCGTCAAGCTCAGGAACACCCTGCCCTCGGACAAGCCGCTCGACGACGAGATGCGCTCGCTCGACGGCACCATCGAGTGCTACCTGCACGACCTCCGCGAGATCATCCTCGGCGGCGACGGCGCGGCCGTGCGGAAGGTCTGGGAGCAGTTGCGTATCCTCGTCAAGGACAAGCGCCACCTCCACACCGGGCCGTTCGAGACCGTCTACAACGTCGTCCGCGACATGATCCAGGCCTATCCGCTGATGGGCATCCTCGGGACGGTCCTGGCCATCGGCGTCGGCCTGAGCAGTGGTCAGCCGGACGCCGCCGCGGCGCCGGGCACGACGCCGGCGGCCGCGGTCCGGTCCGTCGATGCGCCCGCGGACGAGGCCGCCGTCAACGGCGCGGCGGGCGACATCATCAAGGATTTCAAGAACGCCATATGGTCCACCGTCTGGGGCCTCATATTCGGGCTCGGCTTCATGGGCGTCAACGCGGCGCTCGAACCCAGCTTCACGCGGCTCGTCGAGCACCGCGCGAACGTGCGAAACATCCTGCTCGAAGCGAATCGCGCCGTCTCGATGAGGGCCGACACAGGAGGCGCCGCGTGACGCAACGACGCCAACTCGTCCTGACGCTCACGCCGCTCCTTGACCTCATGCTCGTGGTCATATTCGCGCAGTACATGGACCTCCAGCGCGTCTCGGCCGCGAGCGTGCGCGACGCGAGGTTGCGCGCCGAGGACGCCGTCCGCGCGAGGACGGACGTCGAGGAGACGCGCCGGTCCGCGTTCGACTCGCTCAAGCGGCAGAACGCGGAGCTCGAATCGCTCCGCGAATCGGCCGCGGCGCTCAAGGAGGAAAACGCGCAGCTTCGCGAGCAGCTCGCCGAAGAGGGCCTGAAGAAGAAACAGATTGAGGAGGAGAAGCGACAGGCGCAGGAACAGGTCGTCGAGATCGCCAAGGTCTTCAAGGAGATGCTCGACGTGCCCGCCGGCGTGGTCGAGAAGACGCTCGCCGGCGCCGGCCCCGACGAAATACGCGGCATGCAGAAGGATATCTCCGACCTGCGCGGCCAGAACATCGCCGGCATAATCCGTCACCTCCGCGAGGCCGCCGAGTTCCGCAAGCGATGGGACGTCTGGGAGGTGCACATCAACCCGGCCGGCTCCGTCCGCATCATCGTCGGCGGCAAGATGCTCAAGGACGGCGTGTTCGTCCGCGGCGCGGACGATTTCTTCGTGCAGGCGCAGGCGCTGCTCAGCGGCATCGACGAGCCGAAGAGCTTCGTGCTGATTCTCGAGAGCTACGGCGACGCGACGCTCAAGTCGCGCGAGGCCGTCGCGCAGGGGCTCGAAATGGTACGCGAGAAGTTCCGCAACTACTGGGGCCAGGAGAAACAGATTTACGTCGCGAAACTCGGGTTCACGGCCGAGACGCCCTGACGCCGAAGGAAAGTGCTTATGATAAAGCTCGGGACAGCGAAGAGGTTGGGGAGGGCGATGCTGCCGGTCCTAGGCGTGGTGCTTGTCGCGGTCGCCGCCGTCTGGCTTGTGCGGGGCTTGTGGGGCGGTGGCGGCGGAAGTGGTACGGGCACGCAGAGCGAAACCGCGAATGTCGAGACGCCGCCCGCAGAGCCGGCTTCGGAGTCCGAGGCGACTCCGGGGCCGGGCCGGCCGCTCGTCATCCAGATTGATGGACACGATTACAGGATCGGCGGGAGGGCAGTGACGCTGGAGCAGATTGTCACGAACGTGGGGAGAGTCCCGGCCGGCGACGGCCCGGCGGTCCGGGTCGAACGGCTCGGCACGTCGCGGGTGACCGCCGAGACCGACCTGGCGAAGAAGCTCGACGAGCTCGGCGTCAGGGCCGAGTGGGTCCCCCCGCTCCAGCAGTAAGCGCGGCACAGTTCAACAGTGCTCCGACGTAGGATATTTCACCACGAAGGACACGAAGAACACGAAAGACGAGCAATTGTAGCCGCCGTCGATGACGGCGGATGATTTCTCTCTGCGGTCTCAGCGGTCAAACAATCGACGCGGATTTCGCGGATTCCGCAGATTTGGACTTTGGAGTGCGTACATCAGTCTCCTGCTCCGCAGGAGCAGACCGATGTCGCTTTGACACCGGCCGGAGGCCGGACTTGCCCGGCCTCCGGTTACGGGGTAGAATGCTGAGAGCGAGGATCGAGGGGTTTTCAGGGGGCCCCCGCAAACGGAAATATGTATGCTGTCCCCCGAATACCCGTCAGGGAGACCCGGCAATTGAAGTCAGATAGAGGCGCGCAGGGGCTCGCTCATTCGCCTGAAGGAGGTGCGTCCATCAAAGGGGCACGACTACTACTGCTCCTCCCGCTGGCTCTTAGCTCCCTTTCTTGCATCGCTTTCTCTGGGATAGACTACTACAATGGATTACTTCTTGATAGCCCGTCCCAGGTGGGGAGTACCATTGAACCCTTGATAATCCCGAGGCAACCCGCGCAAAGTTACCTTAAGATTGGAGGGCCAGAATCATTTCTTGGCTTTTCTCTGGGAGTATTCTTCGACGAAGCCGATGATACCGAATATAACTATGATCAGCACATGATACTGTTTGGCCCTCTAATTCTGCCGATATTGCCTGTACCTTGGGAAATATCTGACGCGTTCTCCAGAACTTATCCCACGATGCGTGGAGGGGGTTCACGACTGAGACTCGGCATAAGCGTTTATCCAGAAGAGAACTCGCCTCCCTGCTATGACCCGATGCTGACAATGCTTGAATTGGACGGCAAGAAAGTGTACCCGCTCGGTTATTACGAAGGCTATTCCTCGGAGAAGATGTTTACTGGCTCACATGACTGTGTCTTAGAGGACACTTGGAACACGTTTGTCGTGGTCTATCCTGTCGACATAAAGACAATTGACAATGGGACAATTACTCTTGCGGGTTTCAAGGGTATTCCTGTCGAGCAAATTCCGCAGGTATCAATAGGCATGAAAATCGGCGTCCGACTTGTTTTGTTTAGCTTATGGTAAGACAAGCTGATACCGTGGTGTCCCCCGGAGCCGTCGAGCAGCGTCTGACGCAGATGTCCTCAAGGAACACTCCGCCTACCCTGCAAACTCAACCTTGAACGCGCAGGCGTCGTCGCACGGGGGCGTCGGGGGCGGCGTGATCTTCAGCGCGTCGGCGGACTGGGTCCACTTGGGCTTGCCCTTGTGCCCGAGTAGCGTCACGGCCGCGACCTTGCCGCGCCCGGCCGCGGTCCCGAGCGCCGCGACGGCGAAGTCCTGCCCCGCCTCCGGCCACGTGAACGCGACGGCATAAACGGCGTCGCCCTTCGTCGTGAAACACCATTCGCCCTCGCCCGACAGCTCCCACGGCCGCGTGCCGTAGATCGCGTCGCCGTTGACGGCCATCCACCGGCCGATGCCGGCGAGGATGTCCTCGGTCTCCTGGTCGAGCGTGCCGTCGGCCCGCGGCGGGACGTTCAGCAGGAGGTTGCCGTTCCGGCTGACGATCTCGACGAGCTTGCGGACGAGCACGGCGACGGGCAGGTACTTCGCGCCGGCGTAGTATCCCCACGGGCCGATGGAGGCGTCGGTCTGCCAGGGCGATTCGAGGACCTTGTCGGAATGGCCGCCTTCCATGTCGAGCGTCGCGACGCCCTCGATGTAGGTGCCGTGGTCGGGGATGTCCTTGATGCACATCACGCCCTCCTGGTTGCCGCCGTGGACGTCGATGCTGTGGTTGTAGTGATAGGCGATGACCTCGAGGCCGGTGCGGGCCTTGTCGTCGCCCTGGAACGGGATGGCGCCGTCGAAGTAGAGGTGGTCGGGGTCGTAGTTGTCGATGAGGTCCTTCATCCGTTCGGCCCATTCGCGCCGCCATTTCTCGGACGGGTTGAGCGGCTGGCGTAGGTCGGTGTCGTCGTGCTTCTCGTGGTAGAAGTCCGCGTAGGCCGGGTCGTTGCCGTCGTAGGGGACGCCCTTGTGGGGGCCTTTCTTGTCGGCGCCCTTGTTGACGTTGAACCAGCTATACGAACGTTCGAGGTGGGTCGTGACGCCGAACCGGAGGCCGTGCTTGAGCGTGGCCTCGCGCCACATGCCCGTGATGTCCTTCTTCGGGCCCATGTTGACGGAGTTCCACTTGTGGTGCTTCGAGTTCCAGAGGTCGAAGTTGTCGTGGTGGACGGCGCAGGGCGTGAAGTATTTCGCGCCCGCCTGCTTGAAGAGCATGACGAGGCGGTCGGGGTCGAACCGCTCGGCCTTCCACATCGGGATGAAGTCCTTGTAGCCGAACTCCGACGGGTGGCCGTAGGTCTTGCAGTGGTGCTCGTAGAGCTCGTCGCCCTCGATGTACATCTGGCGCGCGTACCACTCGGCGCGTTCGGCGACGGAATAGACGCCCCAGTGGAGGTAGATGCCGAACTTGGCGTCGCGGAACCATTCGGGACAGCGGTAGTGCTTCAACGACTCGGCCGTCGGCTCGAACTTCTTCACGGTCTTCTCCTCGGCAAGGGTGCTCGCGTGTGCGCCCGGCCCGGTCCGCGGCGCGGCCGGCGGGCGCCTGTGTATCATCACGACTTCAAGGCGGGAATCTTACCAACCTTCCGCCCGCGTGGCAACCCGCGAGCGCAGAAAGAGCGGGGAGTTATGTCGGACGCATGATAAGAAATTATCCCAGCTGGGAAAATTTCTTATCATGCCGGGCGGGGGCTTGATGCACCGCGGCTAGCGGTCCTGCCCGGAGAGCTTCACCTTCGCGCCGGCTTCGAGGTCGGGCGGCGGGTCGGGAATGATCAGCTCGCCCTCGGCCAGCCCGTCGGTGATCTCCGCCAACTCATCGTTGCGGATGCCGACGTTCACCGCGACCGGCTGAGCCGTTCCGTTGCGGACGACGAAGACGCGCCACCGTCCGGACGCCTTGAACAGCGCCCGTTCGGGGACGAGGAGGGCGTTCTCCTTGCGGTCGGTGATGACGCGAACGTCGAGGCGCACCCCCGGCCGCAGTTGCAGCTCGGAGTTGTCGAACTCCATGATCACTTTGACGCGTTGTTGCTCGATGCCCAGCGACGAGATCTTCTCGAACCCGGACGGATAGATTCGGGCGACCTGGCCCCTGATCGGTCCGCCGCCGACCGCCGGTCCGAACAGCTCGACCGGCTGGCCGAGCTTCACGCGGCCGACGTCTTCCGACAGGATGTCGGCCTCGACGCGGATGCTATCGAGGTCGCCGATGTTGAGGAGCGGCGTGCCGGCCGACAGCACCTGTTCGTCCTCCTGGTACTTCTCCAGAACCGGGCCGGACACCGGCGCGCGGACGTCCGACCGCACGATTTCGTCGCGAAGGATGGCCTGCCGCGCGGTGATTTCTTGAATCTGCGCCTGGAATCGCGCCCGCTCGAACTCGTTGTCGTCGACGGAGTCGCGCAGCCGCTTGAGCTTGACGGCCGACTGCTCGAGCAGGTTCTGCATCGCTTGCCGGTGGATTTCGGCCTCGTCGCAGTTCCCGCCCAGCATGAGGAACCGCCGTTCGCTCTCGATGAACATGGTTTCCGGAAGCGCCCCCTGCCTGAAGAGCTGACCGTTCTGCTCGTGCAGTTTCTTCTCCTGGGCGTAGTTGATGCGGCACACTTCGAGCGCTTTTTGCGCCGCGTCACGGCGCAGTTTCGCCTCATCCACCGCCAGCTCGGCGCCCCTGATGTCCTCGGCCTTCGGCTTCGCCTCGTCCACGCCGACGATGAGCGCCTCGGTCTCCTTCACCTGCGCTTCGAGCTGTTTCAATTGCTCGCGGCGTTCAAACGCATCAACTTGCGCGATCACCGAGCCCTTCTCGACGAGCGCCCCCTCCTTGAGGTCGATCCGAAGCAGACGGCCGTTGACCGGCATCGCGATCACGTACTCGTCGTCCAGCCGCGTCTCGGCCTCTTCGGTGACGAACGCTTCCGCCGTGCCGCGCCGGCATGGGACGGCCTCGACCTCGATGGGTCGCCGGCGCGCCGCGGTCACGACGACGGCCCCGACGATCGCCACAATGACTGCCCAAACCAGAATCCGTTTCATCGCTTTACTCCCGGCTCTTCAGTACTTCGATCATGTCCAACTGTCCGATTCGCCGCCACGTCGCCAGGTTCGCCACGAGCACGAACACGGCTATGGTGAGCACCGTGGTCACGAACGTGGCGGGCGTGATGTGGAAGGGAAGCCGATAGACTTCCGTGTCGTACGCGTCGATGATGGCCCGGCAGAAGGCCACCCCGAGCGGGATGCCGAGCACGGCGCCGGCCGCCGCCAGCAGGGTGTTTTGTCCGAACACGATCCGGCGGATCTCGCCGAGCGTGAAGCCGAGCACGCGGAGCGACGCGAGCTCGCGCGTCCGCTCCATCAGCGAGACCACGGTCGTGTTGTAGATGATCGCAAACGCTATGACGCCCGCGAACAGGCCCAGGGCCACGTTGCTGATCGCCATCGACTGGGCCAGCGTCTCCTCGATCCGCCGGCGCGCGTCCTTCTTGATTTCAACGGACGCCACGCCGGGCACGTCTTTGAGCTCTCGGTTCAACTGCTGTTCGCCGGCCGGCTCGACCTGCAGGAGCACCGAGTTGACCGCGAACGGCTCATCGAGAACGCGGCTGAGTGCGTGCAGGTTCATGTACGCCCCGGTGCCGAGATACTGCTGGACGACACTGCGCACGCGGACGACCGTGTCGCGGCCCGCCCGGCCGAGCAGTGGCCGCATCATCACCTCGTCGCCGGGCGCCAGCCGCAGGGTCTGCGCGAGGTGCTCGCTGAGCACGAGGCCGCCGTCCCCCACGTCGACCCTCCGGCCGCCGGCCGTCTCCAGCCCGACCATCCGGTCGCCCGGCCGCACGCCGGTGACCACGGTGTCCTTCTTCCGCCAGTCGGATTCGAGCGTGAACGGGTACTCGAGCAGCGGCTCGGCCCGGCGGACATGCGGGAGCCGCGCCGCATCCAGGTATGCGCCCTTCCCCCGTTCGGTCTGGAACGCCACGCGCACGTCCTGCCGTTGCGACACGTTGAACTGGTAGTCGATCAGATAGTCCATGGAGTCGCCCATGAAGTAGCCCATCATCAGGATCGCCACCGACACCGTCACGCCGAAGACCGTGAGGCCCGAACGAACCTTGTAGCGGAAGACGTCGCGAAGGACCATCTTGCCGATGAAGCCGACACGGCGCCACAGCACGCCGACGCGCTCGAGCAAGAGCCGGTGGCCCGCGCGCGGCGCGGCGGGCCGCATCGCCTGGGCCGGATCAATCTGCACGACGCCCCGCACCGCCCACGCCGCCCCGAGCGCGGCGGCGGCGGCGCTGATGGCGAGAGAGAGCGCCAGCACGTCGGGATAGACCCGGTGCCTCAGAAGGGGGAACTCGAAGAACTCGACGTAGACCCGCATCAGGGCGCCGCCCAGCGACTGGCCGAGGAAGAAGCCGAGCGCGGCGCCCGTCATCGCCAGCACCAGTGCGAACTTGAGGTAGTGCCCGCCGATGGCCGCGTTGGAATAGCCGTAGGCCTTCAGCACCCCGATCACGGTCCGCTCGCGCTGCACGAGCCGGTCGAGCATCAGCATCAGGATCAGCGCGGCGATGCCCATGAAGATGACGGGGATGATCCGGGCCGTCACGCCCAGCCCCGTGATCTCGTCGCTCAGGTACCGGTTGCTGAGCTGGTCGTCGCGATGCACGGCCGTGACTGCCCCGTACGGCTT
>Ga0180429_10004169_pt1 | contig 11604 bp, 1 predicted proteins | sample SS_ome_FD_132428 | JGI IMG/M metagenome (GOLD analysis project Ga0180429, IMG submission 132428) | Hypersaline lake sediment archaeal communities from the Salton Sea, California, USA - SS_1_S_1 metaG | ecosystem: Environmental > Aquatic > Non-marine Saline and Alkaline > Hypersaline > Sediment ... | reverse complement strand
GTCGAGGCCTGTCGAGGGTTTGGAGGAGGGCGAGCGCCTTGTTTTGGAGCAGGAGCCTGGGGTACCCGTGCCGGAGGCGGCCTGTGAAGTGGAGGTGGAGCCGGAAGACCTGACGGAGATCGAGGGCATCGGCCCCAAGGTCGAGGCGGTGCTGCGGGAGGCCGGTATTTTGACGTACCCCCAGTTGGCGGGCACTCGACCGGAGGCGCTGAGGCAGATCCTGCGGGACGAGGGGCTTCCCTTCATCGATCCTGAGACGTGGCCGGAGCAGGCGGCGTCGGCTGCGGCGGGTGACTGGGAGGGTTTGAAAGCGCTTCAGGAGGAGTTGTCTCGAGGACGTCGGACGGTGGGATGAACCTCTCGCCGTAGGCTGACTGGGTGTTGGCGTATCTCTTGGTAGGGACACAATTCGTGACTCAAGGATGAAGGAGGAGAGCGATGGACGAACTCGTCAAGTTGGTCTCGGAGAAGACTGGGTTGCCGGAGGACAAGGCGCGGCAGGCGACCGATACGGTGATCAACTACTTGAAGGAGAACCTTCCGGATCCGATCGCGGGTCAGATCGACAAGGCGCTGAGCGGCGGCGGTGTCGACGTCGAGGGGTTGGCGAAGGGGCTGGGCGGGATGCTGGGGAAGAAGTAGGGCACGGGCCGGTCCCGCCGGTCACCGGTATCCCGGGTTGCATGCACAGACCGGGCGTCGAAATAGGGGCTTTGGGCAAAGGGGCTGAAGTCGGGGTTTCCCTCTCAAGCAGGCCCGTTCGGCCTGCTTAGGCCTCAAGTTCGCACAGAACAGTCCGACTGCACGACACGGGGGCTCCCGGTGAGCCACCTGCGGTCGTCTTTCCATTTCTTTCGTCCACAACTGAATCATCAGCATCATCTTTCGCGCCACAGGCTTCGACCGGCGATGCGTCCAACCATGTCTAGCCGATTGTTATGTCGCACAGGGAGTGTCACATTATGAACACCCATCCTCTCTTCGCAGACTCCTCCTATGCCCGGCTGCTCGCTGTTGTGTTGCGAGCGCTGGCATCGTTTTCCGTGCTGATCTCGTCGCTGGCGCCTCTAGTGCCGGTGCCAGTGGCGAGGGCGGCTGAGGTTGTTGGTGAGGCGGCGAGTGTGTCGGAGTCGGCTCCGCTGCCGGACGAGATGGGGGCGGGTACGGCTGTCGGGGAGGCGTCGTTGTGGGAGCTGGCGAGGGAGCGTGTCAGCGATGGGGGACATGCGTCTGAGTCTGCTGAGGTGGGCCTGGATGGCGCGAGGTTTTCCGGAGATGGGATGGCTCAAGCCTTCTCTGCAAGGATTCTTGAGCTTGAGAGCCTGGAGGATGTGACGGTTGTACCGGACTGGTTCGCGGTACCCGTTCCAGGTGGGGCCTATGCGTCGCTCCAGCAAGCATCCCACGACTCGAATCACACCATTTACGATGAGGATGTCGCGGTCACGGGCCCGACGGAGGTCGACAACTGCGAGGTGGTGACGTACACGCTCGTGGCGACCAACACAGGTGCAGCCATCGACAGCGTTGTGATTACCAGTGCAATGCCGGCCGGCTTCACGCCCGTGGGGCCGCAGAGAGTCTTCTCGGAATCCGTGGGATTTGACGAGACGATTTCGGCCACCGCGGTCTTCACGGGGTCTTGTGACGCTGTCTCTGGACAGAACGTCTTCACCCTGACTCAGACCGGCCAAGACCCAATCGTCGTACGCACGGACTTCGCGGTCAATCCAGGCGCGCTGACGGTGCGCAAGGAGCCTTCCGTTATTGAGGCCAGGCTCGATGACGTGGTGACCTGGACGGTCTTTGTGGAGAACACGGGGTATGGTGCCGTGGCGAATGTCGCTATCACCGACGTTCTGGGCAGCGGGCTCGTGTACAGTAGCGGGTTGACGAATACGACTGTGCCTACGTTGGGTGTCGGCGAGGTGGTGTCCTATGGGGTCGTTGCGGAAGTGGTTGGGTGTTCGGGGCTGGCCAATGTCGTCACCGCCACCTGGGGCTGCAACGGTGAGCAGTGTCTGGAGCCCGAGCGGGCGAAAGGGGCCGTGGACCTGCAGATGACAAACCCAGACCTGGTCTACACGCCGACGGCTATTCAGATCCCCTACTGCGACGGGTCGGCTGTGTTCACCATCCCCTTCGAGAACCTCGGAGACGGAACGGCTGTCTCGGGGACGCTTGATATGGAGCTGTCGGGGACGCCCCTGACTGTGACGGTTGCTTCCGAGAATGCGTCCTACGCGGGCGGTGCCTTCCGTCTGCCGGAGATCGGGGGCGGTGAGTCTTATGACCTCGTCTTCACATTGACCATCGGCTCCCCGGAACGATGCCTGAGCAGTCTGGGCGGAACCTTTGCGCTGGACCTGGCCTACAAGGACCGCTGCGGCAATCTTTACGCAACGGTACCTAAGAGCCGCGGGTGGTCGCTGGTGGACACGCCAGGAGCGTTGAGCGTGAGCAAGGATATGCCCTTTGAGGTCTACCGCGGCGAGCAAGTGACGGCGACTATCGACGTGGATCTCACTGGGATCACCTCGACGGTCCTCGTGACGGACGCGGTGCCTGCGGGGTGGGGAGTCGTGGACGCTGACGGAGGGGGCACTTTCACGATAGGGGATCAGGAGTATATCACGTGGTCCCTAACGACATCCGACACTCTTCAGGTCTTGTTGAGCACGCCGGACGCGGTCACGGGCTGCCAGTACTGCGGCATGGTGTCGACAAACGTGGTGACGGCGACGGGGTCCGACTGTCGCGAATGCGTGCAGACAGTGTCGGCCGAGGCAACCACACAGCTGCAGTGTGACGAGCCGGTGGCGACGTCTGAGAAGTCGGTCTCCGGCGGTGTCCCACCGTGCACTAACCCTGCCTTCACGTATACAAACACCTATCAGATATCCGAGACCCTGGCCGTGACTCCCTCATGGGATTCTATCGTGTTCACGGAGTCCCTGCCCTATCAGACTTATGTGACCGCCACCGCGGCCGTCACCGTCTCGGACGACGCCACCGCGTGCTCCGCGGTGTTCTCGGAGACGGTGAGTGGGGGGCAGCTCGTTATCGACAATATCTCACCTACGTGTGGCATCACGGTTCCCGGGTCAGCGATTACCATCACCTATCAGACGGCGATCTCCGAGCCGTTCCCGTGCAGCGGCGGCTCCTTCTACGACTGGTCGTACCTTGATCTGGGCGTGACGGGCAACGCCGAATGTGCCGTTGACGGCATCCTCGAGGAGGGCGTGCCCGTCGTCACGACAGCGCCGGAGATGGCTCTGAACCTGGTCGGCCTGGACGACACCGTGTCAGCTTGTGGGGAGTACACGGTGACGCTAGAGGCGGAGCGAACGTCGGACGCGCCGGCGTACGACGCGGTGATCGACCTGATCACAGACACTTACGCAGTGTTGGACGTGGTCGCCATCGAAGGCGTTCAGCCGATCTCCACCACGACGGACACTACAGGCTATCATTGGCACTACGGGGATGGATTCACCGAAAGCACGACGTCGACGGTTGAAATCCGCGTCCAGCTGCGCTGCGCCACGGATAGTGCGCCGTTCAGCGCGACCCTGTCTTACGACAACAAGTGCAACGATGAGGCCGACGACGCAGTGACGAGCTATGGTGGTGGCTGCAGCACGGGCGGCGTCCTCTTCGATCCGCTCTACCTACCCTGCCGGCCGATCGTGACGAAGTTCCCTGAGCTCCTTTGGGCGGAGGGCGACATCGTGACGTGGACGTTGACGGTCTACAACAGTGGGGCTGGGCCCGCCTATGACGTGACGCTGACGGACACGCTCGGGGCGGATCTGCAGTTTGTCGCCTCGTCCATCACCTCCACCGAGGGTTCGGCGACAGGCATCGAGCCGGTTACCTCTTCTCAAGCGGCGACGTGGACCCTCCCTGTGCTCCAGCCCAAGGAGCGGGCCATCATCAAGTACAGCGCAGAGATCGTGGGCTGCGACGACCTGAGCAACGATTTCGCCGGGCAGCAGGGGTGTTTGGATGAGGTGTGTCAAGGACGGTGTACGAGTGCGTCGGTGGCTGAGCTACCGGACACCCTGTTGGTGAACACGAATGCGTTCGTCTCGCCTGTGCAGACGTGCTACACGACCACGGTGACGGCGACGGTGCGCAATGCCGGCCTTATGAGTGTCTACTCAGCGACGGTGACCCAGACGCTGCCAACGGGCGTGCAGTACGTTGACGGCAGCGCTTCGTACACGATAAGCACCGGTACAACGTCGCCTTCGGGCGTGTGGACTGCGGCGTCGGACCCTGTCTCGACGACTACCGCATCGGGGAGCATACTCACCTGGGGGCCCGACCAGATCGGGGAACTGGCCCGCATCCATGCGGACGAGGATGACACGGTGTGGGCTCGGTTCGATGCCTATGTCAACTGCAGCTTCCGGACCGGCCGGCTCTCGGTGCAGGCTGGGTACAAGGATGTTTGTGATGAGTCCTTCGAGACGCTGGCGAGCAACTACGTGCTCGAGTCAGAACCACCCGACGTTGGGCTTGTGAAGGTCGGGCGCAATCTCTCGAAGACGCTGGAGTGGAGTGAGCTGACTTACGCGGAGCCAGGAGAGCTGGTGCAGTGGGGCATCACGCTCACAAATGACAGCGATACGCCGGCCGAGATGCTGGTGCTTACGGATGCGCTGCCCGCGAACCTCACGTATGTGAGCGCCAGCCCGACACCCAGCGGCACGAATGGGGTGATCACGTGGAGTGTCCCAACGTTGGAGCAAGGGAGCCCGTTCACGACGCTGATCACAGCAACGGTCAACGATAATGGTTGCACGGTCGAGAATGTCCAGAACACGGTGACCGCCACCTGGGGGTGCCCGGAGACGCCGTGCCGAGAGGACCCAATTACGGACCTTTCGGGGCTGAGGACGCGGCCCCTTTACGATGAGACCACGATTGAGGTGATGCCAGATCTCGACCAGTGCGAGGGCACCGTCGCCATTACGTTGGAAAACGAGGGCCCCCCAGCCTACACGGTCACGCTGACCAACACCCTCACCGGCGGCTTCGTCTATCACGGCGGCCTGGCAGCCAGCAGCACGCCGACCGGTACTCCGGGGTTAGGGGGTGGCTCGCCCCACGTCTTTACGTGGACAGTCCTTCCGACCGGGATCACGACGCTGACATTCCGGGTTCGAAACGGAGGCGGTGCGGAGTGCAATGCTCCAGAGGCGGTCACTGACACGGTCTCGCTCGAGTACGATGATGCCTGCACTGGCACCTTGTCGTATGCGGCCACCCAGAGCGCAGCTGACGTTGACGTTGGCAATCCCGCGCTTGTGGTGGAGAAGGAACCGTTCAAGCAGTTCGCCCAGATCGGGGATACGATCACCTGGACACTAGCGGTCACCAACACAGGCGATGGCCTTGCTCCGGGGGTGCTAGTCACTGACGTCGTGGGGAGCGGATACAGTGGTGTGACGGCGACCGTAGGTACCTATCCCGACAGCACAAACGCACCGACGGTCTCCGGAAACGTCATCACGTGGACGCCGGCGATCACGTTGGCCCCAGGGGCGTTATGGACAGCTACCGTCGAGGCCATCGTGGAGGCGACGGGAACCAACACGAACACGGTGGAGGTGGTGGGCACATGCGGGCTGGGCTGCGTGTACGCCACGGAGAGCTACACAGCCTTCGGCACGCTGCTGTCCACGTTCGGCAAGGAGCCGGAGGTGCAGACCGGGACGATAGGAAGCGAGGTCGTCTTCACGCTGACGGCAACGACGGGCGATGAGGACGCTCTCTACCGGAACGTGGTCATCACCGATACTCTTCCCGACGGGCTGGGTTACATCACGTCGACCCTGGTCTACACTCAGGACCTAGACGGCAGCTCAGGCGGACCTGAGCTTGTGACGGCTACACCGACCGTGAGCCCCACGCATTCTGAGAGTGGAGCCATCGTCTGGGAGCTGGGGGACGTATCCGGAACTGCAGCGATCACGGCGGTCGTCACCGCGGTGATCCAGAACGAGATCGAGAATCAGCAGGGCGTGAGGTGGACGACCGCGGCAAGTATGACGTATACCTTCGACGAGCAGGACTACCTGTTGACGGACACGACGAGTGTCGATGTGGTTGAACCCACGCTGGTCATCGCCAAATCCGTCGAGCCGGCGGCTGCGTCGCCGGGGGATACGGTCCTGTTCGACATCGAACTGTACCACGCTCCCACGTCTACGGTGCCGGCTTACAACGTGTTGATCACGGACGTGGTGCCGATGGGGTTGGCTTATCTCTCCAACTCCTGGGATCAGACCGCCGGTCCGAGCGCCGATGTCCTTGAGGACAGTGGAGATCCGGTGTTGACGGGCGGATGGACTGTCATCCCGACAACCACACTGCAGGCCAATCCTATCCGCTTGCGGTTTGATGCTGTAGTTTCGACCGAGGCTCCGCTGGGTGCGATCTACACCAACACGGTGACCACGACGTGGACGAGTCTGCTAGCGGACACGTACGAAGAGGAGCGGGACGGGAGCGACGGGGTGGGCGGCGAACTCAATGACTACGCGCGAGCGGACGATGCCGCCGTAGGGCTGTACGATGTGGGGATGGATAAGACGGGGCCTCTGACGGTGGTGGCTGGGACACCGATCACCTATGCCATTGAAGTGGAGAATGTGGGTCCGGGTACGGCCACGGGGGCCGTGGTGACGGACACGATGCCGTTCCAAGTCTCGAGTGTGACCGCGACGTTCAGCGTCCCAGGCGGGATTGTTGATGGTACATGCACGATCACTGAGGATGTGGCAGGCGACGTGATCGTGTGCGAGATGGGGGACATACCCAGTGGGGCGACGGCAAGCATCCTCCTGACCGCTACGGTGGACGCCGAGACCCCCGAGGGTGCCGATCTGAGGAACGTGGCGGAGTTGACGGTCACGTCTCCAGATGGGGAGACGGTGAACAACACGGACTCGACGGACACGGAGGTGCTGACGGAGGCCGATGTCGGCGTGACGAAGTCCGGTCCCGGCACGGTCACGGCTGGCGAGGAGGTGACGTACACGATCGTCCTGACGAACGAGGGACCGTCGACGGCGAGGGACGTGGACGTGAAGGATCTGCTCCCCGCCGGGGTGACGTACGTCAGCGGCTCGTCCGAGCAGGGGACGTGTGTGGGGGGCATCTGCCAGATAGGGGACGTGGCGGTGGATGGTGTGGTCACTATGGTGATCACCGCATCGGTGGGCAGCGATCTGGCCGACGGGTCCACGATCACCAACACGGCGCAAGTCTTCGGCGACACGAGCGACCCGAACGCCGGCAACGATATCTACACGGCGACCAGCACGGTGACGGTGGATGCGGCGCTCGAGGTCAACAAGACAGATCTGGCGGACCCGGTGTACGCGGGAGACACGTATTTCTACGAGATTGTGATCACAAACACGGGGCCGTCGGACGCCAACGGGGTCGTGATCACGGATGATCTTCCGAGCCAGGTGACGTTCGAGGGCGCGAGCCCCGGGTGCTCGGAGGACGGCGGTTTGGTGACGTGCATGGTCGGTACGCTGGCGGACGGAGAGAGCGCGGACCTGCTGATCAACACGCGGGTGTTGAGCGACACGACGGACGATACGACCGGGACTAACCTGGTCACCGCCACCACGACCACGGCGAGTGGAAGCTACACCGACAGCGAGACGACGAGTTACTTGCAGAAGGCGGGGAACCCGACGGACCTGGAGCTGGTCAAGACCGTCGAGCCAGCGACCGTGACGGCTGGTGCGGGCAGACTGACCTACACGCTGGTTGTCTCCAACAACGGCGGGGCGCCGGCGAGCGGCGTTCAGGTCTTGGACGGATACCCGCGTGAGTTCACGTTCGTATCCGCGACGGTGAGCGATGGGTCGGCCTGCAACAGCGGGGTGACCTGTGAACTCGGTGAGATGGCTGTGGATGACGTTGTGACGGTGACGGTGGTGGTCGACGTGCCGTCGGATGTGGTGAGCGGCACGTACACGAACACGGCCTCGGTAGGCAGCGCGGCGCCGGACAGCGAGCCGGGGAACAACACCGACAGCGCTCCGGTGACCGTCCAAGAAGAGGCGATCCTGCAGATTCGCAAGGTTGCCAATCCGGATCCGGCGACGCCGGGCGAGGACCTGACCTACACGATACTGGTGACAAACACAGGGCCGTCGGATGCGGACGACGTCACGGTGAGTGACGATCTTCCGGACGACTTCGCGCTGGCCCTCGTCACGAGCAGCCAGGGCGGATGTGCGGCATTGCCGTGTAACCTCGGCACAATGGCGGCAGGTGGAAACGCCGACCTCACGCTCCATGGAACGATCGCTCCGAGCGCGGTCTCCTCTCTTGTCAATACCGCCACGGTGAGCAGCACGACGGCTGGGCTCGGGGACACGGACGCTGTCACGACGCCGCTCGTTGGCACTGCGGATTTGGCCTTGATCAAGTCTGCAACGCCGACGGCGAACGCGGGCGAGCGTATCACGTACACGCTGACAGTGATTAACAGCGGCCCGTCGGACGCTCAGACGGTACGGGTCACGGACACACTTCCGGTAAGCGTCACCGTTGGAGACGTCAGTGCAGGCTGTGCCGACGTTGGAGGGGGCGTTGTCACGTGCAGTGCGACCAGTCTTGTCAGCGGTGGGGTCGTGTCCTACACGATCGCCGTCGATGTGGATGAAGACGTGGAGCCTGGCGCGAGCCTGGAGAATGCGGCGACTGTGGATGCCGAGACGGCAGATGGTGATCCGTCGAACAACCAGGATGAGGCTGACACCTCCATCATTGGACTAGCGGATCTCGTGTTGGCAAAGTCTGGTCCGGTGACGACGACGGCTGGCGGGACCATTACGTACCGGGTCGTGGTGACTAACGTGGGTCCGTCGGTGGCTCAGTTGGTGGATGTGAAGGACACGCTGCCGCCGGGCGTTTCGTTGGACTCCGCGACTGTCGAGCGCAGCGGGAGCGGGTCGGCTGCTTGTGCGGAGGCCGTGTGCCAGGTGGGTGACGTGGGGGTGAACGAGGTGGTGACCATCACGCTGGTGGGCACTGTCGACGCCGGTCTAGCCAGCGGGGCAGTGGTGACCAACACGGCCACTGTGTTCAGCGACTCGACCGACCCAGCCCCTGGGAACGAGAGCGATAGTGTCACGACGACGGTGGAGACGCTTGCCGATGTTGGCATCAGCAAGGAGGGGCCCAGCGGTCCCGCGATCCAGGGGGCTGAGATCAGCTACCGGATCGTGGTCAGCAACGCTGGCCCGAGCGATGCGCAGGTGGTCGTGACAGACACACTGCCAAGCGAGTTGAGTGACGCGACTTCTTCCGCCAGCCAGGGCACGTGCATCGTCGCCAACGGTGCGATGACGTGTACGCTGACACTGGAGCCGGGCGGATCAGCAGTCATCGACCTGGACGCCACCGTCGCTGCGGGTGCAACAGAGACCATCGAGAACACGGCCTGCGCCACGGGAGACGCGGCGGATCCGGCGGGTGGCGACAATTGCAGCACGGCCACGACCCCGCTATCCCCGAAGGCGGACCTGGAGGTGACCAAGGCGGCACCCGCCACGGCCAACGCGGGCGGGAGCATAACCTACACGGTGACTGTCTTCAACAACGGCCCTTCGGATGCTCAGAACGTGCGCCTGACGGATACCTTGCCCGTGAGCGTAACCTTTGCCGGCGCGAGTACGGCTTGTGGCGACGCCGGGGGAGGCGTGGTGACCTGCACGTCATCCAGCCTGGCCGCTGGCAGCAGCGTCCCCTTCACGATTGCGGTGACAGTCGATGATGAGGTCCTCTCAGGCACGAGCCTGGAGAACGAGGTCGTCGTGAGTTCGGACGCCTCGGATGAGTACCCGGCGAACAACGCGGACGACGCCGACACGTCGATCTTGGGGCTGGCTGATGTAGCGCTGAGGAAGAGCGGGCCGGTCACGGCGACGGCGGGCGAGGCCATCACATACACCATCGTCGTGACGAACGCTGGGCCTTCGGCAGCGCAGTCCGTCGACATCAAGGATACGTTGCCTGGCGGCGTCTCCCTTGAATCGGCGATGGTTGAGCGAACGGGTACCGGCCTGGCTGCCTGTGGCGGACCCGTCTGTCAGGTGGGCGATGTGGCCGTGAACGAAACGGTGACCATCACGGTCGTGGGCGCGGTCGATGCCGAGGTTCTGGGTGCGACCACGCTGACGAATACGGCCACTGTGTTCAGCGACTCGCCGGATTCGACCCCGGGTGATAACCAGGACGTCCACACTACTACGGTGGAGAGCGAAGCCGATGTTAGTGTGACAAAGATCGACCTGATGGATCCCGTCGGACCCGGTGAAGGCTTAACCTATGAGATCATCGTGCGGAACGATGGTCCCTCCGATGCGCAGAGCGTGGTCATGACGGACACATTGGACGACCACGTGACCTTCGCCGCGGCCAGCGACGGGTGCAGTGCGGCTGGTCAGCTCGTGACGTGCACGCGAGGTGCCCTCGCCGCCGGTTCTACGGAGAGGTACTTGATCGCCGTGCAAGTTGATCATGCGGCGGGTGAGATGACTCTGACGAACAGGGTGACAGTGACGAGCAGTACTTCGGACCCACTCCTGACGAACAACGGAGATGAGGCTACGACGGACGTGAGACAGTCGTCCGAGCCGACGACGGATATGGCCATTGTGAAGATCGGGCCAGTTGGCTCGGTCAGTGCTGGCGAGCGGGTCACGTATACATTGACCGTGACGAACGCGGGGCCGTCAGCAGCCACTAACGTGCGGGTACTGGAGCTGCTCCCGGCGGAGACGACGGTGGTTACGATGGTGCCGGACAATCCGGACTTCCTCGGCGAATACTGCTCGCTGGGAGGCACGTGCTACCTGGGGACTGTCTACAGTGACACGACCGCGGTCATTGAGGTGATCCTGGACATCGATCCAGGCTTCACCGGCTCTACACTGGTCAACTCGGCGCACGTCTCGGCCGACGAGCCGGATCCTAACGTGGGCAACAACATTGACAGCGTCACGATCATCCTGGAAGACCCGAGCGCTGATCTGGCCGTGGTCAAATCGGACTTGTCAGACCCGGTGATGGCGGGAGATGTACTGCTATACCAGATTAGAGTATCAAATGTGGGGCCGGCAGATGCCGATGGGGTCTACTTCATCGATGCCCTTCCATCGTACGCGACCTTCCTGGGGGGATCCGACTTCTGCGCCGAATCTGCCGGCAATGTGCAGTGTATCCTGGGGACGGTGGAGGCCGGGGAGACGCGGTCGGGGTTCATCCAAGTTCGGATCGACAACGACGTGATCAGTGGGACAGAGATCACCAATGTTGCCACCGTGTACGGTGGGCCTTTGGATCCGGACTTTAGCAATGATGCTGACATGATCACCACGACGGTGCGTCAGACGGCACTGAACCCGACCGACCTGACGATCGCAAAGGTCGACTCGGATGATCCGGTAACGGCAGGCGAGAGATTGACGTATACGCTGGACGTGGGCAACGATGGTCCAGCGCCGGCAACGAGCGTTCAGGTCGTAGACGCGCTTCCTAGCGGGGTCAGTTTGCTGAGTG
>Ga0180429_10004168_pt1 | contig 11608 bp, 12 predicted proteins | sample SS_ome_FD_132428 | JGI IMG/M metagenome (GOLD analysis project Ga0180429, IMG submission 132428) | Hypersaline lake sediment archaeal communities from the Salton Sea, California, USA - SS_1_S_1 metaG | ecosystem: Environmental > Aquatic > Non-marine Saline and Alkaline > Hypersaline > Sediment ... | reverse complement strand
GCAGCCCTGCCTAAAGACGCAGGAGTCGAAATGGATGGCGTAATGGAGCTGGCTTAGTCGCCGGTTACTGTCACCGTTACCCGCCTGCGGTGAGCGTGGGTTCGATGCTCCCACAGGTAGATGCCCTGCCAGGTGCCCAGTGCCAGGTGGCCCGCAGTGACCGGCACGGTCAAATCCATATTGGTCAGAATGCTGCGTATATGCGCCGACATATCATCAGGACCTTCATCAATGTGGCGAAATACCGGGTTGCCGTCCGGAACCGTATGCGACATGAAAGTCTCCAGGTCGACACGGACATCCGGGTCGGCATTTTCACAGAGAATCAGCGAAGCGCTGGTGTGCTGGATAAAGACATGGCACAGGCCGGTTTTGATACCTGAAGAGGCGACGAGCTGCGCTATATCATGATCGATGCGACTGGTGCCTCTTCCCGGGGTGTTGAATTGCAGTGTTTCCTGATAAGTTTGAGTCATAACAAATCGTTACAATAATTTATGCCTGCAAGCGAGAATAACACTACCTCTGCTTTCCCGGTAACCCGTCTTAAAGGTGTCGGGCCAAAGGCAGCAGAACGCCTGGAAAAGCTGGGTATTCATACGGCACAGGATATCCTGTTTCATCTGCCGATTCGTTACCAGGATCGAACCAGTGTGATTAGCATAGGCACCGTCAGACCCGGCATGCAGGTGGTTGTTGAGGGTGAGGTAGATCACAGTGAAATCCGCTTTGGACGACGTCGAGCGCTGCTGGTGCATATCTCGGATGGTACCGGCAGCCTGATCCTGCGTTTTTTTCATTTCTCAGCAGCCCAGAAAAACAACCTTGCCAGGGGTAAACAGATCCGCTGTTTTGGTGAGATTCGCAGAGGTCAGAATCGTTATGAAATGATCCATCCTGAATATCAGCTCGATATTGAGAGGGACGAGGAACTTCACGAAGACAGTCTGACGCCAATCTATCCAACCACAGAAGGCATGCACCAGTTAACCTGGCGTTCACTGACTGATCAGTGTTTGCAATTACTTGAAGAAGGACGGTTGGGCCTGCAGGAACTGCTGCCAGAAAAAGTCGCGGCAGAATATTCTACCCTGGCCCGCGCATTGACCTTATTACACCGCCCTCCGACGGATATCGATTTTGCCCTGTTGACTGAAGGCAAGCACAAAATCCAGCAGCGGCTTGCCCTTGAGGAGCTGACAGCCCATCAGGTGAGCTTGAGACAAATGCGTTATCAGCATCGCCAGCATGAGGCACCACCCCTCAAGTCTGATCACAACCTTCAATCCGCTTTTCTTGAACAGTTACCTTTCAGGCTTACCGGCGCCCAGCAAAGAACGGTTGAAGCGATCAGTAATGACCTGCTCAATGATCATCCGATGATGAGGCTGGTACAGGGTGATGTCGGTAGCGGTAAAACCGTAGTAGCTGCATTGGCGGCACTGCAGGCAATTTCTGCCGGTTACCAGGTGGCACTGATGACCCCCACTGAATTGCTGTCCGAGCAGCATCGCAACAACTTTCAGGTCTGGTTTGAGCCATTGGGGATAGAGGTTGCCTGGCTGACAGGTAAACTCAAAGGCAAACCCCGGCGCCAACAGCTTGAGCGCCTTGCAGAAAACCGGGTGCAGATGATTGTTGGTACCCATGCGCTATTTCAGGATGAAGTGGTCTATGCCAGTCTGGGACTGGTGATTATTGATGAGCAGCATCGTTTCGGGGTGCATCAGCGACTGGCGCTGAAGGACAAGGGTGATGCGCTTGTGCCGCATCAGCTGGTGATGACGGCAACACCGATTCCGCGCACACTTGCAATGACGGCTTTTGCCGACCTGGATGTGTCGGTAATTGACGAGCTGCCGCCAGGACGCACACCCGTTAAAACAGTATTGATATCCGATGAGCGTCGCGAAGAAGTGATGCAGCGCGTACAGCAGGCCTGTAAAAGCGGCAGGCAGGCCTACTGGGTTTGTACCCTGATTGAAGAATCCGAAAGCCTGCAATGCCAGGCAGCTGAAGACACGGCAAACCTGTTAGCTGAGCAGCTCGCAGAACTGAGAATCGGCCTGGTTCATGGTCGCTTGTCATCGTCCGACAAGGAGCGCGTGATGCAGCACTTTAAGGCAGGTGACCTGGACCTGCTGGTGGCAACCACGGTGATTGAGGTGGGGGTCGATGTTCCCAATGCCAGCCTGATGATTATTGAAAACCCCGAACGCCTGGGCCTGTCGCAATTGCATCAGTTACGTGGGCGCGTGGGGCGCGGCAGCGTTGAGAGTCATTGTTTGTTAATGTACCACGCGCCACTGAGCCAGAATGGTCAGCAGCGTTTATCAGTGATGCGTGAGACCACCGATGGTTTTGTGATAGCCCAGAAGGATCTCGAACTGCGCGGTCCCGGAGAGGTGCTGGGTACGCGTCAGACCGGTGAAATGCAGCTGAAAATTGCCGATTTAATGCGCGATCAGCTGCTGTTACCGAAGGCCCAGGAAGTCGCAGAGACGCTGATAACAGAATATCCGCATCATACTGGTTTGCTGGTGAGACGCTGGCTGGGAAACAAAACCCAATACGCTAACGTATAACGTTGAAATTGTTTTGACTCGTGTACTTAACCCTTCATAATTCCGTTTCAATTTTTGCAATGAGCTGTTCCTCAACAAAAGGAGACAACTGTGGGTAAACCAGGCAATACTGGTATTACGAGAATCATCAAGGCATTCGGCTTTTCCATGAAGGGCTTGAGGGCTGCCTGGCAGCATGAGGCTGCCTTCAGGCAGGAACTGATGTTGACCGTTGTACTCACTCCACTGGCTTTTGTGATTTCCGAAACAACGATGCAACTGGCGCTGCTGCTTTTGACCCTGTTTGTGGTATTGATTACTGAAATTCTCAACTCGGCCGTTGAAGCTGTGGTCGATCGTGTCAGTGATGAGCAGCATAAACTTGCCGGTCGTGCCAAGGACATGGGTTCGGCAGCTGTTTTCCTGTCCCTGAGCATGACCGCCGTGGTCTGGGGCCTGGTGATATTTGAGCGTTACGGCTGATTAGAAGGTCATTATTTTGCATCATTCCATTGAGCCTAACTGGTACCTGTCCGAGTCTTTTCGCGAGTCGGATCTGCCTGAAGGTTTGTCTGGCTGGCTGCTGGATACCGGTTCCCTGACTACCAAGCTGGTTGCCAGTTGTGGCAGTCATTTCAATGTGCGCCCCGTCAGTCAGCAATGGGAGCGGCCATTAAAAAGTGAACAGGTCCTGCTGGGAATACGCAGGAAAGAAGTGGCGCTGACGCGACAGGTGGTGCTGTTTTGTGATGATACCCCGTGGGTGTTTGCGCGTACCCTGATCCCGGCTTCCAGCTTCAGGGGCAGGGCAAAACGCCTGGCCTATCTGAAAAGCAAGCCGCTGGGGGCGGTACTGTTTTCTGACCCGCACACGGTACGCAAAACCATGGAAATTGCCCATTTCAATCAACATCACCTGCTGCATCAATATGCCAATCACCATGCTGGTAAAATTGATGAAGACCTGTGGGGGCGACGCACACTTTTCCAGTTTGCCGGGAGCCCATTGCTGGTTAACGAAATATTTCTGCCGGAGATTCCGAAAGACTGATTGATGAAAAGCGAAGAACCTCAAATCAGGGTGCAGCTGTCACTGCCGCAGGAGCGCGTCAGTTTTGATGAAAAGCTCAAGGGTGCCTGGCAACTGATCCGTGCGGATAAACCTGTCGGTATTTTGTTGCTGCTATGGCCTGCGCTCTGGGCATTGTGGATTGCAGGCCAGGGCAAGCCAGACTGGTATGTAACAGTGGTTTTTATCCTGGGCAGCGTGCTGGTACGTTCGGCTGGCTGTGCGGTAAATGATTTTGCCGATCGACGTATCGATCAGCGAGTAATGCGTACCTGTCTGCGGCCGATAGCATCAGGCGTGATTCAGCCCAAAGAAGCCCTGGTGGTTTTTGCTGTTCTGATTGCATCTGCCCTGATGCTGGTGCTTACCCTCAATCTGCAAACCATCCTGTTGTCATCAGTCGCTGTTGTATTGGCATTAATTTACCCCTACACAAAGCGCTATACGCATTTTCCCCAAGTGGTGCTTGGCTTTGCCTTTGGCTGGATAGTGCCATTGGCATTTTCTGCGCTGGGTATTGATTTTCAGCCGGTAACCTGGGTGTTGTTTGTTATTACCATGCTGTGGGTGCTGATTTACGATACCGAATATGCCATGGTCGACAGGGAAGAGGACAAACTCATCGGCGTGAAGTCCATTGCGATCTTCTTTGGCGAGTATGATGTTCTGGCCATAGCTGTCATGCAGGTCACCATGATAGGGTTGTTGTTGCTGGTGGGCGAAATGACTGACCGTAGCTGGTTGTTTGCTGTTGGTGTTGTGTTGTCATCTGTCTATTTTATTCGCCAGCAGATACTGATGAGCCTGGATAAAAAATCAGGTGCCTACGCTGCATTTTTGAACAATAACTGTTTTGGCATGACCTTCTTTCTGCTATTGCTGGCCGATTATATTGTCACTGGTTAGCAAATTATTTTAAGGTGGTTCTGGCGATTGCCCAGCAGTCTATCCTTTTAGTGCCGTTGCTACGCAGTAGCTTGCTGATTTCATTTACCGTGGAGCCGGTCGTCAAAACATCGTCAACAATAGCGGCATGCAGATGTTTAAAGTCGCCGTTCAGTGCGAATGCCTTTCTGAGAATTGTTGTGCGCTTTTTCATATTCAGTTCATGTTGCGGTGGCGTTTTCAGGCTGCGTTGAACAGAGCGTGAATTTACCGGTATGCCCAGCTGTTTGCCGATATGCCGGGCAAGCCAGTGTGACTGGTTGAAGCCGCGCTGTCTCAGGCGAGAGGCATGCAGTGGTACCGGCACCAGTATTTCTGGCATCACTGCATTCGATTCAGCTAATTTTTGTAAAAACAGGTCAGCCAGTAATTTGCCACTGACCAGGTCATTACGGAATTTGAATTTCCATATCCACTCATCGACGGGATGTTCATAGCGGAAAGGAATAAAGGCCGAATTGAAAGTCGGGGAAGTCTGCTGGCAGTGGCCGCAAAGCTGTTGATTTGTCGATGCCAGTGGCAGGGCGCATTGCCTGCAGCAAACCCTGTTCGCTGGTAACCGGGAGTAACATGACTTGCAGATCGCTGTTGCAGTAGCGCTAAGCTGGTTGCAGTTAAGGCAGGACGGGGCAAAAATAACGCCCTGTATAAAATTTATACACTTGTTAATCATGATAACCTTCCCTGGTTGACAATGAAGGCTAACACTTTACACTGCATCGCATCCCAAATCACCCTAGACAACCGGGGAATTCAACATGGCCACCCGACATGACTGGTCGCTTGAAGACATTCAGGCGCTTTTTGACAAACCTTTTAACGATCTGGTTTTTGAAGCCCAGTCGCTTCATCGTCAGCATTTCGATCCCAACCAGGTACAGGTCAGTACGCTGCTGAGTATCAAGACCGGGGCCTGTCCGGAGGACTGTGGATACTGCTCCCAGAGTGCCAAAAATGATACCGGGCTGGAACGTGAACGCCTCATGCCGCTGGATGAAGTCATTACCAATGCACAGGCTGCCAGGGAAAAAGGTGCCACCCGTTTTTGCATGGGAGCGGCTTGGCGTAATCCGACCGACAAGAATCTCGACAAGGTCATCGACATGATCACCGCGGTACGTGATATGGGTATGGAAACCTGTGTGACGCTGGGCATGCTTTCAGGAGAGCAGGCAGAGCGTCTGCGTGATGCCGGGCTGGATTACTATAATCACAACCTTGATACCTCGCCGGAGTTTTACGGCAACGTCATCACTACCCGCACTTACCAGGATCGACTGGATACCATCAGCCATGTGCGCGATGCCGGTATCAACGTCTGTTCAGGTGGTATTCTGGGCATGGGCGAATCCCGTAAAGACCGTGCAGCCATGCTGCAGGAACTGGCCAACATGCCAAAACATCCGGAGTCTGTGCCCATTAACATGCTGGTCCGTATTGAGGGTACGCCTTTATTTGGTAACGAGGACCTGGATCATCTGGAGTTTATTCGCACCATCGCGGTTGCGCGCATTCTGATGCCCGGGTCTTATGTGCGCTTGTCTGCCGGACGTACTGATATGACTGATGAGATGCAGGCACTTTGTTACTTTGCTGGCGCTAATTCGATTTTCTATGGTGATCAATTACTGACAACAGATAACCCTGAAACAGATAAAGACAGGCAACTGTTTGAGCGTCTTGGTTTGAATATGGAAGAAAAAATCGAAACTGAGATCAAGGCAGCAAAAACTTGCCATGCACCAGTGGATGAAACTCAAGAACAGTCCCGGATCTCGACGTCATAATTGTCCTGTCTTGCCTGTAGGAGACCTTGGCAGCAGGGATGCTGCCACGAGCTACATGGATGAATTTACGCGTTCTCCGTAAGGCTGGACTGGTCAATTATGACAGACCGCCATGCTTCGAATTAAAGATGATCTAAATAGTGAGCTTAAACAACGGAAAGATGATTCGTTGTATAGAGCCCGTTTGCTCACTGAATCTCCAAATGCCCCGGAGATGATTATTGATGGTGAGCGTTTACTCGCATTTAATTCCAATGATTATCTTGGTTTAGCCAATCATCCTGCGTTGAAAAAAGCTTTTATTGCAGGCGCTGAAAAATGGGGGGTGGGTAGTGGTTCTGCGCATCTTGTGATGGGTCACACTGCTGTCCATCATCAGCTGGAAGAACAACTGGCGGCCTTTACCGGCAGAGATAGAGCCTTGCTGTTTTCATCCGGTTACATGGCTAACCTTGCCATGGTGACGGCGCTGACGGATAAAAATGATCATGTATTTGAAGACCGTCTCAATCATGCCTCGCTGATTGATGCCGGTAACCTGGCAGCGGCCAGGATGCATCGATATCAACATGCGGATGTTGCTTCATTGCAGCGTATGCTGAATCGAGTCGAGTCGGGTAACAAGATGATTGTGACCGATGGCGTATTCAGCATGGATGGCGATATAGCGCCAATAAAGGAACTCTCGGACGTCGCTCAAGGCAATGAAGCCTTGTTGGCTGTAGATGATGCGCATGGCTTTGGTGTGCTCGGTGAAAGCGGAGCAGGCTCTATTGAGCAGGCAGGTCTGTCATCACAGCAGGTACCGGTGTTAATGGGTACCCTGGGCAAGGCTATGGGATGTGCCGGAGCTTTTATCGCTGCTGATGAAGTCATCATTGAAACGTTGATTCAAAAAGCACGTAGTTATATCTATACCACGGCGCAACCCGCTGCGATTGCTGTTGCCACCAGTGCGGCATTGAAACTGCTCGAAACTGAAACATGGCGTCGTGACCATCTTGCTTCACTGGTACAGCGTTTCAAACAGGGAGCATCACAACTGGGACTATCGCTGATGGCATCTCCAACAGCGATACAACCGTTACTGGCAGGTTCATCTAAACAGGCTATCGCATGGGCGCAGCAGTTACGACGACAGGGTATTCTCGTTACTGCAATACGTCCGCCAACCGTACCCAAAGATACAGCACGTTTACGTATTACCTTTTCAGCGGCTCATACAGAAGAACAGGTTGATCGTTTGCTGGATGCCCTGAGTCAGTTGAACAGGGATGAGGCGTACGCATGAAGCTCTGGCATGAAACCAATGGCAAGGGCAATGACCTGGTGTTGCTGCATGGCTGGGGTATGAACTCGGCGGTATGGGAGCCTGTCATAGACAGGCTGGATCAGCATTTTACTGTCACCAGCGTTGATCTGCCCGGACATGGGTTCAGTACGATGCCAGATGCAGGAGCTACTGACCTGAATGACTGGTCTGATGCCATTGCTGCTGTTGTGCCTGACAATGCCATCTGGCTGGGCTGGTCGCTCGGGGGCCTGCTGGCATTGCAGGCTGCTCTGAACAGGATAACCAACATTCGTGCCCTGTTCATGGTGACGGCTACACCGTCTTTTATACAGCGTGATGGCTGGCAGTGTGCCATGCCGGAGCAAACCCTGACCCAGTTTTCACAGAATCTAAAAGCTGATGTTAAAACCACGTTGACACGTTTTCTATCGTTGCAGATTAAAGGGTGTGACAATGCCCGGGATTTGTTGAAACAATTGAGAAGTGGTTTTGCTGAACGTCCGCCAGCGACCTTTCATGCGCTTCAAACAGGGCTTGGTTTTTTACGTGATACAGATCTGCGTCAATATCTGAAAGAAATCGATATCCCGGTTCACTGGCTTTATGGCAACAGGGATACGTTAACACCCGCCTGTGCTGCCGATGAAATAGGCGCGATGATGCCGGCTGCCACTTCACAAATCATCAAGGGCGCGGCCCATGTGCCGTTTCTCTCCCATTTAGAGCAGGTGATGCCTGCATTGCTGGAACTGGAGCAAAAAGCATGACTGACAGCCATCCAGTCAATCCTGTAGATAAGCGCCAGGTACGCAAGGCGTTTTCCCGTTCAGCGGCTGGCTATGACCAGGTCGCGGTTTTGCAGCGTGAAATAGGTGATCGTATGCTTGAGCGCCTGGAGTATATCAAGGCTGAACCTGAGATTGTGCTGGATGCCGGAGCTGGTACCGGGCATTGCAGTGCAGGCTTATTGAATCGTTATAAAAATGCGGAAGTCATATCGCTGGATTTTGACTTGCCGATGCTGCACAAGGCGAGAAAGCAAGGGCGCTGGCTGCGCAGACCCGGTTGTCTGTGTGCGGATATTGAGCAGTTGCCGCTGGCCAATGAAAGCGTGGATATGATTTTTTCCAATGTGGCGATTCAATGGTGTACGGATTTACAGCATACTTTTGCCGAATTCATGCGCGTGTTAAAGCCTGATGGCCTGTTGATGTTTTCGACCTTTGGGCCGGATACCCTTAAAGAGTTGAGGCAGGCCTGGGCAGTTGCCGACGAAGCTGACAGGCCGCATACCAGTCAGTTTATCGACATGCATGATATTGGCGATATGATGGTGCATAGTCAGTTTGCCGATCCTGTGATAGATGCCGAACGCATGACCCTGACCTATGAAAAAGTAACTGGACTGGTAAAGGACCTCAAAACACTGGGCGCCGGCAACGCTGCCAGTAACAGGCTGCGCGGCATGACTGGCAGGCAGCGCTGGCAGGCAATGGAGAGCGCCTATGAACAATTCCGTGCTGATGGTCGTTTACCCGCCACCTACGAGGTAGTGTACGGTCATGCCTGGCGGCCGAAGCAGCTGAAACAGGTTGTAGTCAATGGTGAAGTGCATGTGCCAGTTGACCTGCTCGGGGGGCGCTAATGCCAGCTGTTTTTATTACCGGTACAGATACTGACTCGGGCAAGACGCTGGTGACACTGGGGTTGATGCATGCGCTTCAGCAAAAGGGCTTGCGCGTAAATGGTATGAAACCGGTTGCTGCCGGGGTATCGGAAATTGACAGTGAAGCAGTTAATGAAGATGCGCAGTTGATTCGTCTTCAGTCGAGCAGGCAGCTGCCGTATGAGCTGGTTAATCCTCATTTGTTCGAGCCGGCCATAGCACCACATATTGCCGCGCAACAGGTAGACAGGACAATCGACTTTAAGCCGGTAAAAGCTGCATTTTACGAGATTGAAAAGCAATCAGAGCTGGTTGTTGTTGAAGGTGCCGGTGGCTGGCTGGTACCGCTGAATGAGCAACAGGATGTGGCAGATATAGCCGTCCATATGAATTTGCCGGTCATCCTGGTTGTCGGGCTAAAGCTCGGTTGCATCAATCATGCACGACTGTCGATGCAGGCAATACAGGCAAGGGGATGTCGTGTCATGGGCTGGGTTGGTTCGCAAATTGACCCGGAAATGATGAATGTCGATGAAAATATTAAAACTTTAAAGCAGTATCTGCCGGTACAATGTCTGGGGGTCGTGCCCTGGCTTGAGGAGCGGGATACTGAAACAGTGGCCGGTTATATCGATAGTGAAGCTCTGATTGATTTAGTTACTGTCATCCCGAGCGTAGCCGAGGGATCTTGAATTGGCCTTGATTTCTACCAGTTGTGGAGAACAGGGTTTTTCGACAAGCTCAAAATGACAATTAATTTTAATATCTTTAGAAAACATATGATAAGAAGCTTTTCAGTATTCCTGTTGCTGCTGTTGATATCAGCCTGCGATAACCGGTCCTCGTTGTCGGATACAGCTACCAGCATTAGTCCGCCACGCCCATTGATGGATATGGTGCTGGTGGATGTCAATGGTGACGCGATGCCCGCGACCTTGCTGCGCAACCATTGGACCTATGTCATTCTTGGTGATGCTGATTGTGATGAAACCTGTATGCACTACATTGAAACCACGCGCCTGATGGTTAATGAAAAAAAGCGCGACCTGGACATGCAGCGTTTACTGGTATTCGGTTATAAACCGGAAAAAGCCTTTGTTGAAAAGCTTCAGGCAGACAACCCGGATATTAAAATCGCCATTCTCACACGTCCTATCTGGGCAATCTTTACAATTAACTTTTTGCAGGTTGCTACAGAAGTGGGCGGAACACCGCTATACCTGGTTGATCCGCGTGCATTCCTGGTAACGGCTTACGATGATTTTGTCGAGGTCGGTGACCTGGTGAATGATCTAAACGTGTTAAACGAAATGCCTTTCAATTAAGAAATAAGCCTTCATGTCTGATAATACACAAAAATCCTGTTTTCATTGTGGCCTGCCAGTACCACAGGGTTCTCATTATCATGTAGATATCAAGGGTGAAGACCGCGACATGTGTTGCCATGGCTGCCAGGCAGTGGCCCAGGCCATTGTTGATGGCGGTATGGAAAGTTTTTATGATCATCGCGAAGGGCCATCACGCCGTCCCGAAGACCTGATTCCGGAGCAACTGGAAAAGTTTGATCTCTATGATCAGGAAAAACTGCAGCAGAATTTTGTCGATGTCGATGAGTCCAATGTCAAAACTGCATCACTGATTCTTGAGGGTATCACCTGTGCAGCCTGTGTCTGGCTGAATGAACGCCATATCAAGGCCTTGCCGGGTGTGCTTGAGTTTCAGGTGAACTACAGTACCCACCGTGCCAGGGTGCGATGGGATGATTCACAGCTTCAGCTGAGCGATATACTCAAGGCCATTTCTGCGATTGGTTATATCGCCCATCCCTTTGATACTTCCCGCCAGGAAGAGGTCTACAAGAAAGAACGCAAACTGGCGCTGCGCAGGCTGGCGGTGGCCGGGCTGGGTGCCATGCAGGTGATGATGCTGGCGGCGGCATTGTATGCAATGGATTATGACGTTGGCGTCGATGAAGGTATGCGAGACTTCTTTCGCTGGATCAGCATGTTTCTGGCCACGCCGGTTATCTTCTACTCAGCCAAAACTTTTTTCGTCACCGCATGGCGCGACATTAAAAGCAGGCAACTGGGCATGGATGTGCCGGTGGCACTGGCTATCGGTGGTGCCTACAGTGCCAGTGTCTATACAACGATATTTGGCGGGCCGGATGTGTATTTCGATTCGGTCTGCATGTTTGCCTTTTTCCTGTTAAGCAGTCGTTTTCTGGAAATGGGGGCAAGACATCGCGCCGGGCAGGCGGCCGAGGAATTGATTCGTTTGTTG